>Ga0307436_1001425_pt1 | contig 10609 bp, 10 predicted proteins | sample SalMarWE160440MG_FD_202513 | JGI IMG/M metagenome (GOLD analysis project Ga0307436, IMG submission 202513) | Salt marsh sediment microbial communities from the Plum Island Ecosystem LTER, Massachusetts, United States - WE1604-40 | ecosystem: Environmental > Aquatic > Marine > Intertidal zone >...
CATTTGGCGAGAAGAGCGGCTGGCGGCTCCGGCACGAGATCGCGGGTTTCCTTGTCGACGAGGAGATATTCCTCCTCGATGCCGATACTGAAACTTGGTTCCGAGATGGCCATGGTGTGATCTCTGGTCTTGAGGGGAGGCTATGCAGCCTAGATGAATCCTTTGAGTAAATAGCCGACGAGATAGGCGACGCTCGCGGCAACCATGCCAATGGCAAAGGTCTCGAGGCCTGCACGCCACCAAGGCGCGGGCGACCAATGGCTCCGGAGCGAGCCGATGGCGAAGAAGGTCACGCCGGCCATGGTGGCCGAAAGGCGCTCGGCAGTTTGCAGCTCCAGGGCGTAGGGGAGAAGGGGCAGCGAGCCGCATAAGACGAAGGCGATGAAGGTCGTGAGCCCCGCCTTCAACGGCGAGCGGATCGCCGCCGGCATGCCGTGCTCCTCGGACATCATGGTGTCGATCCAGCGTTCGCGCTGACTTGTGATGGCCTTCACGGCGGCCTCCAAAGGCTCGCCCTCCAGACCCTTGGCCTGGAAGATCTGGCGGATCTCCTCGCGCTCGCCGTCCGGAACCAGCGCCACGTGACGCTCCTCCATGTGGCGCAGCTGTGCGTACTCGTCGCGCTCGGCCTTGGTGCCGGTGAAGTTGGCAGCGGCCATGGAGAAGCCGTCGGCGAGGAGGTTGGCGAGGCCGAGAATAATCACGATGCCCGCCGAGAGATTGGCGCCGACGACGCCAGCCATGACGGCGAAGGTGGTGACGGTGCCGTCGATGCCGCCATAGACCCAATCACGGAGGTAGCTGACATGCGGGCCGTGGTGGAGGCGCTTGGCGATCTCACCGGGCGTGTGGCCGTGTTCAAGCCGCTGAGGCAAAACTCGTTCCTTCCCATGGCCTTAAGACTTATGTGCCATGCTTGGCGGGAGTCGGCAATTGGCCAAGGTTGCCTAGCCACAGTCATTTCAATCGCTTATATAGCGGGGACTTAAGTGGAGAGTTCAATAATGCCACCGCGTTGGAGCCCCGATCACTGGCGCACGAAGCCGATCGAGCAGGTCCCGATCTATCCCGATCCTGCCCGGCTCGCCGAGGTCGAGCAGCAGCTTGCCACGTTCCCTCCGCTCGTTTTCGCAGGCGAGGCGCGGGAGCTGAAGGCCAAGCTCGCCCGCGTCGCGCAAGGGGAGGCCTTTCTGCTTCAGGGCGGCGATTGCGCGGAGAGCTTCGCCGAGCACGGTGCCGACACGATCCGCGACTTCTTCCGCGTGTTTCTACAGATGGCGGTGGTGCTCACCTATGCCGGCGGCTCGCCGGTGGTGAAGGTCGGGCGCATTGCCGGCCAGTTCGCCAAGCCGCGGTCTGCGCCCACCGAGACGCAAGACGGCAAAGAGCTGCCGAGCTATCGCGGCGACATCATCAACGGCATCGACTTCACCGAAGCCGCGCGGACGCCGGACCCGCAGCGCATGCACATGGCCTACCGCCAAGCGGCGGCAACGCTCAACCTGCTGCGGGCGTTCGCCCAAGGAGGCTACGCCAACCTGGAGCACGTGCACCAGTGGACCCTCGGCTTCGTCACCGATAGCCCTGCCGGACACCGCTACCAGGAGCTCTGCGATCACATCGCTGAATCGCTGCGCTTCATGCGCGCCATCGGTCTCACGCCGGACAACACGCCGCAGCTTCGCTCGACCAGCCTCTATACGAGCCACGAGGCGCTTCTGCTCGGCTACGAGCAGGCGCTAACGCGCGTCGATTCGACCTCCGGTGACTGGTACGCGACCTCGGGCCATTTCCTGTGGGCCGGCGACCGCACGCGCCAACTGGACCAAGCGCATATCGATTACTTGCGCGGCATTAAGAATCCGATCGGCGTGAAATGCGGTCCGAGCCTCAAGGCCGACGAGTTGCTCGAGATGATCGACGTGCTCAGCCCGCAAAACGAGCCCGGGCGTCTCACGCTGATCTGCCGGTTCGGCGCCGACAAGGTTGGCAACCACCTGCCGGCGCTCATCCGAGCCGTGGAGCGCGAGGGTAGATCGGTAGTGTGGGCGTGCGATCCCATGCACGGCAACACCATCAAGGCCGGCAGCGGCTACAAGACCCGGCCCTTCGACCTAATCCTCAAGGAAGTCGAGGTGTTCTTCGACATCCATCGGAGCGAAGGCACGCACGCAGGCGGCATCCATGTGGAGATGACCGGCAGCAACGTCACCGAATGCGTGGGCGGTGCTAAGGCCGTCACCGAGACGGATCTGTCGGACCGCTACCACACCCATTGCGACCCCCGGCTGAATGCCGATCAGTCGATCGAGCTCGCCTTTATCGTGGCCGAGCGGCTGAGGCGGGAGCGGGAAGGGCGCCCCGTGCCCGAAGTCTCTATCGCCGCCGGCGAGTAGACGGGGATATCCGTAAAGGCCGCGCTTGTCAGACGCGCGCTCACCACTAAGTTCGATCCATGGCCGGTGAAACCAAGGACTCATTCAAGCTCGCGCTTGCGCAGCTCAATCCGGTCGTGGGCGACATTGAGGGGAATGTCGAGAAGGTCCGGATGGTGCGCGGGCCCCTAGGCGAGGCCGGCGCAGAACTGATTGCCTTCACCGAGCTCTTTCTGACCGGCTATCCGCTCGAAGACCTAGTGCTGAAGCCGGCTCTCCAAAGGGCGGCGCGCGAGGCTTGCGAGGCGCTTGCCCGCGACACGGCCGACGGTGGGCCCGCGATCCTCATGGGCTTGCCCTGGGGTGAGACACCTGTGGTCTATAACGCCATGGCGCTGCTCAATCACGGCCGTATCGAGGCGGTCCGCTACAAGAACAATCTGCCAAATTACGGCGTGTTCGACGAAAAGCGTGTGTTCGCGCCGGGTCCCATCCCGACGCCGATTCCGTTCCGCGGGATCTCGCTCGGCGTCCCGATTTGCGAGGACATCTGGACCGAGGAAATCTGCGAGGCCTTGGTCCAGGCGGGTGCCGAGATCCTAATCGTTCCCAACGGCTCGCCGTACTCGATGGGCAAGCAGGAGATTCGTTACGGCGTCGCCGAGACGCGGGTCGCGGAGACACGGCGGCCGATTGCTTACGTCAATCAGGTCGGCGGTCAGGATGAGCTGGTGTTCGACGGGGCGTCGTTCGTGCTCAACGCCGATGAGGAGCTTGCGGTGCAGCTTCCTGCCTGGGAGATTGCACTCGCAGTGACCGAATGGCGGCGCCAGGGCGGGCGTTGGCGTTGCCTGCCTGGTCCGCTCGCGGCGGTGGAGGAGGGCGACGCCGCCAATTATCTCGCCTGCGTCATGGGCTTGCGCGACTACGTAGAGAAGAACGGCTTTCCCAGTGTGGTGCTCGGTCTCTCGGGCGGGATCGACTCGGCGCTCACCGCGACCATGGCGGTCGACGCGCTGGGACCGGAGCGCGTCCATTGCGTGATGCTGCCTTACACCTACACCAGCACGGAAAGTCTGCGAGACGCCGAGACGATCGCGAAGGCGCTCGGCGTGCGCTACGACATCGTGCCGATCCATGATGGCGTCGAAGGCTTGAACAAATGTCTCGAGGACGTGTTGAAGGGCGCGCCTGCTGATTTCACCGCCGAGAACCTGCAGTCGCGCACGCGCGGCACGCTTCTCATGGCGGTCTCCAACAAGCTCGGGCCGCTGGTGCTCACCACCGGTAACAAATCCGAGGTGTCGGTGGGCTATGCCACGCTCTATGGCGACATGAACGGCGGCTTCAATCCGCTGAAGGATCTGTACAAAGGCCAAGTTTACGCGCTGTCGCGCTACCGCAACGCCCATCGCCCCAAATATTGCCGGGGGCCTGAGGGGCCCATCATTCCGGAAAACGTGCTGACCAAGGACCCGTCCGCTGAGCTCAAGCCGGGCCAGCGCGACGTGGACTCGTTGCCGCCCTATCCCGTTTTGGACGACATTCTCAACTGCCTGGTCGAGCAGGAGATGCCGGTGCCGGAGATTATCGCCCGCGGCCACGCGCCGGAGACCGTGAAGAAGGTCGAGCGCATGCTCTATCTCGCCGAGTACAAGCGGCGGCAGGCGGCGCCTGGGGTGAAGATCACGGAAAGGAATTTTGGCCGCGACCGGCGCTATCCCATCACCAACAAATTCCGCGAGCGGCTTTAGATGCGCGTCACTGTTCGTTTTGCGCCGAGCCCGACGGGACGGCTCCATGCGGGAAACATTCGTACCGCGCTCATCAACGATCTGTTCGCGCGCAAGCACGGCGGGGATTTCATCCTGCGCCTCGACGACACCGATCAGGAGCGATCGACGGTGGAGTTCGCACGCGGCATCGAGATGGATCTTGCCTGGCTCGGCCTCGAATGGACCAAGCTCGTGCATCAGTCCGACCGCTTCGCCCTTTACGAAGCGGCGATCGAAAAGCTGAAAGACGCCGGGCGGCTTTATCCGGCGTACGAGACGCCTGAGGAGCTCGAGCTGAAGCGCAAGCGCCAGCTCGCCCGCGGCAGGCCACCGGTCTACGACCGCGCTGCCTTGCAGCTCTCGAAGACGGACAAGGCGAAGCTCGAGGCGGAGGGGCGGAAGCCGCATTGGCGGTTCAAGCTCGAGCCGCGCGATGTGATCTGGGATGACCTGGTGCGCAGCCGGCAGCACGTGGATGCCGCCTCGCTGTCCGATCCGGTCTTGATCCGCGGCGACGGGACCTATCTCTATACGTTGCCGAGCGTGGTGGACGACATCGATCTCGGCGTCACCCATGTCATTCGCGGCGAGGATCATGTGGCCAACACGGCGCCGCAGATTCAGCTGTTCGAGGCGCTTGCGGCAAAGCCACCCGCCTTCGGTCATCACAATCTCCTGGTCGGTCCCGACGGCCAAGCGTTGTCGAAGCGGGACAGATCGCTTGCCATCGAGGGCATGCGGGCCGAAGGGCTCGAGCCGCTCGCGGTGGTGAGCTATGCCGCAACCATCGGCACTTCAGACCCGGTTGCGCCGCATGCGAGCCTCGACGAGCTGGTGCAGCTCTTCGATTTCGCCAAGCTGTCGCGCGCGCCGGCGCGGTTCGACCCGCATGATCTTCGCCTGTTGAACGCGAAGCTCCTGCATATGTTGCCTTACACGGCGGTGGCGGGGCGTCTGGAAGACATGGGCGTCTCCGGCGGAGAGGCGTTCTGGGAGACTGTGCGCGGCAATCTCACGGTGCTGGCGGACGCCAAAATCTGGTGGCGCGTGGCGACGGGGCCGTTAGAGCCCGTCATCGAGAACGCCGATCTCTGCTGTGAAGCGGCGAGGCTCCTGCCGCCCGAGCCGTGGGATGAGGAGACCTGGCCGGCGTGGTCGTCTGCCGTCAAAGCCGCCACCGGTGCGAAGGGCAAAGCACTGTTTCAGCCACTGCGCTTGGCGCTCACCGGCGAAGCCCATGGGCCCGAGCTCAAGCATCTCTTGCCGCTGATCGGCCGCGATCGCACGCGCGCGCGGCTCGAAGGCAAGACGGCGTAAGGCGGAGTTCACGCTAGTTCGCGGCGCGGGGCTTCTTGATAATGGTGGACTGGCCTTGGGCCTGTACTGCAGGTGCAGGGGGCGGCGGGGTGACCTCCGCCTCTGCTTCACTGCCCGATGACGCAGGCGTAGCCGGCGTGGTGGCGCCGGTTACGTCGAGATCGAGGTGCGGCTTCTCGCCTTGGTCTTGCGCGCCTGCCGCCAGTGCCGCAGGTGCGGCGGCGGCTTTGGTCTGGGCGTCTTTGCCGCCAGACTTGGCTTCCGCTTCTTTCTTATTGGTCTCCTCGATCTCAGTCGGGTTGTACTCCGACTGCTTGCAGGAGCAGCCTTTGACGTACTCTTTGCGGTATTTTAGAGCCACCGGCAGATCCATATAGGCAGAGCCGCTCAACGAAATCGCCTGCTGAATCTTTTCCCCGGGATTGCGATAGACGTAGAGCTCGGCCGGCGCGGCGCAGTTCTGTTGACACTTCTCGGCATCCTGCGCGACCTGGCTGCCGTAGATCGAATAGTGGATCGGATAATAGAAGCCGTCGCACAGACGCACGCAGACTGTCCGGTAACGTGCGTTCGGATTGATGCTGCGATAGATCGGAGTCTGATACTCCGGCTCGCGCGTGCCGCCGAAGAAATCGAAGAGGCCGCCTCCGCTGCGCGGCGGCGCGCCGCTGCACCCGTTGCGCTGCAAGGCCTGTTGCAACTCGGCTTGGCGCCGTCTGTTGCCGCCGCCGCGCTGGAGCGACTGGCGTTGCCCCTGGAGCCGGGCGAGTTGCCGGCGCGCGTCCTCGACACGGGCATTCATGTTGAGGCATTTGGGGGTCCGTTTCAGGGCACGGCCAAAGATGAACAGCCGCTGATAGCAGCCAGCATCCTCCATGGAGGCCTGTGTGCCTTGGTAGATGCGATCTTGCTGGGCGATCTGCTGGTCGAGGTCGGCGAGGGCGCCCGCATTGTCGCCGCCACCCTGGACCGCCGCCAACTCCTGCTGGAGCTGCATGCAGCTGATTTCCTGCTCGCTCTGGGCCATGGCTCCGCTCGACAGCGTCAAGGTGATCACGGCAAGCGCTGCCAGACGGCCGATCGACCGCGCAGACGACGCGCGGACGCGCCGAAGATGGCGATTGACAGTCACGATAGTTCCGATCCCCGGGAGAGCCCGTAAGCCATTATGCGCCCCTAAAATCCGGGGTCAATGAGGCATCAATAAGATGGATTGCTTGACGATCTGGCCGTTTCCCGCCATAAGCGGCCCCGAGATGATGCACGCGCAACCGAACCTTATCATTTCCGGCTGCATTATTCCGGGCTAGCAAAATAAGCTCGCGCGGGTCGTTCTTCCTTTAACCATCAGCATCTTCCATCTTGAACATCCGGCGGGCCTCAAGCCGAAGGGGCTTGTCAGTGGCGCTTACGCTTTACAACACGCTTACCCGCAAGAAGGAGGCCTTCGTGCCTCTCGATCCTGCCCGCGTGCGCATGTATGTGTGCGGGCCGACGGTCTACGACTATGCCCATATCGGTAATGCGCGGCCGGTCATTGTCTTCGACGTGCTGTTTCGCCTGTTGCGGCATCTTTACGGGCCGGAGCATGTCACGTATGTCCGCAACATCACGGACGTGGACGACAAGATCAACGCGCGGGCGGCGCAGGATTATCCGGATCTGCCGCTAAACGAGGCGATCCGCTTGGTCACCACGAAGACTGCGGATCAGTTCCACAAGGACATGGGCGAACTCGGTGTTCTGCCTCCCACGGTTGAGCCGCGGGCAACCGAGTATATCGGTGAGATGCGGACGATGATCGACCGCCTCATCGCCAATGGCTGCGCCTATGTGGCCGAGGACCACGTGCTGTTCGACGTGGCGTCCATGCCCGACTACGGCAAGCTGTCGCGGCGCTCGCTCGACGAGATGGTGGCCGGCGCCCGCGTCGAGGTGGCGCCGTTCAAGCGCGATCCTATGGACTTCGTGTTGTGGAAGCCGTCGAAGTCCGGCGAGCCGTCCTGGCCGTCGCCCGGCGGCATTGAGACGCCCGGGCGCCCGGGCTGGCATATCGAGTGCTCGGCCATGTCGGCGGCGCAGCTCGGCGACGTGTTCGACATCCACGGCGGCGGCATCGACCTGGTGTTCCCGCATCATGAGAACGAGATCGCGCAATCGCGCTGTGCCCATGGGACGCAAGCCATGGCGCGGTTTTGGCTGCACAATGGCTTCCTCCAGGTGGAGGGCGAGAAGATGTCGAAGTCCTTGGGCAACTTCGTCACCGTGCACGAGTTGCTCACCGGCTGGCAGGGCTATGCTTGGCCAGGCGAAGCTCTCCGCCTGAACATGCTGCGGACCCAGTACCGCCAACCGCTCGATTGGACCTTTGTCGGGCTCGACGAGTCCCACAAGACGCTGTGGGAATGGTATGGCGATGTCGAGCAAAGCACACCGGCGCCGCGCGTGCCTGACGCCGTGCTCGAGGCTCTGTCAGACGATCTGAACACGCCCAAGGTGATCACCGAGTTGCATAAGCTCCACCGCGCCGGTCATTTCGAGGAGCTGCGCGCGGCGCTCGGCTTTCTCGGGTTCTCCGGCGAGCGGGCCAAGATCACTCGGCATGCGCTCGCTGTAGGTGAGGCTCATGGCGGGTCGAAAGCTGAGGCGATCTCAAACCTAATTGATGCCCGGAGCGCTGCGCGCAAAGCGAAGAACTTCGCGGAGGCGGACCGCATCCGCGACGAGCTTCAGGCGATGGGTATTGTCCTCAAAGACGCCAAAGATCCGAAGACGGGAGAGCTCGTGACCACGTGGGAGGTCGCCCGATGAACGCGCAAGCAAGTCCTGCGCTGGCGCTGCGGCCGATGCTGCCAAATGAAGCGCCGCTACTTGGCGAGATATTCCGGGCAAGCATCATGGAGTTGACTGGCGACGACTATACGGAGCAGCAGCAGGAGGCGTGGGCGGCTGCGGCCGAGGACGATGCTGCGTTCGCGAAGCGCCTGGGCGACGAGGTGACCATCGTGGCGACCATGGGGGGCGCGCCGGTCGGGTTCGCCTCGCTCGAGACGGATGACAAAATCGGCTTTTTCTACGTGCATCCGGCTGCGGTCGAGCGTGGCGTCGGGGCCATGCTCGCCGATGCCTTGGAGAAGCTGGCCGGCGCCCGCGGCGCCGAGAACCTCAGCGTGGACGCCAGCGATACGGCTACCGGCTTCTTCGCCAAGCGCGGCTACGTTTCGCAGCAGCGAAACAGTGTCCGCCGCGGCGACGAGTGGCTCGCCAATACGACCATGCGCAAGCCTTTGACCGAACGCGAGGCCGCGCGATGAAACCGTTTCTGCAAGATGTGCCGTTCAAGGGCTCGCGGCGTGTCTATCTGGTGATCAAGCTCTTAGTGCTGGTGCTCGCCGTGCTGCTGGCGTTGCACTACTTTTTTGGCGTGGTATAGGTCATGACTCGCGAACAACTCTCCCTCTACGACACGACGTTGCGGGACGGCGCTCAGACCCAAGGTGTCGACTTCTCGCTCGAGGACAAGCTGCTGATCGCCGAGCAGCTCGACGGGCTAGGCCTCGACTATGTGGAAGCGGGCTATCCCGGCGCGAATCCCACCGACACGCGGCTGTTCGGCGAGGAGCACCCGATGGGCGCGAAGCTCACCGCCTTCGGCATGACCAAGCGGCCGGGCCGGTCGCTTTCCAACGATCCCGGCTTTCAGGCGCTGCTTGCCGCCAAGGCGGACGCGATCTGCCTGGTCGGCAAGACATGGGACTTCCATGTGGACGTGGCGCTCGGCACTACGCTCGAAGAGAACCTCGCGGCCATCACGGAGTCCGTCGCGGCCGTCGTCGCGAGCGGGCGGGAGGCGCTGCTAGACTGCGAGCATTTCTTTGACGGCTACAAGGCGAACCCCGATTACGCGTTGGCGTGTGCCAAGGCGGGGTACGAGGTGGGCGCCCGCTGGGTCGTGTTGTGCGACACCAATGGCGGCACGCTGCCCGAGGAAGTGGAGGCGATCGTCACCGAGGTGGTGAAGCACGTGCCCGGCGACCATGTCGGCATCCACGTGCACAACGATACCGATAACGGCGTCGCCAACTCGCTGGCCGCGGTGCGCGCCGGTGCGCGGCAGATCCAAGGGACGCTGAACGGGCTCGGCGAGCGCTGCGGCAACGCCAATCTGACGTCGATCATCCCGACGCTGATGCTGAAGACCGACTACGCCGAGCGCTATGAGACGCGGGTAACGCCGGAGAAGCTCAGGACGCTGACCCATGCCTCGCGCATTCTCGACGAGGTCCTGAACCGTGCGCCGAACCGGCATGCGCCCTATGTCGGTGACTCCGCCTTCGCGCATAAAGGCGGCATCCATGTCTCCGCGGTGCAGAAAGATCCGCGCACCTATGAGCACGTGCCGCCGGAGGCGGTCGGCAATGTGCGCAAGCTCCTCGTTTCCGACCAAGGGGGCCGGTCCAACATCCTGGCGCAGCTCGACCGCATCGGCATCAAAGTCCCCAAGGACGATCCGCGTGTGGCGCGTCTCCTCGACGAGGTTAAGGAGCGCGAGGCGATCGGCTACGCCTACGAGGCGGCGGAGGCATCGTTCGAGCTTTTGGCGCGGCGCCTGCTCGGCAACGTCCCGCAATTCTTCGACGTGGATTCGTTCCGCGTCATGGTCGAGCGGCGGCACAACGCGGTCGGCGAGCTCGTCACCGTCTCCGAGGCGACTGTCAAGGCGCGCATCGATGGCGAGAACGTCATGTCGGTGGGTGAGGGCAACGGCCCGGTCAACGCGCTCGACATGGCATTGCGCAAGGACCTCGGCCCGTATCAGAGCTATATCGATGACCTCGAGCTCGTGGATTACAAGGTGCGTATCCTTACGGGCGGAACCGACGCTGTGACGCGCGTCCTCATCGAGAGCCGCGACGGAGAGGGGCGGCGCTGGTTCACCGTCGGCGTCTCGCCCAATATCGTCGATGCGTCGTTCGAGGCGCTGCTCGATTCCATCAACTACAAGCTGATCCGCGACGGCGCGCCGGCGCCGTGATACGGGAGCCGATACCCATGGCGAGCGAAGAAGCTGAGCGCACCGCGCACTGCGCTTGCGGCAATCTGACGGTGACGACAAGCGGCGAGCCGGTCGATGTTTATCTC
>Ga0307436_1001426_pt1 | contig 10608 bp, 15 predicted proteins | sample SalMarWE160440MG_FD_202513 | JGI IMG/M metagenome (GOLD analysis project Ga0307436, IMG submission 202513) | Salt marsh sediment microbial communities from the Plum Island Ecosystem LTER, Massachusetts, United States - WE1604-40 | ecosystem: Environmental > Aquatic > Marine > Intertidal zone >...
GCAGGAAGGAGTTCGCGCCGATCCTGAAGACTATCGCACCGATACAATGGGGCGCCCAGACGAGCGTCGTCGAGTCCTAATGCGTCGCTCTCTTGCTGCTGACGGACCTTGGGGTTGGAAGGACATATTCCTTCTCGACTACATTGATAAGATCTCTGACCTTCTTACCAACCCTGCTCTCCTCATTATCTGGCGCGATCCCTTCACCACTGCCAGTCGTGCCTTGATCGAAGAAAGGAAAGTCACAACCTCCTCCCGGAGCCTGACTGAAATAATGCAAGACATCATCAACAAAGGACAGCAATCCTTGCGTTTCGTAAGCTCGCAACCCGCCCTTCCAACTGCTTTCGTTTCCTACGAGAAACTCTGCGCTTACCCGAAGCAGGCAGTAGAGCAAATCGCCGAGTTCCTTCGCCTCCCCTTTGATCAGGCCGCACTTGATACAATCAAATGCCATCGCTTGCACTGGGATTCCCCCGAGAACGAATACACAGAGGACAGCTAATGAACCCGGTCATCATCATGCCCAGCATCCGTCAGCCCAACCTAGAGTACTTAGAACCTCTTGGTGACACTCCCGTAATCGTCATCGACGACGCCAATGGGAGCATCCCGCGAGACATTGCACCGCATATCCAAGTCACCAACGCTAACCTGTGGCACGAAGCCGCTAGCGAAGTCGCGTGGCTGATCCCACAAAAGAACCCAGCATGCAAAAACCTCGGCCTTTACGACGCCTGGTTCTTAGGCCACGACACTATTATCCTCCTCGACGACGACTGCGACTGTCGCGTCGAGCCCGAGTTCCTATATAAGATAAACATAAACCGCACTTCCACCACACACCGAGTGTCCACGCCACACAATTGGTACAACCCAATGGGGCTTCTCGGCGAGACCTCTATGTGGTCCAGAGGCTTCCCTTACGAGTACCGACACGAACCAACTCCACTTCTGCGTGACCCATACTTCGGAGAGCAAGTTCGTCCGATGTTCAACGAAGGTCTCTGGACCGGCACTCCAGACATCAACGGGATTGACAAGTTTGTGACTGACAACGTCACAGCAGAGCGGACCTGTGGCTTTACTCAGGTAGCTCTAACTCGCGGCCAATATCTCCCACTCTCCATCATGAATGTCCAGCTCCACCGGGATCTCATCCCAGCGTTCTATCAGCCCCCCGATTATTCCCTTCCAGGCGGCCACCGCATCCGGCGCCACGACGATGTCTGGAGTTTTCTCTTCCTCAAGACCCTTATGGACGTCCGCGGCGACGTAGCCACAGTTGGGCGCCCAATCGTCTGGCATCGGAAAGAGGGCGACAGGATTCAGGAAACTCTATCCGAACACGGGAGCAACTTGATTCAACGTGATTTGTATGATACAATACAAAACATGGTCGATCGCATTACGCCAGCATCTTACGCTGAAATGGCCGTTGAGGCAGGCCACTTAATGCGTAAGTATAACCGTGGTCGAGGCATCTTCCACGACATCATCTCTGACTACGCCAAGCGAATCGTTGCTTGGGCAGAGCTTTTTATCTAAGGTATCTATCAATGCGCCGCCAAATTCCCGACTGTAAACCCCGCACCATCCGTCTCCACGTCCCGACCTACGATGCGATCCTGGATTTCTTCGCGGCTTCCCCGTCCGGCATCACTGGCTCCGACGCCATCCGTGAGATCCTCATGCGGTTCGGCAACCACTGCATCCGGAAGCGCCGCAAAGGTCATGTTGCTGGGCCGGAGGATCTTGCTCAGATCGACAGCATCATGCTTGGGATACTCGGCGAAGACCCAGAGGAGAAGCCACATGTCTGAGTTTGAAAACACAACGCAAACCCTCAACGATCTCCTCCTCATTCGCGCGAGCGAATGGTCTCAAGAAGATCTCGAGGCCATCGTCGAAGGCTTGCGCGCCCAACGGGAGCGTTGGACTCAGGAGCAATCCGCCGGTTCCCGAGCCCGAGTCACGGCACGCCAGGTTAGCACCAACCGGCCCTTGCAGGGCAAATTGGAGCAAGCGCTTAAGGGTATTAAGTTGTGAACAGTGATATCTATGAAGAAGAGTAACTTCAACAAACTGAGCTGTGTAATAATACAATCCCTCTTGATCCTCGGCTGTATAGTATTAATTGTTACCGGGCATACTGGGTGGGCAATAGCCTTTGTAGTTTTGTTAGCTCTTGGGGACTGCAGAGAGGAGGAATAAGCATGAATTACTACAACCCTCAGACCAACGATTTAATCGTTGGTGCCGCTTTCGATGCAGGTGGCGAACAGATGTGCGGCTGGTATATCCCTCTCGAGGACGTGTCGCATTCGGGACCGAATAGCTCGTTTGTTGAAGGCACCAAATTCCAATTCGCATTCGATTCGACCAGCCTCGGCGAGTTGAAAACCTGTCCTAGAAAATATGCCTGGACTATCATCGACGGTTGGACCCACAAGATCCGGCCACCAGCGTTAGCCTTCGGCATCCATCTCCACAAGGCCCTCGAAACCTGGCATAAGCTTCTCGCCTCAGGCATGGACAAACCTACTGCCCTTCTGCGCTGCGTCCGCCTAGCCGGCCTCCTTGGCGAGGACATAGTCTCTGGTGACAATACCCGCTCCAAAGAAACCCTTGTTCGTACAGTCGTCTGGTATCTCGGCCAATTCTGGGACGACAAAGCCGTAACGGTCATGCTAAAGAACGGTCGGCCTGCCGTAGAATACTCCTTCGTCTTCCCATTCGAGCGTGTTAATGGAATCCAAACCTATCTCTGCGGCCACATCGATCGTCTAGCTAGGTTCCACAATGAAGTCCTCGCCTGTGACTACAAAACAACCAAGTCCCAAATCGACTCCCGGTTCTTCAACAAATTCAAGCCGAACAGTCAGGTTGAGCTTTATCTCACCGCGACTAATGTCCTCCCCACACAAGACTCTGTTCTCGAAAATCCTGCCTCTGGTCTCATGGTCGACGCCATCCAACTTGGCGTGAACTTTACCCGCTTCCAGCGCAACGTTATTCCCTACTCTCCTGAAGAAATCGAAGACTTCATCGAGGACACTGTCCTGTGGCTGGAGATCGCCGAACACTACGCTTCCGCTAACAAATGGCCCGCGAATGAGTCCGCCTGCGATCTTTACGGCGGCTGCCACTTCCGACCAATATGCCAGCAAAAGCCCCAGCATCGGGAGTTGGCATTGAGATCCAACTTTGTCCAACGTACTTGGGATCCGCTCCGTTCACGATAACAGCTATCCACTTGACTCATGAACCCCAAAACCAAAATCGAATCTATGCGCGCCTTCAGCTCCGCCCTCGACAACCTAATCGACTCGGGCGCCCCGGTCACGCCCGAGGTTGCTGAAGCCCTCCGCTCCCACTGGCTTTCCGGCAACCTTTTCTACTTCGACCACTGGAACCGTTGGGACACCAGCGCCGAAGTCGATAGCGCTGCGAGGGCCCAAGCCATCCTTGAGACCAACAAGCTGCGCGCCGCCCAGATCTCTATTACACCCGAGGCCGCAATGATCCTCGAACGCTGGTTTGTGTCCGGCGCTATCTGGGCCTACGATAATCGCTTCCTTGAGCGCGAGCGTCGAATCATCACAAGACACTAGCCGGAGAATAGAGCATGAAACTCACCCCCGAAGCCAAACCCCAGTTCATCAAGCTGTTCCTGCTTGGCTACCAAGGTACAGGAAAATCTTGGTCCTACGTATCTCTTGGAATTCCAAACATCATTCCAGGCTGGAAGCCGCTCGAACTTCGTATCCTCGACTTCGACGGCAAGGCCGAGGAAGTAATCCGTTCGGCCCTGTCCCACGCACTTAACAAAGCCAAGATCATAACAAAAGAACAGCACGACGCAGCGTTAGCCAATTTCGACGTTGTAGTCTGCCGTGAGAACACAGGAGTAGTCAACGTAAGCCGTGACAAAAAAACCGTGCAGGAATTTGGCGTCAAAGGAATTCCTGTCGCCTGGAAAACAGCAGTCAAACAACTCCAAGTATGGGAATCAAGTTGGAATTCTGACAAAGTCCTAATCGTCGACTCACTTACACACGCAGTCAAAGCAATTGTAAACTTTGAACAAGATCTCAACGGAAGGCTAAACCAAACCCTGCTATGGAATCAGTACGACGTCCCGCAGCAAAAAGTAGAGCAACTCATGACCTTAGTCGCCGACACCCCGGCCAACTCTATAATGATCGGACACCAAGATCCAGTAGACGTATACAAGAAAACAGATAAGATAGACAGGAATGGTCAACCTATTCAAGAGTTTGTCACCTCAGTCATGGCACCGATCTCAATCGGAAAGGCTAAGCGACTGCAGCTTCCATCACAAACTAATCACCTCCTTATCTGCTCAACAGAGGGAAGCGGCCCATCAACCAGAAGGTATATCTATACGGTTCCTGAGGAAGGAGTTACTACGAAAACCCCATTCTTCGGGCGTTGTCGAGACAAGTACCTGATCGACAAGGGCATGGCCGAATACTTTGCTTTGAGGTGAAACGCCATGAGATTTGCTTCTGTCTTTAGGCTTCGCGGTGTTTGGTGGATACATAGCACTTACAAAAAGAACGGAAAGCAAAAGCATTGCTATTCACCCAAGTCTGGATATGAGCCGATATTCTCAGAAGAGAAACTAACTAACGAGCAGATAGCTGCTAAAATAGACAAGCACAGGTTAAGATAACCAATGAACGACCAAACTCTTGCGCGGTTTGAGCCAGTTACGCCAGATGAACGACCAATAATTTCTAGCTGAAGCAATACCCTTTGATCTAACCCAACCATACATACGGAGGACTTACCCACAACCAACATCCAATCCCAACATCCCAACGTTCCAACATTTCACTATCCTAACTCAAAGGTATCACACATGAACCTCAACGACCTCCTAAAAACCAACACCGCCCAGTTCAAAGAGCCGCCCCGCTTTCCTGCCGGCCTGTATGAGATGGTTATCATCGGCTATGATTTGCTCCCGTTCTTTTGGAAAAAGTCCAACCGCTACGGGCTAGCTTACGCCCCAACTGTCCGCGCTGTCCGCAGTATCGAAGCCGACGATCAGGCCAATCCTGAACTTGCCGCCGAGCAGCAGACCAAGCTCGACGAGTTCGGCGATTGGACCAATAAGGAGTTTCAGTTCGCCTACACCGATCGCAACTACGACCCACCGAAGAAGGTCGCGACGATCTCCGAGATCAACTTTCCGCTCATTGAAACCGACTCCGATGGAAACATGATCGGTCTGATGGAAAGCATGGTCTGGCGCTTCTACCTGCGCGACCCCCAGACAGGCCAGCAGTCCGGCTTCGTCGCCGACATACTCGGGATGGACTACCCGAACGGCGAGGAATTGGAAACCGTTATGGAGGCTACCGTTAACCGGAGGTTCATTGCACAGTTCGAGTACGAGCTGCGCCAGAATGATCCCACCCGGTCTGACCTGGTAATCAAGAAGACAATGATGGCGCTGTAGGCATGCCGAGGCCGGAGGGTAATGCCTCCGGCCTTTTCGTGAGCACAGGAGATAGCTATGAAAAATAGAGATCCCTATCGAGATTGGTCACCAGAAGATCGCTCCGATGCTTGGCGAGATGGAGACTACGATGGATGCCGAAAATACGACGAAGACCGAGACTCATCGGATCGTGCATACGACAGCTGGAGAGATGGTGGTCCTTTTGAGGACCCAGAACCTGAAAACAGATTTTCCTGATTAGCACGTATCGTTGAGACCACTATGCCAATTTCAAACAAAATCACCCACATCCCCCTCAACTCCATCGTCCTTGATCGCGACCAACGCCAGCGCACAGTTATCGACGATTCTGTAATCGACCTAGCATACTCCATCGGAATATCTCAATGGATCAACCCAATCCTGGTCGAAGCCGGCACTAACAAACTCATCGCCGGGGAACGCCGATACACTGCGGTCAGCCTCCTGCGGGACCTCCGCGAGAAGGGCGAAGCACCGGCTAATATCTACGAAAAGCTCAAGCCCGTCAGCAAGTGCAAGGTAGATCCGTGGAAACACTGGACACACATTCCCTGCCAGCTCGCCCGTGATCTAACCAACATCGAACTGCAAATCTTTGAGTTCCGTGAGAACCACGAGCGCCAGGATCTCCCGTGGCAAGACAAAGCCAAGGCCATGTATAACATACACGCGATGGCGATACAGCAATCCGAATCCCGTTGGTCCTCCTGTGACACGGCACGACTTCTAGGCATTGACCAGTCTCATCTATCTCGGTATCTTCGTGTTTGGCGCCACCAGTTAGCCGGCGATGATAAGATCCAGCAGATCGTGTCTGAAAGCAGCTCCGCCCGTTCGGCCCTCGAGGCCATAGAGCGTGTGACCTCGCGACGTCAGGCCAGTCCGGTAGTGTTGGGAGCAAAGCCCGAGCCTCGTGAAGTACAACTCAATTCTACATCCACAACTCCGTACACGATTGGTGTGGACTTCGCAGAGCAGCCGGACAAAACAGTTCTTCACACAAAAGAAGAGCTACTAAGTTACAAACCTACTGCTCCCATCCTCAACACCGACTTCCACCAGTGGGCCGTTGAATACTCTGGTCCTCCGTTTAACTTTATCCACTGTGATTTTCCATATGGCATCGACTACAACACCTCCGCCAGCCAATTCACCGCAGTTGATACAAAACTAAACGGAAGCTACAACGACAGCGAAAACATTTACTGGCAGCTACTCGACACCCTGCTCCGCTGCAAACACAGACTAATTGCCCCTTCTGCTCACATTATGTTTTGGTTCAGCCAAAACCTTCGCAGAAAAACCGAGCAGTTCTTTTGGGATTTCTTCCCAGCCAGTACTATCCAAGACTTCCTCATGATCTGGCACTGCTCCGACAACAGCGGAATCTTGCCCGACCCCAACCGTTACGGGCGCCGCACCTACGAAACCGCGATGCTTCTCACCTTCGGCGACCGCAAGATCGTCCAGGCCAAAGCCCTTAGCTTCGCTTCCCCTCGGGGCGACAAGCGAATTCACCGCAGCGAAAAGACATTAGCAGTGCTAAACCACTTCTTCTCTATGTTCGTTGATGATGCGAGCGACGTGCTAGATCCGACCTGCGGCTCCGGCACCTCAATCATCACCGCGAAGAAACTGGGGGCGCGAAGCGTACTCGGGTTGGAACTTGATCCGGCGATGCACGAGCAGGCAGTTGAGTATTACAATCGGGAGGCTAAAGTATGAAGCCTTACATGATCCGAATCGGCGGCACAACTTGGGTAAATGCCTGTTACATAACCCAAGTTTCGATCTACAACGAAAAGGTTTGGGTATGGCTGGCTGGAAATACCGATCAGCCACCACTAGAAGCTCCCCTCAGGGACAACGAAACACCAAGAGACAGGCTTGACCATATCCTCAACCAGCTAGACACAGCGAGGGAGTGCATGTAATGACTACCTGTAAAGTAGTTGGTTGTGAAAAGAAGGTAAGAGCAACTGGCTTTTGTATGCCGCATTATATGCGAAACAAAAGATATGGAAGTCCAGACATAAGCAAGCATAACTCATCTGGCGAAGGCGGCATAACGAACGGGTATAAGACGTATAGAATAGACGGAAAACTGATATACGAACATGTGCTAAAAGCAGAACAAGTTTTGAATAAAAAACTTCCAACTGAAGTTATAATCCATCACGTAGACGGGGATAACCTAAATAACGAAAACTCTAATTTAGTTATATGCCCCAACCAAGCATACCATCTGCTAATCCATGCAAGGATGCGCTTACTAAAGTTTGTTGAAAGCGGCGGTAAATTATTTGTCAGAGACATTTCGAGAACCAAAGCAGGTAACCGTTGGTATGCCTATCTGGTCGTCGAAAAAACTCGTTATTGGCTTGGCTCTTTTACCTCCTTTCGGTATGCTGTTGAGGCCCGTATTGTAGCGGCTCAGCGATATCTTTCTTTTGAGCCGCTTAACCAGTTCTACACATCAACTCAACTAGGAGCAAAGAAATGACAACGGTCCTGGTTTACGATACTGAGACGACGGGAATCCACTATGGCCTCAAAACCCGTTCCGTTACCGATCCCTCCCACCCCCACCTGTGCCAAATCGCCGCCCTCGTCCTCGATGTTGAGGACAAGCGGGTTCGTCAGTCCATGTCTATGATCGTTGCCCCAGACGGATGGAGCATCCCAGACGAAGCCGCGAAGATCCACGGCATAGCCCCAGACTATGCCACCGAATGGGGCCTGCCCGAGAAGCAAGTCCTCGAGGCGTTCTTGGCCTTGTGGGCCGGCGGCAATCCGCGCCCATTAGAGCGCGTAGCTCACAACGCAAAGTTCGACCGAGACGTAATTGCCACAGCAATCGGCCGGCACTACGGCCAGGGCGACCTGCTCGACACCTGGCTGGCCGGCACCGACACTTGCACCATGTTAACGTCGAAGCCTATCGTCCAAGCCCGCAATGTGAAAGGCGCGATCAAGAATCCGAACCTTATGGAAACATACAAGCACTTCTTCCACGAAGAGTTTGACCGATCCCACACGGCCAACGCTGATACTGTCGCGACGATGCAGATTTTCCTGGCGTTGCAGGAGGGCCTGAAATGAAAGTAACCAATATTGACGATCCCAGAATTCGTATTGAGCTTTCTTTAGCCGAAGCTGAGTGGCTCAAAGGCTTCATACAGAATTTTCCAGGAGAACTTCTGGAAGAAACTTCCTTTGACAAGGAGATTCGTGCCGAGCTATTCTCTGCGTTGAAGAAGGCGCTGTCGGAGGACACCGGTGAGTAAAGTACGTTCTTGTTCTTGCCCCGATTGCAATGCTTACCGTATCGCCATCGACTGCTCTCGCGCAGACTTCGAAGACGCAGTTCGCGCACTTGTGAAGTTCTGGAAAATCGCGCACTGTTCGGCCCAGGACTGGACAAGACTTGACGAACTCATCACAAAAATCGAGGACGAAGATAACTACACAGAGCAGGAGCTTGACCAGTGAAAACCCTCCGCCCCATGCTAGCCACTCACGCGCCCGAGGATCTTGAGTCCTTGCGCTTCCCCTTGATTGCATCTCCAAAGTTAGACGGGCTGCGTGCAATCATTAAGGATGGCATAGTCTTGTCCCGCACACTCAAGCCCATCCGTAATCGTCACGTTCAGCGCCTGCTCGGCAAGCCCGAGTTCAATGGCCTCGACGGCGAACTCATTGTTGGCTCCCCGACCGATCCGAACTGTATGCAACACACCACCTCCGGCGTGATGTCTTTCGATGGCGAGCCCGATGTCAAGTACTATATCTTCGATGACTGGCGTGGGCCAAAAGAAGCTTTTGTCCAGCGCCGGAATAGGTTGCTGAACGAAGTCGATTGGAAAAACTCAATCCTTGTCAATCACCATCACGAGTACGTTATGACTGTAACCGGGCTCGAAGTCCTCGAAGAGTCCATTCTATCCGGCGGGTATGAAGGATTAATCCTCCGTGATCCGCTCGGCCCTTACAAGTTCGGCCGCTCAACCCTGCGCGAGGGTTTCATGCTGAAGCTCAAGCGTTTCGCTCAAGACGAAGCAGTTGTGATCGGGACTGAGGAACTCATGCACAACCTCAACGAGGCCGAGATGGACGAACGTGGTTATACGAAGCGAAGCACAGCAGCCGCAAACAAGATCGGAAGCGGAAAGCTGGGAGCACTTGTCTGTCGCCTGCTGCTCGACGGCCAGCCGACCGAGATAATCTTCAAGATCGGCACAGGGCTCAGCGACAATGACCGCATCCAGCTCTGGCGCGTCCGCGAGCAGCTCCCGGGGCGTATCTCGACATTCAAGCACTTCAAACAAACCGGAGTACTCAATGCCCCTCGCCATCCTGTCTTCCATTCTTTCCGCGCTCGTGAGGATCTATGAACAAGCACAAAACCCATTTCACCCCCAGCACCTTTATCTCCAAGCTCAACATCCAAGTTCTCGCTGTCGAGCCATGGAAGCCCGAGGGTCTCGCATCCATCACTGTGTGTTGCAGTTGTGGGAATGAGTATTCGCTCCTCGAAAGAAGTCTGTTGCGTAAGATCCGCAACGGAGTCCGCACCTGCTTGAGGTGCAAGCATCCAACAATCCGCGAGGGCAAAACTCAAGTGAAGTTGGATAAACCCACGCCGCCCTCAGTACCTTACGTTTCGTGGCCGGCGACGAGGAGGAGTATTTAGCATGACAGTCCACAAAACCATCCTAACTTTCGCCCCCGATCCCAACGACGCTTGCTCCTTCTACCGGGGCGAGGCCGTAATCGCACGGCTTCCCGGCTACAACTTCCGGCGCCTGCCCTCTACCGTCACTTGGTCAAGCTTTCTCGGCGGTGACCTACTCTTCATGCAGCGCCCCTACCACGACAAGCACGTCCAAATCGCCCAGCTAGCCAAACAGCAAATGCCCTTGTGGATCGACTACGATGACCTGCTTTTCAACGTTCCGCCCGCAAATCCAGCATTCACAAACTATTCTCAGGAGTCAATCCAGCACAACATCTACACCCTGCTGAAGCTCGCCGACCTCGTTACAGTCACAACAAGTGAATTGGCAGCACAGTTGAACCCGCACACAAATCGT
>Ga0307436_1001427_pt1 | contig 10607 bp, 10 predicted proteins | sample SalMarWE160440MG_FD_202513 | JGI IMG/M metagenome (GOLD analysis project Ga0307436, IMG submission 202513) | Salt marsh sediment microbial communities from the Plum Island Ecosystem LTER, Massachusetts, United States - WE1604-40 | ecosystem: Environmental > Aquatic > Marine > Intertidal zone >...
CTAGAAAAAGTAGTTGCTGGGGTGACATTTAAAGATGGCGAAGAAGCGAATGAAAAACAACAGGTAGCTTAGAAAAATGCGAGGATGCGCTCAAGGCCAATCCACAACTTTTGACAATATCTCATCCTATGCACTTACAGTGTGCATTGCAAATGATCAATAAAGAGGCAAAGTGCTCTTACTGTAGTCGTTCAGTAAATAAGGAATCTCTCAGTGCACTTTCTAAAAAAGTAGACTTAATGAACTCTCATTTAGGTGAAGAAAAAACAGAGAGCGACGACGAAGGACCTTCTACAACAATCTGGCCCGATACATCTGGAGATGAGGAGTATGCTCGATTTCTGCAAGAGAAACTCAATCAAAATAATTCATCCTCTGATCCTCAAACAGAGTTTGATGCCATCCTTGCTGAAGGGCTGAAAAACGAAGAACAGCGCAATCAGAGAATCCAAAATAATGCTCCACCTTCACCTGAAACTGTAGCATGGACACAAGGGAGAAGGACATGTAACGACTTCACTAAAACAGCTGCAGCTGTTACCTTCGTTGCTTTTACTGTCGGCATGCTTGTTCAAGCAGTATATGGAGAGTTGTCATGATTGTTCAACCATTAGATTTTAGATTAGAATATTTCGATAACTCTTTTGACTGTACTATTTGCGGAAAGGAAAATCTCGTACGGGGACTCGTTCACAATGAGGGGGAAGACCATCCTCAGTGTGAAGAGTGTGTTCGGAAGTGGTCCCTTGAAAAAGAAGATCCTACTTGTGCCTTCTGCCGCAAATGGATCAATCCTGCGAGTTTCATGAGCAAACTCGAGATCGAGGAAGGGTCTAAAAAAAGGAAAAAGGAACGATCTGAACGAGAAGAAGAACTGCTAAGAGAAGATCGAGAAGTGGCTGAGCTTCTTTCTAGGGAAGATGCCGGATTCATGGATAGGGCCTTTGCTTCTTTTACCGGTGGAGATGCAGCACTAGCTAGCAGGCTCCAAGCTCAAGCATACAAAGAACAAAATCCCTTATGGAATCCCTGCGTATGGGTATCTGCTGCTATCATGAGTGTGGCGGGGATCTTTTTGATGAATGCCTTCAAAGGTTAATGTTTTTCCCTCACATACGTGAGGGAAAATGTTTTATGCGCAGAGCGCTTTTTCTGCCGTGCTCTGATTTTCCCAATCTTTTCTGAGAAGCTCGATTGTCTCTTCTAGATTGAAATTTCCACCAAAAATCTCTTTGGAAAAGAGCGTTTCAATGCTCTTAGCTCCTTTGACGAAGATGTGATCGATCCCTTTTGACATACGCGTCACTGGGTCGATATTGGTTTGCCATGGAGAGAGAAGGGTATAGTTGCTGAGCCCAGCATAGCGATAAGCTTCCTCCATTTCATGACGCTCAAAGTTCATATCACCAAGTGCAATCGCAACTTCATCATCATTGCAGAATCGGGATACGTACTTTGCAAATTCCTTAGTTCCCGGCTTATTGGGATCTCCGGGAATGTGGCCATTGATGAAGCGGTATACAGTTCCTGCGGCATCTTCGAATAGGGCATTTTGAAGAGGTCTATTTGGAACAGAGGGATAAGCTGTCAGAGTTGTTTCCGATCGCGTTGGATCATAAGTAAACTGATCTCGACTATAGAGGATGACATCTTGATCTTTGCAGAAGGTATCAAAGCTTCGAACAATTCCCCAATTACTCGGAAGTTTCGACTCGAGATATTTTAGAAAGGGAGCCCCACATTCTTGAAGGGCGACGAGATCGGCATTGCCATCGATGATCGCTTGGATCATCTCCGTCACTTTTTGATCCCGTAGGGTCAATCCTCTTGTTGCTGTAGGCAGATCTAAATCGGAAATCATCGATCCGTTGAGCCCTTGAGAATCTTTTTCAGTCACCCAGTCGATATACTCGTTGTTCAAGACATTCCAGCTCACTACTTTCTTCCCATCGATGACAGCTCCTATGGGGAGGTGGTCTGAGGGAAATTGCCATTTGTCTCCTAGCGTTCCCACAAAGTGGTTTCGGATGGCCTCTTCAAGCGCCCATTTCTGTCTGAGTGTGTCGACTTTGGAGGAGAATTGATTTCCACGCACAGCTGCCATGAGAATATGGGCGGCTCCTTCGATCCAATTGCCTTTATGGATCTCTTCATAAGAGGCGATTCCTTCGACGAGGACCTGCATCGCAAGCGAGGCGATTTGAAGCTCGAGCGATCCATAGACCATGATCGTGAGGTAGAGGGTGTGGTTGGCGAGATATCCGATCTGTTTTGCCGCTTCGACTCCCTCTCCCTGGGCAAGGGCTAGATAGAGCTGGTGGGAGTGGATTCCGAGATCGTGAATAGTTGTCAGGAAAATTCCCAAGGGGTGAGCAAACAGAGTTCCCGCAAGAGATGCAACGGCTAGGGCCATATTGAGCGATTCCCAAGCAGCAGCGGTTGTGTTTTCAGCACTCAAAAGCTTGGAAAGAGATGTGACGGAGCGAAGAGTTCCCAGCGAGCCTGCGAGAAGTTTTCCCGCCGGCTGATATAGGCCGATAAAGGGAGTGGACGCTTGAGCAACTCTCAGAGATTGATTGAGCCAGGAATTAGATGTTTCGGTCGATGGAAAATCGTTTTGATAGCCCCTAAAAAAATAACTTGGTTCATGAATATTATCCATGCTTAATCCTTAATTTTTATACTTTGATAAAAACAAATATTCCCCGGTTTAATCCGGGGAATTATTATAAAGGATTGTTCTGGAATAAAAAAGGGAACAATTTATTGAAAGCGGCCAGAAAAACGGCTTTTTGCGCGGCTGACCTTGTTGAGCTTGTAAATACCCAGCTTGACTCCTCTGTCGAGGAGGGAGTAGATCACATTGAGGCGCGCTTTTGCGCTCTCTTCTTTGTTTTCAGAGAGATCTTTTTCAAATGAGCGGATCGCCGTCTTCACCTTCGATTTGAACGAGCGGTTTTGCATGCGGCGTTTTTCGTTTTGGATGTCTCGCTTCTTTGCTGTGGGGCGCTTGGGTTTAGAACCTTTTTTTTCGTCTGCCATAATAATGTACATTCCTCTAGAATCTAAAGGTCATTAGCATAGAGAAATCGGAGAAAAATGTCAAAACCTCTCTGGACTTTCATTCTCATTCTTTCCGGTGCATTAGCTCTTTGGCGGGGAACGGTGGGAGGTCTTGCCTATTGGAACTATCAGCGCCTATCGACCGCGGTCCCTGGGCAGGTGCGCAGCCTTCAAGTCGTTCCCAACGGTTCCAAATATGCCTTGCAGGCCTCCTATTCCTACGGCTTTCAAGGAAAGACTTACGCAAAGAAAACGCTTTTGGCTAAACCCTATTACTTGAATCGCTCTTCGGCAGAATCTGCAGCAAGCCAGCTCAAGGGAATGGATTGGCAAGTTTACCTCGATCCCCGTAAGCCCAGCTTTTCAGCACTCGATCTGCATTTTCCCCTAAAGGAAGTCTTTTATGGGATCTGCCTCATCGGTGTCTTTCTCTACTTTGTCTACTTGAGGGTTCACCTCGAGTTTCTCTCTAAGGAAATGTGAAGCAGGCCCAGATAGAATTTCTTGAGAGTCGCAAGAAAACTCTCTCTTTGTTGAGGGAGAGAGCCTGAAAGAGCTTGATCGAGTTGATCTCCCTTGTGGTGAAAGGGCCAAGTGCGAGCCCGATTTTCAAGTTCCTGTGGAAAGTGGAATTGCCGGAGGGGATGCCGCTCCTTCAGATTGACGAAGCTCGGGGGAAGCTTTCGGTCGGGCTGATCGTAAATGTGGCCCTCGCCCTTTTCGTTGACATTTGCATAGTAGTGGGGAAAGGGCCGCAGGAATTGCTCAAGGGGTGTTTTTCGAAGTTTGTTGTAAGTGTGATCGTGTAAGATCCAGATGACGGTGTAGTCTAACTTTGCATAGTCTTCAATGCGACTTTTGGCCTCTTCAGCACTCATCGGAGAATACTGAATTTCGTAAATGATTTTTGAAAAAGGACACGCCACATCGGCGATCCGGCCAATCGAGGGAAAGGCCATCTCCATTTCGGCATCTTCAAAAAAAGATTGAATTCTCTGTTGGAGTTTGAGGTGTATGACTCCCTTTTGTGATTGGCGGCAGAGGCGATTGCTCTTGAGATGAAAAAAATGGTGAGATTTGCACGCGCCCCCTCTGACGCGCACAGCTGAGAGGCATTCGGGACAAGTATAATTTTTGCCCCTAAGGGCATTGATTGCAGAAATCAGCTCTTTTTTATCAAAGGCATGGACTTGCATGTGCGATTAGGGTATAATTTTAAAAGCAGTTCAATTATAGCATATCATCATGGCAAAGGAACAAGAATCTTCGTCCACCTATTCCACTTTATTCAATCAACAGCACCAGCAAAAGATCGAAGAACTCGTCAATTTGGCGAAAGATCAGGGTTACATCACCTATGAGGAGATCAATGAAATTCTCCCGATGAGCTTTGACTCGGCAGATCAAATCGACCAGGTGCTCATCTTTCTCAGTGGAATGGACATCCAGATCCTCAACGCAGCTGAAGTTGAGAGGCAAAAAGAGCGGAAAAAAGAGGCCAAAGAACTCGAGGGGATCTCAAAAAGGGCAGAGGGGACATCGGATGATCCCGTCCGGATGTATCTCAAAGAGATGGGATCGGTCCCTCTTTTGACTCGAGAAGAAGAGGTGGAGATTTCCAAGCGGATCGAAAAGGCTCAGATGCAAGTCGAGCGGATCATCATGCGTTTTCGCTACTCGACTCGCGAGGCGATTTCGATTGCCAACTACCTCCTTTCGGGCAAAGAGCGTTTCGACAAATCCATCGCGGAAAAAGAGGTAGAAGACAAGCAGGCCTTCCTCAGCCTGGTTCCTCGCATCATCGAGTTACTCGAAGAAGAGGACAGCCATTTCGAATCCCTCCTCGATCAGATGCGCGACCCCAGCATTAAGAAAGCCGACAAGCTCAAAGTGTCCGAAGAGATTGAAAAGTGCCGTATCCGCACCCAGGCCTACCTCAGACGGATGCATTTCCGCCACAACATCATCGAAGATTTTGGCGAAGTCATCATGGGTGCCTATGATCGATTCATCATCCTCGAAAAAGAAATCATCGAACTCACTCCCCGCGCAGAGAAAAACAAATTTGCCGCGGCTAAACTCTCAGCTGTGCAGAGAAAACTCCGCAAACGAGAGCTCGCTGCCGGGCGCAACATCGAAGAGTTCAAAAAAGATGTTCGCATGCTTCAACGGTGGATGGACAAAAGTCTCGAGGCCAAGCGAGAGATGGTCGAGTCGAACTTGCGCCTCGTCATCTCGATTGCCAAAAAGTACACCAACCGAGGCCTCTCCTTCCTCGATCTCATTCAAGAGGGGAACATGGGTCTCATGAAGGCGGTCGAAAAGTTCGAATATCGCAGAGGCTACAAGTTCTCAACCTACGCGACCTGGTGGATTCGCCAGGCGGTGACTCGCGCAATCGCCGATCAGGCTCGCACGATCCGCATCCCAGTTCACATGATCGAGACGATCAACAAGGTTCTCCGAGGAGCCAAAAAGCTCATGATGGAGACCGGACGTGAACCCACTCCAGAAGAACTCGCTCAAGAACTCGGCCTTACGCCCGAAAGAGTCCGAGAGATCTACAAGATCGCCCAGCATCCCATTTCTCTCCAAGCCGAAGTAGGAGAAGGGGGCGAGAGTCAGTTTGGGGATTTCCTAGAAGACACGACTATCGAGTCGCCAGCAGAGGCGACGGGCTACTCGATTCTCAAAGACAAGATGAGTGAAGTCTTGGCTACCCTGACTGATCGAGAGCGAACAGTCCTCATCGAGCGGTTTGGCCTTCTCGATGGCAAGCCCAAGACCCTCGAAGAGGTGGGTATGCGCTTCAAGGTGACCCGCGAGCGGGTCCGCCAAATCGAAGCCAAAGCCCTGCGCAAGATGCGCCATCCGACGCGTGCCAAGCAGCTCCAGGCCTTCCTCGACCTTCTCGAAGAAGAATAATTCTAAATTAAAAGTTTAAATTACTAATAATTATTAATTTATATTCCGAAAATTTCTCAATTTGTTATAATGCTATGAGAAAAATTATTTAGGAGACGCCCAAATGCAATATATAATCTTCACAATAGTAGATGAAAGCTCTAATGCTCCATTCAATCCCCAATTCAGGGATTTGCTTTTCCCTTTTGGCAACATGGGAGATCATCAAATCACTTTGGAGGCTCCTCAGGAAAAACTAGAAAAAAATGCTTCTAGCTATCAGGAAAAACCAGAGCAAAATGCTTCTAGCTGGAAGGGCACGCTTTTCAAGACTGCACTTGTTGGTGCAGGAGTTGCCGTCATTGCTGGAGCAGCTTATGCCGGATACCGCCAAGGCTTTTTCGATGGAGCCAGTGGCATGTTCGATACGATGAAGGAGCACTTCGAACAAGCTCCGACATGCGAAGCTTTCGATTCCGACACTGCTGTTGACCTTGGATTGAACTCGACTCTTTCTACCCAAGTTGGTGAAGATGTATGTGACAATACAGTCAACTTTGAAGCAGCAAAGAAGTATTTCATGGAGAAAGCGGCTGAAAAAAATCCCTTGATGAATGTCGATGTATTGAATGTGAATACTACGGCGATGGGTGAGACCGTTTCTTCCTACATGAAAACGGCTCAAGATTTTGTCACAGAGCCCTTCACAGGCGCCTATGATGAGCTCAAGAATGGCCTTTTCTGGGGGACAGTGACCCCAGCAGCATCAATATCCCTTGTTCTTTTCACTGCTGCCCAATGCCTAAACGCTGCTAAGGGTTTCCGTAGATAATTGCTGCGAAATTTGATTTTCCAAAGGGTTTCTGTCATGCTTACATGCTATGACAGAAACCCTTTCCATTTTAGATGAGATCTTCAATCAAACTGGACTCCTCTCCCAAGTTCTCGATGACTATGAACCCAGAGAGGGGCAAAGGGCGATGGCAAATCGCATTTGGGAGGCATTTGAGGAGCAAAAAGCCACTCTCTTTGAAGCGGGGACGGGGATTGGAAAGAGCTTAGCATATTTAGTTCCCGCACTGCTTTGGAGCTATAAGACCGGCGAAAAAATCATCGTCTCGACCTATACGATTGCTCTTCAGGAGCAACTCATCGAAAAAGACATTCCCTTTTTACTCAAAGCACTCGGGCTCGATTTACGGGTGGTTCTCGCCAAGGGAATGGGAAATTATGTCTGTATGAAAAAGCTCGACGAGCTCTCCGATCAAGGGGGATTTTTTGGCCAGTCGATCGATCAGATCGTCTCCTGGGCCACCAAAACAAATGATGGGAGTCGGTCCTCTCTTCCCTTTTCGGTTTCTGGAGAGTCTTGGGGCAAAGTCTATGCTGAATCAGAGGCCTGCACCTATATCAAGTGCCCCCACTACAAAGAGTGTTTCTTTTTCAAGGGGAGGAGCAAGATTCAAGAAGCTGATATCATCATCGTCAATCATCATTTGCTCATGGCTCATCTCCTCGCCGATGAAAATCGGGCTATTTTGCCTCCCTTTACTCGCCTAGTTGTAGACGAGGCGCACCACCTCGAAAACGTTGCTAGGACGAGCCTCATGCAAACGCTCGATAGGGTGCAGCTCTTCAAAACTCTCGCTCGTATCCACACCGATCTCTCTCCTGAGACGAGTCGTCTCTACCACATCCGCGATGTTGTGAAGGACAAAGCCCTCAAAGTGCGCCTCGACGTCGATCTGCCCGGAGAAAAGCGGAAAGTAGTGGAAGCGATCAACTTTGCCTTTGATCAGCTGGATCGGATCTTTGGAATGAGCAGTCCCTCTTCCAAGTGGCGGATCACCGATGGCGTCTTGAAATCTCAAGAATGGACTGAGACATTGATCCCGGCCTTTTCCGAGCTCAAAGAAGCACTCCATAAGTATGGCCTCTCCCTTGACGGGATCGAAAAAGAGATCAATGAGGAATCCCTTCCCAAAGTGGAAACGGCTCTACTGGAGATCGGCCAGACCATCGAGAAAATCCAAGCGACAACCAGTGTGATCGACGCTTTTTTCGATCAGGGAGATGTCCGATTTGCTGAGAAGACTCCCGAAGGGATAACGTTGACGGTGGCCAAACTCGACATCGCCCCATTCCTCGAGGAGAAGCTCTTCGAACTGATGAAGAGCCCAGTCCTATGTAGCGCAACCCTTGCGACTGTGGGGAGTTTTCGCCATGTCCGAGAAAATTTGGGCCTCAACCGCGAGGCGATCGAGGCACTTTACCCCTCTCCCTTTGATTTCCAAGAGAGAGCCCGGCTCATGGGGATATCCGATCTTCCACCCCCCTCGAGCTATGATTTTATCGAAGAGGCCTCTTCTGTGATCAAAGAGGCGGTTGAAATCAGTGGAGGAGGAGCCTTTGTCCTCTTCACTTCCTATGACATGCTCCAAAAATGCTCGGATCAGCTCTTTGATCTGCCCCATCTGAAACAAGGGGATCTCTCCCGGCATCTTTTGCTCGAAAAGTTTAAGGCTCATGGGGATGAAGTCCTTTTGGGGACGGATTCCTTCTGGGAAGGGGTAGATGTTCCAGGAGAAGCCCTGAGGCTCGTCATCATTGTCAAATTGCCTTTCCCCGTTCCATCAGATCCTTTGCTCCAAGCTCGTTCGGAACATCTCAAAGCTCTTGGGAGAGATCCCTTCAACGAGGACTCTGTCCCCCAAGCGGTGATGAAGTTTAAACAGGGCTTTGGGAGGCTCATGCGCCGAAAAGAAGACCGAGGATGCGTCCTCTGTCTCGATAGTCGCTTATTTTCAAGGGGTTACGGAAAAACCTTTCTCAGAAGCCTTCCAGAATGCGTGACTTCATATCAACCGAAGAAATTGATTTTCAATGAGATGAGAGAATTTTTTGGAGCGTAGCGGGGTCGAACCGCTGACCTCAACAATGCCATTGTTGCGCTCTACCAACTGAGCTAACGCCCCAAAGCTCACTATTTTAGCTCGAGATCTCATATTTCCACAAGAAATCCACCTATTTCGTTTCAAAATAATTTATTCTATAAATATTTAATTGACAAGAAATTAATAAAAAGTTATAGTTAAGTTATATGAATAATATAGTATTAATGAAAGATTATCTTCTTAGTTTCCTGCCCGGAATATTCAATCGTGAAACAACTCATGAACGGACTCCCATACCTGTACCTCATGAGTTGCCCTCAATTTTGGATCGGGTCGAAACAGTGGCCTTTAAGGCTTTCTTTTGGGTCGTTTGGAGCTTCGCAGCTGTCATGGCCGTTGCGACGGTAATTCCAGCCGCTGTTGTCTTAACGAAAAGAATTCGCTCTCATCGCAAAATGAACCAAACCATTCAGGCAATGGCAGAAAACCGTTACATGGCGGTGAGAAGTTCCATCCATAGGCTTTGTCTTTTTCAATTGGAGAATGCAACGCCTGGTGATCTTAAATTTGAACATGACCAAAGTTTCAATGACCTAATATGTACAAAAAAAAATGAATCGTTGAAGGAACACTACGTGATCCAAGTACACCGACTCATTCAAATGGTTCAAATGAAAACTCCTCCAAAGGGAGACCTCCACGCACATATGCAGCTATTTCGAGAGAAGTTAGATGAACTTTTGGCTCACCCCATCTATCAAGAAAACAAAGGGAAAAAAGACAACTTTTTCGTGCAAGTTCTCCAGGATGCTGCTCACACACTTATTGCTAATTCCTCTGGTATGGCTGAGATGCAAGAACTCGGAAAAGATGTTGCTGGCAAAATGATCAGAGATACTTTTTATCCAACTTTTGCCAAAGTGCTCAAAGGTGCAGTAGAAAGACATGCGGAATTTCGAAATGACAGCAAGATCCAAAAGATTTTCTGGTCTTTTTCCCACCCTCAAAAAGCACTTGCAGCTTCTATGGATGCAACGGGAGTTTCTAAGCCCACTGCATACAACTCTTACCAGCACGGAAACGCCTCTATTCAAGTGGGAGAATTTAAGGTTGGGAAGGTGAAATTCTCACTTTCTCAAGCTCCAACTTTTTCCTGTGACCGTTTAACGGAAGCAGCTCGTGATCGCGGAGATAAGCGAATCGTTCAAGATATTGAAGAAGTAAATGGACCATCAGGTGAAAAAGGACGTGTCGAAGCAAAAATAGAAGCCAGTAATACCAGCCTTTCTGGAAAGGAGGGAAAAATCCTCCATGTCCATACTCCTGTCGATATCCATGGAGAAATGAAGGCTCAAAATTTATTGCAACTCGATCCTAAGCTTGTCAAAGCTGTTGATGATGTTCTTATAGGCAATGAAGAGGCCAAGGCCGTGGCCTATGCTGCCTTGAAAGGCCTCCAAACGATGATGGATCAAGAAAAAGTCGTCAGAGAAGGAACTGTCTATTTCAACCAGTCCTGTAAACAGAATATCGATCGGGGTGTTGCCGTCAACGTGGCAACCATCCTCTTTGCAGATGCCATCAGCGATAAGAAAGTGATCGATAAAGAGCGGGCTCACCAGTTAGTGGGAATGGTTCTCACAAGACCTGTGATGGTCGACGATCGAGCAATCTTAGAAAAGCGATTGAAGCCTCTCCTTGATCTCATCGAGGTGATGCCGAGGCTTTTCGCAGATGTTCAGTCTC
>Ga0307436_1001429_pt1 | contig 10577 bp, 7 predicted proteins | sample SalMarWE160440MG_FD_202513 | JGI IMG/M metagenome (GOLD analysis project Ga0307436, IMG submission 202513) | Salt marsh sediment microbial communities from the Plum Island Ecosystem LTER, Massachusetts, United States - WE1604-40 | ecosystem: Environmental > Aquatic > Marine > Intertidal zone >...
GGCACGTGTCCCTGTCTGCCCCACTGGACGGATTTGTCAAACGGTCGCCAACACCGGGAGCCGATCAGATGAATATTGTTCAGGTCTCCTATTTCTCCGATGTGTTGTGCATTTGGGCCTATGCGGCGCAGGCCCGCATCGATGCGGTCAAGGAAAAGTTCGGCGACAGGGTTCGATTGGAGTATCGGTTCTTTTCGGTGTTCGGCGACACGGCCCAAAAGATTACTACCACCTGGCACGACAAGGGCGAATATGGCGGGTTCAATTCGCATCTGCAAACCGTGGCGCAGCAATTCCCGCATATCGAAGTCCATCCGGAAATCTGGATGAAAGCACGCCCGCCATCATCGGCAAGCGCGCATTTGTTCATGACGGCGATCCGGCATTGGCAGCACGAGCGAGTAGAACTCGATCCAGACGCATTGGCAACCCCGGTCTTCGATGAGATGTTGTGGGCCTTGCGGTGCGCGTTTTTTCGAGACTGCCGCGACATCGCCCGTTGGGACGTACAGTGCGAACTGGCCGAAGCTCTCGGCGTTGATATCGACGCGATCGAAAGAAGCATCCACAATGGAACCGCCTTTGCCAGACTGGCCGCGGACTACCAGGATGCCGACAAGATGCGCCTCGAAGGCAGTCCAAGCTTCGTATTGAATGACGGTCGCCAGAAGCTCTACGGGGATGTTGGCTTTAGAATCATCGAGGCCAACATTCAGGAACTGCTGCGAGCGCCCGGCGGCGACCAGGCCAGCTGGTGTTGATGGATCAGGAAGGCACGGCAGTGATTCCAACCACAATGTTTGATCGTCTGGTGGAACTGGGCCGGCGGCATGGGGCCTTGCAGAGCGACGACATTCGGCAGGCCCTGCCGGTCGATACCATGACCATCGAGGAAATCGTCGATGTACTGACGCGCCTGGAGGAAGCCGGCATCGCGGTCGAGATCGATCCCGCCTTGTTGACGCCTCGCCACCGAAAAATAAATCCCGAGGAGGTGAGAACTGCCACCAAGACCCCGCCGCCTGGTGAGCAAGAAGCGACGAGGGATGCGCGGCTTTCGAGGCTTGCATCGTCGATCAAGGCGGCAAGAGGCGGTTCGAGCCGGACAACTGAGCCAGCAAGTAAATTCGTCAAAATGCCCGGCACCACCTTTATCTTGGTGGCAGCATTGATCCTGCTCATCTTGGCACTAGCCGTCTGGCGCTTCGCGTGAGGTGAAGCCTTGTAGCCGCATGCCGGGTATGTCGCTTACAAGAACCACATCTTAACTGACCACCGTCATGGCTTCATCCACACTTGGGCAATGGCCTTCGCACCATTCATGCGTGTCCAGCGGTTTGCGTGTGGCGTCCTTGACGACAAAACCGGGATCGCGCTGCATTGCGTTGATGCGGCCACGGCAGAGAAAAGGCGGCGATCCGGCCGCATCGAGCCCATGGGTGCCGAGATTCAGGCTCTGCGGAGCCGGCGTTGAAGACGACGATCGCCTCGCTCATCGCCGATCACTCTGCGGTTTCGGGCAGCAGAATGGAGGGGTCGTGCGCCAGCGCGTGGGCGTACAGCACGGCGCCGGCGGCCGAGAATTCACGCGCAGCAGCGGTGTCGGCGCGGCTGGTCAGGATAATCGGCACCCGCGCACCCACCACCAGACCGGCGATCTGCGCATCAGCCATGAAGGCGAGGTTCTTGTAGACCATGTTGCCGGCCTCGATGTTCGGCACGATCAGCACATCAGCGATGCCCGCGATTGGCGATGAGATTTGCTTGACCCGAGCGGCTTCGGCATCCACCGCGGCGTCGAGGTCGAGCGGCCCGTCGACGATGCCCCCAACGATCTGGCGACGGTCTGCCATTTTCGCGAGGATCGCACCATCAAGCGTGGCCGGCATCCTGGTCTGCACCATTTCAACCGCCGCCAGCACCGCCACCTTCGGCACATCAACGCCGAGCGCCCGCGCAAAGCCGATGGCGTTCTGGCAGATGTCTCGCTTCTGGTCGGTGTCGGGCGCAATATTCAGTGCTACGTCGCTGACGATGAAGCGGCGCGCATAGGTCGGCACCGACATCATCACACAGTGGCTGATCAATCGCCCGGTGCGTAGTTTCGCCTCCTTCTGCATTACGGCATGCAAAAGCACGTCGGTATGCAGGCTGCCCTTCATCAGCGCCGCGACCTCGCCGGTGCCGGCGGCCATGGCAGCCTTCAGCGCCGAGTCCTCAGGACCGTCGGTCGCCACAATCCGGTACTTGGCGATATCCAGGTGCGCATGATCAGCGACCTGTCGGATCTCGGCCTCGGGGCCAAACAGCACAGGCACGATCAACGCCGCCTCGGCGGCCTCTACCGCACCAGCCAGCGCATCAGCGCTGCACGCATGCACCACGCCGGTCAGTATCGGCCTGAGATCCTTACAGCGCTCGACAAGGCCGTCGAGTCGATGCTCTGCCACCGCGCGCCGCTGTCGCCTCGTTGGCGCCAGGACCTCCAGGCTCGCGGTCGCGACGACCTGGCCTGCCGCGTCGGTGCACTGGCCGTCAAGCATCACGATACCCTGATCCGGCCGCTTCTCCCGCACGACGAGTCGCGCCGTCATCACTGTGCCGATCGGCAGAGCACCCTCGATCTTGACCGAGGTTGCGCGGATCGAGGATCCCGGCCCTGGCAGGGCCGAACCGACCAGCGCGGTCAGCATGGCCGTGAAAATGGCGGCAGCCCCCTGGCTTTCGCCCGGGCCCGCCAGCATGTCCGCACCGCCGAAGGCGGCGGCCCAGGCCCGTATGTCGCCGGCCTGCAAGGTGCGTTGCGTCGACGCGCTGTCGCCAGGTGCGATCTCATCGAATGTCTTGTTCACGTCAATTTGCATGGCCGTCGCTCCGAGGGGTCAGGCTCATGCCGCGGCGGTTCGGGTGGTCGCTTTGGATGTAGCCGGCTTCTTGGTCCGCACCGCCAGCACCTGCGACAGGCGGGCCAAGCGTGCGCGCTCGGCGGCAAGCGGCAGATCTCCAGCGCCGATGATCGCGTTCACGCTTTCTAGCAACTGCTTGCGCGCGTCCGCTTCCGGCACCATGGTCGCAAGCACCTCTACCGCATGCTCATGCTCGAGCTGCAGCACGAAGAACTGATCCCGCACCAGCAGTTTGAACTGCGCGAGCGACAGATGCATGAGCTTCTGGCGCGCGACGTTCAAAGCGAGTGCACAGCGCTGGTCGACCATCCGCTCGGCCGCTGTGACGAACAGCACCGCTCTGGTCAGTGCTTCGTCGAACCCGCCGGTCAGGAGCTTCGCAGCGTAGGCGTCTGCTTCCGCCTTTCTAGCCGCCAGCTTTTCGGGCGAAGTGTCGGGGACCGGCCGCACCTCGCTAGCTTCGTTGAGACCGAGGAACGCCTGCACGAACGGCGAACCGTAGAAGCCGAAGAACATTTGCTCGGCCATATGGTCGCGCGCCACGCGATAGGTGTCCAAAGCGGCAATGATCCGGTCCGAGATCTGCGCCTGCAGAGCCAGCAACGGGTTGTCCGCGGTCGCTGGTTTGCGCACCTCTGCCACACTGGCCGCCAGCTTCTGCACGCCCTTCATCCAGGGGTTGCTGTCGGCGAAGATCGTATAGCTGAGCCTGAGCGGATTCAGGGCGCGCACTAGGTCCGCGGCCGGCTGGTTGGCAACTGCGCGGACAATGGGCTGCATGAAGGTACGGTAGATCGAGAGATTCAGCTCCGACAACCGGGCAACGGCGGCGAAGGCGCGATCGTCCTCGGGGCTGTTGCGCCCAAGCGCGCGGACGTCATCGAGCGAGCGGGCCTCGAAGCGTGTCATCCAGTCGCCGGTGACGAAGCCCCCTGTCGGCGCATCGGCTGGCCGCGGCGAAATGATCATTTCGTAAAGGCCCGGCGGCAGGCAGTCGATGACGTCCATCATTTGCACGAATTCCTCGTCCTCCTTGGCCCCCACCTTGGCGGAGACGAACAGGCCGAGATGCCCGATCTCATGATTGAGGGAGTACACGATCGTCCGCCCGGTTGCCCTGATGTCGTCGACGTCGCGATACAGATCGATGATCCAGCCGAGGGCCTGCGGCGGCGGACTGATATTGTCGCCCGAAGAGGTGAACACGATGATCGGCGAAGTGATGTTTCGAAGATCGAAGGTGGTGCCATCGTGCGCGTGCAATTGGTTGCGGGTCAGCTTGTCGCCGATGAAGAGGTTGTCTACCAGGAACTGCAACTCGTCGCCGTTCAACTGGATGAAGTCGCCCCACCATTTCTCGAATTTCAGGTAGCGCTCCGCATCGGTGTCGATGTGGGTGTAGACCTCGTATTGCTTGCCCCACAGCCAATTTGCCGGGTTCAGCATGTCGAAATTCAGGATCAGACCGGTGCCGTCGAATTTCCCGTTGCCAAGGTCGCTGGTCATGGCGGTCAGCCAACTACCCCCCAGCAGGCCGCCGGAATAGCGCATCGGATACTTCCCGTGCACGCCTTGCCAGTACGACATCGGGGAGCCCGCGACCAGGCACGGTCCGAACAGGTCGGGCCGCAGCATGGCCACCATCAGCGTCTGGTAGCCCGCCTGGCAGTTGCCGATGGCGAACGGGCGCGGCGCATCGGGGTGGAGCTCGACCACCCGCTCGAAGAACTTCACCTGTCCCTCGACGACATCGAGGAACTGCTGGCCAGGTACGGGCGTCGCGCTGAAACCGATGAAATAGACCGGATGGCCGGCATCGAGGGCATCGCCTATCTCGCTGTCTGCCTTGAAGCCGCCAATGCCCGGCCCCTGACCGGCCCGCGGGTCGACGACCACGACTGGCCGCTTGCGCCGATCAATCGCAACTCCGGGCAACGGCAAAATGCGCAAGAGTGAATAGTTGATCGGACGCGGCAACGACCGGCCGCTCATCAGTTCCTCATGGTTAAAGCGCAGCACCGTTGCCAGCGGCCGTGATGTGATCTCGATCTCCTCGTTGCCACGCTGGCGTAGCAGATCGAGAAACAGAACACTGCGCTGGAGCGCATCGACCATGTAGTCCGGCCAGGTCGCCATCAGGTCGCCCGTTGGCGGTGCGGTTCGGCCTGGCAGGCGGAGCGAGCAGCCCGCGTCCGCGTTGGTCGCCAATGCCAACTTTGTTTTCGGCTCATCCGTCATCTTGAATCTCCGCGAGGAACGCTTCGTTCGCCATGGTTCGTTGCCCTGAACCACGCTCTGGCAGTTCCGACTTCTCGAAGCGGCCTGGCCGCATTGAAATGTTCGCCTCCCGGCTGGGAGGTAACCGGTCTTTCCGCACTGGCCAAGCTGCAACCATGTCAAGGCAAAAACTGTGCAAAATTGCTCAGGTCATCTGAATTGCAGATCGTCGACATTGGCCGCGTGCCGGCACCATCACGTTCAACGCTTCATTTATGGCACAAGCGAGGGGACACAGGATCGAAGATGTGCGGCAGTCTGCCACGTGACTGAAAATTAATCTCGCATCCCTTTGCCCGTCGTGTCCCGCCTGCCTCGCGCATATCCCTGATAGCTTAGGTGTTTGCGACGCAAAACGGCTCAGATCACAACAGGAGGCCGGTTCCTCCACAGTGGCTGCGGAACAGGTTTTGTGAGCAATTTTGCACAGTAAACAGCCGAGCCGTCCGGCACTCTGTATGTGAAAGCATTACCCCGATTGACCGGCGAACATTCGCCGGGCTCTGCTTTGTCCCGCTGGAGGATCAAATGGAAAAAGTTGACACAGTCATCGCCGTTTTCCCTGACCACAATGCCGCCGAAACAGCCGTGAAAACCCTGACCGCCGCCGGCATCGAGATGAAAAACATGAGCGTGGTGGGCAAAGGCTACCATACCGACGAAAAGGTCGCCGGCTTCTACAATACCGGTGACCGGGTGAAGTTCTGGGGCACGCGCGGTGCGTTCTGGGGCGGCCTGTGGGGTTTGTTCTTCGGCGGGCTGTTCTTGACCATTCCCGTCGTCGGCCATGTGGTTGTGCTTGGCTATCTGGCCACCATTGCAATCACCGCCATCGAGAACGCGGCTGTCGTCGGGGGCCTGAGCGCAATTGGTGCCGCGATTTACAGTATTGGCGTGCCCAAGGACAGCGTGATCAAATACGAGACCGCCCTCAAGGCCGACAGCTTTCTGGTTATGGTGCACGGCACGGCAGCAGAGGTGGCGAGCGCCAGGGAAATCCTCGGCAAGTCCAGCCCGACAAGCCTCGATGTGCATTCCGCTACTCAAACGCCCGCACAGCAAGATCACAACATCCGCGCGGCCAGCTGACCGGCGGAAGCGGTCTGGCGTTCGCGCTTGACGCCACCGAACAAGGAATTATCACCATGAATCCCATCACCCTGTTTGTCACCATGATTTGCGTCGCCATTGGCGTGGCCCTGGGCGCAATCGGGTATTATTTTCTGGGCAGCGCTTGCATAGTAGTCGCGATCGTTGTCGCCTCGGCGCTCAAGATGGCGAACACCTGGCAGAAGTTCGTGATCCTGCGGGCGGGCAAATTGCAAGGCGTGAAAGGTCCCGGGCTCTTCGTGATCATTCCGGTCATCGACAACGTCGTGGCCATCATCGACGAACGTATCCAGACCACGGCCTTCAGTGCAGAATCGGCACTGACCAAAGATACCGTGCCGGTGAATGTGGACGCCATCATCTTCTGGTTCGTCCATGACGCGCAGAAGGCGGCCTTGAATATCACGGACTATCGTGAAGCCATCGATCGCGTCGCCCAGACCTCGCTGCGCGAAATGATCGGGTCATCGATGCTCTCGGCACTTCTATCGGAGCGCGTTGCCGCCGATGAATTGTTGCGCGGCGAGATCGGCCGAAAGACGGCCGACTGGGGCATCTCGGTGAAATCCGTCGAGATCCGTGATGTCGCCATCCCTGATGCCTTGCAGGATGCCATGTCGCGGCAGGCCCAGGCCGAACGCGAAAAACAGGCACGTGTGATCCTTGGCTCGGCCGAGGCGGCAATAGCCGGACAGTTCGTCGATGCAGCCAAAACCTACGCCAATCATCCAGGCGCGCTGCAGCTGCGTGCCATGAATATCATCTACGAGACGACCAAGGAGCGCGGCGCCACCATCCTGATCCCGACAGCCATGGTCGACAGCATGAATCCCGTGGTGGCCCTGGCACTGGCGGGACAGGACACAGCACCCCCGAAGACGAACGGCCCAATACTCTATGGCAAGCGCTCACGGCCTGCCGTTAGCACCTGAACGAGGCCGCCCCCGCTTCCCGCTTTGGTTTATCCTGCCCGCTCTCTTGCGTTGCCTGGCCAGAAGTGCCCGGCCGCAAGCATGCCTGACACACAAGGCCCCGGGGGAATGGGACGAACCGAAGAAAGACCACGATGAAACCCGCAACCGCCCAGCCCAAGGCTCCCGAAACCGAGCCCGGATCGAAGCCCACTGCGAAGGATGATTTGAAATCCCTGCCCTTGGCGGAAGTGGAGAAAAAATTGGCGACGTCGGCGGAAGGGCTCACGCAAGCCGAGGCGGAAAAGCGGCTGACCCGCTATGGGCCCAATGAGATCGAAGAAAAGAAGACCAATGAGCTCCTGAAATTCCTCAAATATTTCTGGGGGCCGATTCCATGGATGATCGAAGTGGCTGTGGTTCTATCCGGTTTCGTCCAGCATTGGCCGGACTTTTTCATCATATTGGTGTTGCTCTTCGCCAACGCAACGATCGGGTTCTGGGAAGAACACCAGGCCGGAAATGCCATCGATGCCCTGAAGGCGAGGCTGGCGATCAAGGCCCGGGTGAAACGCGACGGCAAGTGGGTTACGCCGCCGGCGCGCGAACTGGTGCCGGGCGACGCCATACGCTTGCGCCTTGGCGACATCGTGCCGGCGGATGCGCGGCTCCTGGAGGGTGACGAGGTCTCCGTCGATCAGTCGGCGCTGACCGGCGAATCGCTGCCCGCCACGCGCAAGGCTGGCGATGCCGTGTTTTCCGGCTCGATCATCCGCCGTGGCGAGATTGGCGCGCTCGTGTATGCCACGGGCACCGATACCTATTTCGGCAAGACGGCGGAATTGGTGCAGTCGGCGGCGACGGTCAGCCATTTTCAGAAGGCCGTCCTGAAGATCGGCAACTATCTGATCATGCTCGCCGTGGTGCTGGTGGCCGTGATCATCGCGGTCGGGATCCTGCGCGGCGCGCCTGTCCTCACTGTGTTGGAGTTCGCCCTGGTCCTGACGGTAGCTGCCATACCGGTGGCGATGCCGACGGTGCTCTCGGTGACGATGGCTGTCGGCGCGCGCCTGCTTGCCAAAAAGCAGGCGATCGTGAGCAAGCTGGTCGCCATCGAGGAACTCGCCGGGGTAGACGTGCTGTGCGCCGACAAGACCGGCACCTTGACCCAGAACAAGCTTACCCTGGGCGAGCCGTTTTGCCTGGGCAAGGTCACCGCCGGGCAACTCATCCTCGCCGCCGCGCTGGCCTCGCGATCGGAAAATGATGATACCCTCGATCTCGCGGTGCTGGGCGGCCTGAAGGACAAAGCGGCGTTGAAGCCCTTCCAGGTCACGCATTTCCAGCCCTTCGATCCGGTCCATAAGCGCACCGAGGCTACCGTCACGGGGCCGGACGGAAAGACCTTCAAGGTGACGAAGGGCGCGCCTCAGGTCATCCAGGCACTGGCGGCCAATGGCGCGGCGGTCAAGGGTGCCGTCGACAAGGCCGTCGACGATTTCGCCGCGCGCGGATTTCGTGCGCTTGGGGTGGCCCGGGCGGATGGCAGGGGGAAGTGGCAGCTTCTTGGCGTCTTGCCGCTGTTCGATCCGCCGCGCGACGACGCCAGGGCGACCATCGCCAACGCCCTGAAGATGGGCGTGAAGATCAAGATGGTGACCGGCGACGCATTGGCGATCGCTCGCGAGATGGCCAAAACGCTCGGCATGGGCACAAACATTCTCGACGGCGCCACCATCGGCGATTCCAAGACTACGGAAACCGCGGCGATGACCAAGTCCATCGAGGACGCCGACGGTTTTGCGCAAGTTTTTCCCGAGCACAAATTCCACATCGTCGATGTGCTGCAGAAGCACGGCCACACCGTCGGCATGACGGGCGACGGGGTGAATGACGCGCCCGCGCTGAAGAAGGCCGACTGCGGCTTCGCCGTCTCGGGGGCGACAGACGCGGCACGTGCGGCGGCCGCCATCGTGCTGGTGACGCCGGGGTTGTCGGTGATCATCGACGCGATCAAGGAAAGCCGGAAGATCTTCCAGCGCATGAACAGCTACGCGATGTACCGCATCGCCGAGACGCTGCGCGTGTTGTTGTTCATGACGTTGGCAATTCTGATCTTCAACTTCTACCCGCTCACGGCGGTGATGATCGTGATGCTGGCGATCCTCAACGACGGCGCAATCCTGTCCATTGCCTATGACAATGTCCGCTACAGGAATGCGCCCGAAACCTGGAACATGTGCCTCGTCCTGGGCATTGCCACGGTGCTGGGGCTGGTCGGTCCCGTCGCCGCGTTCGGGCTGTTCTTTCTTGGTGACCACACCTTTCATCTCGGCCATCCGCAACTCCAGACCATGATGTACCTGATGCTGTCGGTTGCCGGGCATCTGACGATCTTCCAGACCCGGACGCGCGGCCCGTGGTGGTCGACACGCCCAGCGTGGATACTGTTGGCGGCGGTCATCGGGACTCAGGCCCTTGCAACGCTGGTGGCGGTCTACGGCGCCGGGCTCGTGACGCCGCTGGGCTGGAAGTATGCGGGCGTTGTCTGGGGCTACGCCTTTGCCTGGTTCCTCGTGACCGACCCGATAAAGCTGCTCGCCTATCGGATCCTCGATCCCGTCAAGGCCATAGCCAAAGCGGAAACCAAAATGCCACAAGAGACCAAGGCCACGCAGAGGCCTGACGCCAAGCCCGAGCCCAAGCCCGATGCAAAGGCCGAGTCGAAGGCCGATGCGAAAGCAGAGCCCGAGGCAGGCCCGAAAGCCGGGCCCAAGCCAGACGCAAAAGGCAAGCTGAAGTCTGACGTTGCAGCGGAGCCCGAGCCAGCCGCCAAGGCCAAGCCTGAAACCAAACCCGCGCCCGAGGCGCCAGCCGAGTCCGAGCCCAAAGCCGATGTCGCGTCCCTGTTCGATATGAAGCTGGGTGATGTGCTTCTGGCAGGACTGGCCAAGGACCCCAAGAGCGTTGCGCAGATCGTATCGCACGCTGTCGAGGACGCCGACGCGGCGACGAACGATGCCGAGACAACATCGAGCGACAAGTTCGAACCTGAAGCCAAAGCCAGGTCCAACTCCAACTCCAAAGCCAAAGCCAAAGCCAAAGCCAAACCCAAACATAAAGCCAGGAAGCCGTCGACCCCCAAGGCCGCGAAATGAACCCGCGCATAATATTCGCGGCACCGAATTTGAAAGGACGACCATGAAAATCGATACAAAGGACTTTCGCGTCGGTGAGGGCGACAGGGTCGACCTCGGCAAGTGGCCGACGAGCGTCGATCCCGTGTACAAGTCGAAGAAGCAATACAAGAAGCTGCTGGAAAAGCACGTCGAGAAATTGAGTGAGTTGCAGCGGCTTCACTACGCCTCCAACC
>Ga0307436_1001430_pt1 | contig 10567 bp, 7 predicted proteins | sample SalMarWE160440MG_FD_202513 | JGI IMG/M metagenome (GOLD analysis project Ga0307436, IMG submission 202513) | Salt marsh sediment microbial communities from the Plum Island Ecosystem LTER, Massachusetts, United States - WE1604-40 | ecosystem: Environmental > Aquatic > Marine > Intertidal zone >...
CAAAACAGCGATGATATCTCGAAGAGGGGCTGTCTCTTTTTCTAGCAGTCCTTCTGTGGGAAAAGGCTTGTCGAGATCTGCCTCGGATAGGCCGAAATTCTCCAAAGCCAATTCTCGGGGTTTTTCACGGGGTCTATCAGCTGTGATATCGCAAAATGCCTGAAGGTGCCCATAGGTTCGGTAAGCGTGGACGAGCTGAGAGATCCGCAAATCAAGGCTATCCTGCCGATGGGGCAAGGCCTTGGGAAGCTTTGAGGCAAATTGCATCCCGTCAAAAAAGTTTTGCCAAGAAGAATCTACACTTTCGGGGTTTTTGAGCCACTCAGCATAGAGCTGCTCCAGCAGCTTTAAATTGGATAAATTGGCATAGGAAGGGTTATCTTGGCCCATAACAACGGCTTATACCATACAAAAAAATTTTCGCTAGGCAATAAACCGACCCGATTGCTAAACTTCGGGGCTATGAACTTGAAAAGTGAACGTTTAAAGAAACTCGAGTCTGAGCTCGGCGACCTCGAGCAATGGCTCAAGCTCGGTCTCGTCCCCAAAAAGGACATCGAAAAACACAAGGAAGAGATCGAGGCGGTCAAAGCCAAAATCGGAGAGGAAAAAGAGAGGCTTCGGTTCATCAAAGAAAGCGGAGAAGTGGAAGAATATGCTCCTCCTAAAAGAACTGGACGGCAAACCTATCAAGAGCCCCAGAGCATGCCCGATATGCCAGCTGGTGATGAATCTGAAGGGAGTAACTTCGACATGGAAACAACCTCTTTCGACACCACGACATCCACCGGTGAAGATACGTCTACCACGACGACTGAAACATCAGAAGAGGATCTCTCTTCTCAGATCTACGACGAGGACGAGGATCCCTTCAGTGACAAAAATCGCTGGAAACGGGGAATTTTGGAAGATCCCGATGCGGACCAGTGGTAAAAGCACCCCTTAGCCTCTACTTTCACATCCCCTTCTGCAAGAGAAAATGTCCCTACTGCCATTTCTACGTGATCCCTGAGAGGGAAGATCAAAAAGAGCAGCTTCTCGCCTCCCTCCTCTTGGAATGGCAAACACTTTTGCCAAAAGTCAAGACTCATGAAATCGTTTCGATCTATTTTGGAGGAGGCACCCCCTCCCTATTCGGCTCAAACTCAATAGGGAAGCTCCTGGAAATCATCAAAGCCGAGGCGAAAGTCTCTTCAGATTGTGAAATCACTCTCGAGGCCAATCCAGAAGATTTGACCCCCACCATGATGAAGGGTTACAGAGATGTGGGGATCAATCGAGTGAGCATTGGCATCCAATCTCTTGTCAACTCCTCTCTTGAGATTCTCGAAAGAACTCATTCGGCACAAAAAGCCCTTTCGGCCATCGAAGACACCTACCTCTCTGGAATTGAGAACATCTCGATCGATTTGATGTATGAGTTGCCCGACCAGACGCTAGAGAGCTTTCAAAAGACACTCAATCAGATTCAATCTCTGCCAATTTCCCACCTCTCTCTCTACAATCTGACAATCGAGCCTCACACGGCCTTTTCCAAGAGGAAACTCCATTTGCCGCTAGAAGAAGAGGGGCTCAAGATGTTGCAAACAGCTGTTTCCCATCTTGAATCGATCGGCCTTGTTCGCTATGAAATTTCGGCCTTTGCCACCCCTGGGTTTGAGTCGCGCCACAATCTCGGCTATTGGACAGCTCGGCCTTTCTTTGGGCTAGGTCCGTCGGCCTTCAGTTACTACGAGGGATCCCGCTTTCGGAATGTGGCTCATCTTCATCGCTATTCCAAAGCTCTGTCCGAAGGCAGATCTCCTGTAGACTTTTCAGAAACTCTTTCCTATCCGAAAAACATTCAAGAACTCTTAGCTGTGAGACTCCGCCTCATCGAAGGGGCTCCTCTAGATCTCTTCGAGCTGCCCATAAAAACGAAGCAGACGATCCAAGAGCTCATAGAAAAGGGGTATCTCGAGCCATCTGAAAATCGAATCCGGCTGACCGCGCAGGGACTGCTCTTCTACGATACCGTCGCCTCAGAAATCATCTAGTCTGCGCACACAAGAGAAAAATCGCTGGTTTTTTGTGTAACGAAGGTAAAGTGCGCTTTTTCCACTCGGCGACCAAATGTGTCTCGACTCCCTGAGTGGGAAAGGTGAGGTCCCAAGCCACGCAGAGCCTTGTCGAATCTTCGAGAGTCTCGAGCAGTTTTTGGAGAAGCCGGTCGTTGCGAAAGGGCGCTTCGATAAAGAGCTGGGTGGCTTCTTCTTCTCTGGATCTGAGCTCCAAGTCTTGAAGTCGTTTTTCTGGATGGCGAGGCAGGTATCCATGAAATGCAAAGTTCTGTGAAGGGAGTCCTGAAAGCATCAAAGAGAGAATGATGGAACTCGGGCCCACAAAAGCTTGGATCGCGATGTTGAAATCGCGAGCCCTTGCGACGAGCTGATATCCCGGATCGGCAATAATGGGAAGACCCGCATCGGAAATCAGGCCCCACGTCTCCCCTTTTCGGATGGGCTGAAGGAGCTTATCGTATTCCCTGTGATGCTTGTTGAGAAGATGGATGGGAGTCTCTCGAAAGGGAACACCTAAGCGTTTGAGAAAGGCCCTCCCCTCTTTTTCCGACTCGGCAATGAGCCCATCGAGCTTCTGAGCAGCTCGGGAAACGCTTGCGGGAAAAAAGACATCAGGATGAGCTTCTTTATTCAGGAGATTGGGGAGAAGGAAAAGCTTGCCTTTCAATGTGTCTCCTTCAAATCAAAGACAAGGGCTTTGAGCCAGGAGATTTGCCAATTCAAGGCTCGCTTTTTTTGCTCGGGAGTCTTCATCCATTTTATTGGAAAGACCACGCTAAGACTAATTCCCTTGGCCGATACCGACCATCTCTCTGCCTCTTTGACAGACTCCCTCTTGATTTCTGTTTCAACTGGAGATCCATCTGTATGCATAGAAAGAGGGAGTTGTAATGGGGTATCGCTCTCCAGAGCTGAAGCGATACTCTGATCGAGATCGAAAGATCCCACTTCGGGCCCTTCGTGAGACTCGAGAAAGGTAAAGTGCTTCTCTTTCCTTATAAGTGAAAAAGCCCCTTCTTTCGGGCCCAAACTGAAGGGTTTTCGAGTGGCTATTTCCAAATATGCTAGACGAAAGTGAGTCTTCAACTTGAAAATCCACTCATCAATCGCCGGCTTGAACTCTTTGAAGCGATCCGGGAATTCCTGCTCGAAGGGATCGATCGATTCTGCAAGATGATAATTTCCGAGCTTCGCGAGATAGGCGAATAGCTCAGAATCTTTCGGCAGCGGAACAGAAAAGGGTACCCTGAAGCCCGAAGATCGAAAATTCCCTGCAAAGAAGAGGTTTACATCAAAAATGGGACAATCCGATTCCCCCATCCTCCAACCGACGCAAGCCATCCGCTCTTGTTGCTTTTCATTTCCGACAGGAACAAAATAATGATCTGTGCCCGCATGAGGACCCAGAGCAATTCTTGAGGTTAACGGTTCAGAGCGTTTGCAAAAAATCCCCGATTGAGCGAATTGAATCAAAGGGTTGAAACGATCCAGAATCCTGACTTCATCATTTTTTCTATAATTACTCACGCTAGATCGGACAAATTGCGCGAGAGCTTCGTCAATCCTCAGAAGAGAATCTTTGGGAATTTGTTTCTTGTTTTTTTTCACAAGATCCTCGATCAGAGCGCTTCTCTCCTCGATAAAAACTTCAAGCATCCTTTCAAATTCAATGAGATCGAGATCATGGAAAAAAAGTTTGGCTCCTTGGTCTTTTTCCAAATGGCAACCCACAAACAACTGGACGCGTTTCATCATGCTTATAAAACTTGGGATGAGCTCTCCCTTTTCGGGCTGAGCTACGAGTTTACATAGAACCAAAACTTTGCCAAAAGGCCCCTGAGAGATACTGTCCCTCAGGAGCTCTTCACCGGATCGGACAACCTCCATTTGATCTTCGATTCCCTTCTTGGAGAAGATGGGATTTTTACGCGTTAAGAACCAGAGCCTCTCATTCAGTGTAAGAGCTGAAAATTCATCGGGAAAAGTTTCGAGATAATGGCGATTATTGGGAAGGTTGAGTAAAATTTTCAAAGCCTGTTCGGCAGAAATCTCGAGCTCCATTCCCTCGACAAGTTCGACAGCCAGGCTGAGCTGCTCCTCTGAGAGAGGATTCCAAAGAGCTCTGAGAAAAAGTGGGGACTTTCCTTCGGCTCTCATTTCGCGGAGGACTTCCTCCAGTTTCTCTCCATATCCCTTTGGGATTTTTAAGTCATGGCGATTCTTGAGAAAGGCGAAAAAAGCATCACCACTGTATTCAAAAAACTCCCAGCTGCAACACATGGCAATATCTTGTACATCTTTTCTCAAATTCTCTGCCGGCCATTTGACCACTTCTAAGAGAATATCCATGGCAGAGTGGGAAAAGGTCGCGGGCTCCATGATTTGGGAAGAAAAACTCAGGATAGTTTCGATTGCTACATCCAAAGAGGGTTTAGGATCAGGTGGAGGTAAAGACCGCTGCATCTCTTTCCCCATACCCCAATGAAAAAGCCACTGAAGAAGCAACGGGTCATATCGAGAATCAAATAAATACCTCTCTTTGAGCTTCCAGAAATCCTTAACTAAATCTAAGTATTTGCATGCATAAGGTGTTCCTGTCGGTTTTCCTGCCCTAAGCTGATCTGGGTAAGCGGAATAGAAGACGAGATCTCTTCTCGTTCTCTCAACTTTCATCCTTAGCTTGATATCTTCACGAAGGAGTTCGGGAAGTGATGCTCCCAACATCCTTTCAAAGGCAACAGTAGTTTGCTCGTACACATATTCGCGAAACGAAAGATCAGAGCTCTCATCTCCTTCAAAAATGCCTTGAGTAAGTGCTGAATAGGGAAGTTTCCTCACCTCAATGGGAAATAGAGTTGGGAGGCGCCCTCCTTCCGCTGTCCAATTCTGAATAGCTTCAAACCAGGTGACAGGGGCTCTTTTACCTTCCTTTTTTTGGAAATAGGCAATTTTCTTTCGCAAAAAGCGAGCATAATGAATGAGATCAATGCCTTTGATACCATCGACATAATCCATTAAGTCGTTGGCGCTGACTCTTTCTAGATCCCTTATCCTTCCATTTGCTATGTTTGCTACTTGTGGAAAGCGCTCGGGAAAGGAATAGACATTGTCCATGCTCAATGCAGCCTGAATTCTTAAGGCAGAACAGAGAGTAGACCATTGTGCACCGCTGTAGAAAGATTGACCCCTGATCAAACACATTACCGACGCAAACTCATGGAGCTCTTTTTTACCCGCTGTGGCTATGTCTCTATAGACTATCCGATGAAGCGTAATGCGTCCCTGCAACTTTTTGGCTCTGGGGCAATTCACTGAGCAAAATGGCAGGTAGTAAAGGAGCTCTCTTGCGACCTGATCCAGATCCTTTTCCTTCCACCCCTTCAGCGCCTTATCTGAAATGTCAATGGCATGACCCGATTTAACGTCATTGTCAAAACGAGCAGCAAGCATTTAATCCTCCCCAAATAAATGGTTAAAGAAGTATCTCGTAAAGAGAGCGAGATACAGAGAACTGACCACTCGTGGGTTGGGAGAGTCAAACCGACTACTTGCTTCAGTGCCAAGAGCCCATCCGAGAGAACCATAAGCTAGCGTCGCCATCACCCCTGCATATGGGCCATCCAGATTAAGGACCTCATCATTGATGAGGAGTTTTTCCATGATGTAAATAAAGACTAGAGGAACCCCGAGAGAATAATGAGTAAAATGATACGCAGTGTTGATGATGCGGTGATTGGGCTCTTTTTTAAAAGCAGTCCGAGCCCATTCGGAAAAAAAATATGAGGTATAGAGAGTGACGGCAAACATCGTCATTGCGGAAATGATGTATGGATCCACTTTTTGAAACTGATTCTGATCGGGATTGTAGCCCGCAAGTGTCAGTCCAATGAAGGTGAGAGTGCAAGGGGTGCCAATAAACCATTTCACAGCTCCAAAAATACTTTTTGGAGGGAAAATTCTCTCGCGGTTTATGCGAACTTCATGAAGGTCTTCTATGGGCACTTCCGTGAAGCGGGTCTGTCTCAAGTGTTCATTCCATCCGATCACGATGCCCGCAATGGCGAAAATCGTCATCGATAGGGGGGAAAGCTCTTTTTGAGCTGCAATCTCCGCTCCAACGATTAAAGCCCCAGGAAGTGCGTGAAAGGCAATTAAGATCACGCGATTGATCGTCGAATAATACCGAGTTACCCAAGAATATCGAGACTCATCGTCAATTAGAAAGTAGTCTGTACTCTCCTTTGAAAATTTCCAGTTTGCAGCCATCCACCACATCTCACTGAGGATGCGCCCCATGCTATTTCCAGATAAAATGATCCCAAAATCCCGAAACAGCTTTGCTTGCGGGTAAAGAACTCCCGTGAAAATCGCTGCCACTCCAATAGCCGTGATCATCCCAGCTGAAGTTATGCGTTTTGCAGAGGTATCCACTGCCATTTTCAAATGAGAAACTTCTTTTTCTGGTTCATCTATCTGTGCACTTAGTGGAAGATCGATACCTGTACCCAACCGCCAATGGATCACCGAATGGATGTAGGCTGCTAGGGCGATGCCTCCTTGGATATTGAAAAACCCAAATACCCCCCGACTCGCATGAGATCGCTGATTTTCAGTCATGTTGAGATAGATTTGCGAGACAATGAGAAAAATAGGAGTCGCATAGTCACTCACAACGCTTTTAAATGCATTGCCTCTTTTTTCCGAAAGGATTGATGGAAATAGCCATCCGATCGAAAACCCACCCAATCCACCGAGCAGCGCCCGAGAAACGTGGCTGCTCCTTGCATTTAAGACATCTGATGCAAGGACTCCCACTACCGCGGAAAAAACCGCAAAAGAAACTGTTGCCTGGAAAATTTGAAAACAGGTTCTTCCACATAGGCACCCTTCTTTGGGCAATGTTTCCTCAAGAAGTTCTTCGTCGGGGTATTCGACAAGAGGCAAAGGAGCTACATGTGACATTTCGACTCCAAAATTCGGATAGTAGAATATTTGTTGAACGATTTAGACGCAATCCTTTACAAGGAGTCTTATGGAGGTATGTCCATGAAAAAAATTGTTTTTGGATTACTTACAGTTCTTTGTTTTGGCTGTAATCAAGGTCCACAAGATATGCACTTTGGTCCAGGTCCTGGGGATGACGACACCGTAGATTCCCTCGAAGAGTGCTCTTCTTGCGGTCACACACATCAATAACTCAGCTGCGGTCGCATATAGAGACTTTGGTCTTTTAAATTGAAATTGCGACCGCGCTTTTTTTCGCTATTACCACTTCTTATTCCCAAAGAGAGGTATCCTGCTCATTAAAAATCAGACCTTTAAGCCAGGTCATTTGCCAGCTCAGAGCTCGGATTTTTTTCTCTTCAGCATCGAAAAAGTCATGGGGAAACGCTACGTTGAGGGAGATTCCGCACGATTCCAAAGACCATCTGATCCCCTTTTCAATCGGAGAAGATGAAAAGACACACTCTACTTTTTGCGTGACTCCCAATAGAAGGACATCGATTTCAAAAAAAACGGGAGACTCTTTTACATCTTCCAAAAGAAGTTTTGGTTCACAATCTTTAGAGCTGACCTGCTCGGAATCAAAATTGGTGTGGAAAGAAAAATGCTCTCCTTCAATGGGAAACAGAGAAAAAGCCCCCTGAATAGGACCCATATTCAATGGTTTCCCGGTTGCCATTTCCCAAATCGCCCTACGAAAGAGGGTTCGAAGCTCATCGATCCACTTAGTAATCGAACTTGTTAAATTCTCGAATTTCTTGGGAATAATCGGAATAGGGCCTCGATTCAAATCATTGAGACAGTAATAGACAAGCGAGCTGAGGTATTTGAGGATCTCTTCATCAACTGGGCCTTCAATTGATAGCGGAATGTGAATCACAGAAGAGCGAAATGTAACTGTATCAATCAGACTGAGATCAAATATGGGAACTCCTAAGCCTCCCCTTCGCCACCCTCCACAGAGCTTCCGGTTTTTGATTAGTTCTTTTCCAAGTGACACAAAGTGATGGTCATTTTCATCTTCAGCATTTTTGATGAGTGAAATGATCGCACTTGGTTGAATGCAAGTGAGACCTGATTGAATATATCTTTTCAAAGCGGAAAAATGATGTGCGATCTCATTGTTCCTAGCTGAGCCTTCTTCTGATGAATAACTCATCTCAAATTCAGAAGAGGCCTCAATCAATCGCTTTTTCGACCGCTCGGTCAATATTCCAGATTTTGTCTCTCCTAAAGAATCTATGAGGGTATTTCTCTCTTCAACGAAACCCCGACAAAATTTGACAAATGGTTCAATGGGACAATCGAAGAAAAAAAGCTCAGCAGCAAAATCGGTCTTCAAAGGGAATCCGACAAACGTCTGGGCTTTTTTCATGATAGCATTGAATTGTTCCAAATGTCTTTTTGCATCTGGAGCTGTAATCTTGCAAAGGACTAGGAACTTTCCATAGGGACTTGTGCGAAACTCCGGATCAAAAAAGGAAGCTCGGAAACGAATGGTTTCCGGCATAAAAGCTATTTCGGGAAAAGAATCATTCTCCCTTCGCAAAAAGGAGAGTTTTTGCTCAGAAGAAAGACATGAAAACTCTTCATGGAAAGTTTTGATGTAGAGTTGATTATTGGGAAAGTTGAGAAGGACGCGAATTGCAGAATCTGTACTTATCTCTTCCATTTCCAGTTTCTCGAGACAATCCACTGCAGCCTCAAATTCATCCACTGATAAGGGACTTTGAAGAGCTTTGAGAAATAAGGCCGATTTTCCCCTTGTACCTAAACGCTCAAGAGTTTCGGAAAGGAGCATCCCATAATCCCTTGATACTTTTCGATAGGCACCCGTTTTGAGAAAGACAATAAAAGTTGGATCAGAAGAGTCGTGGAATTTCCAGTTTGTCAGATTAAGGATCAATGAAATTTCTTCTGAAATCTTTTGCATAGGCCAGGGAGCGATCTCGAGCAAAATGTTCATTCCAAAGCGATTTAAATTGCTGGGATCCAAAATCGGTCGAAATAATTGAGTGGCTCCAATGGCTAAGTCGAGTCTGGGTTTGGGATCCCGATAGAGCTCTTTTTGAAGCTTTTCCTTTTGTTCTGCCGTCATTTTCCAATGGAATGTCCACTCGATTAGAATTTCATATCCCGGATCAAAGAAATATTTTGCTTTTAGAAGGCCCCATTTTCTTTTTAGGTGGAGAAACGCGAGGGCATCAGGTGTTCCCAGCATTTTTTTTCCGGAACTAGGGGGATACCTCGTGTAAAAAACCAGATCTCTTCGCGTTTTCTCATTTTCGATGGCTTTAAGAAATGCCCCACGAACGGAAACGGGAAGAGCAGTCCCGAGCGTTTCTTCAAACCCCTGAACTGTTTTTTCAAAAACAAACTCGCGAAACGTTTGCCCCAAAGTTTCATCTCCTACAAAAATAGCAGGACTCATAAACCCATAGGGCAAACTCTTTAGAATTTTTTCCAGGTCTCTAGGACTTTTGCCACCTGCTTGAATCCAAGCTTCTGCCGCATCTAACCACGTAACTGAAGCCCATCCATTTTCTCCTTTTTCAAAATAGGCGATTTTCTTGCGGAAAAAGCGAGCGTAGGACTGAACTTCAATTTCCCTTTCCCCATCGATAAATTCCATCAGATGTTTTGCACAGACATCGGAAGCCTCGCATTCAACTTCCTTGCCACTTCGGCTGAGCATAGGGTAACGCTCCGGGAAAGAATAAACATTGTCCATGCTCTCAAGAGCATTGCGCTTCAAACGTTCAAATGTATCGGAAAATAGGCCCCCAGAAAAAAAGGATCCTCTTGCCAATAAGGTTTGAACGGAAGGCATTTTGACAAAATCAGTTCGATTTGCCCGGATCCCTTCTGCAATGTCGAGAAACGCTCATCTCCCATCAGTTTAAAGGAGAAAGGAAGAGTGTGAAAGAGCTCGGTTACAACTTGATCGAGCTCATCATCACTGAATTTTTTGAGTTGCTTGTCTGAAAGGTCTATATCCCTATCGAAGGAAACAGCCCTTCTGAATTTGGCAGCTACTTCAGATTCCAAGGGAAGTTTTTCTGGAGCGATTTGCTCTTCTGAAGGAATTCGCTCTTCTGAGGCGATTTGCTCTTCTGAGGCGATTTGCTCTTCTGAAGCGATTTGCTTTGCCGATGGATTAAATAACCGTTTCCAACTTCCTGTAAGTGGAGACAGCATCTACGCTTTCCCCGACAGGAGGTTCGCATAGTATTTTCCAAAGAGAGCCATGTAGAGAGAGCTGACGACGCGAGGGCTTGGAAAGTCAAAGCGGCTACTGGCCTCTTTCCCTAGAGCCCATCCAAAAGAGCCCCAGGCAAGGGTCGTCCAAATTCCCGCATACATTCCATCTAAGTTGAGAGCCTCGTCGTTGATGAGAAGCTTTTCTGTCACATAGAGGAAGAGAAGGGGAATTCCCAGTGAATAATGGGTCGAATAATAGGCTGTGTTGATCAGTCTTCTCTTAGGCTTTTCGGACGAAAAAG
>Ga0307436_1001431_pt1 | contig 10566 bp, 10 predicted proteins | sample SalMarWE160440MG_FD_202513 | JGI IMG/M metagenome (GOLD analysis project Ga0307436, IMG submission 202513) | Salt marsh sediment microbial communities from the Plum Island Ecosystem LTER, Massachusetts, United States - WE1604-40 | ecosystem: Environmental > Aquatic > Marine > Intertidal zone >...
TGGGTCACGGCGGGGCAGCGGAGCGGCAGGCGTTGGCGGCCAGAATTGCGGCAGCGACGGGCATGGGCAATAGCGGGCGGGGCGCGCGATGAAGTTCTCGCGCCTGCGCCTGACCGGGTTCAAGTCTTTCGTCGAGACCACTGAGCTCCATTTCGAGCCCGGCCTGACCGGGGTCGTCGGGCCCAACGGGTGCGGCAAGTCGAACCTCGTCGAAGCGGTGCGCTGGGTGATGGGCGAGAGCTCGTACAAATCCATGCGCGCCTCGGGCATGGAAGACGTCATTTTCGCGGGCACCGGCAACCGTCCGGCGCGCAACACCGCGGAAGTCTCGGTGGTGATCGACAATTCCGATCGCACGGCGCCGGCGATGCTCAACAACGCCGACACGCTGGAGGTCACCCGGCGGATCGAACGGGAGGTGGGGTCGATCTACCGCGTCAACGGCCGCGAGGTGCGCGCCCGGGACGTGCAGCTGCTGTTCGCCGACGCGTCAACCGGGGCGCATTCGCCTTCACTGGTCCCGCAGGGCCGGATCGGCGAGTTGATCGCTGCCAAGCCGGTTGAGCGGCGTCTCCTGCTCGAAGAGGCGGCCGGCATTTCGGGACTGCATTCGCGGCGCCACGAGGCCGAGCTTCGCCTGAAGGCCGCCGAGCAAAACCTCGAGCGCGTCGACGACGTCATCGCCCAGATCGAGGAGCAGCTGGCGAACCTCAAGCGCCAGGCGCGACAGGCGGTGCGCTTCCGCAATCTGTCCGGCGACATCCGGCGTGCCGAGGCGACGCTCTACCATCTCAGATGGGTGGCGGCCCGCCATGCTGAGAAGGAGGCCGAGGCCGCGCAGGTGGGCGTGGTCAAACGGCTCGCCGACGCCACCCATGCCGATCAGACCGCCCGCGAGGCGCTGGACGCCTCGCAGCAGACGCTGCAGCCGCTCCGCCACGCCGAGGCCGAGGCCGGCGCCGCTCTGCAGCGATTGAAGATCGAACGCGAGCAGGTCGAGCGTGAAGTGGCGCAGGCCGAGGCAAGGCGGGTCGAGTTGGAATCGCGCGTGGCGCAGGTTGCATCCGACGCCGAGCGGGACCGCGCACTGATGGAGGAGGCCGCCGAAGCCATCGAGCGGCTGCACAAGGAAGCGCAGGAGATCGATGCTGCCGCAGCGGGACAGGCGGCTGAAATCGCCGCCGCGCGGGACCAGGCGAAACAGGCGCAGGACGCGCTGGGCGAAGCCGAGACCGGGGCGCGTGAGGCCTCGGAAGCCCTGACACGCCTGCAGGCGCGGCGGGCATCGGTCGAGCGCAGCCTCGAGGCCGCACGCGAGCGGATGGGGCGGCTCGAGTCCGAACTCGCCAAGATCGGTGCGGAAGCCGGGGCGATGGACCCGCCCGACGCGGCCGATACGCTTGGGGCGCTTCGCGAGGCCCTGAGCCAGGCGCGGGCCGGCGCCGACCAGGCCGAGGCGGCGGCGGCGCAGGCCGAAGCGGCAGCGGCGCAAGCGGAAGCTGAACTGGCGGCGGCGCGGCCGGCACTCGCAGAAACCGACGCGGCGATCACGCGACTCGAATCGGAATCACGGACCATCTCCAACCTCTTCAGTTCGCCTGACAAATCGGGCGCGCCGGGGCTCGCCGAGTCGCTTACGGTGCCCCCGGGCTACGAGGCCGCCCTGGGAGCGGTCTTCGGGGAGGAGCTGGAGGCACCCGATGACAAAGCCGCCCCGATGCACTGGCGCCATCCGGGCGCCGGCAGTGCCGACCCGCCCTTGCCCGAAGGCGCCGAGCCGCTCGCGGGCGTCGTCAAGGGACCGGAACTGCTCGAACGCAGACTGCGGCAGGTAGGGGTGGTCGACCCGGCCGATGCCGAGCGCCTGGCCGGCAGCCTGTCCGCGGGACAGGAATTGGTGACGGCCGAGGGGGATCGATGGCGCTGGGACGGGCTGGTGGTGCGCGCGGACGCCACTTCGGCCGCAACGCGGCGGCTGGCCCAGCGCAACCGGCTGGCGGAAATCGAGACCGAGCTCGAGGGGCTTGGCGGCACCGCCGAAGTGCATCGAGGCCGGGTCGAGGCTCTGGCGAATGCGCTCGAGGCGCGGCGGCGGGATGAGACCGAGGCGCGCAATGCCTGGCGGGACGCAGCGCGGTCCATCGCCGACGCGCAAGGGGGCCTCGAAAGCGCGCAGCGCGACGCCTCGGAACGCGACTCCCGGCGGGCGGCGCTCGTGGAAGCCAAAGCGCGCCTTGGATCCGACCTCGACGAGACGCAAACGCTTGCCGGCGACGCCGAGCGCTCGCTGGCCGAACTGGGCGACGGGCGGGAAATGCAAGCCGTGGTTGAGGCGACGGAAGGCCGATTGCAGGAGCTGCGTCGGTCGGCCGATGAGGCACGGCTGAGGCTTGCCGGGGTCGATAGTGCGGCGGCGGCAAGACGGGCGCGCCTAGAGCAGATCGGAACCGATCGGGAATCCTGGGCCCGGCGACAAAGCGATGCAGAGGCGCATCTGAAGGCACTGGATGAACGCCGCGTCGAAGCCGAGGCGCAAATCGACGCGCTGGCGAGCGCCCCCGCGGACCTCACCGAGCGGGGGGCGCGGCTCGACGAGCACATCGCGGAAGCCTCGCGACTGCAGGCGAAGGCCGGCGACCGGCTGGCGGCGGCGGAAACCGGACATCGCGAACGGCAACGGGCGGCGCGCGAGGCGACCGAAGCGCTCTCGGCGGGCCGCGAGGAAGCGGCCCGTTTCGAAGAGCGGCTGGCCTCGCTGAAGACCCAGCGGACGCAGATCGAGCGCCAGATCACCGAGGCGCTCCAAATCAGCGCCGACAAGACCGCCGAGGTTGCGGGGCTCAAGCCCGAGGCGCCGCTGCCGGAGGAGGCTCAGATCGAGGCCAAGCTGGAGCGTTTGCGGCGCGAGCGGGAACGGCTCGGCGGGGTCAATCTGCGGGCCGAGCAGGAGGCCGAGGAGGTCCAGGATCGGCTGACCACCATGATCGCCGACCGGGAGGATTTGATCGCCGCCATCGCCAAGCTGCGTGGGGGAATCCAGCAGCTCAACAAGGAGGGACGCACCCGGCTCACCCGCGCCTTCGACCAGGTGAACGCGCATTTCGGCGAGTTGTTCACGCGTTTGTTCGGCGGTGGCTCGGCGGAGTTGAGTTTCGTCGAAAGCGACGACCCCTTGGAAGCCGGCCTGGAAATCATCGCTCGGCCGCCGGGGAAGCGGCCGCAGACGATGACGCTCCTGTCCGGCGGCGAGCAGGTATTGACCGCGATATCCCTGATCTTCGCTGTGTTCCTGACCAATCCGGCCCCGATTTGCGTGCTCGACGAGGTCGATGCGCCGCTTGACGACGCCAACGTCGAGCGGTTTTGCGACCTGTTGGATACGATGGGCGGCAACACCGAGACCCGGTTCGTCGTCATCACCCACAATCCGATCACCATGAGCCGCATGGATCGGCTGTTCGGCGTGACGATGGCCGAAAAGGGCGTCAGCCAACTGGTCAGTGTCGACCTGGCGACGGCGGAGGGCTATCGGGAGGCGGGCTAGCCTTTTCGGGCGGCCGGCGGGACGGGTCCCGCGGCCGCAACGCGGCGCCGCCGCTCCACATATATTGTCTTATATATCAATATCTTATCTGCAACTGCTGTTGCTTGACAGGGTGGGGGCCCGTCACTATGGTGCGCCCGACTTTGAGGGGCGGCAGAGCCCGATTTCCGGCCCAGCGGGGCGAAGCCCGGGAATGACGCCGACGCGAAATCGTTCCGAGACCGGCGATCTCGCGGCGCGGATTGCGCGGGCGCGCGCCGAACGGAGCGATGACGCGGACTTCGAGCCGCGCGATGGCGGCGCCGCGCGGGGTGCCGGACGCGGGTTTCGGCTGGCGTCGGAGTTCGTGGCGGCGATTGTGGTCGGCGCGCTCCTGGGGATCGGGCTCGATGCGATATTCGGCACGACCCCCTGGATCGCGATCGTGATGGTGCTTCTGGGGTTCGCCGCCGGGGTCCTGAACGTGGTCAGGGCGGCGCAACGGATGGGAAGCGAAGGGTCGGGGGCCGAAGCGCCACCGGCCGGCGAACGGGACGAGTGACGGGCGAGCGCATGGCCGAGAACCCCATTCAGCCGATCCATCAGTTCCAAATCACGAACTACTTCACCTTCGGCACGATCGGTGGCGACGGGACCGACGGCTCGGGGATCGAAATCGCGTTCACCAACTCGGCGCTGTTCATGTTGCTGGTGGTGGGTCTGATCTCGAGTTTTCTGGTCTTTTCCACGCGGGGCCGGGGCCTGGTTCCGGGGCGGCTGCAACTGGTCTCCGAGATGGTCTACGAGTTCGTCGCCGACATGGTGCGAAGCTCGGCCGGCAGCGAGGGGATGCGGTTCTTTCCGTTCGTGTTTTCGCTGTTCACGTTCATCCTGATCGCCAACCTGTTCGGGATGTTCCCGTATTTCTTCACGGTGACCAGCCATATCGTGATCACCGCCACACTGGCGCTGATGGTGTTCCTGACGGTGGTCATCTATGGGTTCATGCGCAACGGCCTGGGGTTCCTGAAGCTGTTCGTTCCCACCGGCATTCCCTGGTACGTGATGTGGCTGGTGGTTCCGATCGAGTTCATCTCCTTCCTGTCGCGTCCGGTCAGCCACTCGCTGCGACTGTTCGGCAACATGCTGGCGGGTCACATCGTGCTCAAAGTCTTCGGGGGCATGGTGGTCGGGCTCGCCTCCATCGGGTTTTTGGGCGTTCTCGGCTCGGTGCTGCCGCTGGCGATGGCAGTGGCGCTGACCGGCCTCGAGTTCCTGGTCGCGGGGCTGCAGGCCTTCGTGTTTGCGGTGCTGACGTGTGTGTACATCAACGACGCCATCCATCCGGGCCACTGACCCGGTGGGGCGTCGCCAAGCTTTTCCAGCCATTCCCCCAAGGAGAGAAAAATGGAAGCAGATGCTGCAAAACTGATCGGTGCGGGCATTGCCTGTATCGGCATGGGCGGCGCCGGCGTAGGCGTGGGCGTAATCTTCGGCAGCTACCTTTCCGGAGCGTTGCGCAACCCGGCCGCGGCCGCCAGCCAGTTCGGCAACCTGATCTTCGGGTTTGCGGTGACCGAGGCGTTGGGCATCTTCTCGCTGGTCATCGCGTTTCTGCTGCTGTACGCGATCTAGCGCGCGAGGCGGCCGCGCCCGCGCGGCAGCCGATCGGATCGTTCGATGAGCAACGCCAGTGCGCAATTGATGATCGTCGCGCAAGCGGATCCCGCGGGGGAACTCGCGGCGGACGAGGTGCCGACCGCCTCCGAGGACGCGCCCGCCGCGCCGGTGGCGAACGACTCCCCGGCCGAATTGCATGAGGGCACCGCACAGGGCGAGCATGGCGAGGAGTCGATCTTTCCGCCGTTCGATGTCACCACCTTCGGTTCGCAACTCCTGTGGCTGGCCCTGACGTTCGGCGCGCTGTACCTGCTCATGAGCCGGGTGGCCCTGCCCCGGATCGGCGAGATCCTGGAGGTTCGGCGCGACCGGATCGAAAGCGATCTGGCCGAAGCCGAACGACTGCGCCAACGCACCGATCAGGCGATTGCCGCCTACGAGGAGGCGCTCGCCGAAGCACGGCAACACGCCCATCAGATCGCCGGCCAGACACGGGCCGAGATTCGCGCCGAGATCGACGAGAAACGTGCCAAGGTCGAAGCCGATCTGGTGGCCAAGCTGGCGGCGGCTGAGAGCGGAATCGCCGAGACGAAGCAAGAAGCGCTTTCGCATATCGAGGAAATCGCAGCCGATACGGCGACGTCGCTGGTCAGCCAGCTTCTGGGCCGCGTGCCCGCCAAATCGATCAAGGAGGCGGTGAAGGTCGCCGCGAAGCAGAGCTGATGGAATTCGATGCGGCATTTTTCGCGATGATCGCGCTGGCGATATTCGTCGCCGTGGTGATCTATCTCAAGCTGCCCGGGCGGATTGCGGCGATGCTCGACGAGCGCGCCGAGAAGATTTCCAAAGATCTCGACGAGGCCAAACGCCTGCGCGAGGAAGCGCAAGCCCTGCTGGCGGAGTACGAGCGCAAGCGCAAATCCGCGGAGGACGAAGCCGCCGAGATCATCGAGGCGGCTCGCGAAGAGGCCGACCGTCTGACCGGGGAAGCGACGAGCTCGCTCGAGGCGCTCGTCGCGCGACGCTCCCGCGCGGTCGAGGAGAAGATCGCGCAGGCCGAGACGCAGGCGATCGCCGACGTACGCCGCCAGTCCGCGGATTTGGCCGTGGAGGCGGCTCGTCGGGTGCTCGCCGATCAGATGAAGGACAAATCCGAAGACTACGTCGCGCAGGCAATCCGCGACATCTCATCCAAGCTCAACTGAAGCCGGATCGGGAACCGGTCGGGACGACGGGGATATCCAAACGGTGGGCGGGACCGGCCCGCCGCGCGCGCGTCAGCTGCCGGGATCGAACCCCACCCAGAGCACGATCTGCTCGCCGCCCAGATACGGAATGGCGACGTTTTCGACGACCTTGATGAACTGTTCGGACTGGCTCGGGGGCGAGATCTCGACCGGCAGGTCGTATTTCTGACTGAACACGGTCAGCTCATCGCGCACGACCGCGAAGCGAACGGGAACGTCAACGGTGCCGCTGAGGCCCTGAGGACCTGCAAGCAGGCGGCCGACAACGCCCATCTTGACGGTGATCAGGCCGTCGGAGACCACGCAGTTGCGCGACTCCTCGTCGATGATCGCCTGGTAGCGCAGACCCTGGGCGTCGCCCTGACGGCCCGGCTGGTAGACCGCGAACACCTCTCCGCCGTCACGCACCTTGATCTCGGGGCACTGTCTGGCGATGGCGGGCAGAGCCGAAGGCGCGGCCTGGGCGATATCGGACTGGGTGGCGGTGGTATTGGCGAGTTCGGCGTCTCCGGACCCGCCCATCAGCGAGCTGAACCCGCATCCGGACAAGGCAAACGCGGCGGCGACCGCAATCAGGGCCGATCTGGTCGGGGCGGTGACTTTCGATGTCATCTGGTTGCTACCTTTTCCGACTGCACGCCGACCCAAGGCTCGGCGCGAAGCGCTTCCAACATGGCCGCCGCGCCGGATTGAAGTTGAGGAGTCGAGCCCGACTCCAAGGTGACGGAGTGTACCATGCCATGGTTAATCAACAACGAACTGCGCACAAATCGGACGCCAAGATCGGGGAAATCCTTGTCTAGTCCGAGCGCCTTTGCCAACTCGGCGTGGGCGTCGGACAGCATCTCGAGGGCAGGGAATGCTCCGGTCTGCTCACCCCAGACCTTCATGACGTGGTGGTCGTTGGCGGCGGCGCACACGATTTTGTCGATGCCCGCGGCTTTGATCTCATCGGCCAACGCGATGTAGCCGGGCAGATGATTGCGGTGGCAGGTGGGTGTGAAGGCGCCCGGAAGCGTAAACAAGACGATGCGGCCGGTACCCAGATACGCGGCGCTGTCGACATCCTCGACCGCGTCCGCGGTGACGCGCCTGACCGGAACGGAAGGTATCCGATCGCCCAATCCAACACCCATCGACGCTCCCCCGCGTTCCCCGACTGCGATATCGGGCCCCAGTGCTACTCGACCAGTTCGGCCGAGTCGACCGACTTGAACGCGCCAACCCTCCGGATCAGCTCGTAGGGGCCCGCATCGGTCATAAAGGTGAGGCGCAGCTGACCCCCGATCAGTTCGGTGGCCGCTCCCCCGGCCAGCACCGGCAGTTCGAGTAGCCCCGAATGGGGGCCATTTTGGGGCGGGCCAAATAGCCAGCGCGGGTTGTCCGAGTCGACAATCAGCGAGGCGGAAACGGCATTTGGCGCGTCGGTTTCAACCACAATCGCGTCATGGGGGCCACCGGCGGCGACGGCGCCGAACAGGGGCGGCGAACGGTCGTCGGCAATCGGCACCCGGGCGGCGGCGGCGTCGAGCCGGAAGGCGCTCGCGCGATCGGGGCGTTCGAAGTCTATGTGGAAATCGAAGTCCGCCCGGGCCGGGATACAGATGTCGGAGCACACGCCCAGCGTCAGGGCCGCGCGAATCGCAACCGAATCGCTGCCCGGCTCCGTGGCGATGGTCACGGGCAGCACCAGTTCGCCGTAGTAGACGTAGTCGAAATAGCCATCGCGCAATTCGCGCTTCGGGAAGGGCCACTCGACATGCGCCGCGGCTATGCCCGAAGAACCGGCGAAATCGACCTGAAGGGGTATCCCGGTCTCTCCCGGCACGCGCCAGTAGGTTCGCGTGCCCGGCGCCAGCTGGATTTCGATGCCGATGCGCGTGACGCCATTGTCCGTCTGAATGTCATCGCTGACAAGCCGGAGGCGCGATTCGGGGCCGATCTCGACCCAATCGGTTGTCGCAGCCAGCCCGGGCTCAGCACGCTTCGTAACATGACAATCAGATAGGCCATCGCAGGTAAACAAAACAGCCACGCGCGATCAGGCTTGCGTGAATGGCGCGCCCGGCCGGGCTTGCCGGCGTGATTTGCCGAAGCATGCCGGCGGCGGTAAACTCACGGCTGATTGGAGCGTTGTGATTTGGATCACTCCCTGAGCGGTCAGTTTCTCGTCGCCATGCCGGGCATGGAGGATGAGCGATTTACCGAATCGGTGATTTATCTTTGCGCCCACAGCGAGGACGGCGCGATGGGGTTGGTGGTCAACCGCGAAATCGTCGACCTGCAGTTCTCGGACCTGATGAGCCAGTTCGAGCTCGCCGGACGCGACGATTCCATCCGAGTGCCGCCCGAGGTGGTCAACAAGAAGGTCCTGATCGGGGGGCCGGTGGAGACCAATCGCGGCTTCGTGCTGCACAGCGCCGACTATTTCGCGGCCGACTCTTCGCTGCGTATCAACGAAGAAATCTGCCTGACCGCCACCATCGACGTGCTGCGCGCCATGGTCGAGGGCACGGGGCCTACAAAGTCCCTGCTGATGCTGGGCTATTGCGGTTGGGGCGCCGGACAGCTCGAAGGGGAGCTGAAGGCAAATGGCTGGCTGACGGTTCCGCATTCGCAGGAGCTTCTGTTCAGCACCGATATCGACAACCGATACGACGCGGCGCTGGCCGCGATCGGGGTCAGCCGCGCGCAACTGTCCTCGCAGGTGGGGCAAGGCTAGGCGACCGAGATTTCTCAGACTTCCTGCGGCACCTCGGCTTCCCGTTCGCTGGCGGGCGGGTGCGGCTGACCTTCGAAGTGGTGCTCCAGGGCGCGCGCCTCCACCGCACCGCCGAAGGCAAACCCCTGCGCGTAGCGGCAGTTGAGCTCGCGGATACGAGCCACCTCGCGTGCCGTCTCCACACCCTCGGCGATCACCTTCAGATCGAGTTCGGCGGCCAGTTGCAGGATAGCGCGCATGATCGGCACCTGGGTGTGCGAGATGCCGCGGGCGGCGTCCCCGATCTGCACGAAGGCCGCCGGGATCTTGATGGTGTCAAAGGGGAACCGGTGCAGATAGCTCAATGAGGAATGGCCAGTGCCGAAATCGTCGAGCGCCAGCCCCAACCCCATCTTGCGCAGGGCCTCCAGCACGAAGGCGGAATGCTCGGGGTTGGCCATGACCTGGCTTTCGGTGACCTCCAGTTTGAGATGACCGGCGATGGGCTTGTGCTCGGTGACGATGGCCCGCAGCTCATTGAGAAGGGTCTCGGAAGTGAGCTGGCGGGTGGAGATGTTGACCGAGACGAAGAACTCCTTGTCGAGGTGGAATTTGGAGAGCCATTCGCTGGTCTGCCGGGCGGCCTGCTCAAAGGCGACGCGGCCGAGGCGGTCGATCAGTCCGGAGCGCTCGGCGAGCGGAATGAATTCCTTGGGGCTGATGGCCCCGCGTTCGGGATGATGCCAGCGCATCAAGGCCTCGGCGCCGGCGAGACGGTCGGCATGGATGTCCATTATCGGCTGGTAGAGCATCGTCAGTTCGCGGCGCTCGATGGCCTGCTCGAGGTCTGACTGCATGGCCTTGCCGACCTGGGCGATCTGGCGGGCGTGAATGCGGTAGGCCTCGATGCGATCGCCGCCCATGCGCTTGGCGTACATCATCGCCAGTTCCGCATCGCGCAGGATCGCTTCGGCCGTTGTGGGCTTGTTGTCGTAGATCGTCACCCCGATCGAGGCCGAGATCGTCAGGTGCCGCTCGCCGAAATTGAACGGCGTGCGCATCGCCTTGCGCAACTGCTCGGCGGTGGCGGCGATCTTGGTGGCGTTCTGTTCGGTGACCAGGATCACCGCGAACTGGTCGCCGTTGATCCGCGCCAGGGTGTCGAGGGGCTTGAGTGCCCGGGCCAGACGCCGGGAGACCGCCAGCAGCACGGAGTCGGCGGCCACATGGCCGATCTGCTCGTCGATCTCGGAGAACCGGTCGAGATCGATCAGAAACACCGCCGGCTTGACGTCGTCGAACTCACGGGACCGCACCAGCGCGCGCTCGAGCCGGTCGAGAAACAACTCCCGGTTGGGCAGGCTGGTGAGGTTGTCGCGCACGGCATCGTGCAGCAGCCGGTCGCGAGCGGCGCGTTCGTCGGTCGCGTCCTGCAGGGTGCCGACGCAGCGGCTGACCTGTCCGTCGCTGCCCAG
>Ga0307436_1001432_pt1 | contig 10563 bp, 9 predicted proteins | sample SalMarWE160440MG_FD_202513 | JGI IMG/M metagenome (GOLD analysis project Ga0307436, IMG submission 202513) | Salt marsh sediment microbial communities from the Plum Island Ecosystem LTER, Massachusetts, United States - WE1604-40 | ecosystem: Environmental > Aquatic > Marine > Intertidal zone >...
CCTATCGCGACCGCCGGCGCAAGAAACGCACCTTCCGTTCCTTGTGGATCCAGCGCATCAACGCCGCCGCGCGCGAGCTCGGCGTCACCTACGGACGATTTATCGAGGGGCTCGGCAAGGCCGGGATCGCCATCGACCGCAAGGTCCTGGCCGATCTCGCCGTGAAGGAGCCCGAGGCGTTCAAGACGCTGGTGGAAAAGGCTAAAGCCGCCCTTTAAAGACCAGCCATTGTCGCCTTCCCGCTCAATCGCCGGGCCCAGCGAAGGGATGCCTCAAAGGCTCCGTTCACCTGCGCCCGGCGTTTGCTTTTGGGCGCTGAACAACGAAAACAACAGGCCTGAACAGCCATGACCAACGAAAGCGAACTGGCGGAACTGGAGCGTGAAATCGCCCGTTCCATCGATGCCGCGAGCGACGAGTCCACACTCGAGAACGTCCGCGTCGCAGCCCTCGGCAAGAAGGGCTCGGTGTCGGAGCGCATGAAGACACTCGGCGGCATGGACCCCGAGGCGCGCAAGGCCGCCGGCCAGGCGCTCAATGCCCTCAAGGACCGCATCAGCGAAGCCATTGCCCGCCGGCGCGAGGAGATCAAGGCTGCCGCCCTTTCCGCCCGGCTGCAATCGGAGACGGTCGATGTGACGCTGCCCGCCCGGCCGGCGCGGCTTGGCACCATCCACCCGGTGAGCCAGGTGTGGGACGAGGTAGTGCAGATCTGGGGCGATCTCGGCTTTGCGGTGGCCGAAGGCCCGCACATCGAGACCGATTGGTACAATTTCGGCGCTCTCAACATCCCCGCCGAGCACCCGGCGCGCCAGGAGCACGACACCTTTTACTTCCCTGCGCGCGAGGACGGCTCGCGCCTGGTGCTCAGGACCCACACTTCGCCGGTGCAGATCCGCACCATGGAGAAGTCAAAGCCCCCCATCCGCATCATCGCGCCGGGGCGCACCTATCGCTGCGACAGTGACCAGACCCACACCCCCATGTTCCACCAGATCGAGGGACTGGTGATCGATGAGGTGAGCCATCTCGGCCACCTCAAGTGGGCGCTGATCGAGTTCTGCAAGGCCTTCTTCGAAGTGGACGACGTCAAGATGCGCTTCCGCGCCTCGCACTTTCCCTTCACCGAGCCGTCGATGGAGGTGGACATCAACTGCTCATGGGAAGGCGGTCAGGTGAATATCGGCGTCGGAGATTCGTGGCTGGAAATCCTCGGCTCGGGCATGGTGCATCCCAATGTCATCCGCGCCGGCGGGCTCGACCCCGAGCGCTACCAGGGCTGGGCTTTCGGCATGGGCCTCGACCGCATCGCCATGCTCAAATACGGCATCCCCGATCTGCGCGCCTTCTTCGAGGCTGATCTCAGGTGGCTCAGGCATTACGGCTTCGCCGCGCTGCAGGTGCCGACGCTGGCGGGAGGCCTCTCATGAAGTTCACTCTTTCATGGCTCAAGGAGCATCTGGAGACCGACGCCAGCCTCGATGACATTGTCGGAGGGCTAATCGGTGTCGGCCTCGAAGTGGAAGAAGTCTCCGACCCGGCGGCGAAGCTTGCAGGCTTTACCGTCGCCCGGGTGAAGGAAGCACGCCAGCATCCCAATGCCGACCGCCTGCGCGTTTGCGAGGTGGAGACGGCCTCGGGCCTCGTGCAGGTGGTGTGCGGGGCACCCAATGCGGTGACCGGCCTCATCGGCATTTTCGCCCCGCCCGGCACCCACATCCCCGGCACCGGGCTCGATCTGGAGGTGGGCACCATCCGCGGGGTCGAATCGCGCGGCATGCTGTGCTCCGAGCGCGAGTTGCAGTTGTCCGACGAGCATACCGGCATCATCGAACTCGACGGTGACTTTTCCATCGGCACCCCGGCGGCCAAGGCCCTGGGGATGGACGATCCGATGATCTACGTGAAGGTGACACCCAACCGGCCGGATGCGCTCGGTGTCTACGGCATCGCCCGCGACCTTGCCGCCAAGGGATTGGGGCGCCTGAAACCGCTCGATGTCAAGCCGGTCAAGGGCACGTACAAATCGCCCATCGACGTCAAGCTCACTTTCGACGATCCCGACAACAAACCCTGCCCGCTGTTCATCGGCCGGCATTTCCGCGGGATCAAAAACGGGCCGTCGCCGGCGTGGCTGCAACAACGCCTCACGGCTATCGGCCTGCGCCCCATCTCGGCGCTGGTCGATATCACCAATTACGTCACCTACGGCTATGGCCGCCCCTTGCACGTCTTCGATGCCGGCAAGGTCAGGGGCGACATCCGCCCGCGCCTTGCCGAGAACGGCGAGACACTGGAGGCGCTCGACGGCAAGACGTACACGCTCGACGACACCATGACGGTGATCGCTGACGACAACGGGCCTGAAGGCCTCGGCGGCATCATGGGCGGCGAGGCTTCCGGCTGCACCGAAGGGACCACCGAGGTGATGCTGGAAGCCGCCCTCTTCGATCCGGTGCGCACGGCAGCGACGGGCAGAAAACTGTCACTGCAATCGGATGCCCGTTACCGCTTCGAGCGCGGGGTCGATCCGGGCTTCGTTGAGACGGGGGCGGAGATCGCCACGGCGCTGATCCTCGACTTCTGCGGCGGCGAGCCTTCAGACCTCGTCATCGCCGGCAAGGCGCCCGACGTTTCCCGCAGCTATCTGTTGCGCAAGACCCGGGTGCGCGATCTCGGCGGCATCGATGTACCGTTGCCTGACCAGAAGCGCATTCTCGAATCGCTCGGCTTCGGCGTCAGCGAAACCGAAGCCGGCCTCGACTGCGCGGTGCCTACCTGGCGGCTCGATGTGGGGGGCGAGGCCGACCTGGTGGAAGAGGTCTGCCGCATCGTCGGGCTCGACACCATCGCGCCGGCGGCCATGCCGCGGCTTCACGCGGTGGCGCGGCCGGTGCTCTCCACCCAGCAGCGGCGCATGGTTGCAGCGCGCCGCAGGCTCGCCGAGCGCGGGCTCAACGAGGCCGTTACCTGGTCGTTCCTCACCGCCGAACAAGCCGAAATGTTCGGCGGCGGCCATCCGGCGGTGAAGCTTGCCAACCCGATCTCGTCGGAACTCTCCGACATGCGCCCCTCGCTTCTGCCCAATCTCATCGCGGCGGCCGGGCGCAATCTGGCGCGCGGGTTTGCCGATCTCGCCCTATTCGAGGTGGGCCAGTGCTATCACGGCGACGGGCCCGAGGACGAAACCCTGCGCGCCACCGGGATCAGGCGCGGCGCCGAGCATGCGCGTCACTGGTCGGGCCCTGCGCGCCAGGTCGATCTCTTCGATGCCAAGGCCGACGCCATGGCGGTGCTGGCGGCGGCGGGCGCGCCGGTCGCCAGCCTGCAGGTGATGCAGGGCGGTCCCGACTGGTTCCACCCGGGCCGCGCCGGCACCATCCAACTGGGTCCGAAAAACCAGCTCGGCTGGTTCGGCGAGATCCATCCCGGCGTACTCGATAAAATGGACGTGAAGGGGCCGGTCGTCGCCTTCGAGATCGTCATCGACAACATCCCCGAGCCCAAGCAGAAATCCGCCACCCGCGCAGCGCTCGATGCCGCTCAGCTCCTGCCGGTCAGGCGCGATTTTGCCTTCGTGCTCTCTGAGGATGTCGCCGCCGACAAGGTGGTGCGGGCGGCAAAGGGGGCGGACAAGGCGCTGATCGCCGATGTCTCGGTCTTCGACCTCTTCTCGGGCGGGGCAGTGGGCGAGGGCAAGAAATCGCTCGCCATCGAGGTGGTGCTGCAACCGCGCGAAAAAACCCTCACCGACCAGGACATCGAGGCGGTGTCGGCGAAGATCGTGGGCGCCGTGGAGAAGGCGACGGGCGGAACGCTCAGAAGCTAGGCAGTCGGTCGACTACTTCTGGCACTTGATGAAGGTGAAGCCGTCGCACTTGGGTCCGCTGCACACCTGACCGGTCGAGAAAACCCGAGTTTGCGTGAAGGTGCCGATATGGCCTGCCTTGCCGAAGCTGTGGACGTGGGGGTAGCCATGCGCCACGCAGAAGGCCTTGGCGGCGAAGGCTCCGCACTGGGCGGACCAGCTGTAGCACCAGTCCAGCCTCAGGCCATTGTACATGGGCTCGACGAAAGTCTTGCTGAACGGCATCGGGCCGCCGGCGCACTGGTTCAGCATCTTATGGCGGATCGCCGTTTCGCCCATGACCGCGTTATAGGGGGCGGTCAGGCACCAGGAGTAGTGCGCCGCATAGTTATTCTGCCAGCGCAGACCGACATAACCGCAACCGAGCTTGAGGTTGCGATGCTGCTGGTGGACGGCCCGGTTGGCGTAGGAAGCGCAGACGGCCGGATTGGCCGCCTGCACGGCAGGAACAAGCGCCGCCACAGGCAGGATCACGGCAGCCAAGAAAACGGGAACAGGGCACAATTTTGACATCACAGCCTCCTGACTGATGCCGGCCCGTCCGCTCGACGGGTGAGGAAACTGACCTTTACGCCAAATGGGGTTTGGGGCAATGCGTCGGCTGGTCCCATGGCGCTCAGCCGCTGAAGCCCTAGCCCGCATTTCTCATACTCTCTGGTACGCGACATGGTGCCGCAGCGACGGCCGGTTCGCGGTGAAGACGCAGGCGCCCGGGACGGTTGCAATGCAGCAATCTTGTTGCATTGCAGAAATTTGACACATTGCCCCTCTATGACGAACGCCGTCTGACGGGCACCCACCCCTTACCAAGTTTTAATGCCGTCATCAGGCATCTGTAATCTCCCATCAGCATTTATGAGCGAGCTTCGGCGTGCGCAAGAAAGTCATTCAGCCATGAGCGAGCCTACAAATACGGAAAAGACTGTCCTTGTGTTGCAGGGCGGCGGGGCGCTGGGCGCTTATCAGGCCGGCGCCTACGAGGCCCTGGTCGAGCACGACATCGTCCCCGACTGGGTCGCCGGCATCTCCATCGGCGCCATCAATGCCGCCATCATCGCCGGCAACGAGGCTGACAAGCGCATCGAGCGGCTGCGGGCCTTCTGGAAACTGGTCTCCTCCGGCCTCATTGCGCCGCCGGTGGTGCCCGGCACCCATGCGCGCACCTTCTACAACGAGACCAGCGCGGCCATCTCCGCGGCCATGGGCGTTCCGGGCTTCTTCACCCCGCGCCTGCCGGCGCCCTATCTCATGCCGCCCGGCACCAAGGGGGCGCTGTCGGTCTACGATACCCAGCCCTTGCGCCAGACGCTGGAGGAACTCATCGACTTCGACGTCCTCAACCGCGAGCCGGTGCGCCTCAGCGTCGGGGCGGTCAATGTGAATAGCGGCAACTTCATCTACTTCGACACCGCCGGCATGCGGCTGGGGCCCGAGCACGTCATGGCCTCGGGTGCGCTACCGCCCGGCTTCCCGCCGGTGGAGATCGATGGCCAGTACTACTGGGACGGCGGCCTCGTCTCCAACACGCCCTTGCAATACGTGCTCGACGACGAGGGCCCGCGCGAGGACATGTGCGTGTTCCAGATCGACCTGTTCAGCGCCCGCGGCCAGGCGCCGCTCGCCTTCTGGGACGTCGAGCAGCGCATGAAGGACATTCGCTATTCCTCGCGCACCCGGCTCAACACAGACCGCTTCCGCGAGGTGCAGACCATGCGCCGCGCCGCCCGCCGGCTCTATCGCAAGCTGCCGGATGCGCTCAAGAACGATCCCGATGCGCTCTTCCTCGACGGCTGCGGGTGCGATGCCGCCGTCACCATCGTCCACCTCATCCACCGCCGAGCCGCCTATGAGCGCACCTCCAAGGACTACGAGTTCTCGCGCACCTCGGTGGACGAGCACTGGCTGGCCGGAATGGACGATGTGAACCGCACCCTGCGCCATCACGACTGGCGCACCCGGCACCGGCCGGACGAAGGCGTCACCGTGCTCGATCTCACCCGCGAGGGCAATTACTAAAAGTGGAGAAAAGCAAGATGGACGCAAAAAGCGTCGCCAGTTCAGCCTTCGCCATGCCGCTCACCAACCCGGCCTATCCGCGCGGGCCCTATCGCTTCATCGACCGCGAGTTCTTGGTCGTCACCTATCGCACCGACATGGACGCCCTCAAACGCGTGGTGCCGGAACCGCTGGAGGTGACGGAGCCCTTGGTCAAGTACGAGTTCATCCACATGCCCGATTCGACCGGGTTCGGCGCCTATTTCGAATCCGGCCAGGTGATCCCGGTCACCTACAAGGGCCAGAAGGGCGGCTATGTGCACGCCATGTATCTCAATGACGGCTCGCCCATCGCCGGGGGGCGCGAAATCTGGGGCTTTCCGAAAAAGCTCGCCGAGCCCCGCCTCAGGGTGGAAAAGGACACCCTCATCGGCACCCTCGATGTCGGCTCGGTGCGTGTCGCCACCGGCACCATGGGCTACAAGTACAAGAGCCTCGACCACGACACGGTCCTCAAGGCGCTCAAGGCGCCGAGCTTCTTGTTGAAGATCATCCCCGATGTCGATTGCAGCCCGCGCATCTGCGAGCTGGTGCGCTACTACCTCACCGACCTTACCGTGAAAGGGGCCTGGGAAGGCCCCGCCGGGCTCGAGCTTGCCGACCATGCGCTCGCTCCGGTGGCCGAATTGCCGGTCAACGAGGTGGTCTCGGCCGTCCACATTCTCACCGACCTCACCCTCGGCCTCGGGGAGGTGGTGCATGACTATCTCGCTTGAGGCCACCTGCCGAAGTCAACGAACAGTAAAGAGTATGAGTGCCATGAACTCGAACGGATATTCTTTTTCCCGTCACAACCTGGCGACACGCCTGGTGCATGCCGCGTTCGCCGTCGTCATCATCGTGCAGCTCTTCACCAGCAACTTCATGCACGGGCCGTGGCATGGCCGGCCCGCCGACTGGCTTTTCGTCACGCATGAATATGCCGGCCTCGTCAGCATGGGCCTGGCGCTCGCCTTCTGGCTGGTGCTCTTGGTCAGGCGGCGCGGCACCCCGCTCGGACTGATATTCCCCTGGTTCTCCGATAAGCGCCTCATCGCCTTGTGGGACGACATCGTCGATCACATCGTGGCGCTGATGCAACTGCGGCTGCCCGAGCACGAGGGGGAGCAGCCTCTCGCCTCGGCCGTGCACGGCCTCGGCATTCTCTTGATGACGCTTCTGGCCGTAACCGGCAGCGTTTATTTCTACGGCGTCTATGAGGGGCTCAAGGAGCTGTTCTTCTTCCGCCTCATGCTGTTCACGCACGGGGCTTTCGCCAACCTCGCCTGGTTCTATCTCATCGGGCATGCCGGTCTTGGGATCATCCACCACTACACCTCGCGCTTCAGCCTCGCCGACATGTGGTCGCTGGCGCGCAGCGAATGAAAGGACGCAAAACCCCATGAACCTCAAGGACAAGGTGTGCATCATCACCGGTGCCGCGCGCGGCATCGGCGAGGGCATCGCCCGGCGCTACGTGGCTGACGGTGCCAAAGTGGCGATCGCCGATCTCAGGCTCGCCGATGCCGAAGCCACCGCCAACGAGCTGACCAGGGCCGAGCCCGGCAAGGCCATCGGCGTGGAAATGAACGTCACCGACGAGGCGCAGGTGAACGCTGGTGTCAAGAAGGTGGTGGACACCTGGGGCGGCGTCGACGTGCTGGTCTCCAATGCCGGCATCCAGATCGTGCACGAGATCGAGAATTTTCCCTTTGCCGAGTGGAAGAAGCTGCTCGCCATCCATCTCGACGGCGGCTTCTTGACCTCCAAGGCCTGCATCCCGCACATGTACAAGAAGGGGTCCGGTGCCATCATCTTCATGGGCTCGGTGCACTCCAAGGAGGCATCGCCCCTCAAGTCGGCCTATGTGACCGCCAAGCACGGTCTTCTCGGTCTTGCCCGCGTCATCTCCAAGGAAGGGGCCGAACATGGCGTGCGCGCCAACGTCATCTGCCCCGGCTTCGTGCGGACGCCGCTGGTGGAAAAGCAGATCCCCGAGCAGGCCGCCGAGCTCGGCATCTCCGAAAAGGAGGTGGTGGAGAAGATCATGCTGGGCGAGACGGTGGACAAGGAATTCACCACCATCGAGGACGTGGCCGAGGTCGCCTGGCTGTTCGCCGCCTTCCCCACCAACGCGCTCACCGGCCAGTCGCTGGTGGTCAGCCACGGCTGGTATATGAACTGACCTTCAGGTCAAACTGATTGCGCCGGCGCATTGCCGCGCCTACATATGCGGATGAGCCTTGAGCTTGCCGAGGATGATGCGCCGTGGCCGCCGGTTTCGACATAAACAAGAAGCACCAGTTCAACATCGGCTATCTGCTGATCGCGTTCCTTGCGATCATGCTGTTTCAGTTCTGGATGGGCTCGCGCTCGATCGAGCAGATCTCCTACAGCGAGTTCACAAAATATCTGAACGAGAAGAAGGTGGCCGAGGTCTCGGTGAGCCAGGACCGCATCCAGGGCAAGTTCACCGAACCGCAGAACGGCAAGCCCTACTTCTATACCCGTCGGGTCGATCCGCAGTTCGCCGCGGCGCTGGAAAAGGCCGGCGTCAAGCAGGTCACCGGCATCTCCGACACCAACTGGTTCACCACGCTCCTGTCATGGATCGTGCCCATGGCGGTCTTCTTTGGCTTATGGATGCTGTTCTTCCGCGGCTTCGCCGCCAAGCAGGGTTTTGGCGGGCTGATGAATGTCGGCAAGTCGAAGGCCAAGGTCTATGTGGAAAAGGAGACCGGCGTCACCTTCAGCGACGTGGCCGGGGTCGACGAAGCCAAGATGGAGCTGAAGGAAGTGGTCTCCTTCCTCAAGGACCAGCAGAAATATGCCCGGCTCGGGGCGCATGTGCCCAAGGGCATCCTGCTGGTCGGCCCGCCCGGCACCGGCAAGACGCTTCTCGCCCGCGCCGTGGCGGGTGAGGCCGAGGTGCCGTTCTTTTCCATCTCCGGCTCGGAGTTCGTGGAAATGTTCGTGGGCGTCGGGGCGGCTCGGGTGCGCGACCTGTTCGAGCAGGCGAGGAAGGCAGCGCCCTGCATCATCTTCATCGACGAACTTGACGCGCTGGGCCGCGCCCGCGCGCCGGGCGGCGGGTTCGGCGGCTATGACGAGAAGGAACAGACGCTCAACCAGCTCCTGTCCGAACTCGACGGCTTCGATCCCTCCACCGGCATCGTGCTCCTGGCGGCCACCAACCGGCCCGAGGTGCTCGACCCGGCGCTGTTGCGCGCCGGCCGCTTCGACCGCCAGGTGGTGGTCGACCGGCCCGACCGCATCGGCCGGGTGGCGATCCTCAAGGTGCACATGAAGAAGATCCGGGCCGCCGCCGACGCCGATCCCGACAAGATCGCCGGCATTACCCCCGGCTTCACCGGCGCCGACCTCGCCAACCTGGTGAACGAGGCCGCCATCTTCGCCACCCGCCACAGTGCCGAGGAGGTGTCGATGGACGACTTCACAGCTGCGGTGGAGCGCATCGTCGCCGGGTCCGAAAGGAAGAGCCGGCTTCTGAACCCCAAGGAGCGCGAACGCGTCGCCTATCACGAGATGGGACATGCGCTGGTGGCATCGAGCCTTCCCGACACCGATCCGGTGCACAAGGTCTCGATCATTCCGCGCTCGGTCGGCTCGCTTGGATACACCCTGCAGCGGCCCACCGAGGACCGCTTCCTCATCACGCTCGACGAACTCAAGGACCGCATGGTGGTGCTGCTGGCCGGACGGGCGGCCGAAGACTTCATCTTCAACGAGATATCCACCGGCGCCGCCGACGACCTCGTGAAGGTCACCGACATCGCCCGCCAACTTGTCACCCGCTTCGGCATGACCAAGGAACTGGGTCAGGCGGTGCTCGAGCAGCAGCGCCAGAGCTATCTCGGCGAGAACGTGATGCGGATGACCGAAAAGGACTATTCCGAAGCGACCGCGCGCGAGGTCGATCTGGCGGTGAGGAAGCTCATCGACGAGGCCTATGGCCGCGCCACCGCCATCCTCAAGCGCCGGGCCAAGGACCTGAAGTCGGGGGCAACGCTGCTGTTGGAGAAAGAAACCCTCACACCCGACGATTTCGCCCCCCTCAGGCGGGCAAAGCCGCAGGCCCAGGCGGCGGAATAGCCCGTCCGTTTGGTCAGTCCGCCTCGCTCCGGGTGTCATCCTCGCGAGAAGCTGGCGGCGTGCGGCGGTTTGACATGGCTCAACGACGCGCGGACGATACGCGCGTATCAATCACCTTCACGCAACCGCTGGGCAAGCAAGAAGGATCGGCAACCATGATCGAACTGTTGGACGACAGCGAAGACGGCATGGTGGGGGTCAGGGTTTCCGGCAAGCTCACCGCCGCCGATTACGAGTCCTATCTCATCCCTGCCCTCGACCGGGTGTTCGAACGCGACAAGCGCGCCCGCTTCCTCGTGCTCATGGAGGAGGATTTCGAGGGCTGGACGCTCGATGCCGCGTGGGACGATTTCACCTACTGGCTGGAGCACCGCGCCGAGTTCGACAGGGTGGCCATCGTCGGCGCACCCAAATGGGTGGAATGGTGCATCAACGCCATGGGCTTCGTGCTCAAGGGCGAATTCCGCCTGTTCGAGCGCGACGAGTTGAGCAAAGCCTGGGCGTGGCTGCGCGAGGACGCACCGGCGGTGGCGTAGGCTGGGCAAAGC
>Ga0307436_1001433_pt1 | contig 10552 bp, 7 predicted proteins | sample SalMarWE160440MG_FD_202513 | JGI IMG/M metagenome (GOLD analysis project Ga0307436, IMG submission 202513) | Salt marsh sediment microbial communities from the Plum Island Ecosystem LTER, Massachusetts, United States - WE1604-40 | ecosystem: Environmental > Aquatic > Marine > Intertidal zone >...
CCTCCGTCCGCATTGGAACGACGCGCTGGTCGAGCGCATTTCGCGTAAACTCCTGCCATTTTGGGAACTGGCGAATTGTGCGCTCGAATTGCAACACGAATGAGTGATAGCGAGCGGCTAACACACTTGGCCATTCCTCCCGCACGACGCCTTGCAGGCCGACAAGGACTTGGTGTTCATGGGCAACTACAAACAGGGCCTGCTGTTCTGGCACCTCTTTCGGCATCGATTCTACGACCTGCTTGAGGTATGCGACTGTTCTTTGGTCGAAGTTACTTATATCCGCGGCCGCTTCGGCATCGTTGGCTAATCGATTTCCAATATCCTTCAAGGCATGAAGGGCCGCCTTCATTGTCTCTTCATCGCATTGGGCGAATGCGGGTACTTTGGGGAGGGTAAGAATCGAGCCCGACCAAAACGGTTCAAGTGCGGCGGGCCGCTGTGGCGGCACTTCGGGTATCTCCGCAGCAAGCTGCTCTTCTTCTCCGCCATCCAGGTCAATCCTCTCTAGCCTATCAACGATCTCCTTGAGTTTTCGGTTGGCATGGGCTGGACCATGTTTCCAGTCGTCAACCGTGAGTTCGAGCCAAGCGCGTTCGAGATGAAGGCCAAGCGGAGCGCCTGCTAGGCGACGCTCATACCAATAGACCCACACGTCCCACTCCTGCTCGACATCATTCAACGTCTTACGCAGCCTCGCCCACAATTCACGCGTCCAATCGGGGTCGTGGCCATGCCAGAGGGGGAGTCCAGCGACATCGCTGGGGGCACTGCCACCTCGCAGAAGGCTAGCGTCCTTGACAGCTGCTTCGGCAGCGTAGACAGCTGCGGCCGCATAGGCCGCAGAAGGATCAACGCGATCGGCCGTTCGGGCTGCTGCGCTAGCTGCGACGACAGCGCCGCTATCGATTGCAACCTCAGCAGCATCGGCGGCGGCGGAAATCAGTGCCGCGCCTTGGCCTTGGAATTGCGAAGCGACCCAGGGCGCAGCCGCTGCACGGAATACGGGCAAGACGAGGGCTGGCAGACGTGACCTCTGGCCCGATCTTCGGTGTAATTCGCTTGCTAAAGCAGGCAAAGCCCGCAACGCGGCACGAGCTGCAAAGACGATGATTTGTTCCCGAGTACAACTCGCCCCGCTGAGCCAGCGCTCGACGTCCTCGAATGTCGTGATCTGCGCCATATGTGCCGTCCCATTCCGGATACTCCAGAATGACCGCTTGGACACCGCAGCGCAACTACTGGTCGTGGGGCCAACTAGCCCCTCACACCGGCACTTTGCCGTCCAGTTCCGGCAGCAGTTTCACGCTTTCCTGCTCGTTGGGGTCCGTGCGGGCGACCACCGCCGTTACCGGCGCGCCGGAGCGGTTGGCGGGCAGGTGCGGGGTGCCGGCGGGGATGTAGAGCATGTCGCCGGCCTTCACCACCATGTGCTCCGAAAGGCCCTCGCCGTACCACATCTCGGCCTCGCCGCTCAGCACGTAGATGGCGGTCTCGTGGTCCTCGTGCAGGTGGGCTTTGGCCTTGCCGCCCGGCGGGATGGTGAGGAGGTGCATGCAGATGCCGCTTGCCCCGGCGCTTTCGGCGGAGATGCCGGAGAAATAATCAAAACCCTGCTTGCCGGCATAGGTGTCTTTTGCCTGGAAAATCCGGCAGGCGGGCTTTTGTGCTTCGGTCATGGCTTGGGCCTCGCTGTTGGGATCGCTTTCGATGATCATAGTCCTGCCGCGCCGCCTTGCGCTATGATCGTCTGCATGTCCGCAAGCGCCTCCAACGGAAATTTCGATTATGCCGGCGTCCTCGGCCGGGTGAGCCATCGCTCGGCCCGCATCATGCTCGCCGCGCGTATGATCCTCACCGCGTTCGATGAGTTCTACGCCTATTCCCGCGCCGTTCCGGGCAAGGCCAAGGCCGCGTTCGAGGCGCGCAATGTCGCTACCTCCGTTGCGCTGTCGCAGCGCCGGCTTGCCTATTACACCGAATCTATCGGCGAACTGGCGGGGCTTTTGCGCCAGGCGCTGCCGGGCTTGCGCAACGATCCGCAATTGTGGTCGCAGATCGAGGAAACCTACATGAGCCTGGTGGAAGGGCGCTACGAGGACGACCTCGCCACCGCCTTCATTCATTCCACCCGCCGTGTCATGTTCGCCGACGAATGGACGCCGGTCGCCTATTCCTTTGGCCGCGCCGCCCATGGTGCCGGCCCGGTGCGCGCCATCCTCACCGATTACCGCCAAGTGCGCGGCCGTCTCGCCGCGGTGATCGCCGATATCCTGAAAAGAGCCCGCTTCGCTGCCCCTTTTCGCGACCTTGCCGGCGAAGCGGCGCAAGCGGCCTTGCGCATCGAGGCCGACGTCGGCCACGACATCGAGCGCATCGAGATGCTCGACGGCATTTTCTTGCGCAACCGTGGCGCTTACCTGGTGGGGCGCATGCATGTCGCCGGCGCCGATACCCGCCCGCTGGCGCTGGCGCTGGAGAACGGGCGCGACGGCATCACTATCGATGCCGTCCTCATCACGGAGGCGGATCTCCACAACATCTTTTCCTCCACGCTGGCCAATTTCCACGTCACCCAGCCGCGCTACCACGAGCTGTGCGCCTTCCTGCACGAGATCATGCCGGGCCGGCCGCTCGGCCTGCATTATTCCACCATCGGCTACAATCATCTGGGCAAGGTGGCGGTGATGGAGGAGCTGGCGCGCGAGATCGGCAGCAACGAGCACCGTTTCGAGACGGCGGCGGGTTATCGCGGCTCGGTTGCCATCGGCTTTACCGCGGCCGGCTCGGGCTATGTGCTGAAGGTGATCCGCGACAGGCCCACCAGCCAGTACAAATGGGGCGAATTTCCCGGCATCGAGGCGGTGATCGCCAAATATCGCCGGGTGCACGAGATCAACCGCACCGGCTCAATGCTCGACAACATGATCTTTGCCCGTATCGATCTCGCTGCCGCCTGGTTCGACCCCGACCTGTTGATGGAGCTGGTGACGACGGCCAGCAAGACCGTTTCCATCGACGGCGACAAGGTCAATTTCCGCCATCTCATCGTGCAGCCGAAAATGGTGCCGCTGCCGCTCTATCTCGAGACCGCCTCGCCCGAAGAGTGCCTCACGGCAATCGACAATCTCGGCCAGTGCATCAGAAACAACGCCTCAGCCGGCATTTTCAACCGCGACCTCGATGCCCGCAATTACGGCGTCTCGCGCTACGGCAAGGTCTTCTTGTTCGACTACGACGCCATAGAGCCGCTGGCTGATGTCAAGGTGCGCACCAATGTGGGGCGCATCGAGGGCGAGGAGACGGTGCCCGACTGGTTTTTCGAAAAGGGCACCATCTTCCTGCCCGAGGAGCTGGAGCCGGGCCTGATGATCGAGGACCGGCGTTTGCGCGCTCATTTCCGCCAGCGCCACGGCGATCTCCTCACCACCGGCTACTGGACCGGCATGCAGCGCGCCCTGGCGCGCGGCTGGGTGCCGCGGCTGGAAGTTTATCCGCGCGCCACACGGCTGTCCGAGGCCGCCTGAAGCCCCTTCGCACATGACCGAAATTTAATGCATCCGCGCGACGGGTATTCCCCTTGTCGCGCGTCTTACGGGCATCGATATGCAACAATCAGGAGCTTTTGATGCAAACCCGATCCAAGGTCCTCGTCTCCGCTGCTGTTGCCGCTGCACTGGCCACGGCGGGTTTCACCGCCAGCGCCTCTGCCGATCCCTACGGCTACTGGGGCAGCTGGCATAATCGCGGCATGATGAATTGCCCGCATGACATGATGGGCTGGCGCGGTCCCGGCATGATGGGTTGGCGCGGCCCCGGCATGATGGGCTGGCGCGGCCATGAGATGATGGAGCAGCGCGGGCCGGGCATGATGGGCTGGCGTGGCGGCATGATGGGCTGGCGCGGCTACGGCCGGCACCACCATATGGGCGAGCGCATCCGCGCCTTTGCCGACCGTTACGACACCAATGGCGATGGCAAGATCACGCAAGCCGAGATCGACGCCAACCGCGCCGACTGGTTCAAGAAGTACGACACCAACAACGACGGCAAGCTCTCGCTCGATGAATACCAGAACCTGTGGCTGGCCGCCCACCACCGGCAGATGGTGCGCTCCTTCCAGCGCCTCGACGTCAATGGCGCCGGTGCCATCACCGAGAAGGAATACCAAGCGCCGCTGGCGCACATCGTCGGAAGGCTCGACCAGAACAATGACGGCGTCCTGTCGTACGCCGATGTGAAAGCCTGGCGCGAGCATCGCCGCGGGCCTCAGGGCATGTGGCGCGGACGCATGCAGGGCGATCACATGCCGATGATGGACAACGACAGCGACGACGAAAACGCTCCGCAGCAGCCGCAGCAGCAGCCGCAACAGTAACCCCCTGCTTTCCGGTTCTCCCCCCTCTCTCCGGAAAGCATTTCGCAGCCCCTGCCCCTGCCCCCGAAGGCGGGGGCTGCTTTTTTTCGGCAAACGTTACCGGATCACGGCAAACCGGCGGCCTCGAGCGCTGCCTTGTCCGCCTCGACGCCGTCGGCATCGGCGCGGAACTGGGTCTTTGCCCAAGCGGCTATGGTGAAGTCGGGACGGATCGCCAGCAATTCCCGTGCTGCCGCCCTGGCTTCGTCCGCCCGGCCGCACTGCTGGTGGATCATCACCAGATCGACAAGACCGAAGCCCGGATTGCGGGCGTGATAGGCCTTGAAGCAGCCGATGGCCTCCTCGAACCGGCCGGCCAGACGATAGGCATTGCCGAGATGGCCGAGATAATAGCCGGGATAGATGGGGCTGAGCGTCATTGCCCGCTCGCCATGCGGCACCGCTTCTTGCGGAAATCCCGCAAATGCCAGCACGAAGCAAGCCATCGTCGCAGCATCGGCTGAGCCGGGCGCCATATTGGCGGCCCTTCTGGCAGCAGCGGCCGCTTCGGCAAAGTGCTGGTCCATCAGTAAGGTGAAGCTGGAAGCGGTATTGGCATCGGGATCGTCGGGATCGAGTTCTAGGGCCCGCTTCGCATACCGGCGCGCCAGCGCGAGCGCCGTTGCCCGGTCGGCGCGCCAGCCGAAGCGGGCATCGACGTAATGCAGAAAGGCGAGCATGGCGTTGAGAGCGGCGGACGAGGGATCGAGCGCCAGCGCCTTTTCCCAGCAGGCAAGCGCTGCGCCGGTGTTCTCCTTGGTGACGGCCTGGCGGTGATGATGGAGACCCTGCACCCAAAGGGTCCAGGCCTCGACATTGCTGGTGGTGGTGTAATGCAGCCGCGCCTGCTCGCCATCGGTCAGCTTGACCTGCATTTCGGTCGCCAGCACCAGGGTGATCTCGTCCTGCACGGCAAAAATGTCGTCAAGCGCACGGTCGTAGCGCTCCGCCCAAACGTGGGCGCCGGTTTCGGCATCGATGAGCTGGGCGGTGATGCGGATGCGGTTGCCGCCCTTGCGCACGCTGCCCTCCAGCACGTAGCGCACCCCCAGTTGCCGCGCCGCCTCGCGCACGTCGGCCGCCTTGCCCTTGTAGACGAAGCTGGAATTGCGCGCGATCACCTTGAGGCCGCCGAGCTTCGACAGGGTGGTGATGATGTCCTCAACCAGCCCGTCGGCGAAATACTCCTGTTCCGCATCCCCCGACATGTTGGCGAACGGCAGCACCGCGATCGAGGGCATGTCGCCGGCGCCCGGCAATGCCTTGCCCGCGGCAGGCGCGCTCTCGCCATCGCCACCCCAGCGCCAGGCCCTGACGGGTGCGGCGATGTTCTTGAGGCTGAGTTCGCCCGCATCCTTAAAAGGAGCCGCCACCTTGCCCCTCGTCTGGGCATGCACCGCCTCCGACACCAGGATGCCGCCCTTCGGTGCCTGGCTTTCCAGCCGGGCCGCCACATTCACGCCGTCGCCAAAAATGTCATCGCCCTCGATCACGATGTCGCCGAGATTGATGCCGATGCGCAGTTCGATGGACTCGCCCGCCTCCAGTGCGCCGTTGCGTTCGGCTATCGCCGCCTGGATGGCGAGCGCGCATTCCACCGCATCGACCGCGCTGGCGAACTCGACCAGCGCGCCGTCGCCCATCATCTTCACGATGCGCCCGCCGTGGGTGGCGACAGCGGGATTGAAGCGCTCGTCCCACATCTCGTGCAACGCCGCGAGCGTTCCCGCCTCGTCGGCGCCCATCAACCGCGAATAACCCGCGACGTCGGCCGCAAGGATGGCAGCAAGTCGGCGCTGGGGTCTCTTGTCTACCATCGCTGGGTTTGTATCCCGAAGAGAGCGCGGCAACCACGATCGTGATACTCAACAGGTCCTGGGTTATACCTTGCCCATAGAGGAGAGCGAAACCGTATGTCGCCCGGTCAGGAACGCCTCATCAAGCGCGCGCTCATCGTCATCGCCCTTGCCGGGCTGACGACAGGCCTTGTTGCCTGGGGCATCGGGCGCGCCGATGTGGCGTCATGGTTGTGGGCGGCGGGCACCGTGCCGGTGGTGGCGGGGCTTGCCTATGCCATGGCCGTCGACCTCCTTGCCGGGCGCATGGGTGTCGATGCGGTCGCCTTCGTTTCCATGAGCGCCGCCCTGCTGCTGGGCCAGGAGCTCGCAGCGGTCGTGGTGGCGGTGATGTATGCCGGCGGCAATGCGCTTGAGGATTTCGCCGTCGCCCGCGCCGAGCACAACCTCAAATCCCTCATCGACCGCGCCCCGCGCACCGCCCATCGACTCGCGGACGGCAGCATCACGGATGTGCCGGTGGAAGAGGTGGCCCCCGGCAACCGCCTCATGGTGCGTGCCGGCGAGGTGATCCCGGTCGACGGCACCATCGCCTCCGACGCCGCACTCATCGACGAGGCCGCGCTGACCGGTGAGCCGGTGCCGGCAACGCGACGCCGCGGCGAGGAGGCGCGCAGCGGCACCATCAATGCCGGCGAAGCTTTTGAGCTCAATGCCAGCGCCACCGCCGGCGAAAGCACCTATGCCGGCATCATCCGCCTGGTAGCCGAGGCGAGGACGGCGCGCGCGCCCTTCATCCGCCTTGCCGACCGCTACGGCCTCATCCTCCTGCCCGTCAGCCTCATCGTGGCGACCGGCGCCTGGCTCTTGTCCGGCGACCCCATCAGGGGGCTTGCTGTGCTGGTTGTGGCGACCCCCTGCCCGCTCATCCTCGCCGCCCCTGTCGCCTTCATCGCCGGGGTGTCGCAGGCCGCCGGGCGCGGCATCCTCATCAAGGGCGGCGGGCCGCTGGAGGCCCTGGCGCGCGCCTCCACCGTCATGTTCGACAAGACCGGCACCCTCACCGTCGGCGGCGCCCGCCTCATCGCCATCGAGACGGCGCCGGGGGCAAGTACCGACGAGGTCTTGCGGCTGGCCGCCTCGCTGGAGCTTGCCTCGCACAACGTGGTGGCCGCAGCCATCGTCGAGGCGGCGAACGCCCGCGGCCTTTCCCTCACCGTGCCCTCGGAGATGCGCGAGGTCATGGGATCAGGCATCGAGGGCACGGTCGCGGGTAAGAAACTGCGCATCGGGGCCTTCGCTCTGGCACACGGTGCAAAAAAGCCCGAAGACTGGGCACAACGCGCCCTGCGCCGGGCCGCCTGGCGTTCTGCGCTGGCGGTGTTCGTGAGCATCGACGAGGTGACCGTCGGCGCCCTGCTCCTGGGCGATGAATTGCGCCGCGAGACGCCGCGCGCGGTGCAGTCCCTGCGCAGCGCCGGCATCGGCCGCATCGTCATGGTGACGGGCGACCGCGCCGATGCCGCAGAGACCATCGGTGCCGCCCTCGACATCGATGCGGTGCTGGCCGACCGGGTGCCCAGCGACAAGGTGGACGCGGTGAGGACGGAAGAACACCTGCATCCCACCATCATGGTGGGCGACGGCATCAATGATGCCCCGGCGCTGGCCGCCGCCAGCGTCGGTGTCGCCATGGGCGCGCGCGGGGCAAGCGCGTCCTCCGAGGCTGCCGATGTCGTCATCCTCATCGACCGCCTCGACCGCGTCTCCGATGCCGTCGCCATCGCCCGGCGCACCCGCGCCATCGCGCTGCAGAGCATCCTCGCCGGCATGGCGCTTTCCGGTATCGCCATGGGCTTTGCAGCAACCGGCTGGCTGGTGCCGGTGGCCGGCGCCCTGTTGCAGGAGGTGATCGACGTCGCCGTCATCGTCAACGCCTTGCGCGCGCTCAGGCCCGCCTACCGGCTCGGCCATGCTGCCATGCCGGCCGAGGCCGCCCTTCAGCTCAGACAGGCGCACGAGGCAATGGAGCCGGCCCTCGACCGCCTGCGCGAGATCGCCGATGCGCTCGATGATGCCGAGCCGCAAGCCGCCGTTACCCTCATCGTCGAGGCGGACGGGATCGTTGCGCGCGACATCCTCGCCCATGAGGAGAGCGATGAAAGCGAGGTCTATCCGCGCCTGGGGAAATTCCTCGGCGACAACCACGGCCTCGGCGCCATGAGCCGGGCGCACCGGGAAATCATGCACATCGCGCGCCTGCTCTCGCGCCTGGCAAAGGGCCTTAAGCCGGCCGATGCCGACCGCTATCTCGTCCGCGATGCCCAGCGCGCCATCGAATCGATCGAAGCCCTGGTGCGCATCCACAATGCCCAGGAAGAAGACATTTACGAGCACGCCGCGGCCGGCTGACTGCGCGGCGAAATTTGATCGATATCAAAGTCTGCACCATTGCCGCGGTCTACAAATTCTTATGAGGATGGGCGAATCTCTGGAACGGGAACAATTCGCAACTGGCGCGGAGGCGGGTACGGCGCCGTCCGCGCATGGATTTCCCGCCCCACCGCTCATCCTCCTGCAACCGCTGCTCGCTCGGCTGGTCCAACAGGTGGCGCAGCGCGAGCCCGAGCTTTTCTCCCGCCTTGGCGCGAGGGCGGCCAAGCGTTTTCTCATCGATCCGCTGAACCTGCCCTTCGTCTTGCTGCTCGAGCCCGGCATCCCGCGCCTCACCGCCTGCCAACGCCGCCCGTTGCCCGCGCATGACGCCGCCATCGCCGGCACCTTTCTCAACCTCTTCGACATGGTCGACGGCACGCTTGACGGCGATGCCCTGTTCTTCAGCCGCGACCTGCATGTGAGCGGTGACACCGAGGCGGTGGTCGCCCTGCGCAACGCTCTCGACGATATCGACGGCAGCGTGCTCGATAAGGGCGCCCAGGCCTTCGGCCCCCTGTCGCCGATCGCCGCCTTCGCGCTCGGGCTCACCCGCGCCTTTTCCCGGAGAGCCCACGATGAAAAGTACTGAGTTCACCCGCCCCGAACTGGTCTGCCCCGCCGGCACCCCCGCCGGTTTGCGCACCGCCGTCGATGCCGGCACCGATGCCGTCTATTGCGGCTTCCGTAACGCCACCAATGCCCGCAACTTTCCCGGCCTCAATTTTACGCCCGTAGAACTCGAAGGCGCCGTCGCCTATGCCCATGAACGCGGCGCCAGGGTGCTGCTAGCCGTCAACTCCTTTCCCCCGGCCGGCGAGACGTCCCTTTGGAAGCAGGCCATCGACACCGGTGTGACGCTCGGCGTCGATGCCATCATCGTCGCCGACATGGGTGTGGCCGACTATGCGGCGCGCACCCATCCGGGCCAGCGCCTGCATCTCTCGGTGCAGGCCGGCGCCTCCTCGCCCGAGGCGATCCGCTTTTACACCAGCGAATTCGGCGTGCGCAGGGTCGTGCTGCCGCGCATCCTCACGGTGGCCGAGATCAAGGCGGTGCACGATGCCATCGACTGCGAGATCGAGGCCTTCGTGTTCGGCAATATCGGCATGATGGCGGAAGGCCGCTGCGCGCTCTCCAACTATGCCACGGGTCTCTCCACCAACATGGACGGAGTGTGCTCGCCGGCGGGCGATGTGCATTACGACGAGGACTCAGACGGCAACCTCACCACCCGCCTCGGCCCTTACGTGATCGACTGCTTTTCCTGCGGCGAAAACGCCGGCTATCCCACAATCTGCAAGGGTCGCTACCGGGTAGCGGGAAGGCCAGATGCCTATTACGCCTTCGAGGAGCCGGTCAGCCTCAACCTCTCAGGGCTCCTGCCCGATTTGATGCGCGCCGGTGTCACTGCCCTCAAGATCGAGGGCCGGCAGCGCAGCCGCGCCTATGTGCGATCGGTGGTCTCGGCCTTCCGCGCCGCCGTCGATGGTGTGCTGGCCGGGCGCGATCCCGCCCTTGCCGATCTTCTGGCGCTCACCGAGGGCCACAAGCAGACGCAAGGCGCTTTCCGGAGCAAGACATGGCGATGACCACATCCAGAGCCGAACTGACGCTTGGCCCGGTCCTGTTCAACTGGAAGCCCGAGCGCTGGCGCGACTTCTATTTCCGCATTGCCGACGAGGCCCCGGTCCAGACCGTCTATGTCGGCGAGGTGGTATGCTCCAAGCGCGCAGTGTTCTTCGAGCCGCTCTACAGGGAAGTCGCGGAACGACTGAAGTCGTCTGGGAAAACTGTCGTCTTTTCAACCCTTTCCGAAGTAATGTTGACCCTCGATCGCAAGCAGGTCGAAGCGACCTGCGCCCTGCCCGATGCCCTCATTGAGGCGAACGACGGCTCGGCCCTG
>Ga0307436_1001434_pt1 | contig 10552 bp, 4 predicted proteins | sample SalMarWE160440MG_FD_202513 | JGI IMG/M metagenome (GOLD analysis project Ga0307436, IMG submission 202513) | Salt marsh sediment microbial communities from the Plum Island Ecosystem LTER, Massachusetts, United States - WE1604-40 | ecosystem: Environmental > Aquatic > Marine > Intertidal zone >...
TTGCCTTCCTCCAGCGGGAACACGTTCACGCCCCCAACCCGCTTCACGCCAGGAACCGTGCGCACTTGTTCGATCAATCGAGTCAGAAAGGTGCCGTTGCGGAGCGCGCCGGCCTCATCCCGTGGCGGGGTGAGCCACAGGTCCATCACCATCGCGCCATGGGTGCGGTAACCTGGATCCACCGCCAGGAGTTTCAAGAAGCTCCGCCCCAGAAGCCCGACGCCGATCAAAAGCAGAATCGTCAAAGCGACCTGGGACGCGACGAGCGCACCTCGCGCCCGTTGACCGGCGACCGAGCCCGTGGAGCCGCGCTGGCCCCCCGCAAGTGAGGATCGGGCGTCGCCATGCGCGGCGCGCACCGCTGGGATCAGGCCGATGGCGACGGCAGCCAGCACGCAGACGGCAAGCGCGAAGGCCAACACCGTCCAGTCGACACCGATGTTCCGAGCGCGAGGCAGTCCGCTCGGCGCCAGCGCCAGGAGTGCCGGCACACCGGCGACGGCGAGCAGCACCCCGAGGCCAGTTCCGGTCAGGGACAACAGCAGGGACTCGGCCAGGAAACGTCGGACCAGGTGCGCCCGACGAGCTCCCAGCGCCAATCGAAGCGCCAGCTCTCGGTCTCGCGCGATCACGCGGGTCAGCAGCAGGTTCACGACATTGACGCAGGCCACCAGAAAAAGCAGGCCGGAAGCGGCTAACAGAACCCATAGCGCTGGCCGGACCGAGCCCACCAGACGGTCGATGACCGGCTGCACCAGCGCGTCGGTCATGTACGTTTCCTCGCCGTATCGCTGCTTGATGCGACGCGCGATCGCGCTCAAGTCCAGCTGCGCCTTGGCAGGCGAGACTCCACGCCGCAACCGCCCCACGACGTGCCAGTTCTCCGCCGTACGGCTCGCGGTCTGGATGCGGCGCGGTATCCAAACCTCCGTAGCCGCTGGAAAGTCGAAACTCGGCGGCATGACACCGACGACATCGTAGGCGTCACCCCCGATGCGGACGACCTGGCCTGCGAGTGCCGCCCCCCCGAGGTGGCCTCGCCAGTAGCCGTCGCTCACTACAGCAACGCCTCGCTCCGCCCGTTCTTCATCGGCGGTGAACAGGCGCCCACGCGCCGGCCCGACTCCCAGCACGGCGAAGAAATCGGCGGACACCGCCGCCAGGTCGACACGAGACCCCTGACCGGCGGCGACGGCGGAAGTCGCCCAACTGGAATACGCCGCCAGCCCGGCGAAACTCCGATTCTGCGTCCGAAGGTCTTCATAGTCCGGGTTGGAGACATTGCCGGCACGACCGCTCTCGAAGACCGTCTCGACCTGCATCAACTCATCCGGCTCGGGATACGGCAACGGGCGCAGAAGGACACCGTCGACAACGCTGAAAATGGCCGTATTCGCACCGATGCCGAGCGCCAGCACTGCAACCGCGGTGACAGTGAATCCCGGACTCTTGCGCAGGCTACGCAACGCGAAACGAAAGTCGCCGAACAAGCTACTCACTACGCAGGGTCTCCATCGGATCGACTCTGCTGGCACGCCGGGCCGGGACGAACGCGGCCAGCGCGGCAACCACCACGAAGAGCACCGTCATGCCGACGAACGCTGCGGGGTCTAACGTTCCGATGCCGAACAGGAAGTGTGACGCGAAGTGGCTCAGCACTCCGGCCAACACCAGACCGATCGCCAGCCCGATCGCGGTGACCCGCAGCCCCCGGCCGACGATGAGGCCTACGATGCTGCGGCGTCCGCCTCCCAGCGCGATGCGAACACCGATCTCTCGAGTTCTGTAGCTCACGATCGCGGCCATGACCCCATACAGGCCGACGGCGGCGAGCAGCATGGCCAGCAGCGCAAATAGCGAGAGGACCGCCGCGCCGATACGCTGCGGCAGTAGAGCCGCGGCCATCACCTCCGGCATGCGGGAAAGCGTCGTGATGGGAAGGTTCGGATCGATCTCATGGATCGCGCGCCGGATCCGGGAGATGAGCTGGCCACTGTCACCAGTCGCTCGCACGTGCACCAGCATGTCGTCCGGAGTCTGGAGACATGAGAGATAGATGAACGGAGTCGGCTCTTCACCCGGACTAACGTACTTGCCCGTCGGGACGACACCCACGACGGTCAGATTCTTCAGGTCCGCCGAGTAGGTCAGTCGCTTTCCTATCGGATCCTGATGCGGCCAGAAGCGACTTGCGAACGCCTCATTCACGATGGCGACGGCGGGCGCACCCTGCCGATCGGCAGAAGTGAAGCTCCTGCCCCGGAGCAGCGGAATGTGGAGCACGCGGAAGTAATCCGGACCCACGGCTGCAAAGTGAAACTCCATGTCCTCGCCTTGACGGGGCTCATACCCTTCGACGCCCGTGCCGGTTCGCGAGCCCAGCAGGTTGAAGGGCACACTCGACCCCAGGGCGACACCGCTGACAGCGGGCAGGCGACCAAGACGCCCTTGCAGCTCGCGATAGAACTCGGCACGCTGCGGCTCTTTGTAACCTTGCGTATCGACCGCCGCGATCACGACTCCATTCGAATCCAACCCCACGTCCACATGCTGCGCGGCGAGCAGGCTCCGCACGAACAGCCCGGCGCCGACCAGCAAGACGAGTGAGACCGCGACCTGGACCACCACCAGCACACTCTGCAGGGTCGGCTTGCGTCCGATTCCGAGCGGCGCCGCCTGTTTGAGTGCCGGAACCAGATCGGCGCCAGCCGACCGCAGGGCGGGCGCCAGGCCAAAGAGCAATGCCGTGAGCATGGTGGCCGCTGCGGCGAACAGCAGCACACGCCAGTCGGGCGCCACGTCCAGGTGAAGTGGAACCGGCATCGGCGGAAGCAGCACCAGAAACAGGCGGACGCCCCACGCCGCGAGCAGCAGTCCGGCAAGACCGCCCAGGGTGGCCAGGACGACACTCTCGGTGATCAGCTGACGCACCAGGCGCCGGCGACTCGCGCCGAGAGTCAGCCTGACGCCGAACTCGCGCCCCCGACCGACAGCACGCACCAGAACCAGGTTCGCCACGTTGGCGCAGCAGAGCAACAAGACGAGCCCCACGACGACGCATAGCAGGCCGGTCAAGCCGAGGGCCGGCGCCCGCAGCATCATGGGCACGCGGGAGACTCGTTCTGGCACCACCGTGATCTGCCGGCCGTGCTCTTTCACGTCCTTCCAGTTCTCCGGGTGGGCCTCGAAGAGCTGAGCCGCCAGGACGCGAAAGTGCGCTTGCGCCTCGATCGCGCCCACCCCGGGCCGCAACCGCCCGATCACGAACAGGCCGCGATTGCCAGGCTGACCGATGAAGTCCTGCTTGCCGGTCAACAACGGCTCTTGCTCAAATGGAATCCAGGCATCCACCTGCAGGCCTCGAATCGCGCCGCGGTAGCCAGGCGCTGCGATTCCGACTACCGTGAAGAGGCTTCCGTTCAAGTCGACCGCCTGTCCAACCATGCCGGGATCGCCGCTGAAGGCGCGCTGCCACAAGCCATGGCTGATGACGACCGCGGGGGCGGCGTCCTTGCCGCCCAGCGCGGAGAACCCGGAGCCGAGCTCGGGACGGGCCCCCAGCACATCGAAGTAATCCGAGCTCACAAGCTCAGCCATCAGCCGGGTGGTCCGTCCGCGATCGACCAGGTTGACCGAGCGGGGTGAGAAGGCCATCGCTCCCGCGAGGACATCCTTCTGTTCGCGAAATGCCTCGAAGTCGGGATACGACGATGCGCCGTACAAGGGTCCGCTGAAGTCGCTCGTATAAATCCATACCAACTGCTGTGGGGCGCGTACCTGCGCCGGAGGGCGCAGGAACAGCGCATTCACGATGCTGAAGATGGTCGCGTTCGCACCGATGCCGAGTGCCAGGGTGAGCACGACGACCACCGCGAAGCCGGGCGAGCGTCGTAGCTGTCGAAAGGCGTAGCGTAGATCCTGCCGTAGGCCGTCGAACGACATCATCACTCCTCTCGCAGAACGGAAACCGGATCGACTCGGCTGGCACGGTGGGCGGGCAGCGCGCTGGCGATCGCCGCGACGATGAGAAGCACGGCGGCCGAGCCGGAATAGACCCACGGATCGAACCGACCGACGCCGAACAGAAAGCCCCGCAGCAGGCCGCTCCCGACGGCGGCGAGCCCGAGACCGACGACGCCTCCCACGGCGACCAGCGCCACGCTCCGTGCAAACACGAGCCGAGCGACCCGCCCGGGACGGGCTCCCAGCGCGACACGGATGCCGATCTCCCGCATGCGGCGGCTCACGCTGTAGGCGACGATTCCATACACGCCGACGGCGGCGAGGAAGAGCGCCAGGAAGGCGAAGGTGGTCAACAAGGCCATCGAATAGCGCCGACCTGCCGTCGCCGTCTGGATCAGGGACTCGATCGACGCAACGTTGCGAATCGGTTGATCGGGTCGCAGCGCCCAAAGCGCCTTCTCGGCCGCCCCGAGAACCGCCACAGGCTTGTCAGTCCGAATGACGAAGCTCATGCCGCGCCGGCCCGATTGGGCGAACGGCGTATAGATGGCCGGCTCGATCGATTCTTCGAGGCTCGTCTGCTTGATGTCGCCCACGACGCCGACGACCTCGACATCCGTCCCGCCGACCCGGATTCTCGACCCGACCGGCGAGTTCCTGCCCCAGTACCGATCGGCCGTGGTTCGCGAGACGACCACCACCGGTGGGGCATCCGCATCGTCACGATCGGTGAAGTCTCGGCCACTGATCAACGGCACGCCCATGGTGCGGAAGAATCCCGGACTGACGAAGCGCAGCGCCGCCTGCGGCTGCTGTTTTCCGGCCGGGGCCGAGGCGCCGCTGAGGTCGAACTTGAACAGCTCGCCGTCGAAGGTATCCGGACCCAGCGGCAGAGGCCGCACGAGGGCGGCCGACTCCACCCCCGGGATGTCGCGCACTCGAGTGAGTGCCTGTTCCAGGAAGGTCTGGTAGTCGTGCCCGCCGGCTGAAAGGCTCAAGGTGAGCAGTCCACGCGTCCGGAAACCCGGATCGACCCCACGGACACTCGCGTAACTGCGCACCAGCAGGCCGGCGCCCACGGCCAGAACGGCGACCAGAGCGACTTCGCCCGCCACGAGGGCGCCCCGAAGTCGGCCCGAACCGCGGCCGGACGATCCGCCTCTGCCGGCCTCGTTGAGTGCCTTGCGAAAGTCTGGAGAGGCGGAGCGCAACGCCGGCAGCACGCCGACCAGAAGTGTCACCGCCACCGAGATCAAGGCAGTGAAAGCGAGCATTCGGCCGCTGAGCGTGATCTGGCCAAGCCGCGGAATTCCGACGGGAGCCGCCGTCACCAGCAGCCGCATGCACCATGCTCCGAGCAGCAAGCCAAATCCGCCTCCGAGCGCGGCGAGTACCGAGCTCTCGACCAGCACCTGACGAGCCAGGGCGCCACGGGTGGCTCCCAACGCCGTGCGAACCGCCATCTCCCGGGAGCGCCCGTCCGATCGAGCGAGAATCAATCCCGTCACATTGACGCACCCGATCAACAGCACCAGAGCCACGCTGCCGAAGATCGCCAGCATGGCGGGACGGACCGGCCCCACGAGTACGTCGCGCAACGACTGCACCGTGACCGCGGTCAGTTCGGCGTTCGATTTGGGGTAGGCCTTCGACAGATTATCCGCGATACCACTCATCTCGGCCTGCGCCGAAGTCACGGTGGCGCCGGGCGCGAGCCGGCCGACGACGCTCAGAAAGCGAACCTGGCGTTGACGCGGAATTCCGGTCTCCGGGATCAGTGACAGGGGAGCCCACGCATCGATGTCCGAGGCCGGAAAGGCGAACTGTCGGGGCATCACCCCGACCACCGTGTACGAGTCGCCGCTCAGCTCCACGCTGCGACCCACGACTTTCGGATCGCCGCCAAAGAGCCGCCGCCAGGCACCGTCGCTCAACACCATGACCCGATTCCTGCCGTCCGTGTGGTCGGCCGGCGCCAGAGTCCTTCCATGTGCGGCACTCGTCCCCAGAGTCGAGAAGAAGCCGGGCGTCACGTATTCCGTGTTCAGCTCGGTCGGCACGCCATCTCGAGTCAGCACCAGGCCGCCGATGCGAAAGGCCGCCCAGGCGCCCATTGACTCGATCTTCCGGCTCTGACGCTGCCAGTCCTCGAGATCCTGCGGCGACGTCGTGCCGTGGGTCTCGCTCCGCGTCGGGTAGGCGCTCCAGAGGCGGACCAGCCGCCCCGCCTGCCCGTAAGGCAGCGGTCTGAGCAAGACGGCGTCGATGACCGAGAACACGGCGGCATTCGCGCCGATCCCCAACGCCAGAGTGAGAGCGGCCGCGATCACGAAGCCCGGGTGCTTGAACAGCTGTCGCCAGGCGAACCGAAGATCATTCATGACGCAATGCCTCCACCGGATCGATCCTTGCCGCACGGCGCGCCGGCAGCCACGTCGCGAGGGCGCCGGCGATGACGACACTGGCGGTTGCCGTAGCAAGCGTCTCCGCGTCGTGCGGTCCAATGCCGAAGATCAAAGCGCTGATGAAAAGACTGGCGGGGTATACCGTCAACAGCCCCGCGAGTGCGCCCAGGAGTACAGGAGCCACTCCACGGCTGGTCACCTTCGCGACCAGTGCCCGTGGCGAAGCACCGAGAGCAAGACGAATCCCCACTTCGCGCGTGCGCCGCGCCACGCCGTACGCAACGACAGCCCAGATCCCCACAACGGCCAAGGCGAGACCGGCAAGCGAGAATAGGGCCAACAGCGCGGAAACGAACCGGTGCCGTTTGAGTTGGGAGTCGACGACCTCCCGCATGGAGCGAACCTCATAGAGCGGCAGACTCGGATCGAGCCTCGCGACTTGCCTGCGCACGGAAGAGATCAGTGACTCGGGGTCCCTGTCACTGCGCACCACGAGGGTCATCGACCGTTCGGGCTGCTGGGCGTGAGGCACATAGAGAATCGGCGGTGCCTGGTGCGCAGGCGACTCCCGCACGTCTCCCACGATTCCCACAATGTCGCGTATGTGCTCCTTCACCGGGACCCCGAGGCCGGGAAGATCGATGCGGCCACTCAGCGCCTCCTCGCCGGCTAGGAAGCGACGAACGAATGCCTGGTTGGCTATCGCGACGAGCGGCGTTTTCAAGTTGTCATCCGGCGAGAAGACACGGCCGCGAATCAGTGGAATGTGGAGGCTGTCGAAGAAACCGGGGGTGACCGGCCGATACTGCACGGCGGGCTGCGGTGCTCCCGGAACCCTACGTCGTCCCTCGAGATCGAAAGAAACCTCCCATCCCCCGTTGCTCAGAGGAAGAATCGCGGTGGCGGCGGCCGACCGCACGGCGGGGAGCGCGCGTATGCGATCGAGCAAGCGCTGATAGAAATCAGACACGTCGCTAGCTTCGGGATAGGTCGACTCCGGAAGGCCAATCCGCATCGTCAGGGTGTGGGACGGGTCGAGACCGAGTCGGACCTGGCTCAAGCGCTCGAGGCTGTGCAGCACGAGCCCAGCGGCGCTCACCAGGACCAGTGTGAGTGCAATCTGTCCAGCCACCAGCACGCTGCGCGTCCGATGGGTAGCTCGCGACTCTCCGGCGCCGGGTTGTAGGGAGAGTGCCTTGCGGGAACGACGGAGGCCTCCGACGACCATCGGCAGGGCTCCAGCCAACAATGAAGCCAGGCACGCCACGAGGATGGTCAGCGCGAACAACGCTGCGTTGGGTCGTATAGTCTGAAGACGCGGCACGTTCGGAGGCGCCAGTCGAGCCAACAGAGAGGTTGCCCACGATCCGAGGAGCGCACCTCCCAACCCTCCGAACAGACCGAGCAACGCACTCTCCGCGGCCAGTTGCGCCGCCAGCCTGGTCCGGGTGGCTCCCAACGAGGCGCGCACGGCGAACTCTCGATCACGTTCCGCCGTTCGAACCAGGGACACGTTCGATAAATTGGCGATGGTGACCAGGAAGACGAGAATGACTCCTGCCAGCAGGGCCAATAGCGCCGGACGGACATCTCCAAGCAGATCATCGCGTAGCGCCGTCGCCGTCAACAGAACACCGGGATCCTCGTAGTAGGACGGATGCTCGGCACGGAATCTTGGCAGCAAGCTTGCGAGGGCCGTTGTCAGTCGCTGCCCGCTGATCCCTTCTCTCACGCGACCGACGACTCTCAGATAGCGATCTCCGCGTTCGTCCGGAGTCAGCATTCCCGGAGTGAAACGCAACGATGTCCAGAGCTCGGCGCCTGCCGGAAAGTCAAAGCCTGGCGGCATCACGCCAACGACAGTGCGCTCGCGGCCGTCCAGCTCGATCGTCTGTCCCAGAACTCCGGGATCCGCGGCGAAGCGCATGCGCCACAGACGGTGAGACAAGAGAACGAGCGGCGGTGCGTCTGGCTGCCGGTCCGAGGTTAGAAAGCCTCGGCCCAGGGCCGGAGCGACCCCCAGTGCCTTGAAGAGACCCGGCGTCGCCCACGCCCCGGTCAGCCGCACCGGCTGGTCATGGCCGGTCAAGGTGTAGCTGTCGGGGATGTAACCCCCGACCGCCACGAGGTCGTGCATGCGGTGCTGTACATCGACGAGCTCGCCGGCCGAGAGTGAAATGTCCGTCAGACCGGAGGACGGGAAGGCCATGTAGAGACGAACCAGACGCTGACCGTGGGGAAATGGCAATGGCCTGAGGAGAACGGCATCGACCAGGCCGAACACCCCGGACGCGATGCCCAATGCCAGCGCCAGTGTGCCGCACCACAAGGCCGCCTCGCGCGGCCGGCGAAGGATTCGCCGCCACGCCGCCCGAATGTCCTCTAGCACCCTATGCATACCGCTCAACCGCTGTGCCAAGTCGTCGCGACCGGGCCAAGAGGCGATCCCACCGGCTTGCGCTTGCCACTCACAGCTCCACCCGGTAGCCGCTTTCCCGCAGTTCGAGTTGGGCGCGCTCGGCGTGGTGCTCTTCCTCGACGATGCGCCCGTCGAATAGGTGAATCGTGCGCTCGGCGTGGCGGGCATAGCGCGGGTCGTGGGTGACCATGCAGATGGTGGCGCCTTCTTCGTGCAGTTCGCGCAGCAAAGTCATCACCGCTTCGCCGTTGGTCGAATCCAGGTTGCCGGTCGGCTCGTCCGCGAGCAGCACCGAGGGCTCCCCGGCCACCGCCCTCGCGACGGCGACGCGCTGTTGCTGACCTCCGGAGAGCTGCGCCGGGAAGTGCTTCACCCGATGCGCCATGCCGACTCGCTCCAGGGCCTCGGTGACGCGTCGACGCCGTTCCGTCTCCGCCATGCCCCGATAGGTCAAGGGGAGCTCGACGTTCTCGTAGACGGTCAAGTCCCCGATCAGATTGAAGGCCTGGAAGATGAAGCCGATCTCCCGGTTGCGGATGCGGGCCTTCTGCCCCAGCGAGAGATCCTCCACCGAGTGCCCGTTCAAGGTGTACGTGCCCGTCGTCGGGGAGTCGAGCAGCCCCAGGATCGAGAGCAGCGTCGTCTTGCCGCAGCCCGAGGGGCCGGCGATGCAAAGGTACTGTCCACGCTCGATCTCGAGGTGGATCTCCGAGAGCGCATGGGTTTCGACCTCCTCCGTATAGAAGACCTTCGAAACGCCCTGCATCTGGATCAAGACTGCGTCTTCTTCGCTCATGGCCAACCTCGTCTCCTCGTCAATACTCCGACTCATTGCAAACGGATTCGATCGTAGCCGTCCCACTGGGAGGTATCCGACAGGATGACTCGATCTCCGACCGACAAGCCCTCTCGAATCTCGATCGTGTTCACCGAGCTGCGGCCGAGTTTGACCGGCACCCGCACCGCTTCATCTCCGTCGGCGGAGAGCCGAAACATGGAGATCGTGCTCTCCGCCTGTCCATAGGCCGGACGCCCTACGTAGAGGACGTCCTCGAGGCGCTCGATCTCGATCGTTCCGTCGACCGAGAGGTCCGGCCGCGCGCCCTTGGGCAATGCGCCCTTCAACGCCACGTCCACGGTTACGGTCCCTTCACGCACCGAGGGGTCGACCCGAATCACCTCTCCGTCGATGATGCCGTTGCGCGTATCGATCGCCGCTTTCTGACCGGTCGCCACGTCCTTCGCCTGGGTCTCCGGGACGCGCAGCTCCGCCTTCAAGTGATCCGGCTGGGCGACACGGGCGAGGTTCGATCCCGGCTGAACCTGCTGACCCACTTCCACCGCAACCGCTTGCAGTACGCCGTCGATGCCAGCCCGCACCTGCAAGGCGTTCACCTGCTGGCGGCGCAGGTCGGACATCGCTCGCAACTGGTCGATGCGGGCCTTCTGGGCGGCCAGCTGGGCCCGATTCGAGTCACGCTCCTTGTCGAGTCGCTGCTGCTCGAATTCGGCCGCCTGCTGCGTCTGCGTCGCCCGCAATCGGGAGCGTTGCAGGTTGATCTCCGGGATCAGGCCCTCTTTCGACAGTCTCTCATCCGCCTGGAGCTGCAGCGCCGCCTCTTGCATGCTCGCTTTGGCGCCTCCCACGACGGCCTGCTGCTGAAGGAGCTGATTGTCCAGGCGAGCCACCAACTCTCGATACTCGGCCTCGCCCTCGCGCAGGTTCGACTCCGCTTCTAGAGCCGCCTGCTCCACCTCCGGACTG
>Ga0307436_1001436_pt1 | contig 10548 bp, 7 predicted proteins | sample SalMarWE160440MG_FD_202513 | JGI IMG/M metagenome (GOLD analysis project Ga0307436, IMG submission 202513) | Salt marsh sediment microbial communities from the Plum Island Ecosystem LTER, Massachusetts, United States - WE1604-40 | ecosystem: Environmental > Aquatic > Marine > Intertidal zone >...
GAGGGCCTGCGCACCGGTTTTTCGCGGGCCGGCGCCGCGCCGGCACTGACCGAAACCGCCCCGCCCCCGCCGTTCCTGCCGTTCGTCCGGCGCCACAAGGTCACGTGAGCACGCGCGACCGGCGCCGCGCCACCCGGTTAACGAGCAGTTGCGCAGACGGCCCGCCTTTGCGGCGGCCATTTGACGCTTTGGCGACCGACGGCCGCGATGATGGGGGCCGTTTGGATTGACGGGACTTTTGAGGCCATCATGCCCAGCACTACCGGCGTTGCAATGACCGGGAACGCCGACATCGACGGTGTCTTGTCGGGCGTCCAGTGGGCGACGAATTCACTGACGTTCTCCTTCCCGGATTCGATGAGCGAGTACGGCTATTCGCTCACCGGGTTCGAGGCCTTCAACGCCGCCCAACAGGCCGCGGTTCGGACCGTGCTGGACCTCTATTCCTCCGTATCGGGGCTCACCTTCACCGAAGTGACCGAATCGGCCTCGGTCCACGGCGACCTCAGATTCGCCGAGGAGGACAACGCCGGCACCGCCTACTCCTACTACCCGAGTTTCAACGAGTTCGGCGGCGACGCCTGGTTCAACCACGTTCATTTCAACAATCCCGTCAAAGGCACCTACGCCTTCTCGACCGTCATGCACGAGATCGGCCATGGCCTGGGGCTCAAACACGGCCACGAAGGACCCACGCCTCTACCCTACGACCACGATTCCAACGAATACTCGGTAATGACCTACCGCTCGTATGTGGGCAGCCCGGGCGACTACTACACCATCGCCTCGGGCTCCGGCCCGCAGACGCTGATGCTCTCCGACATCGCCGCCATCCAGACGATGTACGGCGCCAACTACGCCCACAACGCCGGCAACACGGTCTACACCTGGAGCCCCACCACCGGCGAGATGTTCGTCGACGGCGTCGGCCAGGGCGCTTCGAACGCCAACAAAGTGTTCATGACCGTGTGGGACGGCGGCGGCACCGACACCTACGACTTCTCCAATTACACCACCGACCTCAATGTCGATCTGAGGCCCGGCGAATGGACCACCACCGCCGCCGCTCAACTCGCCAAGCTGGGCAACGACGCCGATCTGGGCGGCACCCAGTGGGCCCGTGGCAACATCGCTAACGCGTGGCTGTTCGAGGACAACCCCGCCTCGCTGATCGAAAACGCGATCGGGGGAAGCGGCAACGATCTCATCATGGGCAATGAGGCCAACAACACGATTATCGGCGGCGAAGGCGACAACCGGCTTTGGGGTGAACTCGGCAACGACATCATCTACAGCGGGTCGGGCGCGGACCGGCTTGGGGGTGGATCGGGTGACGACGAGCTGCATGGCGGTGGCGGCGCGGATATTGCGTGGGGCAATGATGGGACCGACCAGCTCTACGGCGACGACGGCGACGACCAGCTGTGGGGCGGCGCTGACGACGACTTGGTGTGGGGCGGCGAAGGCGCCGATAGGCTCGGTGGCCAGGCCGGAGACGATCAGATTTGGGGCGAGGCCGGCAGCGACACGGTGTGGGGCGATCAGGGCAACGATCACCTCTATGGCGGCATTGGCGACGACTTCCTGTGGGGATGGACTGGCAATGACACCATCTCTGGAGGCGATGGCAACGACCAGATCGGTGGCGGCGAAGGCGACGACGAGCTCTACGGCGACGCCGACAATGACATGCTGTGGGCTGGCACCGGCGCCGATCAGGCATGGGGCGGCACCGGCGACGATCGGATCGGCGGCGGCGATGGCAATGACATCCTGTGGGGCGAAGAGGGCAACGACACGATTTGGGGTCATGGCGACGACGATCAAATCCATGGCGGTGACGGCGACGACGGGCTATGGGCCGGCTCGGGTGACGACCAGATTTGGGGGGGAACCGGAATCGACCACATCGGGGGCGCGGACGGCAACGACGTGATTTGGGCCGGGGGCAACAGCGACACGGTTTGGGGCGGCACTGGGGCAGATGAGATCCACGGCGAAGACGGCGACGATTTCCTGTGGGCCGATGCCGGTGACGACCAAGTTCGGGGCGACGCCGGCAACGACCAATTGGGCGGCGGCGCTGGCAACGACATGCTGTTCGGCGGCGACGGCGACGACACCATCTGGGGTGCCGCCGGCACTGACTACCTCGATGGCGGGCTAGGCATAGACGAACTCTGGGGCGGCGGCGACGCAGACACTTTCGCGTTCGTGGAGGGCTGGGGACTCGACACGATCGGCGACTGGGAAAACGGACTCGACGTCCTCGACTTTGCGGCGCTCTCGACGGTTGGCGTCCACGGCGTCGACGACCTCGTCTTTGCCACTTTGCTCGACTACTCCACGATCAGCTTCGGCGTTGACACGATCATCTTCACCGATTTTGCCGACCCCTTCGATACCGATGGATGGGTCTTCGCGTAGGTCGACCACAATCCGTTCGACGGTCGAGCTTGCCAATTGCCGGGGTTTTCGCAATTGCCGACCGGTGCGCCCTAACCTAGTATTGACCGGATACCGTGGCCGACCGCCAGTTGTTGTCTCGGCCCGACGCCCAACCAACTCGTCCCCAAAACCGCAGCAGGCGCGTGATAAGATTCATCGTCCTATCCACGGCGCGTACGGGCTCCAATCTCCTGGCGCTCCTGCTTGATTCAGTCCCTGGCGTGTCCTGCCTCGGCGAGATCGCCAAGGAAGACGCAAGTGCTCTTGAAGGATTCAAAGCGCCGGCGCGACGGGCGGGGCGGCCAGAGTCCGAAATCGAGTTGCTGCAGCGCCGCGACCCCAAGGAATTCCTGCATGTCGTACTGTCGCTGCCCGGTTACCAAGCATGTGGTTTCAAGCTGTTTTATTACCACAGATTGAACGACGACACCTTTTGGGCGGCGCTTCCGGCCGACCTTAGGATAGTCCACCTCACTCGGGACGATGAACTCGCCGCACTGGTGTCGCTTCGCTACGCTGAGCAAACCGGCGAGTGGTCCTCATCCAACGCGGACAGGCTTAACGATTCTAACGACATCCGCATTCCGATCGAGGAGGCGGAATCCTACTTCCGGGAGATCGCAACCACCAGACGCCGCGCGTTGCACCGGTTGCGTGGCCGGCCGCGGATGACGCTCCGATATGAGCAGCTCGCGTCGACCCCACTGGCCGCCGCCAATAGAACGCTTCAATTCCTCGACCAGCCGCCTGTCGAATGGGTGCCCGAGCCGATCCGGCGCCAATCTGCCCGGCCGATTGCGGAGAAGGTCAGCAACTTTCAGGAACTCGCGCAGCACTTTGCGGGCACGCCCTGGGGTCGGTACTTTGTTCGGTCCGCCAAAGCCCCGCCGTCACCACGCTAGCGAATTCTGTTGTTCTTTCCCGTGTTGCCGGTACCACGGGTCGCTAATTCGCGCTAACTTGCCCTACGGGCGTGCGGATTCTCTTGTTGATTCACTCATAGCGATCTCCGAGGCCACACAAAAGCGGTGTCGACGAACAGTGGGACAGGAAAGCGCCGCGGGCTAGGCGGTATGCGGCAGAGATGGCCTGCCCAGCCGGCCTATATGGCGGCCCGTGCCGTCTGGCGGCGCCTGCCGCTGCCAGCCGTTGTCAGGGCGCGAATCGCCGAACCACTGTTTTGGCGCTATCCGGCGCTTCGCCGTACGGCGTCACTGGTCGATTCGGCCGCCCGTGTCGAAGTTGTCCGAAACCAGTGGAACTGGTCAATCGATCTCGCTCCAGACGGCGCCATCAACGCTCCGCCGCGCCGCCGCGTGCTGATCGCGGAACACCGCCTGCCCACGCCGGACCGCAATAGCTCCTCGCAACGCCTCTACTCGATCATCTCAATCATGCGCAAGAAAGGCTGGGAGGTTACGTTCGTCTCCGACTCCACTCCCGCGGATTACCACTGGGTTCTTTCGGATATCGACGCCGAGCTGCCGAAATACGAACGCGCGCTGGCGGACATGGGCGTGCCGGTAATTTACGGATTTGAGGCTGCCCTCAGGCACTTTCGAACCGAGGGCCTAAGCTACGCAATGGCGTTCCTGTCTATGCCGAAAATCGTCAATCTGTACGCCCCTTACGTGCGCGCGAACTTGCCCAACGCGCTGTTGGTCAATGACACGGTTGATCTGCACGGCGTGCGCATGGGACGGGAAGCGCGTGCCAAAAGCGACGATCCCGAATTGATGTTGAAGGCCGACCATTTCGAGCGGATCGAGCGCTCCAACATCGCCCTGTCCGATGTGACCGTCGCCGTCACCCCCGACGAACAGGATCAGATTCGGGAATACGATCCGCTCGCGGCGAGCGTCGTCGTCCCCAACATACACGCCGTACGCACCGGGTCACCGCCGAACAACGAGCGGGAAGGACTGCTGTTCATCGGCCACTATCTGCACGCCCCCAACGAGGACGCGATGGTGCACCTGGTCGCCGACATTATGCCAATCGTGCGTAGCGAGCTTGGAGACATTCCGCTCACCATGCTCGGAAGCGCAATCACAGACCGGATAAAGGGACTGGGCAATCATTTCGTCCACCCGGTAGGCTACGTGGCCGATCCTGCTCCCTGGTTCGATCAGGCCCGGGTCTTTGCAGCGCCACTGAGGTTCGGAGCAGGCATGAAGGGAAAGATCGGCCAGTCCCTGAGCCTGGGGCTACCTGTGGTGACGTCAAGCATCGGAGCCGAGGGGATGGGCGTCACCAACGGCCATGAGCTCCTGATTGCCGACGACGCTGAGTCGTTTGCACGTGCGGTCGTCGCGCTCTACACCGACTCCGATCTTTGGCGCCGGCTGGCCGCCAACGGCGCGTCCCACATCGAGCGCCACTTCTCCCCCGCTGCCGTCGCCGAATCGATAGAGACGCTTTTGGACCTCACCGGATTCGGCGCGCAGGCGCACAAATTGAGCGCATGAAAGGGTCCCCGCATATCAGCGCTCTGATCTGCACCTACAATCGGGCGCCGCTTCTGGCGCATGCGCTCGACGCGCTGGTCGCTCAGAGCTTGCCGCGTCAGGCATTCGAGGTGATCGTCAGCGACGACGGATCAACAGACGACACCAGCGCTGTGGTGGGCGCCTACACCGGCAGGCTGAATCTGCGTTTCCTTTCGGGAAAGCACCGCGGAATCTCGGCGGCCAAGAATGCCGCCGTCGTTGCGGCCAGCGCTCCAATCATCGTGTTCGTTGATGATGACGATATTGCCCACCCCGACATGCTCACCGAACACCTCGATTCCCATCGGCTCCATCAGGCCGACACCGACGCTGTGCTGGGATTCACTGGCCTGCACCCCAGCATCGCCGACGATCCGCTGATGCGATTTGTGACCTATGACTCCACCCATTTGTTCAGCTACTCAGCCATCAAGGACGGCGCGGAGCTCGACTACACGTGGTTTTGGGGCGGTCGCTCTTCCTGCAAGCGCCGATTGCTTCTCGAATATGGTCTGTTCGACGAAAACTTCACATTCGGCGCCGAGGACATCGAGCTCGGCTATCGGCTTTCAAAGCACGGGCTGCGAGTAATCTACAACGCCAATGCACAGTCCGAGATGCTCCGCGCGCTGTCTGTCGACGAATTCTGCGCCCGGGCCGAAAAGCAAGGTCGCTCGAACTGGATTTTTTGGCACAAACACCCCACCCCGGAAATCGCCGAATGGGCCGAAATCGCCGGGCTCGAAAACAAATGGCGCCTTATCAATCCGCGCTTTGCGCGTCTGCGCGGTATCGCGACCGCCCTCGATGGCTTGGTAAGGACGCGAGTAGACTTAGGCGTGCGTGTCGAGCCGTCCGTGCGCGACTTGCTCCACACCGCGTACCACCGTGCCATCAACGCTGCGCGTGTTTTTGGCGCATGGACTGCGCGGGGCGCCACAGAGCCCGTAGACTCCCCCGCCCTCTCCCCCCGTTAAGCAAATCGTGAACAGATAACGGTCCAATGGCAGCGCCAGGAGCGTTCCGGCGCGCTTTTCGCGTGCCGCCGGCCTGGCGGAGAGACCGATGAGCGGAGCCCAAAAAGCGCTGTCCACCGTCGCGGCCGCCCCGGCCGCCGACCCTCGGCGCGCCAGGCGCCGCGCCCGCTGGGCGGTCGCGGCCACCGCGCTGTTCTCGGTCGCCGTCAACCTCTTGATGCTCACCGGCCCGGTCTTCATGCTGCTCGTCTACGACCGCGTGCTCACCTCGCGGTCGGTGCCGACCCTGGTGGTGCTGGTCGCTCTGGTCGCGGCGCTCTTCGCGTTCCTGGCACTGTTCGATTTCGTGCGCCGGCAGGTGATGTCGCGGCTCGGCACCTGGCTCGAAGACGCGCTCGCCGGGGCCGCCTTCGCCGCCTGGATCGGGGCGGGCGATCGCGCCGTCGCGTCCCCCCGGCCGCTCGACGATCTCGCTTCCGTGCGCCTGTTTCTCGGCTCCGGCGGCGTGCTGAGCCTTTTCGATCTGCCGTGGACGCCGATCTTCCTGATGGTGGTGTTCCTTCTCCATCCCCTGCTCGGTCTCGTGGCGCTGGTGGGCGCGGTCGTGCTGGTCGCTCTGGCGCTCGGCGCCCGCGCCTTCACCCGGGGCCAGCTCGCCCGGTCGGCCGCCGGGTCCGCGGCGGCAAACGAGTTCGCGCTCGACGCCCAGCGTGGCGCCGAGGCCCTTCGCGCCCTCGGCATGGTCGGCCCGGTGCTGGCCCATTGGCGCGCCGGCCACGACGCCGCCGTCGCCGAAGGAACCGCCGCCGCCGACCGGATTTCGGCGCTCGCCGCCTTCACCCGCGGGCTGCGCATGTTCCTGCAGTCGGCCATTCTGGCCACCGGCGCCTGGCTCGTCCTCATGGGCGAGGCGACCGCCGGCACCATGGTCGCCGCCTCCATCATCATGGGCCGCGCCCTGGCCCCGATCGACCAGACGATCGGCAACTGGCGCCAGATCGTCGCCACCCGCGACGCCTGGCGGCGGCTGGCCGCCCTGCTCGACGCGCCGGCCCCGCCCCGCGCCACAGCGCTGCCCGCGCCCACCGGCCGGCTCGAGGTGCGTGGGCTCGTGCTCGCGGCCCCCGGCGGCGATCGTGCGATCCTGCAGGGGGTTTCGGTCGCGCTGGCGCCCGGCGACGCACTCGGCGTCATCGGGCCCACCGGGGCCGGCAAGTCATCGCTGGCGCGGGCTCTGGTCGGGCTGTGGCCGCCGCTGCGCGGCGAGATCAGGCTCGACGGCGCGTCCCTGGACCAGTACGACCCGGAAATCCTGGGCCGCGCCGTCGGCTACCTGCCCCAGGAGGCCCTGCTTTTCACCGGCACGGTGCGCGACAACATCGCGCGTTTCGACCCCGACGCCGACGACCGCGCCGTGGTCGAGGCGGCCCGGCGCGCCCACGCCCACGAGATGATCCTCAAGCTGCCCCAGGGCTACAAGACCCGCCTGGATCCGGGCGGCGCCGGACTGGCCGGCGGCCAGCGCCAGCGCGTCGCGCTCGCCCGGGCGCTGTACGGAGACCCCGCCCTGCTGGTGCTCGACGAGCCCACCGCCAACCTCGACGCCGAGGGCGAGGCGGCACTCAACAAATGCGTCGCCGAACTGCGTGAGCGCGTCCGCACGGTCGTCCTGATGACCCACCGGCCCGGCGCGATCGCCAACGTCAACCTGCTTCTGTCGCTGGTCGGCGGCCGCCAGGTGGCGCTCGGCCCCCGGGACGAGGTGCTGTCCAAGGTGCTGGGCCGGCCCGCGCGCCGGCTGTCGGAAGCCCGGGCGGCGGCGCAGGCGGCAACGGACGCAGCCGCACCGACGGGAGGAGACGGCGATGAGCCCGCCTGAGACCGCCCCGCACCGCCCCCCGACCGGAGATCGGCTGACCGTCGCCCTTGGCCTTGCCGGCCTGGCGGCGCTGATCGTTGTCGGTCTGGCCTTCGGGGCCTTCGCCTCGATCGCCGGCGCCGTCATCGCGCCGGGGGTCGTCGGTATCGAGGGCAGCGCCCGCACCGTTCAGCACCTCGAGGGCGGCATCGTCGCCCAGATTTACGTCGCCGACGGCGACCGGGTCGAGCCCGGCGACCTCCTGGTCCGGCTCGAGACGACCCAGATCGACGCCTCGCTCACCGTCACCGAAACCCAGCTCGTCGAGGCGCTCGCCCGGCGGGCCCGTCTGGAGGCGGAACGCGACGGTCGCGCGGCGGTTGCCTTCGGCCCCTCCCCCGCCGTCCGCCTCGCCGCCGACGAGATCGCGCGCATCGGCGCCGGCCAGCAATCCCTGTTCGAGGCCCGCCGCGAGGCGCGCACCGGCGAGATCGAGCAGTTGCAGCGGCGCGTCGCCCAGCTCGAGCTGCAGGCCCAGGGCTTCGAAGCGGCCCGCGACGCCGCCAACCGGCAGCTCGCGTTTGTGCGCGAAGAACTCGGCACCAAACGGCAGCTTGCCGAGCGCGAACTGACCACCCGTTCCGAGGTCCTCGTGCTGGAGCGCGCCGCCGCCGCCCTCGAAGGACAGATTGCCGAGAGCGGCGCCGAAATCGCGCGGGCACGCGACGCCGCGGCTGAAAACGAGATTCGCGTCCTGCAGGTGGACCGCGCCTTCCTGGAGCAGGTCCTTGCCGAGCTGCGCGAGGCAGAGGCAGACGTCACGCGCCTGTACGAGCAGCAGCGGGCGCTTGCCGATCGGCTGCGCCGCGCCGACATCCGCGCCCCGGTCGCCGGCACCGTGTTCGGGATGGCCGCCAACACCGAACAGGGCGTCATCGCGCCCGGCAGTACGATCCTCAGGATCGTCCCCACGGCCGGGCAACTGGTCATCGAAGTCCACATCGACCCCGTCGATGTCGATCAGGTGGGCGCCGGCCAGGAGGCGGTCATCCGCTTCACGGCCTTTGACCGCAACACCACCCCCGAGCTCAAGGGCACCGTCACCACCGTTTCGGCCGACCGGCTACAGGACGCCGCGACCGGCCGACCCTACTACCGCGTCACGATCGACGTTCCCGCCGCCGAGCGCGCCCGGCTCGGCGATCTGCAACTCATGCCGGGCATGCCGGCCGAAGCCTTCATCGGCACCGGCGAGCGTTCGCCGCTGTCCTACCTGTTGAAGCCTCTGGCGGACCAGGTCCAGCGCGCCTTCCGCGACGACTGAGCCCCCTTCGGATCCCGACCACCGCGGCCGGATGCGCCGCGCATCCCGCCGCCAGGTTGGGTTCGGTGATGCGGCGTGGGCGGATCGCGACGCCCAGGGGGGCGACGGCCGGCGCCGACGCTAGGGCCTCTCCGCCCCCCGCGTTTCGACGGTCGCCGAGATGTCGTCGATCTTGATATCTGGATGCCTGGCCGCCGGGCTGGGGGTTTCCCATTTGTCGTCGGCGATCCGGGTGCCGGTCTCGTCCTCGGCCGCCCAGCGGGTGTCGCGCTTGACCGGCGCCGCCCAGCGCACCGTGCGCTGCTTCGTGGGCGCATCGCGGCCCGTCGCGAGGTTCTTGCCAATGATCGAGCCGTCGGCGTGGATCGAATAGCCAAGGCCGGCCATCTTGGCCTTGAGGCGATCATAGATCAGGTCGGCATCGGCCTGGGCTTGCGTCTCGGTGTCACGGATGAAGTAGTCGGCCATCACAGCGCCTCCACGGTGGGCGGGGTGGACTTGTAGGTGTGGCCCCCGGGCAAATCACCCTCCATCACATAACGGTGCGCGATAAAGCCCTCGATTTTTTCACGATTGGCTGTTGAAACCTCGGATGCCAGAACCATTACCAGCGCCACCGCATATCTAATTCCGCCAGCGCCACCAACAAATGCGCCGATCTTAGAGAGACTGTCGGCCATACTGAGTGAGTTCCCGCCATTTGATGAGCTTTGCAAGGAGAGAAGCGTCCCGTTCCGATATACATAGGAATTTTCATGCGTCACGCTTGCGGGATGCACGAAAAGGTCAATCAGCCATGTCGCGCCATCCGCTGCCCCATCGTCAAATGTAACAGTAGAACCTCCAAAACTAATTTTTGCCTCACCCGGGCAGGCGGCTATCATGCCATCATTGCCTGTCTGCCCAACTGACACTGCCGCTTTATCCGCAAGTGTGTCGGGCTGCGAAAGCGTAACAATGGTCACTGCGGGACTGCCGGTAAATCCGAGCGCGTCAGTCCTGCCCAAGTAGTCTTGATTGAAGTCCAAACAATTCAGGCTGTTAAGGGCGACCGTGCCAGTCTTAGGTTGAAGCGACCCTGTTCCCTGCGCATAGTCGTTCCCGTTACCGCTGACATCATCGACTTGGCTGACATCCCCACCACTTTCGGTAATCTCGGCTTCGTTAGCGAAGTCGGTGTAGGCTTTAAGGATTGACGTGCCAAGGTCTGGCGGCACCCACACACGATCCGGCACATTCGAGGCGCCGTTTGTGTCATCGTTCCAGCGGACGAACGTGCCTTCATAGGCGGCAGTCTGCGTGAAGCCGGCTGCGGTCGTCTCCCCGGAAATGTCGGCCCAGCCCGTTGAGCCGTCTGCCGATGACTGCCAGTTCCCGGTCGTGCCCCCGCTCGTGACCGAAATGGTGTCTCCGATGAAGCCATATTCACCAGTGCCCCACGCAACGACCGGG
>Ga0307436_1001437_pt1 | contig 10543 bp, 11 predicted proteins | sample SalMarWE160440MG_FD_202513 | JGI IMG/M metagenome (GOLD analysis project Ga0307436, IMG submission 202513) | Salt marsh sediment microbial communities from the Plum Island Ecosystem LTER, Massachusetts, United States - WE1604-40 | ecosystem: Environmental > Aquatic > Marine > Intertidal zone >...
TAACTGGGAAGAGATAACCTTCCCTCAATCGGTCAACAACTGTGTTGTCTGCCACACCAATCCAAATACTCCCGTACCGACCCAGATCTACATGCTGGCCTGCGGCGGCTGTCACGGCGTCATGCCGAATGCCGATCCATCCGCCATCGTTGCTGCAGAGAATGAACAGACCTCGGCAGAAGAGCAGGCCGAGTTGACCAAGGTCCGGAACGAAGTCAGTGCGGCTCAGCACATGCAGCAGAATGGGGGCGACGCTGACGTCGATGCGGCGGGCGGTCCCCACACGCTGGCATGCCTGACCTGTCACGGCCCGGGAAAGATCGAGGATGTCGCCAAAATGCATAACCTCAACTCGTTCCCGCCGGAACCGACACCTCAACCGTAGGGAACTTCTGATCCTCGATCCACCAGCCCCCGCTCCGGCGGGGGCTTTCTTTTGCAGGAAGAAGATTTCTTGTTCTTTAGAAGACCGATCAGCAGACTATTCGCGGGTGGAGGGCAGCGGGAACATAATGGTCGCTCATCCTGACTGACACGATGTTGATATAGAAAGACTCCGGATGCATGATTACGGGCGCAGAGTTCAGGAGGATATTTTCTGCTTTCAGAAACAGGGGGGATTCACTTATATCAGAGCTACCGGCCGTTTCAGCCGGCCGTATTATGCGCCGGGCATGCCATTCAGCGGAAGAAGGTCTTGACAGGCCTGCCCTTGCAGACGTTACCACAGGGGTTTACCTTCACTACCGGAGAGTTTTCCCAGTTCTGGAAGAGGTCGATGATCTTGTCCAGGGACTCTTCATGGAGGCTCACAATGGTCGACCTGACAGGCAGGGAGCTTACGACATTCTTGTCCATGAAGTTGGCTATCCTCTCTCTATTGATGACAGACAGCAGCACCATTCCCTTCAGTATCCGCTTGTTGGTCTTGAAAGAAAACACAAACCTGGGTAAAGAATGCTCGAGAAAAATATCGTTTCTGGCCTGTATCTTCCTGTCGATGGCCATCGCCTGCAGCCAGTATTTCTTGTCGATGATGCAGTCCGCCTTCATCTCGACGACGGTGTGTCCGATATTCTTCCTGTCGACAGTGTAGACATTATGTGCCACGGTGTCCGCAGCCAGATGGCTCATGTATCCGTATACAAAGCCTTTCTGCTGGTCCGACTTCGCTGCCTTCAGAAGGTCGAAGGCGATATCCCAGTTGTGGGAATTCTTGTTTTCGGGCATGTACTTCTTGCCGATTATTATATCAGCCATGATATTCCCGTATAGAAAATCTTTCTTGTACCTCCTGATAACCTCCAGCAGCCCGGTAGGGATAAGGGGGCTTAGCGAAAACAACTCGTTGCCGAGGTAAATATGGGTAAGAGGCCCCCAGGCAAAAGCTGCCGTAGGGATAAGAAGAAAGGATATTACCAGCATTATCTTGAATAATTTCATCTCAGTTCCTTTAAACCGGTCAACAGTAATCTGACCCCCACTCCGGAGGCGCCTTTCGGCATATGAGGCTTTTCCTTTTCCACCCATGCCGTGCCGGCTATGTCGAGGTGGACCCATGGCACCTCACCCGCAAACTGACTCAAAAAAAATGCCGCTGTCACGAGCGAGCCGCTCCTGCCGCCCACATTCCTGATGTCCGCTATGTCGCTCTTCAGATATTCCCCGTACTCTTCGTAGAGCGGCATCTCCCAGACCCTCTCATAAGTGGACTCACCGGCCCTCCTGAATGCATCAAGAAGCTCGCGGTCGTTACCCATCATTGCTATAGCCTCGTTCCCAAGGGCAACCGAGCAGGCCCCCGTCAGCGTTGCAATGTCTATCACCGCGCGGGGCTTGAACCTCCTGGCGTAACAGATGGAGTCGGCTACGACAAGGCGACCCTCGGCGTCGGTATTTATTATTTCCACGCTTGTTCCGCAGGCCGTCCTCACCACATCGCCCGGCTTCGATGCCGACCCGCCGGGCAGGTTCTCGGCGGCCGGGACTATCCCTATCAGATGAAGAGGGAGCTTCGACTCCGAGGCGGCCTTCATTACTCCCAGTATCGCGGCCCCTCCCGCCATATCGTACTTCATCTTCTCCAGTCCCTCCGACGGCTTCAACGATATGCCGCCGCTGTCGAAGGTGATAGCCTTGCCTATAAGCACTACGGGTGCTTCACTGGAGCCCTCGTACTCAAGAACAATAAACTTCGGAGGCTCGCCGGACCCTCTGGCGACGGACAGGTAGGCGCCCATCCCGGTCCTGAGAGCATCCTTTCTTTCGAGCACCTTGACCGAGAGGTTCTTCCGCTTAAGGGAGAGGGCCTCCTTCGCAAGCTGCGAAGGCGTCATATCATTCGACGGGGTATTCACCAGGTCCCTGGCAAAACAGACAGCGGAGGTCATGGTTTTCGTCCATGCAAGGTCCGCCTCGACTTCGTCCGTAGGCCTTCCGAGTATTATTATGCTGCTGACCTTTTTTTTCTTCCTTTCGCCTTTATACCTGTCGTAGGTATAAAGCCCGAGCACGGAGCCTTCTACAAAATCCATCGGCAATAAATCAAGGTGAGGAAAAACAAAAGTAGAGACGGCGATCTTCTTCATCCCCATATCGCGCAGATATGCCGCGGCCTTCCCCCCGGCCTGTCTCATCACCTCGGCGGAAACCTTTCTCTTTTCACCGAGGCCGGCAAGAAGGATCCTTTCCGGCCGGATGTCTTCGGGAGCAGGAATGAGAAGCACTTCATTCCGTTTGCCGCCGAATTCCTTCGACGACGCCTTTCTGAGAGCCTTTGCGACGGACGGGCCCAAACTGTCGTACAGCTTTGCGTCACCTTCGGTAACGGGAAGGACCAGAGCATCGCAGACGCAGTCTATCTCCATGACGTTCTCTATATGTATATTCACCCGGGACTTCCAGTAACAAACCTGTTCCTCATATTCTAGCTCATTTCCGGTTGAAATATCCATACTGGAATGACAGTGGAAAATCAGGGCGTCGCAGCCCGGTTTTTTCTCCGGGCGGATTGACAGAAAAAGATAATTAGGCAATTATTCTATATGAAATCGGACGGAACAATCCATTCCCTCAGAAAGAACATCCAGAGAGTTTACGGAGAACATTTCGTTGAAGGGAACAGGGTCACGCTTCTTTGGAAAGACAGCGAGCTGTTCCGCGGCATATTCGACTCCGTAAGGAGCGCCGAGAAACTTATTTGCCTCGAATTCTACATATTCCGTAACGATGAAACAGGGACGGAACTCGCAGACATACTCCGTCAAAAGGCGGCCGAGGGGGTAAAGATATGCCTGATCCATGACCATTTCGGCTCCTTTGGAACCCCGTTGAAATTCTGGAGAGGCCTCAAGTCCGCCGGAGTACAGATAAGGGCTTCGCGCCCATTCAAGTGGATGGCGCCGCTGCGCTATGTCCACCGGGACCACAAAAAGCTCATAATAATAGACGGGATCAGGGCCTTCACAGGCGGGCTGAACATAGCGAATGAATACAGGGGGTATCACCTCAGGAAGAAAAAGCGTGGCTGGAGAGATACGGGCCTGATCCTCGAAGGACCGGTGGTAGACATACTCCTCGATACTTTCAGGAAGAGCTGGCAGGTCTGGAAAGGGGGGCCGATATCCTTTAGCGCCGACGTGAAGCCCGTAGAAGACGGCCTCCCTGTCCTTCCGATCTTCGCCAGTTCCGCCAGGGGAAGGCGCAGAATGCGAAGACTGATCTATGAAAGCATCAACATGGCGCAAAAGAGCATATACCTTACAACCGCCTATTTCACGCCGAGCAGGAGGTTGATCCAGATCCTTGAAAACGCGGTGGCACGGGGGGTATCGGTAAAACTTCTGCTGCCCGGGAAGTCCGATATTTCGGCAGCACGCTATACCGGCCGGGCGTTTTACACGCGACTGTTAAAAGCCGGCATCGAGATCTACAATTATTCAGGCCAGATACTGCATGCAAAGACCGCGGTTTTCGACGGGATATGGAGCATCATTGGCTCGGCAAACCTGGACTTCCAGTCACTCAGGAGGAACGATGAGGGCAATGTGGGCATCATAGACGCCGGTTTCGGCGTGCGCATGTCGGAAATCTTCTTCGAAGATCTGAAAAATTCGGATAAGATAACGATCTGGAACTGGCGCAAAAGGCCTTTCTGCGAAAAGATGAAAGAGCATTTCTATGTCCTGTTCAGGCGAAGGCTCTGAGCGGCTCCGGGAGGCCGGATCGGACCACGTCATTCGAAAACGGGAAGGGTCACGACAGCCCTTGTACCCTCCCCTTCAACGGGTTCGAGCCGAAGCCTGCCGAGATTGTTCCTGACCGCCTGCCGCGCAATGCTCAGGCCAAAGCCGCTGCCGCCGGGCTTTGTGGAATAAAAGGGGGAAAACAGCTGCTCCCTGTCTTCCACTTCGAGGGGCACGCCGGTGTTGAATATCTCCACAATGAGGCTATGAGGAGGGGCGCCCTCGATCTTCGACAGGACCCTTATATATGGGTCGCCCCCGGCAAGGGCCTCCAGGCTGTTTTCGAGCAGATGTCCAAAAAGGGCCTTCAAGTCAAGGGCGTCCGCCAGAATGTAAGAGGCGGCAGGTTCGATGTCGATCTCCATACGGGGCCGGACATACTTTCCCTGACCGAAAAGAAAGCCCATCACCTCTTCCAACAGAGACCCCAGGTGGATCTTCTCCAGATGAGGCTCCCTCTCGAACACCTCCATATATGTCTTGATATCCCGTACCAACCTCTCGCACTTGATGCTCTGGGCGGATATGAACTCATACACAGGGTATGCGGGATCATTATTGTCCGCATGTCTCATGAGCCTGTTTATATTGCCGCCGATAATCGTCACGGGGTTTCTGATCCTGTCAGCGATGCCTTTTATTATCTCGATGTCGCAGCGGGTAGTGGACTCCACGTAAGCGTCGGTCTCAACCAGAAGGCAGAAGTCGATGAGTTTGTCCACCAGTCTCAGGACGTTGACCGCTATATCCGGGGGGAGTTCCGAGAGCACAAATTCCTGGCAGAACTGCCTTACCACCGAAAAGCCCATGTTGGAAAACCGCTTGTCCAGTTTGATCTCCACATGTTTCATACCCACCTTCCAGAGATACCCCAGGAAATTTTCATCGAGACCGCTTGAAAACAGCGCCTCAAACCAGTTCGCCCATGCCTCCAAGAGGTAGCCGGACCTGTGTTCGTGCTCGATAATGAGTCTCCCCTCCGGTATGGCCATGAAGTAGTCGTAAAAATAGTGCGCAAACCGGTCCTTATGTCCCGCAAAGAATTCCTTCAGGGGCTCGAGCTCTTTAAGCTCACCCTCTCTTATGCCGAGACGCAGCCTGAAGGTCTGAAGCTTTTTGTAAGGTATTTCGGTAGTTGCCATCGGGTCATTCATATTCTATCACAAGACCGCCGGAATGCCAGAGGCATGGGCTGGATCAGGAGAGCTCTCTCTTCCTTTTGCAGTTGTGCACTTGCACATCCCGGGAAATTGTGTATAATGATCCATCAAAAACTTTTTTTAGGGGGTAGCGATGACAAAGGCAGACCTTATCGACAAGATGGCAAAGGAGGCCGATATCTCCAAGGCGGCAGCCGGCAAGGCGCTGGATTCATTTATCGACGGCGTGAAGAAGACCGTCAAGAAGGGCGGCAAGGTTTCGCTCGTGGGCTTCGGCACCTTCTCCGTCTCAAAGAGAAAGGCCAGGAAGGGCAGAAACCCTCAGACGGGCGAGACCATAAAGATCAAGGCTACGAAGGCACCGAAGTTTACGGCAGGAAAAGGGTTTAAAGACGCAGTAAAGTAGTGCACATATCCTCAAGGAAAGGGCATGGGCAATCCCGTGCCCTTTCAACCGGTCCTTCGCTGGAATTGTTGGAGTGGCCGGTCAACTCGTCGGCACTCTCTGGACTGGCCGCTCAGTTTCAGGTCACAAATGATCCAGCCCCTCCAGTCTCTTGTACCATGGAGCGGGTGCCGGTGATGCTATAATATCCCCCATGTATGTCGTGACCGCAAGAGGCCTCACAAAAGATTACGGGCCGCTCCGCGCCCTGGATCATATAGACTTCGACATTGCAAAGGGTGAGTGTTTCGGCTTCCTCGGACCCAACGGCGCAGGGAAGACGACCGCCATGGGTATTATCTACTGCTTTATGCCTCCCGGCTCCGGTACGGTGGAGGTGTTCGGCATGTCCGTCACGGAATGCCCGAGCCGCATAAAATCCCGGATAGGGGTCATGCCACAGGAGGACAATCTCGACCCGGACCTTTCGGTTATCGAGAACCTCACAGTATATGCACGGTATTTCGATGTCCCTGCCAGGAAGTCCCTGCCGGCGGCGTGGGAGCTTCTTGAATTCGTGGAGCTGAAGGAAAAAGCGAAGGCCCGCATAAAGGACCTTTCGGGCGGGATGAAGAGGAGACTGCTTCTTGCACGGGCACTCATAAACGACCCGGAACTGCTGATCCTGGACGAACCTACTGTCGGTCTCGACCCACACAGCAGGCACTCCGTGTGGGAAAAACTGGAATACCTTAAGTCGAGGGGGACGACATTTCTGCTTACCACGCATTACATGGAAGAGGCCGAAAAGATCTGCGACCGCGTGGCCATAATGGATTCGGGCAAGATCATAACCACAGACTCCCCCTCGGGTCTGATGAGCACATACGGGGGGACCCTGGAAGACGTGTATCTAAGACTGACAGGGAGGTCTCTTGCAGCTTAAACGCGCCTTCAGGGTATGGCAAAGACACTTCAAGGTCTACACCAAGCTTTACCGGTCGAGCATCGCTTTGAATTTCGTCGAGCCGGTCCTGTACCTGGCCGCTCTGGGACTGGGGCTTGGCGCATACGTCAGGGAAATTAACGGGATACCGTACATTGATTTTATCGCCCCCGGAATAATAGCGTCCTCCGCAATGTTTGCAGCCACGTACGAATGCACTTACGGCACCTATGTCCGCATGGAATACCAGAAGACCTTCGATGCCATCCTTGCCACCCCGGTGAATCTTGGCGACCTTGTCGCCGGCGAACTCATATGGGGCGCTTCGAAGAGCATGTTTTACGGGTTGATCATCATAATCGTCATTTCCGCCTTCGGGCTCGTCGCCTCTCCCCTGATAATACTGGCCATTCCCATGCTCTTTGCGAGCGGTCTGATCTTTGCCGAGATATCCATGATCTTCGCGGCCGTAGTACCGGGAATCGACTCATTCAACTATTTCTATACGCTTTTCATGACCCCGATGTTCCTCTTTTCCGGCATATTCTTCCCCCTTGACGGTCTGCCCCCTCTGGTCTCCAAGCTGGCCTTCTTCACGCCGCTTTACCACCTGGTGAATATCTGCCGTTCCTTTTCGGCGGGGAAGCCCTCCGCTGCCATCCAAGACGTGGTATGGGTTCTGGCCGTCGCCCTGATACTCGCCCCCTACCCTTTCAGACTCATGCGGAGGAGGCTGATAAAGTGATATCACGTGCGACGGGAAAAAGCGTTTCCGGACTCATTCTGTTACTGACGTTTATTCTGTTCTCCGGTGGTCTTGCCCTCGCCTTCGAAGGACCGCTTCAGGTAAAAAACCAGTTTCCTCTCTTCCTGACGGTGGATTCGCCCCGCCTGGAATCGGCGGCTACTGAAACATCTTTTACAGCCGGCTTTTCCTATTCGAGCGTATACATGGTCCGTAGTTCGGCATCATGGAATACAAATCTCGATATGGAGGTGGCCGACCTTGACCTGAGGTACAGGAAAGACATCCCGGGCCTCTTCGAACTTGGGATAGAAGTCCCGTTCTTGAGCTTCTCCAGCGGCTTCATGGACGATTTCCTGAAGGGGTACCACAAAGCCTTCGGTTTTTCCGATTACGGCAGGAGCAACAGACCGGAAAATGCATTTCTTTACGAAGTCAGGCGTAATGGTGCCACAGTAATCAGGGGCAGGAACGGAAGGACCGGTCTCGGAGACATCAGGCTGTCGGCCAAAAGAGAGATATTGGCCGGAGATCCGCTCGTCAGTTTGAGGATTGATGTGGAACTGCCGACGGGAGACGCATCGGCAGGTTTCGGGAGCGGCAGCTTCGACACCGGGGCGGCGTGCCTCGTCAACAAAAGGCTCGGTGAAAAATTCATGTCCTACATGAATATCGGCGCCGTCTTTCCCGGAGATCTGCGGGCCGCAGAGACCGTTGACATGAAGACATTCCTTTACGGCGGCGCGGGTGTGGAAGCGGGCCCATGGGGCAACCTCAGTTTTCTGGGACAGATACTGTTTCAGGGTTCGCCTCTTCCCAAAACCTCAATCCCGCAGGTCGACAGAACGGCAGCCCTTCTGTCCTTCGGCGCCCGGTACGACGCCGGGAAAAACCTTCTCGAACTCTCGATCACGGAAGATCCCAATACTGCTGGTGCTCCGGACTTTACGTTGAATCTCACTTACAGAAGGACGTTCCCGAGCGACTAGAGTCGTGCGTCACGTGTCTCTTTAAGCAGAAGCTTTAGCAAATCTCCACATCGTTACTCCCTGGCCAATAATCTGGAAGGCATCGTCTTCAGAAACAGGAGAAGCTGTCCAGAAAGCCTTCGGGACGCCTGCGCGGGAATGACAGCCGAGAAAAGCCAGCAGGTCGGCGGCGGTCCGGATTCTCCGGATTTCTGAATCCCCGGGTTAAATCCGGAGATGACCGGAGACTTTGTACACTGACTCTAACTATTGATAGCGGGATTTGATATACTTTTTGAAAGAAGGCCACTAATGTAAGTCAATCCGAAGGATTGACGTGAGAGGAGGTGAATAAATGGCGATACGGAAGACCGCAGTCAAAAAAACTACTGCCAGGAAGGCCGCGTCGAAAAAGGCGACTGCCGGGAAGACGGTCACCAGGAAAAAAACGGCAGCCAGGACGGCTCCACGCAAGACAACGGCAAAAAAGACAGTGAAAAGGAGCAGGAAGTCATCTGCCCGTGTCAGAGAAGGTCAGGGATACGTGTGCACTGTCTGCGGGCTCAGTGTGACGGTCGACGAAGAATGCGGGTGCGTCGACACCTGCGACATTATCTGTTGCGGGCAACAGATGGAGCCGAAGGGATAAAACCCAGCCGGCCCAAAGAAAGTACAAACCAGGCAGCCCTGCCGGTGTAGAAGCCGGCAGGGCTGAATATACCAAAAAACCTTGTGAGAATGGCAAAAATTCTGTCTTGCGGACGATATGCTCAGGCAACTCCATGAAGGCGGAGATCGCTATTCCCAGCTATCGATATCCTTATTTTCTCCGTCGCCGCCCGGGGCGCCATCGAGTCCATAAGTGAAGAGGTCATAGTCGCCATGGGTACCCGGACTAGTATACTGATACGGCCGTCGCCACGGGTCATTCGGCACACCCTTCTTGAGATAAGGCCCGTCCCATCCGTCAATCCCCGGGTTTACCACCAGGGCATTGAGCCCTTCAGACGTGGTCGGATAGCGACCCGTATCGAGCCTGAAGGAATCCAGCGCCTGTCCGAATAACTCTATCTGCGTCTTTGCCGCCGCCGTCTTTCCCTTACCGACCTTGCTGAAAAGGGTCGGTCCGACAAGGGCGGCAAGCAGTCCGAGAATTACCATAACCACCAGGAGTTCAATAAGGGTGAAGCCCCCCTTGCCCCTGACCCGGATATGTATTTCCTTGTTTTCCATCTATCCTCCAATATCATACGAGAGACTGATTTCAGGTCTCTCATGTCGACTATGTTTATCTTATCACAGGCAAAAAAACAGCGTCAAATGGCGTACTGCTTCCCTTCAGTCTTTACTATTTACGGGCGAGATGATAAAATCCTTTACCTATGGCTTATAAGAGCATAAAGCACTGGCCCGAGGCGGAGCGCCCTCGTGAGCGGCTGCTCGCCCGGGGCCCCGAAGCCATGTCCGATGCTCAACTGGTCGCAATCGTTCTCAGGACAGGGGGAGGCGGCCGCAGCGCCCTGGACATCGCCATGGAACTGCTTGATACGTTCGGCACGATGAGGGACCTGGAGAGGGCGTCCGTTTCGGAATTCTGCAGCCTCAAGGGCATGGGCACGGCCAAGGCGGCGCAGCTGAAGGCGGCGCTGGAACTCGGCAGAAGGCTGTTCAGGGAACCCCCGGTGAAGGGTCCGGGCTTTTCTACAGGACAAGACGTTTACTCCTATTTCCATCCCCTGTTAAGGAACCTCGACAAAGAAGTTTTTCACTGCGCGATGCTTGATGTCAAAAACAGGCTGATCAGGGACTCGCGCATATCCGAAGGCACACTCACATCTTCCCTTGTGCACCCGCGCGAAGCATTCAGGGATGCAATAAGGGAATCTGCCGCCTCCGTGATTTTTGTCCACAATCATCCCAGTGGAGATCCAAGCCCCAGCAGGGAAGATATATTGTTGACGGAGAGATTAAAAGCCGCGGGAGAGACAGTAGGCATAAGGGTACTCGACCATATTATCGTGGGAGACGGCAGTTACGCGAGCATGCTCGAAAAAGGCTATTTAAAGAACAAATAAAGTATAATATTAATTTCCGG
>Ga0307436_1001438_pt1 | contig 10530 bp, 10 predicted proteins | sample SalMarWE160440MG_FD_202513 | JGI IMG/M metagenome (GOLD analysis project Ga0307436, IMG submission 202513) | Salt marsh sediment microbial communities from the Plum Island Ecosystem LTER, Massachusetts, United States - WE1604-40 | ecosystem: Environmental > Aquatic > Marine > Intertidal zone >...
TGGTCTGCCGCTCAGGCTATCGGAGCGTGCTAGCGACCCACGCCATGCAGGTGCTGGGGTACGCCGACGTGGCTTCCCTGAAGACCGGATTGCGCGGCTGGAACGACTACGAGCAGCCGTTGGTCGACAGCGGCGGTGGTGCCGTCGCGGTGGAAGATGCCGACGAATACTTCACGCCGAAGCTGCGTCCCGAGCAGCTCCGACCCAAGGATTCCGTGAGCAGTTGAGCCGTTTCGCCCGGACGCCGGAGGCGCTGTCGTGCCCGCGGGATCAGAGCATCTTGCCGGGCCCGATGGGGGAGGCCGCCCCCAGGTCGGAGTGCCCCGGCGCTTGGTACCAGCTCAGCTTTTCCTGCAGCTGCACCACCTCGCCGACGATGATCAGGGTCGGCGGCTTGGGCTGGCCTCGCTCGACGATGGCGGGAAGGCTGGTGAGGGTGCCGGTGAATACGCGCTGCAGGTGGGTGGTGCCCTGCTGAACCAGGGCAGCGGGCATCCGCGGCGACACACCGTGGAGCAGGAGTTGGCGGCAGATCTCCGGCAGGCCATGCAGGCCCATGTAGAAGACCAGCGTCTGGCGGGGCTGGGCGAGCTGGGGCCAGTTCAGGTTGATGGTGCCGTCCTTGAGATGACCGGTCACGAAGGTGACGGATTGGGCATAATCCCGGTGCGTGAGCGGGATGCCCGCATAGGCGGCGCACCCGGAAGCGGCGGTGATGCCGGGCACGACCTGGAAGGGGACGCCCTCCTGGGCCAGGGTGTCGATCTCTTCGCCACCGCGCCCGAAGATAAACGGATCCCCGCCCTTGAGGCGCAGCACCCGTTTGCCCTGCTTGGCCAGCCGTGCGAGCAGCCGATTGATCTCCTCCTGGCGCATAGCGTGGTTGTCTCGCTCCTTGCCGACATAGATGCGCTCGGCGCCCCTGCGGGTCATGTCCAGGATCGCTTTGGCGACCAAGCGATCGTAGACCACCACATCGGCCTGCTGCATGAGTCGTAATGCTCGGAAGGTGAGCAGGTCCGGGTCGCCGGGTCCGCCGCCGACCAGATACACCTCGCCCATACCCGTACTGGGGCTTGAATCGGCGAGCTCGCTGGCGAGGATCGCTTCGGCCTCTTGCAGGTGTCCAGAGAAGATGCGCTCGGCCACGGCGCCCTGCAGCACCCGGTCCCAGAAGCGTCTCCTGTCGGGCGGGCTGGTGAAGCGGGTCTTGACCTTGTCACGGTAGCGCCGGGTCAGCTCCGCCAGGCGGCCGTAGCCAGCCGGAATCAGTGATTCCAGGCGGGTCCGGATGAGTCGGGCGAGCACCGGCGAGGCCCCCCCCGTGGACACCGCTGCCACCACTGGAGAGCGGTCGATGATCGAGGGAACGATGAAGCTGCAGAGCTCGGATTGATCCACGCAATTCACCGGGATGCGCCGCGTCGCGGCTTCGGCGGAGACCGCTCGGTTGACTGCGGGGTCCTCGGTCGCGGCGATCGCCAGGTGGCAATCCTGCAGGTCCACGGGCTGGAATGCCCGGGCCAGGTGCTCGATCGAGTTGCGGTCGCGCATCTCCGCCAGGCTGCGGGCGAGGCGGGGGGCGACCACCCGGACCAATGCCCCGGCGCTTAACAGGAGGTCGACCTTGCGGATCGCAATGCGCCCGCCGCCCACGACCAGGCAGCGCCTGCCTTTGACGTCGAGAAAGATAGGAAGGAAGTCCACGGTTACACCTCGGAATCCGGGCTGTCCGGCGAGCCGGGCGACGACTCATCGTCGGGCAATCTATCATCGCAGAAACGACAATTGGCCACTCCATAAACCATGTTCAAGCCAACGAGCCCCTGGGAAAAGGGGGGCCAATTCGGATCTCGCCGACAGGGTGAGTCGCTGCATGCCGTAAAGCACGCCCTGTTCCGAATCCATGGGCACCTCGGACGCGGTGCGACGAGCCCTATTCGAGAAATGCGGGCTCGAACCGGGGGCCTTGTCGGGGATGCGGGCGAGAGACGCCGGAAACGGATTGAAGAAGACAGTAACTGATAATATACTGTTTAGCTCAATTTTTCCGGCCGGGTCGCAAAGGTGGTCAGAGAAATCGAATCGCTTGAGCTCTTGGAGTGGATCGGCCGTTCCGAGCGGTTGCATCTTCTTGACATCCGTAGCGATGGGGAGGTCGCCCAGGGGGTGCTGCCCGGGGCGGAGCATGTCCCCATGCATCTGCTGCCGGCGAGAATCGCCGAATACCCTGGGGACCGGGATATCGTGCTCTATTGCCGCAGCGGCGCCCGCTCCTACCACGCGTGCGTGCACCTGGCCCAGCACGGCTTCTGCAATGTGATCAATCTGCGGGGCGGCATCATGGCTTGGATGCGCCATGGTCTGCGGATCGCCGACCTGGGCCGCCGCGGGGCCGGGTCGTGAAGGCCCGGCCCTTGCGCTCGGGCCGAAATTCGAATATAAGTACGGACTGTTTTTTTACAACTGACAAACAACCGGAGGTCGCAAGATGGCTGATTTTGATCAGGAGCTCGACGCGAGTGGTCTGAACTGCCCGCTGCCTATTCTGCGCGCGAAGAAGACGCTGTCAGGGATGGAGTCCGGCAAGATCCTGCACGTAATCGCGACCGATCCCGGCTCCGTAAAGGATTTTGAAGCGTTCGCGAAGCAGACTGGAAACGAGCTGATGGAGTCGTCGGAACAAGGCGGAAAGTTCCAGTTCTTGATCAAGAAGGCCTGAACTCCCGTCGCTCGACGACAAAACGCTCAAGCTTGGAGGATAGAGAGATGTCAGCTGAGAAAAAGTTGGCCATCATCGCCACTAAGGGCTCTTTGGACTGGGCTTACCCGCCTTTCATCCTGGCATCTACGGCTGCCGCTCTGGGCTACGAGACCCAGATCTTCTTCACCTTCTATGGCCTGCAGCTGCTGCGCAAGAGGCTAAGCCTCGAGGTCACGCCGTTGGGCAATCCCGGGATGCCCATGCCGATGGCCATGGACAAGTGGTTTCCGGTCCTGCTCACGGCATTGCCCGGGATGCAGAGCATGATGACGACCATGATGAAGAAGAAGATGAAGGCCAAGGGCGTGGCGAGTATCGAAGAGCTGCGCTCCCTGTGCCAGGAGGCCGATGTCAAGCTGATCGCCTGTCAGATGACGGTCGACCTTTTCGACATGGATACCTCGGAGTTCATCGACGGTGTCGAGTACGGCGGTGCCGCGACCTTCTTCGAGTTCGCCGGCGAGACTGACATCTGCCTGTATATCTGAGCCAGTCTCCGGTGTCCCTGGGGCGCCGTGATGCAAGAGCCGCCCTTCAGGGCGGCTTTTTTTGCTGTCCGCCCGGTTGAATGCCACCCGGCGCCGTTCGCTGCGGTGCCCGGTTGCGTTGAGAAATGCTGACTACGGAAACCGCCAGCGGATCTGGGCGCTCAGAATGTCTACATGGGCGTCGTAGCTGCCTTTCAGCACGGCGACTCCAAGCGAATCGACGCGGTCGATAGGGGGGTCGGGGACGAATAGGTGGGCGTAGGCAACATCGATGCCCAACCTCTCAGAGAATTGGTAGCCGAAGCCGGCTGCCAGCCACAGCCGGTCGTTGTCCGGGATACGGGGTGTGCGGTCCTGGGGATTGGCGATCGGGGACCGGTCCAGGGCCACGCCGCCGCGCCACACCCATCGCTTGCTGGGGCGATACTCGGTCCCGAGGGAGTAGCGGAAGCTGTCCTTCCAATGCACGACCTCGGAGCCGGTGGGCAGGATACCATCGAAGTCGAAGACCAGCTCTTGCAGGCAGCTCCACTCGGTCCAGGTCACATCCGCCATCAGGGCCCAGCGGTCGTTGAGCGGATGAAACAGGCTAAGAGAGGCCAGCGCCGGCACCGAGGTGTCGGAACGGGCGGCTACGTCGTGCAGCAATCCGGCGGGCCGGGACGAGATCTTCGGCCCGTTGAGGAGGGTCACGTCGGCCTCGCCGGTAACACGGTAATCCAGACCCGAGCGGTAGTGGGCACCGATGCGGGTGCCGTCGTCCAGCTCCAATAGAGCACCAACGTTGTAGCCCCAGGCTTGATCGTCGCCATTGATGTCCAGATTGCTGTCGAGCCGCGCGGCGAGCGGCCGTCCCAAGAGCGGAAGCAGTCCCGCTATGTCAACGGCGTTGGACAGCTCGGCCCGCAGGTACTGGTAATCGAGTCCCGCCCCGAGGCTGAGTCGGTTGGTCAAGCGAAAGGCGATCGCCGGATTGAGATTCACGGTGGTCAGTCGCGAGCGCCCGGCGTGGTATCGCCCTATCCAGCCCGGGTCATACTCGGTGCTCAGCCCGAAGGGGGTGTTGACGCCGATGCCGAAGGCGAGGCGATCGCCGACGGGGTGCACGTAATACAGATTCGGGACGACGGACAGGATGCCGGCCTGACCGCCCTCGTCCCGCCCCAGGCCGGTCCCGAAAAGCCTGACCAGGTCGCGAGATCCCTGATCGTTAAACCGGGCGCTGGGAGCCACGAGATGCAAGCCGAGCACGCCCTCGGGTGCATGCAGCCGCGTCATGCCGGCCGGATTGAAGAACAGAGTGCTGGCGTCTTCCGCGAGCGCTGCGCCCCCGGCGTAGGCCCCACCCATGGCGCTCACGCTCTGCTCGATCAGAAAATACCCGGAGGCAGGGCAGTTTCCAAACCACAGCAGTCCCGCGGCACAAGCCCCGAAGCCCCAGAGGTGTTTTCCCGATTTCTTCTGCTTCTGCACCGCTCCGCTCCAGGCAGGATGAGTTGTTTTGCCTCCGTACCGGTGCGTTGTTGCAGCACCCGTGAAGGGGAGCCCGCTTCGGCCCGACTGGAAGTTCGCTCACTATAATATACGCTTGTGTGACGAGCGACGCTGGTTCAGCAAGGTTTTTTCGGGCCTACCTTTCCGGACTCGATGGGGACGCGTTGAAGGGGGCGGGATTTCAGGTGGCGGGCGAGTACAGCCCCTATGCGGATACCCACATCATCGTGGCCACCAACGGCTTCCTGCGCAAGCTCGCTAGCGAACAGGAGAGCGGGCCGTATCTGGCCGGCCAGCGTGTATCCGTGGTGCGCCAAGGCCCGAGGATTCAGGTCGCCTATACCAACCCCTATTATTGTGCCGCGGCCTACCGGATCAAAGGTGACGTTAGCTCGGTCGCTACCAAGCTCAAAGACACGCTCGGTGCCCAGGAGGGGTTTGGGGCGGAGCAGGGGCTGACACCGTCGAAGCTTGCGCGGTATCACTATACGTTCGGGATGGAGTACTTCAACGACCAGATGACACTTGCGACATACGATGATCAGGCTCAGGCGCTGCGGTCCGTGGAGAAGGCGCCCGATGCCAAGAGGGGCGGCACTTCGGAGGTGTATCGCATCGACTCCTCTGACGGCAAGGTGGCGGTTTTTGGCGTCGCCATGACCGAAGACTACAGCAGCGACGAGAAGATCATGTTCACCATCGATGTCGGCGATCAGCTGAAGCAAGCCGCCCACCTGCCGTACGAGATGGTAGTGCATGAGGGGGAGGTCAAGGCGTTGGCGCCGCGCTTTCGGACCGCCATCGATCTTCCTGACCAGGAAATGATGGGCAAGCACAGCTTCATGAGTATCATGAGCAGCCCGCAAGCGATCGAGAAGGCGTTGACGCTGGCTGCGGGAGGCTCCTGGACCGAGGCCCCGAGCTCGCGGGGCGGCTTCAATTTTTGATCCACCCGGAGCAGGCAGGCTGAGCGATCACCGGTGGAGGGTGGGCGGCCGCCACGCGCCGGCCGCTCCCCGCCGCTCTACCCCAAAGGTCCGAAAGACCGCCTCGGCTCGGGTGCCTGCCACGCTGTGCCGGCTTTGCCGCCGGGCGGCGGTTCCATCGCCCATGCACGTCCGCGAAAGTGCGGACGGAGCTCAGTTGGGATTGATCCCAGGCTGGTGTATTATATAAGCCATTTTTATCGCTCCCAAGGCGGGGGTGGACGAGATGGCCGATCGACGACTTCAGGTGTTCCACACGGTGGCCCGGCTGCTCAGCTTCACCAAGGCCGCCGAGACCCTGCATATGACCCAGCCCGCGGTGACCTTCCAGGTGCGACAGCTGGAGGAGCATTTCAACACGCGCCTGTTCGACAGGACCCATAATCGCATCAATCTGACCGAAGCGGGTGTGCGCGCCTATGAATATGCGGATCGGATTTTCGAGCTCTACCAGGAGATGGAGAACTCGATTCGTGAGATGACGGGAGAGATTCGCGGCGCCCTGACCATCGGTGCCAGTACGACGATAGCGGAGTACATGCTGCCCACCCTGCTGGGCGACTTCAAGGCGAAGTACCCGGACGTCGAGATCCACCTCAAGGTGTCCAATACCGAAGGTATAGTGTCGATGGTCGAGAACAACGCCATCGATCTCGGCGTGGTCGAGGCGCCGGTGACCAACAAGAACCTGGTGGTGGAGGTCTGCCGCATGGATGAGTTGGTCGCTATCGTGCCACCCAATCACCCCCTGGTGGGCCGTGAGGCGCTTGCCCTGCCCGAGCTGGTGGGCTACCCGTTCATCTGCCGAGAGGAGGGCTCGGGCACCCGGGAGGTGATCACCGAGTACCTCGGTAAGCTGGAGGGTTGCAGTGATTCTCTGAATATATCAATGGAGCTCGGGAGTCCCGAGGCCGTGAAGGGTGCTGTCGAGGCCGGGATGGGGGTCTCGGTGGTCTCGGGGGCGACCATCCAAAAGGAGCTCAGGCTGGGCACCCTGGTGTCCATCCATCTGGAGCCGACACTGCAGCGTCCCTTTTCCTTCGTGCATCAGAAGCAAAAATTTCGCCTGCGGGTGATGGAGGAGCTGCTCAATTTTGCGCGCTCCTACTGCAAGAGCCACCACGCGGCGGGAGAGGGTCCCTAGGTTGCTGGAGCTGAGAAGCCAGCTGCCACCCGAGCAGCGTCGCCTCCTCGGTCTGTTCAGACGTTTGGGCGACACCGACCGGGCCATGCTCCTGGCGTTTGCCGAGTTCCTGGCCGCCCGGCGGAAAGCTGGCCAGAGTGCGCAGGCCGACACTGTCGCGGTACCTAGAGCGATTCCCCGCCCCGCGGGAGAATCCGTGGTCGCCGCGATCAAACGCCTATCTGACACCTATTTCATGCTTGACCGCTCGGTGCTGCTCACCGATACGTCCGCTCTCATGGCGGCGCACCTGCTCCAGGGCCGCCCGGCGGAGGAGGTCGTCGACGAGCTCGAGGATCTGTTCGCGGCGCATTACCGCCGCCTGCAGCCCGAGCCCGACGACTGATCCTCCAGAATCTGAGTCATGCGGCTGCTTGCAGACTGGTTCAAGCTGCATTTCTCCGACCCGCAGGTCGTATTGCTGGCCGTGCTGCTCGTACTCGGCTTCGCCGTGGTCCTGACCATGGGTGATATGCTGGCGCCTGTCCTCGCCAGCATCGTGGTCGCCTATCTCCTGGAAGGGCTGGTCAGCCTGCTGACCCGCCGCGGCGTGCCGCGACTGGTGGCCGTCGGAATCGTGTTCCTGGTGTTCCTGCTGTTCGTGACGTTGATCCTGTTCGGTATGGTGCCTGCACTCTCGCGTCAGGTGACCCAGTTCTTTCAGCAGCTGCCGAACATCATCTCCGAGGGGCAGCGCCAGCTCATGCAGCTGCCCCAGCGCTATCCGGACGTAATCTCTCCGGAGCAGATACAGGAGCTGATCGGGCGTATTCGCCAGGAGGTGCTCGCGTTCGGCCAGCAGGTGGTGTCCCTGTCTATCGCCTCCGTGGTGAGCATCATCACCATTCTCATATACCTGATTTTGATGCCTCTGCTTGTGTTCTTCTTTCTCAAGGACAAGCAGGAGATTCTCGGCTGGCTGGTGCAGTTCCTGCCCGATGACCGGGCCTTGGCGCAGGAGGTCTGGGCTGACGTGGACCGGCAGCTCGGCAATTATGTTCGGGGCAAATTCTGGGAGATCCTCATCGTCGGATCGATCAGCTTCGCCGCCTTCAAGGCCTTGGGGCTCGACTATGCAATGATGCTCGCCGTGCTGGTGGGACTATCGGTGATCATTCCGTTCATCGGGGCGGCCGTGGTGACCATCCCGGTGGTGCTGATCGCTTGGTTCCAGTGGGGCTGGGGGGCGGACTTCGTCTGGCTGGCCGCCACCTACCTGGTCATACAGGCGCTTGACGGCAATGTTCTCGTGCCCCTGTTGTTCTCGGAGGTCGTGAATCTCCACCCGGTGGCCATCATCGTTGCTATTCTCGTGTCCGGGGGCTTCTGGGGCTTCTGGGGTGTGTTCTTTGCGATCCCCTTGGCGACCGTGGTACAAGCGATCATCAGCGCCTGGCCGGCGCCCGACAAGCAGCGCGCGGACAAGCGGGTGGAGGATCAGCGGGGTCGAAGCTGAGGCAGCCCGCATTGCTTACCAACCTTCTGCTGCGGCGTTCGATTGACCCGAATCTGGCGCGTTGCTCGTGGCCCGGGTGCGCGGACCAGGATCTGTCTGCGCTTCCCAGAGCGCGACTCAGAGGTTGTGAAAAACTCGCCGGCCGTAGCGAGGGCGACCCTGGGCGCGTCCGGCAAGGCGCAGGAAGCCGAAGATCGGGGAGCCTAGTGGGGCTAGTGACCCGATTTTGGGGCTTCTGCAACGCTGTCGGGCATGTTCAGGGGCGTCCGCCGTAGCTTGGGGGATCTTGTCACAAACTCTCAGTCCGAGCCAGGCGCCTCTGAGCCCCACCCGAGCCCTTCACTGCCCCGCACGAATTGCCCTACCCACAGATCCGCACCGTAAGATTGCGCTGGATCGCTGCCCTGGGGGACAGCCTCTTCGGCCATCATCACCAGTGCCCCGGCGCGATGAGCGGCGTCGACCAGGGCCGACAGGGCGTCCTTGCCTTTTCGGACCAACGTGGAGTCGGCCTCCACGTATGCTACTTGCAGGAACGACAACACCCGGCTGGCCGCGTCGGTGCCTGTAAATCGGGTGAGGGCGGTTGCTATGCCCATTTCCCTGAGGCGGCGCACCAGGTTGCGGGCCGCTTTTGGATCGGTGCCGATCTCGGCGAGGGACAGGCCGAATACCAGTCCGGTGCCGACGAGGTGCCGAGTACGCAGGCCGTCGCGAAGGGCTTCGAGCGCGTCGGGGTCCGCCAGCGACTGGGGAGATAGCCGAACCAGAAGTGTCTGCTCGCTCCGCCCCTGCTGGTCCTCGAGGAAGCCGACCGCTCTCTCCAGAGTCAGGCGGTCGAGCCGGAGCAAGAGGCCGGCCTCGGCGGCAATCCGCCGCACCCTAGGTGCGGGGACGGCGCCGTCGGGGCCGGAAATGCACAAGCCGAGCTCATAACCCTGGACCGACTGGTTGAGCGAGTCGGAGATGCGCCGGAAGCTGAGCTCGAGGCGGCTTGAGGCGATAGCGTCACGGACCCGCGCCACGGTTGGACCGGGCTCCCCCGGACTGTAGCGTTCAGCCGCTGTGCTGCGGTCCGGTGCCGCGATGGCCGTGGATCCCTGCGCCAGCTCCGGATGCAAGGGCCAGAGCCTGAAGCCGGCCTTAAGCCGTACCGGGCGCCCTTCGACATGGAATGGCGGCTCGGACAGGGAGCGTACCAAGCGCTCGGCGATCGGGCGCAGGTTGCTGCCCGCGGACTGACGCAGCAGCAGAGCCAAGCTGTTCTCTCCCGACCGGGTGGCCACGTCGCCGTTTCCGAGCTGGTTGGATATGCGTTTTCCGACCATGGCGAGCAAGGTCTCGAGGGCCGCCGGGCTCAGTTGGGCGCGCAGCGCCGGAAAATCTTCGATGTCGATGTGCAGCATGGCGGCGGGGGCTTGGTCTCCCTCCTGCCCCGAGAGCAGGGCATCGACGCGCTCGAAGAAGTGCTGCTTGGACGTCAGCCCGGTGGCGGGGTCGATGCGCGGCTGCTCGCCGTGCTCGAGACCATCCTGGAGCTGGCGTGCGCGGCAAATGCGGTTGTTCACGGTGGCGATGAGGTGCTTGGGTCGGATCGGCTTGGCGATAAAGTCGTCTGCGCCGACGCTCAGCGCTGTCTGCTGTTTCTCGGGGTTCTGCTCCCCGGACAGATAAACGATCGGCAGGGTGAGCAGCCGTTTGTCCTGGCGGATCAGTCGCGTGAGCTCGACTCCGCTGACGTTGGGCATGTAAACGTCCATCAGCACCAGGTCAGGGTTGAAACGTTGCATCGCGCCCATGGTCTGCAAGGCGTCGGTCACCACCTCGGTCTCCATGCCTCCCTTGCGCAGGATGGTGGCGGCGAACTTGGCCTGGGAGGGGTCGTCTTCGACCACCAGCACCCGATAGGCTTTGCGGTCGGCCGCCTTGATGAGCTGCGTGACCCGGCGGACCACCGACTCGGTGTCGAGGGGTGCGGAGAAATAGGCGTCGGCGCCGGCCCGCATCGCTGCTAGGTGGCGCTTGATGTCGTTGGACGGGGAGACAAAGACCATCGGAAGGGACTGGGCCGTGCCGACACCTGGCTTCCGAATGTTCTCCAGCAGCGGGGAGGCTTGTGCCAGCAGGCTCGCGTCCATGATGAGCGCGCTCGGCCAGCC
>Ga0307436_1001440_pt1 | contig 10522 bp, 6 predicted proteins | sample SalMarWE160440MG_FD_202513 | JGI IMG/M metagenome (GOLD analysis project Ga0307436, IMG submission 202513) | Salt marsh sediment microbial communities from the Plum Island Ecosystem LTER, Massachusetts, United States - WE1604-40 | ecosystem: Environmental > Aquatic > Marine > Intertidal zone >...
AGGGCTACGACGAAGCCTTGTTACTCCAATCAGTCGAGCGCATCCGCTCCTATTACCAGGGGCGTGGGCACTATCACGTTCAGGTGACGCACGAAGAGGTCAAGGACGACGGCGTCCTTCACCTCCACATCACGGTGGATCCGGGACCGGTGTTCGAGTTGGACGCGATCCGGTTCGAGGGCAACGAGACCTTCTCGAGCGATCGCCTCCGAACACTGATGGCGACCTCGCCGCGCCGGCTCGCGGTGCCGGGCAGCGGCCGCCTGGTCGACTCTACGCTGGATGAGGACCTCACCAATCTGCGTACCTTCTACGCCTTGCAAGGCTTCCCGGAGGCTCGTGTCGGGCCGCCGCAAATCGAAGTCCGTGGACAGCGCATCGGGTTGACGATTTCGGTGCGGGAAGGGCGACGGCAACGCATCGTGCGCATCCAGATCGAAGGGGTTCAGAACCTCGATGTCGACAAGCTGCGTCGGGATCTGCCGGTGAGAGAAGGCGGCCCGTATCACCCGCAGTTGGTCGAGGACGCCCTCGACCTCATCCGCTCTCGCTACGAGGACGCCGGATATCCCTGGACACAGGCCTCGGACTCACTCGACTGGAACGCCGACCACGACTTGGTGAATCTGGACATCCAGGTGTTCGAGGGTCCGCAGGTCCTGGTGGACCAGGTCATCGTACGGGGTGAGAGCCGGACCGGAACCGATGTCATCCGGCGTTCGGCCGGCATCCAATCCGGCGATTCGATGAGCGTGCGCAAGCGACTCGAAGTTCAGCGGCGGCTCTACAACCTCGGCGTATTCTCGACCGTGCAGGTGGAGATGGCGCCCGGGACGCCGTACGACACTCGGCGCAACCTCATCGTGCGCGTCCGCGAAGGTCTGAACCGCAAGGTGACGTATGGCTTCGGCTATGACTCCGAGGATGGCCCGCGCGGCCTATTGGGTCTGTCGTGGTCGAACATCGGCGGCCGCGCCATCACGGCGGCGGCCGATGCCAAGGTCAGCGACATCAACCAGGAGTACCGCCTGCTGGTGCGTCAGCCCTATGTCGGGCGCCTCGCCTGGCCGATCACCTTCTCGCTCTTCCAGGTGCAAGAGCGCCACGAGGATTTCATCTCGAGGCGGCACGGCCTGCAGAGTCAGATCGAGCGCACCACCACTCATTGGCGTGAAGGCCTGCTCTACAGCTATCGGGTCGTGGACGTGTTGCCGCCCAAGGATCTGCAATCGGGCACGATCTTCGATCCCACGATCAATGACCCGGCGCTACGCAACGTGCAGATCGCCAGCATCACGCCGAGCGTCCTGGTCGACTATCGCGACGATCCGATCGATCCGACCCATGGGTGGTCGGCGAACCTCCAGCTCGAGTATGCCTTCCCGGTCTTTGCCGCGAACGAGAACTTTCTCAAGCTCTTCCTCCAGGCAACAGACTATTTCTCGATCGGCGGCGTCGGCGTCCTGGCGGCGAGCGCTCGCTTCGGCGCCATCGAGCCGTTGGCCGGACTGGGCCGCGATCCCATCGTGCCGCCGGGGCTTCCGTCCAGCGGCGTGCCGATCTCCGAGCGCTTCTTCGCCGGTGGCCGCAGCAGCAATCGGGCCTATCAGCGTGACACTCTGGGCGTGCCGGGAGAGACGTTGCTACCCAATCCGGCCGCGATGACCTCGACCGGTTTGAGCCCGGTCGGCGGCAACGGTCTCGCTCTGGTGAACATCGACTATCGTTTTCCGATCGCCGGACCGGTGGAAGGCCTGGTCTTCACCGACGCCGGCAACGTTTGGGCTGACTGGCGACACATGGATCCCGCCGACGTCAGGTTCGGCTCGGGCGTCGGCGTACGCTACCGCTCGCCGATCGGCCCCTTGCGGCTGGAGGTTGGCTGGAAGCTACAACGCCTGCCCGGCGAAGGCGGCTATCAGGTGTTCTTCAGCTTCGGCAACCCGTTCTGACGGAGACGATTTCTGGCTCAATGGATGACCGCTTTGGGCGACGGGCCTCCAGCCTCCAGCTTCCAGCCTCCAGTAGTCGGAAGGGAAGGGGGAAACTGGCAGCTGGCAGCTGGCAGCTGGCAGCTGGTGGCTGGTGGCTAGTGGCTGGCGGACAGCCAGTGCGGGCCTTGTCCCGCATCGCCGGCCCGGATACACTCGGGCCGCAGGGGGGGAGCCCTCCCTCCGGCAATCTGGCTGGCTCGAGGGCCGGCGCTCCCAAAGCAATCCGGAATCGTGAGCGACGCGCAGGCCAATTCCCCGTTTGCCTCGATCGATGAGGCGATCGCCGACTTTCGGCTCGGGAAGGTCGTGATCATCGTGGACGACGAGGATCGGGAGAATGAAGGTGACCTGGCCGTCGCCGCGTCCAAGATCACGGCGGAAGACGTCAACTTCATGGCCAAGGAGGGCCGCGGCCTGATCTGTGTAGCGCTCTCGGCGGAACGCTGCGACGCGCTGCGATTGCCGCAGATGGTGGAGGAGAATTCCTCGCCGTTCGGCACCGCCTTCACCGTTTCGGTCGAGGCCCGCGGCCGGGTGACCACCGGGATCTCCGCCGCCGACCGCGCCGCCACCATCCGGGCGACGGCCGATGCGCGCACCCGGCCCGATGATCTGCTGCGGCCCGGCCATGTCTTCCCCCTGCGGGCGCGGCGCGGCGGCGTGCTCAAGCGCGCCGGCCAGACGGAAGCCTCGGTCGATCTGGCTCGATTGGCGGGTCTGGAGCCGGCCGCGGCGATCTGCGAGATCATGAACGACGACGGCACCATGGCCCGGGTGCCGGACCTGGAGGCCTTCTCTCGCCGTCACGGCATCCGCATGATCACGGTGCGAGACTTGATCCGCCATCGCCTGCAACACGAGACACTCGTACGTGCGGTCGCGGCGCCGCGGCTGCCGACCGCCTACGGCGAGTTCACGGCACACGCCTATCGCTGCGATCTGCTGGGCGAAGAGCACCTGGCGCTGGTGATGGGCGAGATCGACTCCGAGGAGCCGGTGCTGGTTCGGGTGCACAGCCAGTGCCTGACCGGCGACCTCTTCGGCTCGCGGCGTTGTGATTGCGGCGCGCAGCTCGAAAGGGCGCTGGTGGCGATCGCGTCCGAAGGACACGGCGTCCTGCTCTATCTCCTGCAGGAAGGGCGAGGAATCGGGCTGGGCAACAAGCTGCGGGCCTACGAGCTGCAGGAGCACGGCGACGACACGGTCGAAGCAAACGAGAAGCTCGGCTTTCTGCCTGATCAGCGCGACTACGGGGTCGGGGCGCAAATACTGCGTGATCTGGGCGTGCGCAAGCTGCGCCTGATGACGAACAATCCCAGCAAGTACGTGGCGCTCTCCGGATTCGGCCTGGAGGTCGTGGAACGCATCCCCCTCGAGGTGCGGCCGACCGCCATGACGCGTCGCTACCTGGAAGCGAAACGGGACAAACTAGGACATCTACTGAAACTGGTCTGAGCCAGGGACGAATCCCGCAGAGTTCGCCACCGGCGACAAGGCCAGCGCGGCGGTCGGGGCGCCGTCCGTATCAATTCAATCGGGAGGAACCAGAGTCATGTCGGATCATCTGATTGCGCCACACGGTGGCATTCTCAAAGAGCTGATCGTGCCCGCGGAGCGCGGGGCTGAGTTGCGCGAGGCGTCGCGCGACTGGCCCTCCTGGGATCTGACGCCGCGCCAGCTCTGCGACCTGGAGCTCCTACTGAACGGCGGCTTCTCGCCGCTCGAGGGCTTCATGACTCAGGCGGATTTCCACCCGGTTTGCCAGGACATGCGCCTGGCGGACGGCACGCTGTGGCCGATTCCGGTGACCCTCGACGTCACCGACGAGGTGGCGGAACAGTTGTCGGTCGGCGGCAAGCTGGCCTTGCGGGACCCGGAAGGGGTCATGCTGGCGGCGATGGACGTCGAGGACATGTGGGTCCTCGACCGCGAGGAGAAGGCGCGGTCGGTCTTCGGCACGCTGGATCAGAAGCATCCTGGCGTAGCGCACATCTTTCAGCGCACCAACAACGTGGCGGTGGGTGGGCGTCTCGCGGGGCTCGAGCTGCCCCCGCATTACGACTTCGTCCCGCTTCGTCCGACGCCCGGGCGTTTGCGTTATCGCTTCACCGAGCTCGGCTGGCGGCGCATCGTCGCTTTCCAGACCCGAAATCCGATGCACCGGGCCCACTTCGAGCTCACCATGCGGGCGGCGCGCGAGAACGACGCCAACCTGCTCATCCATCCGACCGTGGGGATGACCAAGCCAGGAGACATCGACCACTACACGCGCGTACGCTGCTATCGCGCCCTGCTCGATCACTATCCCGAACACACCGCGATGCTCTCCCTGCTGCCCCTGGCGATGCGCATGGGCGGGCCGCGTGAGGCTCTGCTCCACGCCATCATCCGCAAGAACTACGGCTGTACGCACTTCATCGTCGGGCGCGACCACGCCGGCCCCGGCAAAGATTCGAAGGGGGTGCCCTTCTACGATCCATACGGAGCCCAGGAGCTGTTTCGCGAGCACCAGGATGAGTTGGGAATCCAGATGGTGCCCTTCAAGATGGTGGTCTACGTCGAGGAGAAGGCGGCCTATCTGCCGGTCGACGAGGTGGAGGAGGGGACGCGAACCCTGACCATCTCCGGCACCGAGCTGCGCACCCGGTTGATCGAGGGTCGCGAGCTGCCGGATTGGTTCACCTTCCCGGAGGTGGCCGAGGAGCTGCGCAAGACCCATCCGGCGCGGGCCCGTCAGGGCTTCACCGTCTTCTTCACCGGCCTGTCGGGGTCGGGCAAATCGACGCTCGCCAACGTCGTCATGGTGAAGTTGCTCGAGATGGGCGGACGACCGGTGACGCTGCTGGACGGCGACATCGTGCGCAAGAATCTCTCCTCCGAGTTGGGCTTCTCGAAGGAGCATCGCGACCTGAACATCCGGCGCATCGGCTTCGTGGCCTCCGAGATCACCAAGAACGGTGGCATCGCGCTCTGCGCCCCGATCGCGCCGTACGATCACGTGCGCAAGGAAGTCAGACAGGAGATCGAGACTGGTGGTGGGTTCGTGCTGGTGCACGTCGCCACTCCGCTGGAGGTCTGCGAACAGCGCGACCGCAAGGGACTGTACGCCAAGGCACGAGCCGGCCTCATCAAGGAGTTCACCGGCATCTCGGACCCTTATGAGGAGCCGGCCGACGCCGAGCTGGTGATCGACACCTCCGAGCTCTCACCGGAAGAGGCGGCGCAACAGGTCTTCCTCTATCTGGAGAAGGAAGGCTTCATCGGTGGGCAGTAGCCCCGACTCCTCGGCGCGGCGGAAGGACCTCGAGCGCATCCGCGCGGCGCTGCGGGCCGCCGGTGAGATCCTGTCGGAATACGAACCAGGGGAAGTAGAGCACCGCCGGAAGAGCGGCGGCGACCCGGTGACCGAGGCCGATACGCGGGTCGACGCCCTGTTGCGCGAGATGCTGCCGCGCTCCGGCGAGGGCTGGCTGTCCGAGGAGACGCGGGATGATCTCAGCCGCCTGGCCTGTGAACGGGTGTGGGTAGTGGATCCTTTGGACGGGACGAAGGAGTTCATCCTCGGTCTGCCGGAGTGGTGCGTCTCGATCGGTCTCGTCGAGGCGGGCGTCCCGGTGGCCGGCGGCATCTTCAACCCCGCCGCCGGGCATTGCATGCTCGGCGCGCTGGAGCTCGGGGTGACGCTGAACGACGAGCCGGTCCGGGCTTCCTCGGTGGAAAGCCTGGAAGGGGCCAGCGTGCTGGCGAGCCGAAGCGAGGTCAAGCGGGGTGAGTGGGAGCGCTTCGCGGGGCAGGAGTTCGAGGTCGTGCCGATGGGCTCGGTGGCCTACAAGCTGGCGCGCGTCGCCGCCGGGCTCAACACTGCGACCTGGACTCTGGTGCCGAAAAACGAATGGGACGTCGCCGCCGGAGTCGCGTTGATCCACGCCGCCGGCGGCCTCACCTATGTTCCCGGCGTGGAGCGACTCCGCTTCAATCGGGTCGAGACACTGCTGCCGGGCCTGGTGGCCCACGGTCGAGGACTGGAGCGGGTCGTGCGGCGCCACCTCTTCTCGTAGTATCGCCCGCAGGCGCCCACGACGCTTGCGAGTCCTGCATGGCAGATCGCTCCTCCAACGCCGCCAGCCCAATTCACGCCGACGCTGCCAGGCTGGGCGCCGGCGTCGGACTCCTGCTCTTCGCGGTCGTCGCCGGTCGAGCTTCCAGGCTGCTGATCCGAGTCGAGGTCGGTCGGCTGCTCGGTCCCGGGACGCTGGGTCTCTACGATCTGAGCTGGACCATCGTCTACATGCTCGCCTTGTTGGTGCCGGTCGGCATGCCTGCGGCGGTGGTGCGCTACGGCGTGCCGCTCTGGAACTCGGACCGCGCCGGCCTTCGCCTCCTGGTCAACAAGGCCGCATTCTTCGCGGTCGGCCTGGCGACGCTGGTGGGCGCGGCGCTCTTCAGCGCCGCGCGGCCGATCGCAGAAGGCATCTTCCGCCATCCCGAGATGGCCCACATGCTGCGCGTCATGGCGCCCATCATCCCGCTGGGCGCCGGGCTCAACGTGCTCGTCGCCGCCACGCGGGCGAGCGGGCGGATGCGCTACACGGCCTTTGCACGCGATCTCACCCAGGCGCCGACCCATTTGCTCGTGTTCATCCTCTTGTGGATGCTCGGCTACGGCCTCGACTCGGCGTTGATCGGCGCCACCGTCTCGTTCGCTTGTGCCTTTGCCATGGCCTTCTGGCTCGCCCGGCGGCTGATCCCGGGCGGTGGCGTGGCGATCGCGAAACGGCCCCATCTGCATCAACTCCTACGCTTCGCCGTGCCGGTCGCCCTGACCGAGATGCTGGGGCTCTACCTTCTCTGGGTCGACCGATTGCTCGTCGGATACTTCCGGCCGGCGGCCGAGCTCGGCGCCTACGCGGCGGCGGCGCAGTTCGCGGCTTTGTTCAGCCTTGTGCAAGCGGTGCTGAACACGGTCTTCTCGAGCTTGTTGGTGGACCTGCATGACCGGGGCGAGACGGAGCGGGTGGCGGAGCTCTTCAAGATCGACACCAAGTGGAGCGCGTATCTGTCGCTGCCGCTGGCCGTCGTCTTCGTGATCGCGCCCGGTGCGGTGCTGGCCGGCACCTTTGGAGCCGGCTTCAGCCTCGGTGCGCCGGTCCTGACGGTGCTGACGATTGGGCAGCTGGTCAACATCCTGACCGGTCCGGTCGGCGTCATCCTCGTGATGACCGGGCGGCAGAGACGCTGGCTCCTGCTCACCGCGTGCTCGATCTCGCTCAACGTGATTCTGGACGTCCTGTGGTTGCCGCGTTATGGAGTGATGGGGGCGGCCTACGCCAGCGCCTTGGCTCTGCTGGTGATGTTCGGCGGCGGTACGCTCAGCGTCTTCGGGCTGTACCACATGTGGCCGGTGGACCGGCGATTCTGGCGGCTCGTCCCCCCGGCTCTGGCGGCGGCCGCCGCCACGGTTGTAGTGCGCCTGCTGCCGTTGCGCTCACCCTTCCTGGCGGCCGCACTGATCATCCTTGCGGCATACGGCACCGCGCTCGCGGCGCGGCAACTGCTACCGCGCGATCCGGAGGATCGTCACGCCTTCGCCACCATCATGCAGCAAGCGCGTCGGCTGACCGGATCGGGCGACGAGTCGTCGCAGTGAGCCGGGGTGATCGGATATCGTGGCTGCGAATGAAAACGGCAAGTGCAGGCGACGGGGTGCCGGGCCCTGGCGCTGTGAGTTCGCGCGTCGGCCGACTCGCCGGCCGAGTCACCGTGGGCGGGGCGATCGCGACGGCGATCGGCTGCCACCTCATCGGCTGGCCGCTGGGGCTCGACCTGGTGCTCCCCGGCGTGGTTCTGATCGCGGCGGCGGTCGCCTTGCTCGCCACTCGCCGACTGCTCGTCCGCCCTCCCGCCGTCTGGCTCTCGGCCCTCTGGTTGCTGGCCTGGATCTCCTTCTTGCGCACGGATCTGTCGCTTTACCGCTGGTTGGTCTTCCTGCACGGCCAGTTCGCGTTGCTCGCCGGGATCGCCGCCTTCTCACTGCTGGCGAGCGCGCGACGCACGGCGGACCTCCGTCTCGGCTTGAAAGCGGTTGCACTGCTCGGCGTGATCGTAGCTATCGGTGCACTGGCCGCATCACAGGGGCTGTTACCGCTGAAGTTCAGCCTTCCACTTGGGCTGCCGATGCCGTCGGGAGATCTCGCCGAGTCCGCGGCGCTTTCGAAACGTCTCCTCATTCGAGTCACGGCCAGCAAGTGGCCGTCCTATATCCGCCCCAGTATCTTCTTCCTGTATGCGAATTTTCTGGCGGCGGCGATGGTCGGCGTCGGGTTCGTATGCCTGTCGGCATCGCAGTTTCTGGAGCGCAAGGGATGGCGCGTCGTGAGTTGGCTGGGCGTCGGCGCCGGACTGTTGATCGCGCTTCTCACCCGAGGGCGGGCCGCGATCCTGGCGATGGGAGGCGGGTTGATCGTCTGGCTGGTGTGCCGACCCATCGTGCGGCGGTGGGGCCTGCGCGGCATGCGTTATGCGCTGCTGTTCGGGTTGCTTGCAGCCACTATCCTAGTGACGATGCCCCTGCGTGGCGGGAGTCTCCTCGATCGGGCGCTGGTCGGAATGCGCGTCGGAAGCTTCATCGATCGCACGGCCGTTTATGGCGCCACGCTGCAGGCCACGCTGCATAGGCCATGGCTCGGTTTCGGCACCCGGCAGACCGCGCCTGAGGCGCACGGATCCGGCCTCTTCCTCCGGCTCGGGAGCCACAGTGACCCGCTCAACGTGGCGTATCGGTTCGGTCTCACGGGCCTCGCGCTCTATTTGGCGGCGGGCATCAGCGTCGGAGTCGAGTGGTTGCGAGGCTTCAAGAACAGCTTGAAGGCCCCATTCGACCAGTCGCGAGTCATGGGTCTGTGGCTAGCCGTCGGCGTCGGCCTGGTGGCCACGGCGTTCGCCGCCTCGTTCATCGATCTGCAGCTGGACGTCAACGCGTACTGGCTGTGCTGGCTCATCGCAGGGCTCGCCTACGCTCCGGCCCTCGGCGCAACGGCTGAGGTGCCGGAGAGAGAATGATCTTCTGGGTGCTTTCATGACGGAGCTGAAGCCGTCGCAGCCTCAGATCGTCTCACCTTCATTCTGGGAGTGCCTCGGCGCCCGGTTCCAGTTGTGGACGGAGGATGACCTGACCCGGCAGGTTGTCGAGTGGGGAAGTGAACCCGGCCGGCGGGCGTTGGTGGACAACGTCAACCTGCATGCCGTGGCGCTGATGCGTCGACAACCGAGCATGAAGGAGTTCAATCGGCTCGCCGACGCAGTGCATATCGACGGGATGGGGATGGCACTTCTGGCCCGGCTCTGTGGCGTGCCCGCGGCGCGCCGCCACCGCATCACCTACGTCGACTGGCTCGAACCGCTGCTGCGGCGCGCCGCAGCAGCGCGCCAGCGGGTCTTCTTTCTTGGCAGTCGGCAGGCGGTGGCGGAGCGGGCGGCGGAGATTCTTCGCGCGAAGATCCCCGGGCTCGAGATGCAAGTCGACGGCGGATACTTCGACGCACGACCCGGGAGCGCGGACAACCAGCGCGTACTGGCGGGCATTCGGGCCTTCAAGCCGGCTCTCCTGCTGGTCGGTATGGGCATGCCGCGCCAGGAGGATTGGATCCTGGCGCAATTCCGCGAACTGGAGGTCGGCGCGATTCTCTGTGCCGGCGCTTGCATGGACTACGTCGCTGGAGCGGTCAAGACGCCGCCCCGCTGGGCCGGCGGTCTCAGTCTCGAATGGCTCTTTCGTCTGGCGCGGGAGCCTCGACGCCTCGCCTGGCGTTATCTGGTCGAACCATGGAGCCTGAGTGGTGCGATCATTCGTGAGATGCTGCATCGCTCGAAGCGGCGTCCGATCACGGAGGTGACATCCGACCCGCGGCCTGGAGTGCCCAATGACGACTGAGTTCGCACAGAGGCGTCTTCGTCGCATTCTCCTGTGGAGTTTTGCCCTGCTCCTGGCGGGGTTGATGTTCTTCGACAAGCCGTTCGCCTACGTGCCGATCGGTCCGATCTACATCTCGGACCTGGTTTTGCTGGCGGGCGTCTTCGGTGCTTTGGCCATTTTGTTCAAAGAAGGCCTTCCGGCTCGCCTGAGGGATGTCTGGATTCCTGGCGGCGCACTGCTTCTCTTCCTGGCGTACGAAGCCGTGCGTACTGCGGCGGACCTCCCTCGCTGGGGCAAGATGGCCCTGCGCGACGGCGTAGTCTGGGGCTACGGCCTGTTCGCCCTCTGCATCGTCATCCTGGTGACACCGGAAGAGATGTCCAGTTGGGTCCGTCGATACCGGAAGATCGTTCCGTACTTCGTGCTCTGGGCCCCCGTGGCAACCGTCTTGACGATCATTCGGCCGGACAAACTGAAGCTACCGGGAACGGATGTCTCACTCTTCCTGTTCAAACCCGGCGATCTGACCGTTCACTTGACTGGGGCGGGTATTGTGCTGATCTTGTGGACCAGGGAGGAGCGTCGAGCCTTTCGCTGGCTTCTGCTGTTCGCCTGG
>Ga0307436_1001443_pt1 | contig 10511 bp, 16 predicted proteins | sample SalMarWE160440MG_FD_202513 | JGI IMG/M metagenome (GOLD analysis project Ga0307436, IMG submission 202513) | Salt marsh sediment microbial communities from the Plum Island Ecosystem LTER, Massachusetts, United States - WE1604-40 | ecosystem: Environmental > Aquatic > Marine > Intertidal zone >...
CATGGACACCCCCTTCTTCAGCGCCGCCGTCCAGATCGTGCTCGGCGGACTGCTGGTGTTCGCCACCGGCATTCTCATCGGTAGCGCCTAGTCGTTTAGGTCGAGACGGGTCTTCGGGTCGATGTGTGCGCCGGTCCACCGCCCGTAACGCCACGGCAGGTACCAGCGGGCGTTGTCCGGCAGCGTCTCGGGCACGGGGTCGTATCCCGAGGCGCCGCCCGGCCCGCAGCGCTGGAACCTAGCCAATCCGATCCACAGGCCCACCCACAGCCCGTAACGGGAAATCGCCATCTCCGTGTAGGCCGAGCACGTCGGCAGGTAGCGGCACTGACCGCCGAGGTACGGCGACAGGACCAGCCGGTAGAGGCGAATGAGGCCGATGGCGGCAAGGCCGGGAGCCCGCGCCAGCGCCGTGAACAATCTCGTCATACTTCGGTGCTACCGGTTGCCGAGAGGACGCCGGCGCCCGGAACCGTCAACCAATTCTTCACCATGGTGGCGGAGCGTAGTGGCCAAGAGGGTCGGGTTGGCATGGAAATGACGGGGCTCGAGCGCCAGGAGGTGTCCAGGATGGCCCGGCTTCTTCACTGCTACATCCAGTACCGACGGGTCGGTTTCACTCGCATGGCGGCATTTCGCTTTGCCTGGCTGGTGTTCAGCGCCCGGGTGAGGCCCGCGGCCGTGACCCGCCTCGCCAAGCGCGGCTAGCTGCCCGACGCCCGTTTCGCCGCGATCTGATCGACGGCATCGACGACGGCGTCGAAGGTCAGCAGGGTCGAGGCGTGGCGAGCCTTGTAGTCGCGCACCGGCTCCAGAAACTTGAGGTCGGCGAAGCGGCCGTCGGGCGGCGGGCCGTTTTCCTTCAGCATGCCGATCATCGCCTGGCGTGCCTGGCGCAACTCGCCGGCGGTGGCGCCGACAATGTTGGCCGCCATGATCGACGACGACGCCTGTCCGAGCGCGCAGGCCTTCACCTCGTGTGCGAAATCGGTGACCACGTCGCCGTCCATCCTGAGGTCGACGGTGACCGTCGACCCGCACAGCCGCGAATGCGCCGTGGCGGTGGCGTCCGGGTGATCGAGGCGCCCCAGCCGCGGAATTGCCCCGGCGAAGGCTAGGATGCGCTTGTTGTAGATGTCGTCGAGCATTACCGGCAAATATAGGCAATCACCGGTCCGGCCGCTATATAAGCGCCGATGAGGAGGGCGCTGTGGCGCCGGAGAACCCGAAATGGATGCCGTGTTCAAGAAGCCCGCCGCACCCCAGAGCGTCGTCGCCGCCGGCAAGGTCGAGCGTCCCACCCGGCAGGAAGCCGAACGGGCGGTGCGCACGCTGATCGCCTGGGCGGGGGACGATCCCAACCGCGATGGACTGAGGGACACGCCGGCCCGCGTGGCGAGCGTGTACGAGGAGTTCTTCGCCGGCTACCGCCAGCGGCCGGGCGACGTGCTCGACCGCACCTTCGAGGACCTTGGCAGCTACGACGACATGGTCGTCGTCCGCGACATCCCTTTCTACTCGCACTGCGAACACCACATGGTGCCGTTCATCGGCCGCGCTCATGTCGGCTACTACCCGACCGAGCGGGTCGTCGGACTGTCCAAGCTGGCGCGCATCGTCGAGGTCTTCGCCCGTCGCCTGCAGACCCAGGAACGCCTCACCGGCGAGATCGTCGCCGCCATCGACGGGGTGCTCAAGCCACGCGGCGTCGCCGTGATGATCGAGGCCGAGCACCAGTGCATGACCTTGCGCGGCGTCAGGGCGCACGGCACCGCCACGGTGACCACCCAGTTCACCGGCGCCTTCCGCGACGATGCCGGCGAGCAGACACGCTTCATGGCTCTGGTCAGGGGTAACGGCCAGAGCGCCTAGGCGTCTGCGCCGGCGCCGATACCGTGCGCGGGGTCTTCCCGCCTGAAAGCGAGTTCCGCCATGACCGACGCAGCATCGGCGTTCGCGCCGCGCACCGACCTTGAGACCATCGAAGGCGGCACGGCCTTTTCACCAAAATTCGACGCCGACGGCCTCATCGTCGCCGTCGCCACCTCGGCACAGACCGGCGAGGTCCTCATGGTCGGCCACATGAACCGCGAGGCACTGGCGCGCACCATCGCCAGCGGCGACGCCTGGTTCTGGAGCCGGTCGCGCAAGCGCCTGTGGCGCAAGGGCGAAGAGAGCGGCAACACCTTCCGCCTCGCGGAGGTGCGCATCGACTGCGACCAGGACGCCATTCTCATGAAGGTACGCGTCGCCGGCGCCGGCGTTGCCTGCCATCGCGGCTATCGCTCTTGTTTCTATCGCGCCGTCCCCATCGGCTCGCCGCCGACGCCAACCCTCGCCCTGGTTTTCGACAAGGCAATGCCGCGCCACGCCGGGGGCTGACGCCCCCGGCGGCCACCGCTCTCGTCGCCCGATCGATTAGGCGGTGGCTATGTAGGCGCGCATGTCCTCGGCCTCGCGCTCGACCTGCTCGATCCGCGCCTTGACCACGTCGCCGATCGAGATGATGCCGGCCAGCCGGCCCTTTTCGGCCACCGGCAGGTGGCGAAAGCGGCCGCGAGTCATGCGGATCATCACGTCGTTGATGGTGTCTGCCTCCGAGCAGGTCACCACCGACCGCGTCATGACCGCATTGACGGGGCTGGCGAGCATGTCCACTCCGTTGCGCGCCAGCGCCCGGACGACGTCGCGTTCGGAGACGATGCCGACGATGCGCCCGGCGTCGCCGACGACGACGATGGCGCCGATCTTGTGCCTGGCCAACGCCTCGACGAGGTCGCCGACCGTCATCGTCGCGGTCGCGGTCACCACGTCGCGGCCTTTCTCGGCAAGCATGGCAGCAACAGTCATGGGGCGTATCTCCTTGTCTCCCGCCCAACCCGACTAGCAACAAGGATGCGACGTTCCGTCGCACATGACAAGATGCACCGCAAAAAACCTCAACCGCGGGCAGAGACCGGATCGAACAGCGGGAACAAAAGGAGGCCGGCGACGAAGCCGCCGATGTGGGCGTCCCAGGCGATGGTCCCCGAGGCGATGCCCGAACTGGCCCAGCCGAGACCGAAGATCAGATTGATGGCGAACCACACGCCGACGAAGATGACCACGCGCGCATCGCGCACCACCGCCGCCAGCGGTGGCGCCGGCTTGCGATAGGTGCTGAGGCCGGTGCCCCGCCACAGCGGCCCGCCCTGCGAGAACACGAAGCGGCTGGCGCCGGCCATATGCGCCGAGATCGCCGCCGAGGCCCCGATCATCGGGGCGAGTTCGCGCGGATAGATGGCCATGTGCAAGGCCGCCCCGGCGACGGCGCCGACGACGGAAAAGGCGAGAAAACGCGACGGACCGAACCGCCAGGCGAGCGGACTGCCGAAGGCGGCGAGCCATACGCCGTTGATCAGCAGGTGGGCCCAACTCGCGTGCAGCAACGCATAGGTCACGAAGGTCCAGATGTGGGCGCCCGCCTCGCGCGGGATGAATCCGAACGTGGTGAACAGCCAGTACAGTTCCTGGTCGTTGAGAAACCACGCGCGTACGACGTGAATGGCAAACAACACCGCCAGCACGCCGACCACCACCGGCGGCAGGTTGAAGACCGGCTGGCGACCGGCCGGACGCCACGCTTGCTGAGCGGAATCGCGCATTTCCCGACAACCTTAGCGCCCCCGCCGGCCGAATAAAGGCGGTCGTCGCTTCCAGCCTGCCCCGCCGCCGCAGGGCGGGCAGGCTGGCACGTGGCCTGCAGCGACGGCGCCGGGACCAGGATCGGGCCGCTGGCTGTCTTGATCCTGGACGGCCCCGCCGGGCGGCGGGACGGCCGGCGGCCGGTTGCCGCCCCACAATGAAACGGAGCGGGCGAACGATGAAGCATGCAGCCTCACGCGAACTCTACCAGTACTGGAATCGCGTCCGCGGCGTCGAGCCGGCGCCGCAGCGCAGCGTCATCGAGCCGAGCGATCTGCGCCGCATTCTTCCCGACACCTTCATCCTCGAGGTGAGCGAGCCCGCGCGCTATCTCGTCCGGCTCGCCGGCACGCGCGTGTGCGCCATCTTCGGCCGCGAGCTCAAGGGGACCGACCTTCTCGACCTGTGGCAAGGCGAAGACCGCTCGGCGATGGCGACCCTCGCCGCGGCGGTGTCGCAGGACGGAGCCGCCGCCGTCGTCACCGTCGAGGGGCTGACGATGCGCGAGGCGAGCGTCGCCTGCGAGCTGTTGCTGCTGCCGCTGCGCCATGGCGGGCCGGCTTTCGACCGCGTGCTCGGCAGCTTCGCCGCCCTCGGCCGGCCGTCCTGGCTGGGCAGCGAGCCGGTGATCCGCCAGACCATCACCAGCCTCCGGCTGATCTGGCCCAAGGAGCGGCCGGGCTTTTTCCGCCGCAAGACCGATTTTCAGCCGGACGCCGCGCCGGTGCCCCTGCCCGCTCGCAGCTCCCGCCGTCACGGGCACCTGTTCGTGGTCGACGGCGGCAAGCAGTAGCCCCTTGGTAAACGCCGCCGCGTCGCCCGTTACAGCTTGTTAACCGCAATAGCCGAAGATTTCGGCGTCTTCGGCAACCACCTGATAGCCGCCCTCGATGGCCACCCTGGAAACGTCCCGACAGCGCTCGCTGGTCCGGCACCACGACCGGCGTCGTTACCAGCGCGTTGACGTCAACCTGCTCGGACGTTTCATGCTGGAGGACCGTCGCGAATTCCCCTGTCAGACGACCAATATGTCGCCGGGCAGCATTTCGCTGACCACGCCGATCACGGGACAGATTGGCGAGCGGGTCGTTGCCTACATCGACCACATCGGCCGCCTCGAGGGTCAGATAGTCAGGGTGTACGAAGGCGGTTTCGCCATGTCGATCACCGCCACGCCGCGCAAACGCGACAAGCTGGCGGCCAAGCTCACCTGGCTCGCCAATCGCCACGAGCTCAACCTGCCCGAAGACCGCCGCCACGACCGCATCACGCCGAAAGTGTCTAGTGCGAACGTCTCCCTGCCCGACGGCCGCGAATACCGCGCCCGCCTGATCGACGCCTCGCTTTCCGGCGCGGCGCTGGCGATCGCGGTCAAGCCGCCGATCGGCTCGCCGGTCATGGTGGGCAAGCTCAGAGCCCGCGTCCTGCGGCATTTCGAAGAGGGCATCGCCGTCGAATTCGCCACCGTCCAGACGCCGAATTCGCTCGACCAGAATCTCGCCTGATTGCCGCGGACCCCTGGCGGACCGCCGACGGCCGCCTCTGGCGGCCTTTTTGTTGTGCGCCCGGCAGCCGCGCTTGCTTGCGGCGACATGGTTACCGCCGTGCTAACCGAATCCGGACAAATAGAGTCGAATTTGGTTCGACTTTAAATTACTTTGTATCTCTGACCTTATGCTGGAATAAAACTCCGTATGCCATAGTGCTCTCCGTGCTGGGGAGGGCGTTATGCACATCGGGACAGCGGTTAAACTAGCGTTTGTTACAGCAATACTTGGTCTGCCGGGTGCGGCGCTCGCCGCCAACCAGGACCCGTTCATGACCGTCGGCAGCCTCACGTCGCAGCCGATCGGACACTACCAGTTCTGCCAGAGCCACCAGGCCGAGTGCACCGTCGTCAGCCGCAGGGCCGCCCGCGTCCACCTGACGCCGGCCCTGTGGAACGAGCTGACCGCGGTCAACGCCGAGGTCAACCGGACGATCATCCCGGCGACCGACATGCAGGTGTACGGGCGCAGCGAGGTATGGGCCTATCCGGCCACCCGCGGCGACTGCGAGGACCTGGCGCTGCTCAAGCGGCGCGACCTCATCCGGCGCGGCTGGCCGGTCGGCGCCCTGCTGATGACGGTGGTGCGCCAGTCGAACGGCGAAGGCCACGCCGTGCTGACGGTGACCACCGATCGCGGCGACCTGGTGCTCGACAGCCTCGAGCCGCGCATCCGGCTGTGGGACCACACCGGCTACCGCTTCATCAAACGGCAGTCGCAGTTCGACAGCGGCAAGTGGGTGGCGATCGACGACGGCAGCACGACCGCGGTGGGGAGCGTGGCGCGCTGACAACGATTTGATGCCGCGCCAGCGGCAACGACAAAAACGGGTTTGACGCCTTGGACCTGGTCGCGTCCCACCCCCCGTCCCCAAGATCAGGTCCTTGAGAGCCGGCCCCCGCCCCGGGGCCGGCTCACTCATTTTCGGTCTTTCTCGTAGGCCCGGCGATCACCATATAGGCGCCTCTCACCCAGGAGGCGTTCACCATGCTCGACAGACTGAGCCCGGTCCTGCTCGACGGGCACGACGAGGCGCCCGAACCGGCGACGCCCGTCGTCGACGACGGCGACGCCGATCTCCTCGACGCCTATTCGGCGGCGGTCGCCGCCATCGTCGAGCGCATCGGCCCCGCCGTCGTGCGCGTCGACACCCGGCAGCGGGCCGACGCCCGCGGCGCCGGCCTCGGTTCGGGCGTCATCATCTCGCCCGACGGGCTCATCCTCACCAACAGCCACGTGGTCAGCGGCGCCCGCGCCATCGGCCTCGCCGACACCGAGGGCCGCACCACCGACGCCCGGCTGATCGGCGAGGATCCCGACACCGATCTCGCGCTCATCCGCGCCAACGCCGCCCGCGACCTGCCGGCGGCGCCGCTCGGCGATTCCAAGCGGCTGCGCCGCGGCCAGCTCGTCGCCGCCATCGGCAATCCGCTCGGCTTCGAGTGGACGATCACCGCCGGCGTCATCTCGGCGCTCGGCCGCTCGCTGCGAGCGCGCACCGGCCGCATGATCGAGGACGTCATCCAGACCGACGCGGCGCTCAACCCGGGCAATTCGGGCGGCCCGCTGGTGTCGTCGCGCGGCGAAGTCATCGGCATCAACACCGCGGTCATTGCCGGCGCCCAGGGCATCAGCTTCGCGGTCGCCAGCAACACGGCAAGCTTCGTGCTGGGCGAGCTGATCGGCCACGGCCGCGTTCGCCGCGCCTTCATCGGGGTGAGTGCCGAGACCGCGCCGGTGCCGCGGCGTTTCGCCCTCGCCGCCGGCATCGCGGGCAACAGCGGCGCCCGCCTGATGACCGTCGACCAGTCCGGCCCGGCCGGCGCCGCCGGTCTCATGCGCGGCGACGTCGTCGTCGCGCTGGGCGGCGTCGCGGTGACCGGCGTCGACGACCTGATCCGGCTGTTGACGGCCGAGCGGATCGGCCGGTCGAGCCCGGTGGACGTGTTGCGCCTCGGCCGCCTGCGCCGCTTCGCCGTCACGCCGGCCGAGCGGCCGCCGCGCGGCGCCAGGACGAAGTAGCCGTCAGCCGAGCAGCCGCAACGGCCGCTGTATCGCCGCGATCGGCTCGCACCGCCGCCACACCTCGGGATCGCCGCTCGGCGTCCCCACCCACAGATTGACCGTCGTCTCGTTGATGAGCCGCATGTAGACGGTGGTGCCGGCCGCCGGTTCCGGGGCGGGCACCTGGTACTCGAACGAGTGGCGTGCGTAGATGCCGGTCGTCTGATGGCCCGCCGGCGTGACGATCGTCGGACCGTCGATCGACATATGGCGACCGTCCGCCTGGCACCAGTTGCCGTCGATGACATCGGCGAGCGCCGCACCGCCGATCGCCAGCCACAGGCCGATCGCGGCGCATCCCAAACCCAATCGTCGCATCGCGAGATCTCCGTCGCCGCCCGGTGACAACCGCCGCGGGGCCGACAATGCCACGATGTCTTGTGCGCTGCACGCGCCACGTCCACAACGCGAGCGCGCAGCGCTAGGCGAAGCCTTTGGCGTAGCGCTGCCAGTTGCCGACGTAGTGCGCCGCCGAGGCACGATTGTGGGCGATCTCGTCCTCGCTCAGCGGCCGCGCCACCTTGCCGGGCACGCCGATCACCAGCGAGCCCGGCGGGATGGCGCGCCCCTCCGGCACCAGCGCGCCGGCGCCGATCAGGCAGTTGTCTCCGATGACGGCACCGTTGAGGATGGTGGCGCCCATGCCGATCAGCACGTTGTCGCCGACCGTGCAGCCATGGACGATGGCGCGGTGGCCGATGGTGCAGCGGGCCCCGATCGTCAGCGGAAAACCCATATCGGTATGAAGGACGGCGTGCTCCTGCAGATTGGTGTCGCGGCCGACGGTGATGCGCTCGTTGTCGCCGCGCACCACCGCACCGAACCAGATGCCGACGCCCTCGCCCACCGTCACCTTGCCGATCACCGTGGCGCTCGGCGCGATCCAGTAGTGGCCGCCGGCCGGCAGTTCCGGCGAGACACCGTCAAGCTCGTGGACCGCCACCGTCGACCTCTCCGTTGCACGCGCCCCACCTGTCGTCGTCGCCATGACCTACGGCGCCGCGCCGCCGCGCACAAGGGCAGCTAGGCGGGAAGGCCGGTCAGCGTCACGATCAGCTGGAGCACCAAGACGCCCGAGCAGGCGCTCCACATGGCGGCGATGAGGACGCCGAGCGCCAACCACCTGAGACCGTCTGTCCGCACCCCGCGCTCGATGGCGTGGTCCATGATGATGGCAGGGCCGGCGAGCGCGCAGAAGACGAACGTCGTGGCCACTCCGAACCAGCTCGGCCCGAGCAGGCCGAAGCGGGCCGGCTGCGATGTCACCATCTTGAAGAAGCTTGCGCCGATCCCCGCCGCAACGAATCCAATCACCGTGCAGTAGAGCAAGAGCATCCCGTCGCGCAGCACAACCAGCATCCCTCCCCGTCTCAAACGGGCACACGTGCCCGCCCGTCGAGCGGGGGCTGCAAGCGTCGTACCGTGTGCAGAACATGCGATTCGTGCGCCAGCCTCGTGGAATCACGAAGCTTTCGTGGCGAGCCGCGGCGTCCCGATATGGTTGCTGTTTCGTTGCGGGAACGTCATCGCGTGCGCCGGCGGGCGGTCGTGCGCCGGCGCGCGGGCCGACCGCCGATAGCGGCGAGCCGCGAGGCCGTGGCGACCGCCGAGACTACGTCGGCCTGCCTTGCGCGGCGTCAATCTCGGCCGCGGCCTGTCGCTGTCCTGTCGCTTCGACCGCGCCCTGCTCGGCGACCGACAGGTGCTCGACGCCCAGGATCAGGACCGTTGGCGCCTAGTCGAGGTCGATGTCGAGGATCGCCATGGTGAAATTGTAGGAGAGGTCGCCGTCCTCCTCGTCGCGGAAAAGAACGCCGACGAATTCGTCGCCGATGTAGAGCTCGGCCGAATCGTCCTTCTGCGGCCGTTGCCGCACCTGGATCGACGGCACGTTGAAACGGCGACGGAAATAGGTCTCGAGCTTCTGGATCTCTTTGCGATCCACGCTTTGTCCCCTTGTCGTAGCGGCTACGTCAGCCCGGAAGGTCTTCGGCGATCATCTGGTCCATGACGCGGGCCGGCTCGTCCTCACCGGTCTTGCCGACGAGCTTGGCCGGCACTCCGGCGACGGTCGAGTGCGGCGGCACCGAATGCAGCACCACCGAGCCGGCCGCCACCTTCGAATTCTCGCCGATCTCGATGTTGCCGAGGATCTTGGCGCCGGCGCCGATCAGGACCCCGTGGCGCACCTTGGGATGGCGATCGCCCGACTGCTTGCCGGTACCGCCGAGCGTTACCCCCTGCAAGATCGACACGTCGTCCGCGATCACCGCGGTGCTGCCGACGACCAGGCCGGTGGCGTGATCAAGGAAGATGCTTCTGCCCATCGGCACCGCCGGGTGGATGTCGGCCTGGAACACCTCGGACGAGCGGCTTTGCAGATAAAGGGCGAAATCCCGGCGCCTCTTCCCCCACAGCCAATGCGCCAGCCGATGGGTCTGGATAGCGTGAAAGCCCTTGAAATAGAGCACCGGCTCGATCGGCCGCTCGCACGCCGGGTCGCGATCGAACACGGCGGCGATGTCGCAGCGGATGATCTCGCCGAGTTCCTGCTGGTCGGCGAGCGCCTCGCGAAAGGCGCAGCGGATGACCTCGGCGCTGACCACATGGCTGTCGAGCCGCTCGGCGATGCGGTGGACGACGGCGTCTTCGAGTCGGCCGTGATTGAGCACGGTCGCATAGACGAAGCTCGCCACCGCCGGATCGGCCGCAACGATCGCCTCGGCTTCGCGCCGGATATCGAACCAGATCGGGTCGACCTGGCGCGGCACGTCGCTCGATTGCGTTGAAGCTCTTGCCGCCATCAGCCTAACCTTGTCGCCACGCCCCACCCCGCGAACGGAGGCGGACCCTACCACACGGCCGTAAAAACCCGCTACTGCCCCGCCGGTCTAATTGGTGAACGCCGGTTAACCAACGCGCCGCCCGCCACGCCGATGGACCTAAGCCACTCCGGCGACTTGGCAAGTGCCTGGGCGGCGCGGTCACCGATGCCTCAGGAAATCGAGCACGCCCGCCTTGAACACCCGGTCGCCGGTGGCGAGCATGTGGTCGCGTCCGGGGATGGTCAGGGCGCGGCCGTGGGCAAAGGCCTCGGCAAGCCGCTCGCCAGAACCGGCCACCCGGTCTTCGCTGCCCACCGCCACCAGCACCGGCACCGACACGGCGCCGAGCCGGCGCGCCGCAATGGCGACCCGCTGCCCGCGCATGCACGCG
>Ga0307436_1001444_pt1 | contig 10504 bp, 7 predicted proteins | sample SalMarWE160440MG_FD_202513 | JGI IMG/M metagenome (GOLD analysis project Ga0307436, IMG submission 202513) | Salt marsh sediment microbial communities from the Plum Island Ecosystem LTER, Massachusetts, United States - WE1604-40 | ecosystem: Environmental > Aquatic > Marine > Intertidal zone >...
TTTCGGCCTTGCTTGGCTAAGACCTCGTTAAGGACCCGGCCCCTACGATTTTCTTAAAAATCGGGGTATGCGGGAGTAACCAGTCATGCGTTTCCGTAGTGGGTTCAGCCACGCCTGCAAGGTCGTGGGCGTGCTTCTTTTTGCCTTGGCGGTTGCCGCCTGCTCGCGCCCGGCACAGGCGCCGAGGGAATACGGGCTCGGCGGGGGAGGGCCGGTAACCCCCGGTACTTCCAGGGATTTCACCGCCAATGTGGGCGACCTCGTGCACTTCCAGGAAGACAGCTCGGCACTTACCGGCCAATCCCAGGCGATCCTGCGCGGTCAAGCGCGGTGGCTTAGCCAGTACCCGCAATACGGGGTGGTCATCGAGGGCCATGCGGACGAGCGGGGCACGCGCGAATACAATCTTGCGCTTGGCGCGCGGCGCGCCATGGCGGTCAAGGGGTTTCTGGTTCGTCAGGGCCTCAACGGGGCGCGGATCAAGACGATCTCCTATGGGAAGGAGCGGCCGATCGCGGTGTGCGATGCGCCCCGCTGCTGGCAGCAGAACCGTCGGGCCCAGACAGTTTTGAACAGTGGAGCTATCGCCCGCTACTAAGCCTTGTCGCGGCGCGTTTTGTGGGCCAAACACAATGTGAGTTTGGCCCTAAACGCCACGGCAAATGGCGGCGTCTGGCGCTTTGCATGTCACGAGTCTCGCAAGCGTTTGTGCCGGCCGTGCTGACAAGGTCGCAATCGTGTTTCCATTGGCTCCCACATGGCGCGCCGCCTTGGCGACCTGCCTTCTCGTTATCGGACTTGTCCTCATGGGGCTTGCGCCGGGCGTAAGCCTCGCTCAGGACAGCGACGCCGCCCGCATCAAGAAGCTCGAGGCTGAGGTCGCCAATCTGAGACTCATGGTGGGGACGCTTGAGTCCTTGGTCCGCACCGCACCAGGCACGGCCTTTGCGCAAGAGCGAAGTGCGGCGGTTCCGGGCGATCTCGGGCCGCGGGTCGTTATTCTTGAGACCCAGATCGGGGCGCTCACCCATCAGGTCGAGCAGATCGGCCAGAAGGTCAGCGCGCTCCAAGCGAAGCTCGAAGCGAAGATCGATGCCGCGCCGCCGCCCGCGGCGGTCGGGGCCCTGACCAATCAGATCGAGCAGATGGGCCAGAAGGTGAGCGCGCTCGAGGCAAAGCTCAAGGCGAAGCTCGACGCTGCGTCAGAGCCTGCGGCGCCTGCGGGCCTCGGCGATAAGGTCGACGCGCTCGGCCAGAAGGTGAGCGCGCTTGAGGCGCAGCTCAATGCTGCGCCAGAGCCTGCAGCGCCTGCGGGCCTCGGCGATCAGGTCGACGCGCTCGGCAAGAAGATGCGTGCGCTCGAAACGAAACTCGAGACTACGCCAAAGCCTGCGGCGATCGAGTCGTTGACCGGTCAGATCGCTGAGCTCGGCAAGAAGATGCATACGCTCGAGACCAGGCTTGATGCCATGCCAAAGGCTGCATCCGCGCCTGCGCATGCGATGCCAGCCCCGCAAGCGGAGGTGCCGAAGGACGTGGCGCCTGAGGACGAGCCGGTTGCGGCGGTAACTCCTGCGCCGCGCCCGACGATCATGCCCGAACCCGCCAAGCAAGAGGCCGCTGGGCCCGAGCCTGCCGAGCCAGAGACGACCGCGCCCGAGCCGGCGCCCGTCATGCCTAAGGCCCTCACGTCCCAGTCCGCCGCGACGTTCGACCCAACAAAGCCCCGCTGGTATGGGCCTCGGCCCGGCGAGGCCGATGGCGGGAGCCCGCAATCGATCACACCGCCCGCCACGACTGGCGCGCTGTCCCAGAGCTTCGCGGCGCTTCCCAACGAGAACGCCCAGGCGCTCTATGAGCAAGGCTATGGTGATTTCCTCCAGCGCAACTATCCGGCTGCGGAGAAGTCGTTCAGCAAGCTCGTGAAGGCCTATCCGAACGATCCACTTGCGGGCAGCGCGCAGTACTGGGCGGGCGAGAGCTATTACGTCCGTGAGCAGTACAAGAAGGCCGCCGATACCTTCCTTGCCGGCTACCGCAAATATTCCGGCAGCGACAAGGCGCCCGATACGCTGCTGAGGCTCGGCATGTCGCTTGCCGCGCTCGGCCAGAACAATGCCGCATGCTCCACCTTCAAGGAGCTCAAGGACAAGTTCCCCGACGCGCCCGAGAACATCCGCGATCAGGCCAAGGGCGAGGCGGGGAAGGCGGGCTGCGCGCAATGAGTGCCGCGCCCGTCTCCCGCGAAGAGGCGGACATGCTGTTGGCGCCGTTCGCGCGCTTTCCCCGCATTGCGCTTGCCGTGTCCGGTGGCCCGGACAGTCTTGCGCTCATGCATCTCGCCGCAGGTTGGCGCGCTGCGCGACGCGAAGGTCCAACGCTTACCGTGCTCACGGTCGATCACGGCTTGCGCGCCGGTTCGCGCGACGAGGCGTTGATGGTCGGCCGCGCCGCGAAGGCGCTTCACCTGCCGCATGCGATCCTCACCTGGAAGCACGAGGGCGACGTTGACGCGAGCCTACAGGCACGCGCGCGGTCCGCGCGCTACGATCTGATGGCCGCTTACTGCCACAGCCACGACATTCCCGCGCTCGCCACGGCGCATCATCTCGATGATCAGGCCGAAACCTTCCTGATGCGACTCAAGCGCGGCAGCGGCCTCGATGGTCTCGCCGCGATCCCCGAGGAAGGCGCCTGGGCGGGGCTTGTCCTGCTGAGGCCGTTGCTCGACCTGCCGAAGGCGCGGCTCGTGGCGACGCTCGAAGATGCGGGTCTGCCCTTCATCGTCGATCCCAGCAATGTGGATCCGCGGTTCGAGCGGGGACGCATGCGCGGTGCTATGGATGCGCTGGCCAAGCTTGGACTCACATCAGAGGCTGTGGCGCTTTCCGCACGGCGCTTGCGGCGGGCGCGTGCGGCGCTCGAGGCGGCGGCGCACGACTTCCTCGATGCCCATGCGGAGACGAGCGCGGCCGGTTATGCCGTGGTCGATCTCGCGGCGCTCGTCACGGCGCCGGAGGAGATCGCGCTGCGCGCCTTATCGCGCCTCATCGCCACGGTCGGCGGCGGCGAGGACCCTGTGCGTCTCGCCAAGCTCGAGACGCTGCTTGCCGCGCTGAGGGAGAGCCCCGACAAGGCGCATACGCTCGGCCGCTGCCGCATCGCGCCGCACCAAGGGCGGCTTGGCATCTTCCGGGAGATGCGGAAGGACGGGCTGCCGGTGCTCAAGCTTCGCCCGGGCGAGCGCACGCTCTGGGACAACCGATTCAGAATCGAGCTCGGACGGGCTGCGTCCCAGCCGATCACCATCAAGGCGCTTGGCGAAGAGGGCTTGCGGAGGTTGAAAGAGCGCGAAATCGTGCCTGCCTTGCCGCGGCTCGCAGCCCGGGCGCTGCCGGCCTGCTGGCGGGGCGAGCGGCTGCTCGGCCTTCCCGACCTGGATCAGGCGCCGGCCTTATGGCCCGCGCCGTCCTTGGGCCCCGCGCCATCCTTGCGCCACGAAGAGGGCCTTGACTGCCGGGCAACCTTCCTCAGGGGGCAATTTGAGGGGCGAGGCGGGACGCCGCAGCAATCCTAAGCTGTTGAGGAAGCATGCACCTCTTTGCGTTAGCTTTACTTGGCAAAAGAAGTGCCGGTTCCTATGTTAACAAGGCTTACTAAGCCATTCTGCGCCAGGATTTTGGGGGGTACACGCCCCAAGGGCGTGTGCCGTAGATCAAGCCGTCAGGTCAGTGCATGAATTCGAACTTCCGTAACTTCGTCATCTGGGTGTTTATCGGCCTGCTCCTGGTCGCACTCTTCAACCTGTTCCAGACCCCGGGCGTCCAGGTCCGCGGCAACGAGATCAGCTTCTCGCAGCTGCTCTCCGAGGTTGATGGCGGCAATATCCAGGATGTGACCATCGCCGGTAACCAGATTACCGGGCATTTCACCGACGGCCGCAATTTCCAGACCTATGCGCCGAACGATCCCAACCTGGTCGACAGGCTCGACAAGAAGGGCGTGAAGATCACGGCCAAGCCGTCAGAGGACGACGTGCCCTCGCTGTTCGGCGTGCTGATCTCCTGGTTCCCCATGCTGCTCCTGATCGCCGTGTGGATCTTCTTCATGCGGCAGATGCAGTCGGGCGGCGGCCGCGCCATGGGCTTCGGCAAGTCGAAGGCGAAGCTGCTCACCGAGCGCCATGGGCGCGTGACCTTCGATGACGTCGCCGGCGTCAACGAGGCCAAGGAAGACCTGCAAGAGATCGTCGAGTTTCTGCGCGACCCGCAGAAGTTCCAGAAGCTCGGCGGGCGCATTCCGCGCGGCGCGCTTCTCGTCGGGCCTCCGGGTACCGGCAAGACGCTGCTCGCCCGCGCCATCGCCGGCGAGGCCAATGTGCCGTTCTTCACCATCTCGGGCTCCGACTTCGTCGAGATGTTCGTCGGCGTCGGCGCGAGCCGCGTGCGCGACATGTTCGATCAGGCGAAGAAGAACGCGCCGTGCATCATCTTCATCGACGAGATCGACGCCGTCGGCCGCCATCGTGGCGCTGGCCTCGGCGGCGGCAATGACGAGCGCGAGCAGACCCTGAACCAGCTGCTGGTCGAGATGGACGGTTTCGAGGCGAACGAGGGCATCATCCTCATCGCCGCGACCAACCGGCCCGACGTGCTCGATCCTGCGCTGCTGCGTCCCGGCCGGTTTGACCGCCAGGTGGTGGTGCCACGTCCCGACATCATCGGCCGCGAGAAGATCCTCAAAGTGCATGTGCGGAAAGTTCCGCTGGCGCCGGACGTCGACCTGCGCGTCATCGCGCGCGGCACGCCGGGCTTCTCCGGTGCCGACCTCGCCAACCTCGTCAACGAGGCGGCGTTGCTCGCTGCGCGCCGCTCCAAGCGCCTCGTCACCCAGCACGAGTTCGAGGACGCCAAGGACAAGGTCATGATGGGCGCCGAGCGCCGCTCCATGGTCATGACCGAGGAGGAGAAGACGCTGACGGCCTATCACGAGGGCGGCCACGCGCTCGTGGCCCTGCACCAGCCGGCGTCCGATCCCGTGCACAAGGCGACCATCATTCCGCGCGGTCGCGCGCTCGGCATGGTCATGCGCTTGCCCGAGCGGGACATGCTGTCCCACACCCGCGCCAAGTTGAAGGCCGACATCACCGTCGCCATGGGCGGCCGCGTGGCCGAGGAGATCGTGTTCGGCTATGAGAAGGTGACGTCTGGCGCGTCGTCCGACATCAAGATGGCGACGCAGCTCGCGCGCGCCATGGTCACCCAATTCGGCATGTCCGATAAGCTCGGGCCTTTGGCCTACGGCGACAATGAGGAGGAAGTGTTCCTCGGCCATTCCATCGCGCGGCAGCAGAACCTGTCGGATGAGACCCAGTCGATGGTCGATGAGGAGATCCATCGTCTCGTCGACGAGGGCTTCGAAGGTGCGCGGAAGATCATCTCCGAGAATATCGACGATCTGCACACGATCGCCCGTGGGCTTCTGGAGTACGAGACGCTGAGCGGCGACGAGATCAAGAACCTCTTGAATGGCAAGCCGCCGGTACGCGACTTCGCCGCCGAGGAGCCGGTGCGTCCTGGCCCTGCGTCCGCCGTGCCGACCGCAGGCCGCGGCAAGAAGCCGCCGGAGCCGGAGGCTGGTCCTGGCATGGAGCCGCAGCCGACCTAAGCCAGCGGGTCACCACTCATAGAGTTTGCGCATGCCCGGTCTCGTGCCGGGCATGATGCTTTGTGCTAAGGCTCGCTCATGGCTGACGGGAAGCTCTATCTCAGGCCCATCGGATTTCTTTACGGGCCGCCCGCGGATGCGGCGGTCGAGGACGGCTTGGCGCTGCCGTTGGCGGGCGGCCCGATTGCCTTCACGAGCGCCGTCCTGATCGAGGGCGATCCCACGAATTCGCGGCGGCGGCTTTGCACGGCACAGACTCTCAAGGAGGTGCGCGACGCCGAGCTCGCCGCGATGCTGGCGCGCGTGACGGCACCGCGCCCGCCTTTCGCCGGGCTCAGCCTGGCGCGCCCGATACTCATGGGCATCGTCAACGTCACGCCGGATAGCTTCTCCGATGGCGGTCTCTACGATGAGACCGAAGGTGCCATCACCCAGGCGGCTGAACTCGCGTCTGAAGGTGCGGCGATTGTCGACATCGGCGGCGAATCCACACGGCCCGGCGCCGATCCTGTCGAGCACGATGAAGAACTTTCCCGGGTGGTGCCGGTGCTGGAAGGGCTGGCCGGCTCGCCGGCCGTCATCTCCATCGATACGCGGAAAAGCACCGTGGCCAGGGCCGCTGCGAAAGCGGGCGCCAAGATTCTCAACGACGTGTCGGCGCTCACCTACGATCCAGCCTGCTTGGACGTGGCGGCGGAGACGGGGCTCGACGTGGTGCTGATGCACGCGCAGGGCGAGCCCAAGACCATGCAGGACAATCCGACCTACAACGACGTCGTGCTCGAGGTGTTCGACTATCTGGAAGGACGCATCGAGGCTTGCGAGAAGGCCGGCATCGCGCGCTCCCGCATCGCCGCCGATCCCGGCCTTGGCTTCGGTAAGACGCTCGCCCATAACCTCGCGCTTCTCGCCAATCTCAGCTTATTTCATGGGCTTGGCGTGCCGATACTCGTCGGGGCCTCGCGCAAGCGCTTCATCGGCGGGGTCGGTCAGGGGCGCGATCCGAGATTGCGCGAGCCGGGTAGCCATGCGGCGGCCATCGCCTCGGCCACGCAAGGGGTGCAGATTCTTAGGGTGCATGACGTGGCGGGCAGCCGCCAGGCGCTTGAGGTCTGGCGTGCGAGCATGTTTGGCACTGAAAATTAAGGGAAATTCTAGGTCGGGCTGGGCTTTTGGGTGTAATTTTTGCTTACATTTTTTGAACGCATTAGGTCAACGAGGAGCGCATAATCCCGTCTTGCGTCAGACAGGCCCCCAAGCGGGGCCGGGCACCGTCTGGCGGCGTAGACGGGGGAAAGACCGGGATGGCTCGTAAATTCTTTGGCACGGACGGAATCCGTGGCAGCGCCAACTCGTATCCGATGACGTCGGAGGTGGCGCTGAAGGTCGGCATGGCTGCCGGCAAGGTGTTCACCAATGGCTCCTACCGCCATCGGGTGGTGATCGGCAAGGACACCCGACTTTCCGGCTACATGATCGAGTCCGCGCTTGTGTCGGGCTTCACTGCGGTGGGGATGGATGTGTTCCAGCTCGGCCCGATGCCGACGCCCGCCGTCGCCATGCTCACGCGCTCCTTGCGTGCGGATCTCGGCGTGATGATCTCGGCGTCGCACAATCCGTATGTCGACAACGGCATTAAGCTGTTCGGGCCTGACGGCTACAAGCTGTCCGACGAGCAGGAGGCCGAGATCGAGGCGCTGATGGAGGGCGATGCCGCAACACTTCTCGCGATCCCTGAGAAGATCGGCCGGGCGACTCGTATCGACAGCGCGCGCGAGCGCTATATCGAATTCGCCAAGCGCACGCTGCCCAGGAATCTTCGCTTCGATGGCATCAGGGCGGTGATCGATTGCGCCAATGGTGCCGGCTACAAGGTGGCGCCTGAGGCGCTTTGGGAGCTCGGCACTGAGGTCATCAAGATCGGCGTCGATCCCAACGGCGTGAACATCAACAAGGATTGCGGCTCCACCGCGCCGCAGAACCTGATCCGCAAGGTCAACGAGGTGCGCGCCGATATCGGCATCGCGCTCGATGGTGACGCGGACCGCGTGGTCATCGTGGACGAGAAGGGCCAGATCATCGACGGCGACCAGTTGATGGCGGTGATCGCCGAGTTCTGGCTGAGGCGCGGGCGGCTCGCCGGGGGCGGCGTGGTTGCCACGGTGATGTCCAATCTCGGCTTCGAGCGCTATCTGGAAGATCTGGGGCTGGGGCTCGCGCGGACCCCGGTCGGCGACCGCTACGTGGTCGAGTACATGCGCCAGCACGGCTACAATGTCGGCGGCGAGCAGTCCGGTCATATCGTGCTGTCCGACTTCTCGACCACAGGCGACGGATTGATCACGGCGCTGCAGATCCTCGCCGTGGTGGCCCAGAGCGGCAAGCCAGTGAGCGAGATCTGCAACCGCTTCGAGCCCCTGCCGCAGGTGCTCGAGAACGTCCGCTACAAGAACGGCCAGCCACTCGACAATTTGGGCGTGCAGCGGGCGATCAACGACGGCAAGTCGAAGCTCGGCAACGCCGGCCGGCTCGTGATCCGGCCCTCCGGCACGGAACCCGTGATTCGGGTGATGGCCGAAGGCGACGACGCGGGGCTGGTCAAGACCGTGGTTTCCGACATCGTCCATGCCCTGTCGGACGCTGCGGCGGCCTAGTCTCGCCTAGGCGCGTTCCGAAAAATCCAACGCCTTTTCAGTGCCTTGAGGTGCCCATGGCGGGGCGGTGTTGCGGCGTTGCCGCCATCGTCTCGTAATGGAACCCCCCTTAGGGCTCCATTAACCAATCCCGTCGATAGTCCCCGAATGAGACAGCCAACGTGACCTCAACCTCACGGGGTTGATCGCACAGGCTGCAGTCAGAAGGGGTACTCAGATGGGACAGACTCGCTCAATCATTACCGCATTCGCCCTGCTCATGGGCTCGACGGTCGCCGGCTACGCCGCCGATCTCGGTCTCCCGCCGCCTCCGCCGCTTCCGGTGGCGCCGCCGCCTTGCCCCAGTTGCTCGGGACCGGTCTACTTCAAGGGCTTTATCGGTGCCGCTAACCCCGTGGTCGACAGCATTTCCACGCCGGACTATGCGACCAACGACTTCCAGGTGTTCCACAACGACATCAAGAGCTCGCCGCTGTTCGGTGTCGGCATCGGCTACCAGTTCAACCGTTGGCTGCGCTTCGATATCACCGGTGAGTACCGGGGCGATTCGACCTTCCTGGCGCAGGATCGCTATCCTGGCGGCAACGGCACCTTCAGCGTGGCGAGCAATGACGCTGACGGCACCTTCTTCCCCGGCACCAACGAATACACCGCCGACATCGAAAGCTGGGTTGGCCTTGCCAACATGTATGTCGATCTCGGCACGTATATGTGCATCACGCCCTGGGTCGGCGCCGGTATCGGCTTGGCTTCGATCTCGGTGAACGGTCTGAAGGACGTGAACGTACCCAACAACAGCGTGTTCTACGCGGCAGATCACTCGCAGACCAATTTCGCCTGGGCCGTCTATGGCGGTCTTGCCTATGACGTGAACCCGTCGGTCACGCTCGACCTCTCCTATCGCTATCTCGATCTCGGCGATGCGCGGAGCGGCGTGGTGACGGCTTACGATGATTCGAGCTCGTACTCGGGCGTCGATATCAACAACATCCATTCGCACGACGTGATGCTCGGCGTGCGCTGGAAGCTCGGACATCAGCCGGTGACGCCGATGCCGGTCGCTTTCAAGTAACCCATCCACCACACCAGACTGCTAGCTTTACCGCCCGTCCTTTGGACGGGCGGTTTTTCTTTGGACGGTGGGCCGATGGTGGGCCGCCCTTGACGGCGAAATCCGCCACTCGTATGGGCAGCTATCCGCCCCTTTTCCGGAGAGTTGCTTTGACCCAGCCGCCAAAGCCGGCGAAACGCCCCGAAAATCCACGCTTCTCCTCAGGGCCTTGCACCAAGCATAAGGGCTGGTCGCTCGAGGGGCTGAAAGGCGCGCTGCTCGGCCGCAACCACCGCCAGCCGGAGACAAAAGCGCGGATCGAGGCGGCGCTCATCAAGACCCGGGAGTTGCTTCAGCTTCCGCCGGATTACCGCGTGGCGCTCGTGCCTGCCTCGGACACGGGCGCGGTTGAGATGGCGCTGTGGTCGCTTCTCGGCCCGCGTGGCGTCGACGTGCTCGCCTGGGAGGCGTTCAGCCGCGACTGGGTGACCGACATCGTCGAGCAACTCAAGCTCGCCCGCGTCCGCGTGCTTACGGCACCCTATGGCGAATTGCCCGACCTTGCCCAAGTCGATTTCACCAACGACGTCGTGTTCGCCTGGAACGGTACGACGTCCGGCGTGCGCGTGCCGGACGGCGACTGGATTGCGGCCGACCGCGAAGGCCTCGCCATTTGCGACGCCACCTCGGCGGTGTTCGCGCAAGACATCGACTGGCGGAAGCTCGATGCGGCGACCTTCTCCTGGCAGAAGGTGCTGGGCGGCGAGGCGCAACACGGCATGCTGATCCTCAGTCCGCGCGCCATTGCTCGGCTCGAAAATCACACGCCGCCTTGGCCGCTGCCGAAGCTGTTCCGCATGACGAAGGACGGCAAGGTGATGGACGACCTGTTCGAGGGCGCGACTATCAACACGCCGTCAATGCTGTGCCTCGAGGACTACATGGACGCGCTTGCGTTCGTCGAAAGCGTCGGCGGGTTGAAGGGCACCATTGCGCGGTCCGACGCCAACGCAGGCGTCATCGCCAACTGGGTGGCGCGGACGCCATGGGTCGAGTTCTTGGCGCGCGCGCCCGAGACGCGCTCCAACACGTCTGTCTGCCTGAAAATTGTCGATGCGAAAGTCGCGGCGGT
>Ga0307436_1001445_pt1 | contig 10494 bp, 8 predicted proteins | sample SalMarWE160440MG_FD_202513 | JGI IMG/M metagenome (GOLD analysis project Ga0307436, IMG submission 202513) | Salt marsh sediment microbial communities from the Plum Island Ecosystem LTER, Massachusetts, United States - WE1604-40 | ecosystem: Environmental > Aquatic > Marine > Intertidal zone >...
CCCTTCCTCTTCTTTGCTGTTGGCGGATGCGGCGACCTCGTCGGCATCGCCAACGCCTTGCTCTGCCGCCGCTTCGGCTTGGACGGACTCTGGCGCCGACAGAGACGGTTTCCGCAGAGGCAGGAACGATATGGCGGCTGCGCCGGCCAGAACCTTTTGTCCTTCTGCCGTGAAGATGGGGACTGGAGGTTTGGGATCAGGTAGCGGCGGGGGTTCCGGCTTGGGGATCCGTACGCCGTCGGTTCGGCAGCGGAATTTAACCTTTTCCTCGATCAGCAAGTACTGCCGGACCTTTTCGATGTCCCCGGCGTCGTGGAGATGGTCCTTTACCCAATCGGGGCCGCGCAACAGGGCTGCCTTGACCTCTTTGGTCAGGAGGTTTGTCTGTTCCGCCTTGAGGCTCTTGCATTCGTCACGGTCGAGCGGCTCCGCACGTGTGCCGAGGCTAAAGGTCGCGGCTCCACATAGGGTGAGCAACGCGACGGCGATGAGACGCGGCAACGGCATCACATTCCCGGGAAAGTCCCCCCCTGCCCTGACCATTGCGGCAGAATGACAAAGCTTAGCTGATTTGCGACCCCGTACCCAAGGTTTTCGCGTGGGCTCACGTGGCCTTCAGGTCACAGTAAGCCGAGAGAATTTCGTAGAAATCCGAGGCTCTTAGGCTCGCGCCGCCCACCAGTGCTCCGTTCACATTGGGCACAAAGAGGAGCTCGGCGGCGTTAGTCGGCTTCACGGAGCCGCCATAGAGGATGCGCATGGCACTGCCTTCGGTCTCTCCGACCAACTGGCTGAGGTCCTCGCGAATAGCGCCGTGGAGCCTCGCGACATCCGCTGGCGTGGGCGTTAGCCCTGAGCCAATGGCCCAGACCGGCTCATAGGCGATGACGGTATTGGTGGCGCGGGCTTCTTCCGGCACTGATCCTTGAACCTGGCGCTTGAGTATGTCGAGGGTCTCGCCGTCGTGGTGCTGGGCTTGCGTCTCGCCGATACAGATGATGGCGGTCAGCCCCGCACGATGGGCCGCCAAGGCCTTGGCATGAACCAGCGCGTCGGATTCACCATGATCAATGCGCCGCTCAGAATGGCCGACAATGACCGCTGTCGCACCCGCATCGGCCAGCATCTCTGCGGAAATATCCCCGGTATGCGGTCCTGACGGTAAGGGATGACAGTCTTGCGCGCCGAGTGCGATATCGGATCCTGCAAGGATTTCCGCAGCCCGGCTGAGAAGCGTGGCGGGCGGGCAGACCATCACATCGGCCTCCGGAACGGGCTTTTCAGTCAACATCTGCCGCAAGGTGACAAGCTCGCCCAGGGCGCTGCTGCCCAGGCCGTTCATCTTCCAATTTCCGGCGACAAGCGGCCTGATCGCAGTCACGTCCCCTCCCGTTTCCCAACGTCGCACGCCAAGCGGTTTTTCCGGTATTTCTGCGTGTTGCCGCGCTGGCCCTTGCTACCTATGATGCGCCCGCCGCGCTGGACCGTCCTAACATCGGACGCCAGCGCGGATTTGGCAAATAGTGATACGGAAGGTTTCGAGGCGTGGTACTCGACTCATTGCGCAAAGGCGCGGCACGGACATTCGGCCTGATCCTGGTCGGTCTCCTGGTGGTTAGTTTCGCGATCTGGGGCATCGCCGACATTTTTCGGGGCTACGGCCAACGGACCCTGATCAGCGTCGGCGATACCGAAATCAACACGCAGGATTATCTGCGCGCGCAGCAAGACGTACTGCGAACCATGAGCCAGCAGGCTGGACGCAGCTTGAGCCTTCAGGAGGCGCGCGCTGCCGGTCTCGATGCGCGCGTGCTGGAGCGCCTCATCGGCGGCGCGGCCGTCGATGCCCATGCCAACCATCTCGGTCTTAGCATCAGCGACGATGCGCTGCTTGCGCAAATCATGAAGGACCCCAATTTTCAGGGACCGGATGGGAAGTTCAACCCGGTCGCGTTCCAGTCGGTCTTGCACAATATCGGCATGAGCGAAGCGGGCTATCTCTACTCAATGCGTGAGCAGAATCTGCGCCGTCAGTTGCTCACCACGATCGGCAAGGTGTCAAACAGCCCCAAAGCGCTGATCGATGCGCTCAACCGCTTCAACGAGGAACGGCGTATCTTGCATTACGTGCTTGTGCCGGCGTCGGCTGCGGGGGAGGTCCCTGCGCCTACTGACGAGCAGTTGAAGCAGTATTACGACAATCACAAAGCCAAGTTCACGCAGCCGGAGTATCGCAAGATCGGTGTGCTTGCGGTGACGCCTGAGACGGTGAAAGACCAGGTCAATATCACCGAGGCCGACCTCAGGGCGGCTTACGAGGCCAAGAAGGATAAGCTTGGCAAGCCGGAGCGTCGGCATCTGCAACAGATTGCGCTGCCCAATATGGCAGCGGCTAAGGCCGCTTATGACAAGATCAAGTCGGGCACCGACTTCGTCGAGGCCGCCAAGGAACTTGGGCTGAGTGAGAGCGATATCGATCTCGGCAAGGTCACGCGCGACGAACTCGCCGATCCGGCGATCGCCGAGAAAGCGTTCAAGCTGGAAAAGGATGTCGTCAGCGAGCCGATCGCCGGAAAGCTCGGAAGTTTCGCCATCATTCGGGTGACCGAGATCGATCCTGGCAAGACCGAGACATTCGAGGAAGCCAAAGGCGGCATTGAGAAAGAGATGCTCAAGGACCGCGCGTCTGGCGCCATCTTTGACATGCATGATCGCATCGAGGACGAGCTTGCGGCAGGCTCGACGCTTTCCGAGACTGCCAACAAGCTTAAGCTCAACTACGAGGTCGTCGACCAGGTCGATCGCGAGGGCCGTAAGCCCGATGGATCGACTGTCAAGCTGCCGGCGCAAAAAGACTTGTTGAACGCCGTCTTTGCCACTGATGCCGGAGTTGAGAACGATCCTATCGATGCGCGCGACGAAGGCGTCATTTGGTATGAGGTGTTGGGGGTGACTCCTTCGCAGCTCAAACCGTTCGATCAGGTGCGCGATGAGGTCGAAAAGGATTGGCGGACCGAGGAAACTCGGAAGCAGGTCGCCAAGTTCGCGCAAGGCCTGGTGAGCCAACTGAGCAACGGCAGCAAGACGCTGGACGACGTGGCAAAGGAACTCAATACGAGCGTGTTGCCCACCTCGGCATTGAAACGCACTGACGTCACCGTCAACGTGTTGTCACCGGCCGTGGAGCAAGCCTTCACCCTGCCGAAGGGCGGGTTCGGCTCGGCTGTATCGGGTGTCGAGGAAGGGCGTATCGTGTTTGAGGTGACCGATATCGTGGCCCCGCCCAAGATCGACGAGCGCATTATGAAGCGGCTCAATGCTCGGATCGGGCGCGTCCTGAGCGAGGACACGGTCGCTGAATATTTTGGTGCACTCGAAAACCGCTACGGCGTGAGCATTAATCGCCCGGCGCTTGCCAAGCTGGTGGGCACCAGCGAGGAGCCATGAGCTCAGCGGCCGCCTCGGTGACGCCATTGCCGCAAGAAGGTGGATCCACTCCGATCGCGCCTGACTTTGCCACGTTCGCACGCCTTTACGAGGAAGGTATGCCGCAAGTGGTGTGGACGCGGCTCGTGGCTGACCTGGAGACGCCGGTCTCCGCCGTGCTCAAAGTGGCCCATGAGCGGCCGAACAGCTTCCTTCTAGAGTCTGTTGAGGGCGGCGCCACGCGCGGCCGCTACTCCATCATCGGCTGCGAGCCGGATCTGATCTGGCGCGCCGAGGGGAACAAGGCCGAGCTTAATCGCACGCCGCAATCCGATCCGGATGCATTCGCGCCGTCATCAGTGCCGGCGCTCGCGTCGCTCCGCGCGCTTCTGGCCGAATCCGCTATTACCCTGCCCCATGAGCTACCGCCCATGGCGGCCGGCATCTTCGGCTATATGGGCTACGACACGGTGCGCCTGATCGAGGACTTGCCCCGGGGCAAGCCTGACCCACTCAATCTGCCGGACAGCATCTTGGTGCGCCCGACTCTGATCGTCATCTTCGACAGCGTCAGGGACGAGATGACCGTGGTGACGCCCGTGCGGCCTGCCCCCGGCGTCAGCGCCAAGGCGGCGCATGCACGTGCTGCGGACCGGCTCAACGTCGTGCTGGAACGGCTAGACCAGCCTCTCCCGCATGTGGGCGAGCTCGGCGTGGATGCGCCTCATCCGAAGCCGAAAGCGGTCACCGCGCCCGAGGCCTACATGGCCAAGGTGGCGCGCGCCAAGGAATACATCGCGGCCGGCGACATCTTTCAGGTAGTGCTCAGTCAGCGCTTCGAGGCGCCGTTCGAGCTCCCCTCCTTCGCGCTCTATCGGGCGCTTCGCCGCGTCAACCCCTCGCCGTTTCTCTACTACCTCAACTTCGGCGACTTCGCTGTGGTGGGGTCGAGCCCGGAGATCTTGGTGCGGGTGCGCAAAGGCGAGGTTACGATCAGGCCGATCGCCGGCACGCGGCCGCGCGGCGCCACGCCGGAAGAAGACAAGGCGCTGGCCGATGAGCTGCTCGCCGACACCAAAGAGCGGGCCGAGCATCTGATGCTGCTCGATCTCGGCCGCAACGATGTCGGGCGCGTGGCGGAGGTCGGCAGCGTGTGCGTTACCGACAGCTTCTTCCTCGAATATTACAGCCAGGTCATGCACATCGTCTCGAATGTCGAGGGGAAGCTCGATCCGAAATTCGACGCGGTCGATGCGCTGATGGCGGGCTTCCCCGCCGGCACCGTGTCGGGCGCGCCGAAAGTCCGCGCCATGGAGATTATCGACGAGCTCGAGGACGCAGCGCGCGGCATCTACGCGGGTTGCGTCGGCTATTTCTCGGCGGACGGCGAGATGGACAGTTGCATCGTGCTCAGGACCTCGGTGGTGAAGGACGGCGTCATGTACGTGCAGGCGGGTGCTGGCATCGTCGCCGACTCCGAGCCGGAGCGCGAGCAGGCCGAATGCGTGAGCAAGGCCGGCGCCCTGTTCAAGGCGGCGGACGAGGCTGTACGTTTTGCCGCGCGCGCCAAGCGCGGCCAGTAGACGGCGCTAAGGGGGCGCGGGATGATGCTCACACTCAGCCTCCTGCGCCATGCCAAATCGAGTTGGAAGAACCCGACCCTGCCTGACCGCGAGCGGCCTCTTGCCACGCGGGGTGTCGCCGATGCGCCTCTGATGGGGCGGGCCATGGCTGAGCGGGGCATCGACCCCGAGCTCATACTTTGCTCGTCGGCGCGCCGCACGGTGGACACGCTGGCGCTGGTCCTGCCCGAACTGAAAGTGGAGCCGAAGGTCGTCTACGAGGACTCGCTCTATCATGCGAGCCCGGCGGAGATGCTTCAGATGCTGCGCGCGATCCAGCCGGGAGCGAGCCGCGTGATGATTGTGGGCCACAATCCCGAGATCCAGGCCTTTGCGCTCGACCTGATCGGCTCCGGGCCAAAGCACATGCGAGACCGGCTGACAGAGAAATTTCCGACCGCGGGACTTGTGGTGATCAACTTCACTGCGGGCCTGTGGTCGAGCGTCGACGTGAATAGCGGCAGCCTGAAGCTGTTCCTCACGCCCAAGGAGCTCAAAGGGAGCTGACGCGCTGAGCTTGACGGCCTATCGGCCCGGGGCGTAACACCAAGCCATGCTGACCCTGATCGATAACTACGACAGCTTCACCTACAATCTCGTTCATTTCCTTGGGGAATTGGGCGCGAGCACGCAGGTCTACCGCAACGACAAGATCACGGCCGATGAGGTGCTGGCAGAAGGGCCTGAGGCCATCGTGCTGTCGCCGGGACCGTGCGATCCGGACCGTGCCGGCATTTGCCTAGAGCTGATCGAGCGCGCCGGGCCCGTGGTGCCGATCCTTGGCGTCTGCCTCGGCCATCAGGCGATCGGTCAGGTCTATGGTGGCAAAGTGGTGCGTGCCCCGGTGCTGATGCATGGCAAGCTGTCCAAGGTGCACCACACGGGCAAGGGCGTGTTCGCCGGTCTGCCCCAGGATTTCTCCGCCACGCGTTACCACTCGCTCATGGTTGACCGCGCCACCCTCCCGGACGATCTCGAGATCACGGCGGAGACTACGGACGGCATCATCATGGGCGTGCAGCACAAGCGCTACCCTGTCCATGGTGTGCAGTTCCATCCCGAGAGCATCGCCTCCGAGCACGGCCATCAGCTGCTTGCCAACTTTCTCGATCTCGCCCGCGTCGAGCGCCGTGCGCGCGGAAGCTCGCAAAGAGAAGCGGTCGGTGCCCTCTAGTCCAGCGCCTGCCGCGGAGGCGGCGCTTCAAGACCTGCGTGCAGCCATACGGAAAGTGGCGGCGGGCGAAACCTTGAACCAACGCGAAGCCGCCGAGGCTTTCGAGCTCATCATGTCCGGCGGCGCCACCGACGCACAGATCGGCGCGCTTCTGATGGGTATGCATGTGCGTGGCGAGACGGTAGATGAGATTGCCGGCGCCGCGCGGGTGATGCGCTCCAAGGCCGTTCCCGTACGCGCGCCGGAGGGCGCCATCGATACCTGCGGTACGGGCGGCGACGCCAAAGGCACGCACAACATCTCAACCTGCACTGCCTTCGTGGTGGCCGGCGCTGGCGTACCCGTCGCCAAGCATGGCAACCGGTCGATTTCCTCGCGCTCGGGCTCCGCGGACGTGCTCACCGCGCTCGGAGTCAATATCGAGTGCGCGCCTAGGACGATCGAACGCTGCATCTCAGAGTGCGGTCTCGGCTTTATGTTCGCGCCCGCCCATCACGCCGCCATGCGCCATGTGGCGAAGGTCCGCGGCGAGCTCGGCACGCGCACCATCTTCAATCTGCTCGGACCGCTCGCCAACCCTGCCGCCACCAAATATCAAGTGGTCGGTGTGTTCGATCAGAAATGGGTCGAGCCGATAGCTAACGTGCTTGGCGTTCTCGGCGTGGAGCGGGCCTGGGTGGTGCACGGCGCCGATGGGCTCGACGAGCTGACCACGACCAATGTGAGCCATGTGGCGGTGCTTGATCACGGCAAGGTCTCAACCTTCAAGATCTCGCCGCGGAACGCAGGCCTGTCTGAGGCGAAGCCTGAGGATCTGATCGGCGGCGACGCGGCGGAGAACGCCGCGCATATCCGCGCTGTCCTGCAAGGCAACCAAGGGCCGCTGCGCGACATCGTGCTCCTCAACGCCGCGGCGGCACTTCTGGTGACGGGCAAGGCCAAGACCTTGCGCGAGGGCGTGACGCTCGCCGCAGAGTCCATCGATAGCGGTAAGGCTAGCGGCACGCTCGAGGCGCTCGTTAAGCTGAGCCATGATAAAGTCTGAGTGCCATGGCCGACGTACTCGACAAGATCCTCAGCTATAAACGAGAAGAGGTTGAAGCGGCTAAGAAAGCGGTACCCGAGGCACGCTTGCGTGCCCAGGCTGATGTTGCCGCGCCTGTGCGTCCCTTCTTCAAGGCGTTGCAATCATGCGTCACCAAAGGCGATTTCGCCTTGGTTGCCGAGATCAAAAAGGCAAGCCCGTCCAAAGGGTTGATCCGTTCTGATTTCGATCCGCCGACGCTTGCTATCGCCTATGAGGCGGGCGGTGCGACCTGTCTTTCCGTCCTGACCGACGCGCCGTCGTTCCAAGGAAGCCCGGAATACCTGACCATGGCGCGTGCCGCGTGCAGCCTGCCGTGCTTGCGCAAGGACTTCATGATCGACCCTTATCAGGTGTTTGAGGCGCGTGCTCTCGGCGCCGACTGCATCCTCGTCATTATGGCTGCCGTCGATGATGCGCTCGCACGTGACCTGGAGTCTGCGGCGCGGGCATTCGGCATGGATCTTCTGGCTGAAGTGCATAACGAGGCCGAACTCGATCGCGCGCTTCGCCTCGGCACCAAGCTCATCGGCATCAATAACCGCGACCTCAAGACCTTCGACACCACGCTCGCTACGACAGAGCGGCTGGCGCCCCGCGTGCCGTCCGAGCGCATGGTGGTGGCGGAGAGTGGCATCTTCTCTCATGCTGACCTGACGCGGCTTGCCGAGTCCGGTGTGCATGCTTTTCTCGTGGGCGAGAGCCTGATGCGTCAAGACGATGTGGCTGCCGCCACGCGCGCGCTTTTGACCGGCGCGGACATCTCCGCCGAGGCCGCGTCATGAGCGCGCGGCTCTCCCACCTTAACGACAAGGGCGAGGCGCGCATGGTTGATGTCTCGGAGAAGGCCGTCACCGCACGCACGGCGATTGCGGAAGGTTTCGTGTCGATGACACCGGAAACGCTGGACCTCATCCTTGCGGGCAACGCGCCGAAGGGCGACGTGCTGGCGACGGCGCGCATCGCCGGCATCATGGCGGCCAAGAAGACCGCCGAACTGATCCCGCTCTGCCATCCGCTTCCCCTCACCCAAGTCACACTCGACTTCACGCCGTCGCGCGATCCGTCCGGTCTCAAGATCGAGGCGATGGCCAAGGTCGAAGGCAAGACCGGTGTGGAGATGGAAGCGCTGACGGCGGTGTCGATCGCCTGTCTCACGATCTACGACATGTGCAAGGCGGTGGACCGGGCCATGACCTTCTCAGGTATTCGCCTCGTCGAGAAGACCGGTGGCCGCTCCGGTCACTTCCGCGCGCCCTAATCGCGATGGCGCTCCTTTCCGTCGACGATGCGCGGGCTTTGGTACTGAAAGGGCTGGCGCCGCTCGAGGCAGAGCATGTCCCTCTTGCCGAAGCCCAAGGCCGCGTGCTTGCCGCCGATCTCGCCGCCACGCTGACCCAGCCGCCCTTCGATGCCTCGGCCATGGACGGCTATGCGGTGCGCGCGGCCGATGTGGCCGTGCTGCCGGCAACGCTGAAGCTGATCGGTGAGTCTGCCGCCGGCGCCGGCTTCGAAGGCACCGTTGGGCCCAGTGAGGCGGTACGCATCTTCACCGGCGCGCCGGTGCCTGGCGGCGCCGACACGATCGCCATCCAAGAGGATGCGCAAGAGTGTGACGGCACGGTTGTGGTGAGAGAGGCCGGAGCCGGCCGGCATATCCGGCCGCGCGGCCAGGACTTTGCCCAAGGCGAAGTGTGTTTGTGCCGCGGCACACGGCTCGGCGCGCGCGCGCTGATGTTGGCCGCCTCCATGAACCACGCGGTGGTGCCGGTCACCCGGAAGCCGAAGGTCGCCATTCTTGCGACGGGCGATGAGGTGGTGCCGCCGGGCTCCGCGCTCGGTCCCGACCAGATCGTCTCGTCGGTGCCGTACGGGCTCGCTGGTCTGATCGCGGCGCATGGGGGCGAAGCGGTCCATCTCGGCATCGCCAAGGACGACGCCGAAAGCATCGTCACGCTGGCGCGGACCGGTGCTGGCGCCGATATTCTCCTGACCGTTGGCGGCGCGTCTGTGGGCGAGCGGGATCTCGTGGCGAGTGCGCTCGGTGGCGATGGGCTCGAACTCGATTTCGCCAAGGTCGCCATGCGGCCGGGGAAGCCCGTGCTTTCTGGCCGGCTCGGGAGCCAGCGCCTGCTCGGCGTACCGGGGAACCCGGTCTCAGCGCTTGTTTGCGCTTATGTGTTCCTGGTGCCGATGCTGCGCGCTTTGCTTGGGCTTACAGATGAGAGACACCCTGAGCCTGAGGCCGTGCTCGGCGAGGCTCTCCCCGCCAACGGCCCAAGGCAGAACTATATGCGGGCCACCTCGACCTGGCGCGAGGACGGGATACGCGTGGTGCGGCCCCTGCCCTCGCAAGACTCCTCGTTGGTTGCCGCCTTCACGCGTGCTGACTGCCTCATTGTGCGTATGCCAGGCGCGCACGCGCTCCCCGAAGGCGGGCGGGTCAGAATTCTCCCGCTCTCCAACTAATTAAGACAGCGGAAACCCGAATCACGCGAGCAACCAGGCGTGCGGCCACAGCATTTTGTGGCCATTTGGCTTGCGGAACACAACTAGAACATCTATACTGTTCATGGTTTGTACAGGCGGGGCGAGAATCGTTTCCAGGCTCGGATAGCCCGATTCCTGATCGCTCAAAGGGGACCAGATGCTCACACCGAAGCAGAAAGAGCTTCTCATGTTCATCCACGAGCGGTTGAAGGAGACGGGCGTGCCCCCCTCTTTCGACGAGATGAAGGAGGCGCTCGACCTCAAGTCGAAATCCGGCATCCACCGGCTCATCACGGCGCTGGAGGAGCGCGGCTTTGTCCGCCGCCTGCCCCACAGGGCCCGCGCCATGGAGATCATCCGACTGCCTGAGTCCGTCCCCCAGGGGGTTGCAGCGCGATCGCGCGGCTTCTCACCGAGCGTGATCGAGGGGAGCCTGGGCCGCGTGCCGCAAGTGGCTGAGGGTGAAGCGGCACCGCAGACGGTGGCCGTACCCGTCATGGGCCGGATCGCCGCGGGCGTTCCCATCGAGGCGATCCAGACCCGACTCTCCACCATCGAGGTTCCGCCGGAGCTGCTGGCCAAGGGCGAGCATTATGCGCTCGAGGTCAAAGGCGATTCCATGATCGATGCCGGCATCCTCGAGGGCGACACCATCATCGTGCGGAAATGCGAGGACGCCACCAATGGCGACATCGTCG
>Ga0307436_1001446_pt1 | contig 10493 bp, 9 predicted proteins | sample SalMarWE160440MG_FD_202513 | JGI IMG/M metagenome (GOLD analysis project Ga0307436, IMG submission 202513) | Salt marsh sediment microbial communities from the Plum Island Ecosystem LTER, Massachusetts, United States - WE1604-40 | ecosystem: Environmental > Aquatic > Marine > Intertidal zone >...
CGGCCACTCTCGTCGTCGGCCTGGCCTACGTCGTCATCGCCGTCGCGGTGGCTTCGGCCGTCCGGGCCAACCTCTACGCCGAGGTGGACCACAATCTGACGGAGTCGCTCGAGTTCGTGATCAGGGGCGAGCAGCCCGGTGGTCCCGCCTGGCAGGGCGGGCGGATCATCGACCCCGACCGTCTGGATCCGCGCGGTGTGCCCGTCCTCCTGTGGCGAGTGACGCCGGCCGGAGTCCCCGTGGCCCAGGGCCTCAACGAGGTGGAGCTGCCGCCCGAGGCGGTGAACGTCAAGGCGCCGATCACGATCGTCATCGACGGGACCAGCTATCGAATCGCCGGCCGCAACACGCCGCCGGGCCGCCTGATCGCCGGGCAGTCTCTCGACGGCGCGGAGCACACATTCCAGACCCTGGTGACCTCCGAGATCGGGATCGGCCTGGCGCTGCTGGCCTTCGTCTTCGCCGGCGCACTGGCCATCGGCTGGCGAGTCGCGACTCCGATCGAGAAGGCCCGACAGCGGCAGCTCGAGTTCACGGCCGACGCCTCACATGAGCTGCGAACCCCGCTGTCGGTGGTGGAGGCCCACACGAGCCTGGCGCTCGCCAGGCAGCGCGAGAAGGCCTGGGACGCGACTGCCTTCGGCCGGATCGACGCCGAGCTGCGGCGGATGCGCCGGCTGCTGGACGACATGCTCTGGCTGGCTCGGTTCGATTCCTCGGCCGGTGCTCCGGCGGCGGAGCCGGTGGACCTGGCTGTGCTGGCTGCGCAGACGGCCGACAGGTTCCAGGCCGTCGCCGAGGCACGACACCAGAAGCTGAGCGTCGAGACGAGCCAGGCGACAGCCGGCCAGGGCCCGGAGGCGGCCATCGTCGCGGCGCCCCCGGAGTGGCTCGATCGCCTGGTGGGCGTGCTGCTCGACAACGCCTGCAAGTACTCTCCGGAGGGCGGCAGCATCGCCATATCCGTCGCGGCCGAGGGGCGGCGAGTGCGCCTGACCGTCGACGATTCCGGGCCCGGCATCCCGCCCGAACAGCGGGAGCGGGTTTTCGACAGATTCCACCGCGCCACGGACGCCCCGGGCGGCGCGGGCCTGGGTCTGGCCATCGCCGGGGCGATCGCCCATTCCACCGGCGGTCGCTGGACCATCGGCGACTCGCCCCTGGGCGGCGCCCGGCTGTCCATCAGCTGGCCCAGGAGCCAGGCCGGCCGCTGAGGCAGGGCGGTCCCGCGAGTCGTGCGGAGCCCCCGTAACCCTTCCGAAAGCAGGGGAGCCGCAGACTCGCACCATCAAACCCCAAGGAGTTGACACGATGCCGACCAGCAAGAAAGCAGCCGAGCCGCCTGTCTGGACACCGGCCGACGCCCCCGTGCCCGACCCCGCCCCGGCAGCAGGCGAGGCATCGCCGATCGCGTCCGACGGGACGGCCGGGCGGCAGCACCGTTCCGGCGCCGTCGCGGGCCTGCTCACCGTCATCGCCCTGGCAGCCACAGCCGGGATCGCCTTCGCCCTGGGGCGGGCCACGGCCCCCGAGACGGCGGCGAGCGCCGTCGACGACACGAACGGCAATCCCTCCGCCCAGTTCAACGCCGATGCCAGCTTCAGGCCGGATCGGCTCGGCCCGCTGGACGACCAGCCGGGCGACGTCCCGGGCCTCGGCGCCTCGATCAGCGGCAAGGTGACGGCGATCTCGGCCGACTCGATAACCATCGAGCTGGCCAGCGGCGAGACTGTAACCGTCGCCACCGCCTCGACAACGACCTACCACGCCAGGCAGGTCGTGACGAGCGCCGATGTCTCCACCGGCGACACGGTCGTGATCAACCTCGTCAGGCTCGGCCCCAATGCCGGCAATCGCGCCGGCCTGGGACGGCAGGGCCGGACGGCCGCCGACATCACTGTGGTCGCCCAGTAGGGCGAAAGGCAGGCGCGGTCCGGCAGCGACAGTCGGGCCGCGCTCCTGCTTGTCCGGGGCAGGTCAGAGGCGCTGGACGACCACGCTGCCCGAGGCCTTGTCCCACCAGGTCTGCTTGGCCGCCTCGTCGGAGGCGGCGGCGGCGGCGATGATGGCCAGGATGACCGTCACCTGGCACACGGCCCAGACCGCGAAACGGCCCAGAGTCGGTCCCAGGCCCAGCGGCGTCCCGTCCGCCGCCCGCACCACCCTCAGGCCCAGCACTCGCTGCCCCGGGGTGCCCTGGAAGGTCCACCAGCAGAGCGGCTGGTAGAGGATGAAGGAGGCGAACCACAGCAGATACGTGAACTGGGCCCCGGCGGAGTAGTAGTCCTCGTAGTAGGTGTGCTCCACGCCGAAGGCCTCGGCGGCCATGGAGGCGACGATCAGCGCCACGAACATGATCCCGGCGTCGATGGCCAGAGCCCCGAACCGGACCGTAAGGCCGGCCCAGACGAACCCCGGCACCGGTCCGGCCGGACCCATGTAGGCGGGTCGGAAGGGCCCCCAGGCGCCCTGCGGAGGCGGCGGCCAGGCGCCCTGCGGAGGCGGCGGCCAGGCGCCCTGCGGAGGCGGCGGCCATCCCGGCTGTGGCTGCCCCCAGGCGCCCTGCGGAGGCGGCGGCCAGGCGCCCTGCGGAGGCGGCGGCCAGGCGCCCTGCGGAGGCGGCGGCCAGCCCGGCTGCCCGGCAGGCGCCTCGCCTGTGCCGCCAGAGGGCGAGGAGAGGGGGTCGCCTTGGGCCTTGTCGTCGCCGCTCACTTCGAGGTTCTCCTCAAGCAGCACCCCTGTCGAGGACGTTACGGGCGTCGGCGGCCATCGTAGCAGCGCTGTCCGCCCTCAATCGCGCCCCGCGCCAGTATCTGCATCTGCCGGCGAGCCTGCCCGCTATCCTGCCCGGTAGCAGGACCACAGAGACTGGGGGCCAGTCATGACGGCTCAGACGGACACCATTCCGGTTCGATACGACAGGATCGCCCGAGTCCAGGCGGCCATGCGCGAGCAGGGCCTCATCGCCATCGTGGTCATGAACCACGACGACTACCGCTGGCTGTTCGGCACCGATCGCAGCCAGCCGAGGGCCATCGTCCCCTTCGAGGGCCCACCGGAGTTGATCGCTTTCACCGGCGAGGAACCGGAGCTGGCGGCGGCCCTGGCCGAAGGCAAGATTCGCGTCTTCGGCAGCGTCGGCGGCCAGATCCACGACGTAGTAGGCCGAGTGCGCGAGCTGGCGACGGCCGATCCGTTCGGCACCGCAAGAGCCGGCGGCAGGCCGAAGGTCGGCATGCAGATGTGGTTCCACACGCCGGCCTTCCTTGTGGACATGTTCCGCCAGGTCAACCCCGAGGTGGAGCTGGTCTCGTCCGACCCGGTCATGGACCCACTGCGAGCGATCAAGGATCCAGATGAGCTGGCGGCCATGACCGAAGCCCAGCGCATAGCGGGCATCGGCATGGATCGTGCGCGCGGGCTGCTTCGCCCCGGCGTGACCGCACAGGAGGTCGCGACCGAGGCGCAGTACGCGATGGGCCGGGCCGGCGCCTCAACGACCAGCACGCCTGTCTGGGCGACCTTCGGGATCGAGACCTGCATGCTCCACGGCCGGCTCAGCCCACGACCTCTGGAACGAGGCCAGCTGGTACTGATCGACCTCACGCCGCAGGTGGACGGCTACTGCGCCAACCTGGCCCGCACCTTCGTGCTGGGCGAGCCGGATGTGCGGCAGGCGGACCTCATCGACGCCTACCGCGAGATAGTGGCGGCGGTCCGCACGGCAATGCGCCCCGGCGCCACGACCGCCGCTCTTGACGAGAAGGCGAAGGCAGTAGCCGAAACCCATGGCCTGGGCGCGCACCACGTCTACGGCATCGGGCACGGCATCGGCCTGCGCTTCGAGGAACCCCCCGCTCCAACGATCATTCCGCCCCATCGCAGCCTGCCCCTCGTTGAAGGCATGACGGTGACCATCGGCCATCCGGTCCTGGCCATCCCGGGTTTCGGCGGCGTGCGCTTCGAGGACGTCTACCGCCTGGGCCCGGAGGGGCCGCAACCGCTCGCCGAGTACCCGATCGATCCGGTGCTGGAGGGCTGAAAGACCCTGCCGAAGGGTCGCAGGTCGGCCGACAGGCTCTGCAACCGGGAGTACTAGTTGCGACTCAGTCTCAATTGGTGATATCGTGCGCGAACTGGCTCAATCAGGTTCTGTGAGGTAACTCGGTGCCATCTCGTCTCGCTAGCAAGGCATCTCGCGCCCTCGTGCTTGCCGGTCTGGCGCTCGCCCTGGCCGCTTCGTCGGCCGGGTGCGGCTCGACTTCCGCGACCGACGGCAAGCTCACGGTGGTGGCCAGCACGACCGTCTTTGCCGACCTGGTCGGCAGCGTCGGTGGTGACCTGGTTTCGGCGACGAGCCTGGTGCCCAAGAACGCCGACGTCCACACCTTCGAGCCTCGCCCGGCCGACATGAAGGCCGTCGCCTCGGCAAGCCTGCTGGTCATGAACGGGCTGGGGCTTGACGACTGGATGGAGAAGACCATCACCAACGCCGCGCCCGAGGGGACGCCCGTCGTGAAGCTGGCCGAGGATCTGCCCGGCGTGGAGCTGCTCCCCGGCGAGACGGAGGGCACCCAGAACCCGCACCTCTGGCTGGACGTCAAGTACGCTCAGCTCTACGCGGACCGGATCGCGGCCGCGCTGAAGCAGGTCGACCCTGCCCATGCCGCCGACTACGACTCCAACGCCGCCGCCTACGCCCAGGAGCTGGAGGACCTCGACGCCTGGGTGAGGGCCCAGATCGCGACCGTCCCCGAGGCCAATCGCAAGATCGTGACCTTCCACGACGCGTTCCCGTACTACGCCCGCGAGTACGGCCTGACCGTGGTCGGAGTGGCGGTCGAGGCCCCCGGCCAGGAGCCGAGCGCCGCCGAGACGGCCGCGCTCATCGACGCCATCAAGGCCTCGGGAGCGAAGGCCATCTTCAGCGAGGCCCAGTTCCCCACCCAGCTGGTCGACCAGCTGGCCGCCGAGACCGGCGCGACGGTCGTCTCGGACCTCTACAGCGGCGCCCTGGGGGACCCTCCGATCACGAGCTACGAGGCGGTGATACGCTGGGATACCGAGCAGTTCGTGAAGGCGCTGAAGTGACCGTCCAGCCGAAGCCCGCCCGCGCGTGGCGCGACCCACAACCCGAGATTGGCTGCGACGATGACTCCCCGACGATCATCAGCCTGTGCGGAGTCAATGTCGGTTACGACGACCGGCTGGCTCTCGAGGACGTGGATCTGCAGGTCCCGAAGGGGGCCCTGGTGGCGGTGGTCGGCCCCAATGGGGGCGGAAAGACGACTCTTCTGAAGCTGATCGCCGGGGTCCTCCGGCCGTGGACCGGCACCGTGGAGGTGCTGGGGGCGCCGGCCGGGCGGCACGCTCAACGCGTGGCCTACGTACCCCAGGCCGAGCTTGTCGACTGGTCCTTCCCGGTCAGCGTGTGGAACGTGGCCATGATGGGCCGCTACCCGCGCCTGGGGCCCCTGCGCTATCCGGGCCGGGCCGACCGGGAAGCGGTTGCCGCCGCCCTGGAGCGGGTGGGCATGGCGGATCGCGCTTGTTCGACTATCGGGGCTCTGTCCGGCGGGCAGCGGCGCCGCGCCTTCCTGGCCCGGGCGATGGCCGCCGAGGCGGACCTGTACCTGCTCGACGAGCCGGTGACGGGCGTCGATCTGCCGACGCAGGAGGCGATCATGGCGCTCATGGCCGACGAGGCAGACCGCGGCAAGACGGTCGTGGCTACCACCCACGACCTGGCCGCCGCCACGCGGCACTTCCGTTCGATCGTGGCCGTCAACCGCTGCGTCGTAGCCTCCGGCCCGGCCGATCTCGTCACCGACAAAGACGTTCTGGCCCGCATCTACGGGCCGCACCTGCTCGTCCTGGGCAAGGGGATCGGCATCATCGACGATTCCCACCACCACGACGACCCGGCCGGTCGCGAGCGCCACTTCCACGAGGATGGCGGAGGGCGGCCGTGAACCTGCAGGAGACGATCCTGGATCCGCTCGCCTTCCCGTTCTTCGTGCGAGCCCTGGTCGCGTCGATGATCGTGGGGCTGGTCTGCGCAACCGTCGGCAGCTATATGGTCCTGCGCGGGCTGGCCTTCATGGGCGATGCCCTCAGCCACTCCGCCTTTCCGGGCGTGGTGGTGGCCTACATCGTCAAGGCCCCTCTCTACTTCGGCGCCTCGATCGCGGCCGTCGGTACCGCCCTGGCCATCGGCTGGCTGACCCGCCAGGGCCGGCTGCGCACCGACACTGCCATCGGCGTGTTGTTCGCGGCCATGTTCGCCCTGGGCATCTTCCTCTTCAGCACCATCCCCAACTACGTGGGCGATCTGTTCGGCTTCCTCTTCGGCAACGTGCTGGGCATCGGCTTCGGCGACCTGCTGTCGCTGACGGCCCTGGCCGCCATCGTCCTGGCCAGCGTGCTCGTCTTCTGGAAGGAGCTGCTGTACGCCACCTTCGATCCCCTGGGGGCGGCGGCCTCCGGCCTCCCGGTGGGCCGGCTGGACTACCTGCTCCTGGCTCTGATCGCCCTGACCATCGTCATCAGCCTCCAGGCGGTGGGGATCATCCTGGTGGTGGCCATGCTGATCACTCCGGCCGCGACGGCGCAGCTGGTCGCGCGCAGCTTCGGTCGGCTGGTGGTCACGGCCGCCGCGATCGGCGCCCTCTGCCCGATCGTGGGCCTGTACCTGAGCTACTGGCTGAACTCGGCCAGCGGGGCGACGGTGGTCCTCGTCGAGAGCGCCCTCTTCCTGGTGGTGCTGGCGGTTACCGGCCTGGGCGCGCGGCTGCGCAGGCCCGAACCCGAGACCGACTGACCTCCCGGCCGCCTGGACAGGCCCCGGCTATCTGGCAGACCTGCGACAGTCCGGGCACAGGCCAAACAGCTCGACCCGGTGACTGTCGATCCGGAAACCGGTGCCCCTCTCGACTTCGGTGACGATGGCGGCCATGCCCAGATGCTCCAGGTCGACCGAGCGGCCGCAGCCGGTGCAGACCAGGTGATGGTGGTGGCCGGTGGTTTCGCAGCGCACGTAAGAAGGCCGGCCGCCTGGCAGCTCCAGGCGCTCCACCGCTCCCACTGCCACCAGCAGCTCCAGGGTGCGGTAGATGGTGGCCCGGGCCGCGCGCGCTCCCTGCCGTTCCGACTCGGCGATCAGATCCGCCGTCTCGAACGCGCCGTTGCGTGAGGAGATCAGGCGAGCCACGGCCCGGCGCGAGTCGGTCAGGCGGTAGCCCGCCTCTTCCAGAGTGCGGATCAGATCGGAGCCCTCAGGGTCCGGGGTTGGGTGCCGGTGCTGCATGACGGCCATGATAGGCCGCCCCGACGATCAGCCGCGACTCGGCCGCCCTGACCGGTCGCTAGCCCCTTCGGCGGGTTGTCAGCCCGTCGTGGCCGCCGTTACCTTGGCCCCATGACGCATCCCGTCACGCCGCGAGCTGCGTCGATCCGCGCCCGAGGGTTGCTGATCGCCGCCGTCGTGGTGGGCGCCCTGGCTCCGCTCCCGCCTCTGCTGGCGCGCGTCCAGGCCACCGATTCGACGGCCCTCGGCTCACCCACGGTGGTGACCGAGCAGCTGGAGGGCCAGGACCGCTACACGACCGCCGTCGCCATCTCACAGCGGCTGTCCACGGCCGGGCCGTTGCCCGTGGTCTACCTCGTCTCCGGCGAGAGCTACGCTCACTCGCTGGCCGCGGGGCCGGCCGCCGCCCTCGAGGGCGGGGCGGTTCTCTACACCCAGGCGGCCTCGCTGCCGGACGTGACGCGCAAGGAGCTGATCCGCCTGGCTCCGGCGCGGGTGGAGATCGTGGGCCCTGCCTGGATCGTCTCTGACGGCGTGCTGGCTGCAGTCGTGGCCGCCCTGCCGGCGGAGACGGTCGTGGAGCGACTGGCCGGCGCTGATCTTGGAGGCACGTCAGCTGCCGTCTCGGCTCGCGCGTTCCCCGACGGCACCGAGACCGTCTACGTGGCCACAGCCTCCGACTTCCCGGACGGCACGGTTGCCGGGGCCGCTGCGAGCATCGCCGGCGGTCCGCTGCTGCTCACCGCCCCGGGTTCGATTTCGGAAGCCGCGCTCGCCGAGCTGGATCGCCTTGCGCCGCAGGAGGTGGTGGTCGTCGGCACCGTGGCGGCGGTCTCGGACGGCGTGCTGGCGCAGATCGCGGCTCACGGCCCCGCGCCGACCCGAGTCTCCGGCGCGGACCGCTACGCCACGGCCGTGGCCGTCGCCGCGCAGCTGGGGCCGGCCACCCCAACGGTCACGGTGACGAGCGGGCTGAACTTCTGGGACGGCCTGGCAGTCGCGCCACTGGCCGCGGAGCGGAATGCCCCCATCCTCTTCGTCGACGGCAACGATCTGCTGCCGACCGCGACCCGCGACCGCCTCGCCACCACCCGGCCGATTCGGCTCGTTCTCTCGGGAGCCATCCCGGAGCTGACCAGGGCCGAGCTTGTCGGCTTCGCCGACGGCCGCTTGACCATCTTGCCTACGATGGCCTATCCGGCCAGCGAACTCGCGTGGCATGACTACTTCGAGATGTTCACGCTCCTGCGCGCGACCGAGATTGCCTACCCGACGCTCTTCCACCTGTTCAGCCTGGGCAAGAGCCACGAAGGGCGAGACATCTGGAGCGGCAAGATATCGGCCAACGTCTCGGTGGACCAGGGCAAGCCGGAGGTCATGATCGACGCCCTTCATCACGCCGACGAGCGGATGAGCGTGGAGCAGGCCCTGTACCTGCTGCGCATCCTCACCGACGAGTACCACACCGATGCCCAGATCCAACGCCTGCTGGACACGCGCACCATCTGGATCGTCTTCGCCCTCAACCCGGACGGCTGGATCTACGATGTCAACGGCGGCGTCTACCAGTACTGGCGCAAGAACCGGCAGCCCACCAACGGCTACTACGGCACCGACCTCAACCGCAACTACTCCTACAAGTGGGCCTGTTGCGGCGGCTCGTCGGGCGATCCGTGGTCCTGGAAGTACCGTGGTCCCGCGCCCTGGAGCGCGCCCGAAACCAGGCGGCTCCGAGACTTCGTCGTCAGCCGGGTCATCGACGGCCAGCAGCGGATCCGGACCCACGCGACCCTGCATGCCAACGGCGAGCTGGTTCTCTACCCCATGGGCTACACGAAGTCGAGCACGAGCAGCGACATGACGGCCGACGACCGGGCCGTCTTCAAGACGATGGCTTCCGAGATGGCCAGCCTCAACGGCTACACGTACAAACAGTCGAGCCACTTGTACGTGACCGACGGCGACGAGATCGACTGGCTGTACTATCAGTACAAGATCTTCAGCTTCACCATGGAGCTGTACCCGACGGAACAGACGAGTTCGCGGGCCAACTACTACCCGAACTACTCCGTGGTGCCGGCGGAGACGGCCCGCAACCGGGCGGCGCTGCTGTACCTGATCGAGATGGCCGGCTGCCCCTACCACGCCATCGACAAGGGGCCCCAGTACTGCGGCGACGGCAGCACCCCGCCGCCCCTCGAGCTCTGACCCCGCGGCGCGCCGTGACCTCCTTCTCCGCCGGATCGTGTCGCTGCCTGCTGCTGTCGACGGGTCAGTTCGACCTGACGGCGGGAGTGCTGTTCGCGAACGCGCCGAAGGCTCAGCTGGCGCGGGCGCTCGAACGGTTCGGCCTGGTGCCTCGACCGATCGTCTTTCCGGTGCATCCGCTGCTGGTGGATACCGGCGCTCACAGGGTGCTGATCGATCCGGGCACGACGGGCGACCGCGGGGCTCTGACGGCCGCGCTGCGGCAGGCGGGCGTGGGCCCGGCCTCGATCGACACGGTGGTCGTCACCCACGGCCACGCCGACCACTTCAGCGGGGCGGTCCTGCCGGATGGGGGAGCGGCCTTCGCGGCCGCGCGCCACTTCATGCAGCGCGTTGAATGGGACCACTGGCTCTCTGAGCCGAACCCGGAGCCTCATCACGCCAGGAGCTTTCGCACCCTCCTCGCGCCCCTGGCCGAGTTGTTCACCCTGCTGGATGGGGAGGGGGAGATCGTGCCGGGCATTCGGGCCATCCCGCTGCCGGGCCACTCGCCCGGGCACATGGTCGTCGAGATCGGGGGTGCGGCCGTCCACGCCGGCGACGCCTTGCTCCACCCGATTTCTATCGAGCATCCCGAATGGGTTGCCAGCTTCGACGTCTGGCCGGACGAGGTGGTTCGCTCCCGCCGCCGCCTTCTCGAGCGGATCGCCGCCGACGACCTGCTGGTCGTGAACAACCACTTCCCGGCGCCGGGCTTCGGCCGTGTCGCCGCCGAGGGCGACGGCTGGCGCTGGGTGGCCGTGGAGGAGGGCGGCGCGTAGCTCGGCGTTGTGGCCGCGCCCGCGCCCGAGGCGGTATCATCGGCCGGCCGCGCGCCCGTAGCTCAGTGGATAGAGCATCTGACTTCGGATCAGATGGTCGGGGGTTCGAATCCCTCCGGGCGCGCCATGTCTTGAGTCGCGACATAGGTGACACGTGA
>Ga0307436_1001447_pt1 | contig 10484 bp, 8 predicted proteins | sample SalMarWE160440MG_FD_202513 | JGI IMG/M metagenome (GOLD analysis project Ga0307436, IMG submission 202513) | Salt marsh sediment microbial communities from the Plum Island Ecosystem LTER, Massachusetts, United States - WE1604-40 | ecosystem: Environmental > Aquatic > Marine > Intertidal zone >...
CGTGTTGCCGTCATCACCGGCGGCGCTCAGGGCTTCGGCCGCGCCGTTGCCGAGCGCCTGCTTGCCGGAGGTGCCGCCGTCGTCCTGTGGGACATGGATATCGCGCTCGCCGAGAAGACCGCAGCCGAACTGTCCGCTGCCGGCCGGGCAATCGCCGTCGCCGCCGACGTCTCCGATTATGCCGCCGTCGAGCGAGCACGCGACGCGACGGTCGGCCGCTTCGAGCGCATCGACATTCTCGTCAACAACGCCGGCGTTGCCGGCGACAATGCCAAGGTCTGGGAGTACCCGCTCGCCGAGTGGAACCGCGTGCTGGCGATCAACCTCACCGGCCAGTTCAACTGCCTGCGCGCCATCGTTCCCGGCATGATCGCCCGGAACTACGGACGCATCGCCAACGTCGCCTCGATCGCCGGCAAGGAGGGCAATCCCACCGCCTCGGCCTATTCCGTTTCCAAGGCCGGCGTCATCGCCCTCACCAAATCGCTCGCCAAGGAAGTCGCCGACAAGAACATCTCGGTCAACGCGATCACCCCGGCCGCCGCCCGCACCCGCATCTTCGACCAGATAACCGCCGAGCACATCGACTACATGCTTTCCAAGATACCGCGCGGCCGTTTCGTCGAGGTCGGCGAGGTCGCCGCCATGATTGCCTTCATGGTCTCCGACGAGTGCTCGTTCACTACCGGAGCGGTGTTCGACATCTCCGGCGGGCGCGCCACCTACTAGGAACCCGGGTTGGCCGTTCCAGCGCCACTCGCCGACGCCGACCTCGCGGCGCGACTGCGCGGCATCGCGCTCATCTGCCTCGCCGTCTTCTTCTTCACCTTTATCGACACACCGGCAAAGTTCGCCAGCCGCTATGTCCCGACCATCGAGGTCGTTTGGGCGCGCTACACTTTCAGCCTCGTCTTCGCCGTCATCGCGCTGAGGCCGTGGCGCCGCCTCGGCGACTATTTCACCCATCGCCCGGGCGTGCAGGCGACGCGCGCGCTGTTCCTGCTCATGTCAACGGTGCTGAACTTCTTGGCCATCCGGCAGCTGCCGCTCGCCCAGACGGTGTCGATCGCCTTCGCCTCGCCGCTGCTGGTCACCGCCTTCGCCGGCCCTCTGCTCGGCGAGTGGGCGGGACCGCGCCGGTGGGCGGCAGTAGTGGTCGGCTTCGTCGGCGTGCTCGTCATCGTGCGGCCGCAACCGGCCGACTTTCATCCGGCGGTGCTGTTCTCGGTCGCCGCCGCCATCTGCTACGCCGGCTACTATCTCACCACCCGCATGCTGTCGGCGACCGACTCGCCGGCGGGCATGCTGGTCTATGGCTCGGCCCTCGCCACCGTTCTGCTCACGCCGGTGCTCCCCTTCGTCGGCCAGGCCCCGCCGACCTGGTTGGTCGCCGGCGCGCTTGCTCTGTCCGGACTTGCCGGCGGCCTCGGCCATTGGTGCCTGATCCACGCCAGCCGCTACGCTCCCGCCCCGGTGCTGGCGCCGTTCACCTACTCCCAGATCATCTGGATGACCGCCTCCGGCTATGTTTTCTTCGGCGACGCTCCGACCGGGAGCACGCTGGCCGGTGCCGCCATCGTCGTCGCCAGCGGCCTCTACATTCTTTATCGTGAGCGGGTCCATCGCGATCGCTGAGGCCGGCGCCGCTCGCCGGCGAACCGACAGGAGCATACCGTGGCCAATCCCGACATTCTGGTTGCCGGCGTATTGCCGGCCAGCACCGACAAGACCCTGGCGGCGTCGTTCACCGTGCACCGTGTCACCGACGCCGCGGCCGCCGCCGCCTTGGCCGCGTCCGAGCGGGACGCTGTGCGCGGGCTCGCTCGCGGCATGCACTCCGCCGTCGACCGCATCCTGATGGAAAGCTTGCCCAGACTCGAGATCGTGGCCAATTTCGGCGTCGGCTACGACGGTATCGACCTCGCCTACGCCGCCGATCACGGCATCGTCGTTACCAACACCCCGGATGTTCTCACCGAGGAGGTGGCCGACACCTCCCTCGGGCTCATCCTGATGACGGTACGTGAGTTGTCGGCTGCCGAGCGCTATCTGCGCGCCGGCGAGTGGCCACGGCGCGGGCCCTATCGCCTGACGGCAACCCTGCGCGACCGCACCGCCGGCATCGCCGGCCTCGGCCGCATCGGCATCGCCATCGCCCGCCGTCTCGACGCCATGGGCGTGCCGGTGGTCTATCACGGCCGCCACCGGCAGCCCGATGTCCCCTACGGCTACTATGCCGATCTCGGCGAGATGGTGGCCGCCGTCGACCTTCTGATCCTGGCTCTGCCCGGCTCGCCCGCGACCGCCAACATCGTCGATGCCGCCATCCTCGAGGCCCTCGGGGCGAACGGCATCCTCATCAACATCGGCCGCGGCAGCGCCGTCGACGAGGCCGCCCTGATCGCCGCTCTCAAGCACGGCACCATCCTTGCCGCCGGCCTTGACGTCTTCGCCAGGGAGCCGAATGTGCCGCCCGAACTGATCGCGCTTCCCAACGCGGTCCTGCTGCCCCACGTCGGTTCGGCCTCGGTCTACACCCGCGACGCCATGGGCCAGCTCGTCGTCGACAATCTCAAGGGCTGGTTTGCCGACCGCCGGCCGCTGACGCCGGTGCCGGAAACCCCCTGGCCGCGCTAGCCGCTATTTGACCCAGCTTCCGCCGAGCTCGTCTTCGATGTGGATGCGGATGATCTCCTCGAAACTGCGCTCGGCCTGAAAACCGAGGGCGAGCGCCCGCTCGGGCACGAAATTGCGCGGCCAGCCCGCCACGATCCGCGCGATCGTCGGATCGGGCTCGCGGCGTATACGCGCGGCCACCGCCTCGCCGGCGACGCTGGCAAGCGCGGCGATCTGCTCGCCGACCGTCACCGACACGCCCGGCATGGTGAGATTGCGCCGCGATCCCACGGCGGCGCCGTCGAGGCCGGCAGCATGAAGCAGGAAATTCACCGCCGAGCGCGGGCTGGCGTGCCAGTGACGAACGTCCTCGCCGACCGGCAGGACCGCCTCCTCGCCGTTGAGCGGCTCGCGGATTATGCCCGAGAAGAAGCCAGACGCCGCCTTGTTGGGCTTTCCCGGCCGCACGCAGATGGTCGGCAGCCGGATGCCGATGCCGTCCATGAACCCGCGCCGGGTGAAGTCGGCCAGCAGCAGTTCGTCGATGGCCTTCTGGGTGCCGTACGAGGTGAGCGGCGTCTCGAAGAAATCGTCGGCGATGGTTTCCGGAAAGGGCGCGCCGAACACCGCGATCGATGAGGCCAGCACCAGGCGCGGACGATAGCCGTCGCCGATGGCGCGGATCGCCTCGAACAGACGCCGCGTGCCGTCGAGGTTGACCCGGTAGCCCTTGTCGAAATCGGCTTCCGCCTCGCCCGACACGATCGCCGCCAGATGGAAGATCGTCCCCGGCCGCGCCGCCAGCAGCGTTGCGGCTGCGTTCGCCTCGCCAAGATCGACCCGCCGCGTCTCCACCGCGAACGGCGCGTCGCCCGGCGCCTCCGGCGCCACCCAATCGGCGAGGGTCAACGCCTCGATCGCTTCGCCGGCGAGATTGCCATCGGCGACCAGCCGCCGGACGAGTTTGCCGCCGATCATACCCGCGGCGCCGGTAATCAGGATGCGCATCGCCGCCCCCTAGAGTGCGAACCCGCCGTCGGCGAGGTGTATCTGGCCTGTGGTGTAGCTCGCCTCGTCCGAGGCGAGATAGACCGCCAGCCACGCAATTTCCTCGGCGGTGCCGAGCCGGCCCATCGGCTGGCGGTCAATGAAGCCCTCGCGAATCTCCGCCGGCGATTTGCCCTGTGCCTTGGCCTGCTCGGCTATTCGTCCGTCAAGCGACGGCGACTGGATGGTTCCCGGGCAAATGGCGTTGACGCGGATGCCCTGGCGGATGAAGTCGGCCGCTATCGATTTGGTGAGGCCGATCACCGCCGCTTTCGAGGCGCCGTAAACATAGCGGTTGGGGATGCCGCGCACCGAGGAGGCTCCCGACGACATATTGACGATCGAGCCGCCGCCTTTTGCGAGCATCCCGGGCAGGAAGGCACTGATCGTGCGGTGCATCGACTTGACGTTGACGTCGAATGAGAAGTCCCAGTCCGCTTCGCTGGTGGTGAGGACCGTGCCGTGGTGAACGAAGCCGGCGCAATTGAACAGCACGTTGACGGCACTGACCTTGTCGGCGAGCGCCTTGACCGCGGCGCCGTCGCGCACGTCGAGGGCGTAGGTTTCGGCCACACCGTGATTGCCGAGATCGGCCAGCAGGGACGCCTCGAGGTCGGTGGCGATGACGTGCGCGCCCTCGTTGGCGAAGGCGATCGCGGTCGCCCGGCCGATGCCGGCGCCCGCCGCCGTGAGGAACGCCCGCTTTCCCTGCAACCTGTTCATACTCGACTCCCTCGCTTGCCCATCAATTCGGACAGGCGCTTCTTCTGCCTGCCCGCCCCGTCGAAATTGTCCGGCGCCAGCCACTGCGCGAACGCCGCCCGCACCGGCGGCCAGTCGTCGTCGGTCATGGCGAACCAGGCGGTGTCGCGGCTGCGCCCCTTGACGATCATGTGATTGCGGAAAACCCCCTCGGCGGCGAAACCCAGCCTCAGCGCCGCCCGCTTCGAGGCCTCGTTGCGCGCGTTGCATTTCCACTCGTAGCGCCGATAGCCGAGATCGTCGAACACGTAGCCGGCCATCAGATATTGCGCCTCGCTCGCCGCCGCCGTCTGCTGCAGCGCCGGCGCCAGAACGATGCTGCCGATCTCGATGACCCGCATCGCCGGGCGGATCGCCATCAGCGTCACGATGCCGCTGGCCGGTCCGCCCGTCTCGCTGACCGCGTACGAATAGGGATCGCTCAGCGCCGCCCGCTCGGCCAGCCACGCGACGAATGTGCATTCGTCTTCGAACGGCCCGTAGGCCATGTAGGTCCATAGCCGGTCATGGTCTCTGACCGCCTGCCACAGCGCGTGCCCGTCCCGGTCGGGATCGAGTTTCTCGATCGTGGCCCATCGGCCGATGAGGCGCACCGGGCCCGGTCGCCCCGCCGGTGTCGCGTCGACCAGCGGCCCCGCCGCCTCCTCCAGGACCGAAATGCTCATCATCGGCAGCCGCCCGTCCCCCCGACCGCGCCCGAGCGGCACCGGTTTGATTTTCGGCGGTTTTATGCGCCTAATCCCGGCGCGAAATCAAACCATTTGGGCAGGGCAGCTGTTTCCCGTGTTCCACACCATCGCCGGCTTCGATCGCATTGGCGAGGAGAACGCCTTCGCGGTTCTAGCGCGGGCGACCGAGCTCGCCGCCGCCGGCCGCGACGTCATCAACCTCGGCATCGGCCAGCCCGACTTCCGCACCCCCGATCACATCGTCGAGGCAGGCGTCAAGGCGCTGCGCGACGGCCATCACGGCTACACCGCGGCGACCGGCATCAAGCCCCTACGCGAGGCGGTGGCCGCCGACGTCCACCGCCGCCTGAACGTCGCGGTCTCGCCCGATCGCATCATGATCATGCCGGGCGGCAAGGTGACCATGTTCGCCGCCATTCTCATGTTCGGCGAGCCCGGCAGCGACATCCTCTACCCCGACCCCGGCTTCCCCATCTACCGCTCGATGATCGAGTTCACCGGCGCCCGGCCGGTGCCGATCCCGATCCGCGAGGAGAACGGCTTCGCCTTCTCGGCCGACGAGACGCTCGCCCTGATCACGCCCCGCACCCGCCTGATCGTGCTCAGTTCGCCGGCCAACCCGACCGGCGGGGTCACCCCCAAGGCGGAGGTGGACGCCCTTGTCGCCGGCCTGGAGCGCTTCCCCGACGTGGCGGTGCTCTCCGACGAGATTTACGGCCAGATGACCTACGACGGCCTCGCCCACGTCTCGCTGCTCACCTACCCTGAAATCCGCGACCGTCTGATCCTGCTCGACGGCTGGTCGAAGACCTACGCCATGACCGGCTGGCGCCTTGGCTACTCGATCTGGCCCGCGCCGCTCTACGACTTCGTGCGCAAGCTGGCCGTCAATGCCTGGTCCTGCGTCAACGCGCCCGCCCAGTACGCCGGCATAGCGGCCCTTGCGGGTCCCCAGGATTCGGTCACCGCCATGGTCGCCGAGTTCGACCGCCGGCGGCGGATCGTGGTGGAGGAACTGAACAAGCTGCCCGGCTTTTCCTGCATCACCCCCAAAGGCGCCTTCTACGCCTTCCCCAACATCGCCCGCACCGGCTTCAAGGCCAAGGAGCTTGCCGTGCGCCTGCTCGAGGAGGCCGACGTTGCCGTCATCGGCGGTCCCGATTTCGGCGTTCTCGGCGAGGGGTATCTCCGCGTCTCCTACGCCAACTCCACCGACAACATCGTCAAGGCGATCGGCCGCATCGGCCACTTCCTCACCAGGAATACCTGAGACATCGGATGAACTGCGGCTCGCGCGCAGGATGAAGTACCGGCGCATCAGCCGCCGGCGCTAACTGATTCTTGCGACTCGCTCTTTCGGCCCGCCGCAACTGGTTTCCCGGTTCATCCTGAATCGAAACCTGAGAACGTGCGCCGCCGGACTGATTCGCCCAAAAAGCCAGCCGCCCGTCGCGCCGTTCCCCGTTATCCCCACATTTCCCAGACCACTCACTTCCCGCTTCCGTCGTCCCCGGTGATGTCGCAAAATGCTCTTACCGCAAAGGGCAAGTCGAGTCCGGCGAGGGCTAGGTCGGACGCCTGAGACTGGTTCTTTGACGGACCGTGCCGGTGGCCTGGCGAAAGCCAGGAGATGACCGGACAGCCCCACGGCACTGTCTATGGCGGGCGCGCAGACATGCGACGCAAGGCCTAAGGGCAGTCCGGGCAGGCCGCAAGGCCGAGGTCGATAGGCCGAAGCCCGGGTGGCGGGCGAAGGTCTTCAGCGATGGAGGCCGAACGTCAGCCACGCATCGGCTCGCGGCCGACGGCGCTCAACCTTCGGGCGAGGCTGCCGACGGCGCGGCGAACTGATCAGGGAGGCGTCGGTTGGGGCGACCCAAGCGGCGCCTTTCTGATTCCCGCTGACCTGCAAAAACAACGACGCCGCCGGGACGACCGGCGGCGTCTTCGTTCCTTCCCGGCGTGTCGCCGGGAGCGGCCCGTCAGACCAGTTCGATCTTTACCGCTTTCGGACCCTTGCCCATTTTGTCGGGCTCAACCTCGAAGCTCACCTGCTGACCGTCGTCGAGGTGGCTGATGCCGGCCTGCTGGAGGGCGCTCACATGAACGAACACGTCCTTGCTGCCGCCGGCCGGGGTAATGAACCCGAAGCCCTTGGACGAATTAAAAAACTTCACGGTGCCAGTCTGGCGCATTTGCTAGTCCTTAGCTGTTCTGGCGAACGCGACATGCGTTCGCCTTCCGTCGGCAACTCTGTTCGGAAAAAGGAAAGCAAAGCGTCTTATCGAGACGACCGGGACCCTGTCCCGGCACCTGCGAGTGTTGATCCTCGCGCCGTTTTTCCAGTCTCCGGGTTGAAGTGCCCGAACCCCGCTCATATGGCGTGAATCCGCTCCCAAAGCAAGCCGGGCCGCTCAACGACGCCCGCCGGCGCCTGTTCGCCGTCGCTCTGGAAGATGCCGGCGAACCCCGATAGCATCGCCTCCAACCGTCACCGCGCGGCCATCAGGAGGCCTCCATGCGTCCAACCCAATCTTCGCCCGTGCTGGCGCTTGCCGTCTGGCCGAGGAGCATCAGCCCGGTCGTGCAGGCGGTCGTTCTCGCACTGGCCGGGACGGCGGTGCTCGCCCTGTCGGCCAAGATCAAGGTGCCGTTTTATCCGGTGCCGATGACGCTGCAGACGTTCGCGGTCATGGCGCTCGCCGCCGCCTACGGCTCCCGGCTCGCGGTCGTCACCGTCATCCTCTACCTGTTCGAGGGCGCGCTCGGCCTGCCGGTCTTCACCAACACGCCGCCCGCCGTCGCCGGACCCGCTTACTTCCTCGGCCCCACCGGCGGCTTCCTGATCGGCTTCGTGGCGCTTGCCTGGATCGTCGGCTCCGCCGCCGATCGCGGCTGGGACCGCTCGATCCCCAAGCTGTTCGCCGCCATGATCGCCGCCGACGCGGTCGTGTTCGTTCTCGGCTTCATCTGGCTCGCCTGGTTCGCCGTCCTGTCGAGCGGCGGCCACGGCCTTGGCGCGGCAAGCGCGCTCAAGTTCGGCCTCGTGCCGTTCCTGCTCGCCGATCTTCTCAAGATCTCCCTCGCGGCGCTGGCGGTGCCAGCCTGCTGGCGGCTGGTAGACAGGAAGAGCTGAACGGCACAAACACCTTCGTTCCCGCGAGCGGTGCCGCTCCGGGGTATGACGCGTCCCCTCCGTTTTCCTGTCCCCTTCACAACAAGGGGGTGGCGGGCGCTCATCGAGCACCAAGCCGGGTAGTCCGATAACGGGGCACTCTTTGAGCACCCGCCGCGGCGTCCTGAAACACGCCCGGTCAGGCTACTTCGGGCGCGACCGCGCGGGTGTCCGGGCTCCCGGAGTCATGCCCCAAGGAACCCGGCCGCTCGGGCCACGCCCTTAAGCCCATTGGCGACACGCTCCGGCATCTCAGCCTTCAGCATCGCGGGCGGCCGGTCGTAGTGCCGACGGTCCTGACCGGGGCGTCCCGACGACGGGCTTGCGAACCCGCCAGCGGGCGCCGCACCCCGCTCCGCTCTCAAGACGCCTCATGAGCGCGCCCCTTGATTGAGCGAGGATGCCATCACTATGCGCCCGCTTATGAAGGGTGGGGATAACTTTTTCCTATCCCCGCTCGCCCGGGCGACACCAACCGGGCGGCGAACGATCGGGTGGCTTGAATCACTCATGGAGGACAAGCTCGTGCGGATATCCATCGTTGCGACCATGGTCGCCGCCCTGTTGCTGGGCGCGGCAGGCGCGGCGTGGGCAACCTTCATACAGCGTCATGGGGACGCGAAAGATTGCAAGAATTGGGACTGTGAAGGCGGGATTATCTGCACCTGTTGTTTTGGCGCATGGATAAGGGCTGTTGGATTTGCGATGCTCTCCACGGAGGGGCCGAACCCTATCTGTATCATTGTCACTGGGATTCGCAGCGCGCGACGACAATCAACCCGCAAGATGTGCCGGGGGTGACGACCGGTCCCGGTTCGGGCTCTTCCCCACGGTCCTTGACTCCGGTGTCGCCGGCGACGCGCTGACCCCTCACCCGGATGTTGGCTGCCAAACGCGGGTAAACCCGCGTTTGGTGGGAGAGGTGAAGAAATCGCCGCCGTGGGAGAAGTACCCCTACCCCGCCACCCTGACACCGATGGCGATCGGCTCGTCGGCGAGTTTCGCTTCCGACACCACCCCCGCCGGCGTGCCTTCGGTGCGATCGAACGAGACGGCGAGCGTTTCGTGCTTGACCGTATCGAGGTGCGCGGCGATCGCGGCGTTCGCCGCCGCGCCCGCCTTGACCTCGATGGCGATGCGGTCGGCGACGTTGAAGCCGGCATCCTTGCGTGCCACCTGCACCAGGCGGATGAAATCGCGGGCGAGGCCCTCCCGCTCGAGCTCCGGCGTGACGTGCGTGTCGAGCACGACGACGCCGGCGTTACCGTCGAAGGGAGCCGCGGCGAGGCCCTCCTTGGGCTGGAAGCGGATCTCGTACTCGTCCTGCTCGATACGTTCGGCCGCGACCTCCACCGCGCCGTCATCGAGACGGCGCCATTCGCCCGCCCGCGCCTCGGCTAGCACCGCCTGCATGGCGCGGCCGAGCCGCTTTCCGAGGATGCGCGGATTGACCACCAGCACCTCGGCCCCGAACGCGGAGGGGTCGTCGGCGAAGGCGACCTCCTTGACGTTTGCCTCCTCGGCGATGACGTCGCTGAGCGCCGCGAGCTTGGCGTTGTCCGGGTGGGCGATGGTCACCCGGGTAAGCGGCAGGCGGTTGCGCAGGTTCTTCGCGGTGCGGATCGCAGCCGCCGCCGAGCACGCCTCGCGCGCGAGATCCATGCGTTCGACCAGCGCCGTGTCGGCGGCAAAGGCGCTCGCGTCCGGCCAGTCCTGAAGGTGGACGCTGTCGCCGTCGCACAAGGCACGATGAATGTGGTCGGTGAGGTACGGCAGGAACGGCGCCATGGTGCGTGAGAGCGTGACCAGGGCCGTGTAAAGCGTGTCGTAGGCCGCCCGCTTGTCGCCGTCGTCGCCGCTCTTCCAGAAGCGCTCGCGCGAGCGGCGGATGTACCAGTTGTTGAGCGCCTCGATGAAGGAGGGAAGCGCGTTGCACGCCGCCGCGAGGTCGAGGCGGTCCATCGCCGCCTCGACGCCGCGGACGAGCTCCGCCGTCTTGCCGAGGATGTAGCGGTCGAGTTCCGCCGCGGCATTGGTGATCAGCCTGCCCCTGATCCTGTCGATGTTGGCGTAGAGGGTGAAGAACGAATAGGCGTTCCAGATCGGCAGGAGCACGTGGCGCACCGCCTCGCCGATCGCCTTGCCATCCTTCGGCATGGCGAGGTCGCCGCCGGCCATCAGCGGCGACGAGATCA
>Ga0307436_1001448_pt1 | contig 10471 bp, 12 predicted proteins | sample SalMarWE160440MG_FD_202513 | JGI IMG/M metagenome (GOLD analysis project Ga0307436, IMG submission 202513) | Salt marsh sediment microbial communities from the Plum Island Ecosystem LTER, Massachusetts, United States - WE1604-40 | ecosystem: Environmental > Aquatic > Marine > Intertidal zone >...
AGAGGAAAACGCCTTTTGAGCCCCCCTCGAAGAAAGGCGAGAACATCCCGGACCCCGGTGCCCGCGCTCAGCTTGGTCAAGATGACTTTCATGATTCCCTTGTCTCCTTAGGCGGGCGCCCCAACCCGTCGCCCCATTATAGCCTACCGCCCCGCGCCGTGGACTCCGCGGTCAGCGGGGAGCCGGGGAGTGCGTCCCCGTCCAGCTCGACGCGCTCGATCCTCTCGAAACGCCCGCTGATGCGCCGTGCCGAGCTGCTGACCTCGTCCACATCCCGATGGGCCTGCTGGATATGACGGGCGAGCTTGTCCATGCGCTGCCGAAACCGCCCGAAATCCTCCGACAGGGCGCCGAGATGGCTCCGGATCACATGCACCTGCTCCCGCGTCGCCTGGTCACGGAGCACCGCCCGTGCCGTAGTGAGCACCGCCATCATCGTGGTCGGCGACACCAACCAGACCCGCAGCCGCTGGGCGAGCTCGACCAGGTCCGGGAACCGCGCGTGGATCTCGGCAAACACCGCCTCGGCCGGAATGAACATAACCGCTCCATCAGCGGTCTCCCCCGGGATCAGATACTTCTCTGCAATGTCGCGCACGTGCCGGTGCACGTCCTGGCGGAACAGGCTCACCGCGCGGCTGCGCTCGGCCTCAGGCAGATCGGAATTTACCATACGCCGATAGGCCTCTAGGGGGAACTTGGCGTCGACCGCGACGGCGCCGCCCGGCTCGGGCAGCCTGAGCAGGCAGTCGACCCGGGTCCCGTTGCTCAGGCCGTGCTGCAGGGCGAAGGCACTCTCAGGCAGAACATTGCGCACCAGCGCGGCCAGCTGGACCTCACCGAACGCGCCGCGGGAGCGCTTGTCGGCCAACACCTCCTGAAGACTCACCACATTGGCCGAGAGCTCGGTGATGCGCTTCTGGGCCTCATCGATGCGCGTCAGGTGCGCCAGGACCCGCGAAAAAGTCTCGGTGGTCCGCTCGAAGCCCTCGCCCAGCCGGCGCTCCACCTGGCCGCCGATCTCCCCGAGCCGTCGCTCGGTGGACTCGGTCAAATCGCGGAAGCGGGCGCCAAGTTGCTCGGCGGAGCGTTCCAGGGCACCCGCGAGCTGCTCACCCTGGGCCATGGCTGCTTCCTGCTGACCCTGCAGGGCCTCGCGGTGCCGCCGCTCGAGCGCCTCGCGCTGCTCGGCCAGTGCGTTGCGCATCACCTCCTCGAAGGCGCTCAAGCTGCGCTGCTGCGCCAGACGGCCCTCGGCCAGGGACTGTGCGATCAATCCCTGCTGGGCGTCCAGGCGCTCCGCCAGGTCCGCGCGCAGCCGCCCGGCGTCCTCGACGAGATGCCTCTGCATCTCGCCGAAGCGCCGCTCCACGGCCTGGTAGAGACGAGCGAACCGCTCCAGGAGCCGCTGTTGGGTCTCGCCGGCCTGGTGGATCTGGCCCTGGTGCGCCACGGCGAGCTGTCGGAACAAGACGCGCTCGCGCTCCCTGAGGGCAGCCTCCAATCGCCGCTGCTCCTCGATCAGGCGCACCAGGCTGAGTCCGACGCGGGTTTGTCGCCAGAACAAGAGTCCGGCCAAGAGGCTGCCCAGGGCCAGTCCGACAACTAGGATCCATTCGAGATAAATGGTGGAAGCCTCTAATTAATCATGGATTTTCAAGAAGACTAGCAGATTGGGGACCGATAGCAACAATACCCCGCCAAGCGCTCGAGGCCGGAGCTCCGGGCGCCTCCCTCCCAAAGCGCCCAAGGGGTTGGCACCCATGCGCGGTACAATGGCCTCTGCTGACCCCTCTCCGGCAGTACCCAGACGGCCGCGGGCCGGGACAGACCCTTCAGCCTCCCCGATCGATCATGCGCATTCATTTTCAGACACTCGGCTGCCGGCTCAACGAGGCCGAGATCGAGGCCTGGACCCGCAGCTTTCGTATTCTCGGCCACGGGCTCGCCCAGGAGCCGGAAGATGCTGACCTGGTGGTGGTCAACACCTGCGCCGTGACCCAGGAAGCCGTGCGCAAATCCCGTCACCTGCTACGCCGGGCCCAGCGCCTGAGCCCGACGGCCAAGCTGGTTGTGACTGGCTGCTACGCGAGCCTGCGTGAGGAGGAGGCCCACAGCCTGGGCGTCGACCTGGTCGTGGACAACCGACACAAGGATCGCCTCCCAGAGATCGCCACCCGGGAGCTGGACCTGCACGCCATGCCCGCGAGAACGCTTGCTCCCGATGGGTGTGGTCTGCTCTCCCGGGGTCGGCAGCGAGCCTTCGTCAAGATCCAGGACGGGTGCCGGCACCGATGCAGCTACTGCATCGTCACCCTGGCGCGCGGCGAGGAGTGCAGCCGGCCGATCGCCGACTTGGTCGCCGAGATCGATCGCCTGCACCATGAAGGCATCGGCGAGGTCGTATTGACCGGTGTGCACATCGGCGGCTACGGCCGCGACCTCGGCAGCGGCCTGCCCGAGCTGGTGGGCAGGATCTTGACCGAGACGCCGATCCAGCGGCTGCGCATCGGGTCCGTGGAGCCCTGGGATCTGGATCAGCCTTTCTGGGCACTGTTCGGGAGTCCGCGCCTGATGCCCCACCTGCACCTGCCCCTGCAGAGCGGCTCCGATACAGTGCTGCGCCGCATGGCGCGGCGCTGTCGCACCGCGGAGCTGGAAGAGCTCATCGCCGGGGCGCGCGCCGTGGTACCGGATCTGAACCTCAGCACCGACATCATCGTCGGCTTCCCGGGCGAGTCCGATGAGGAATGGAGCCAGACGCTGAGCTACGTGGAGCGCCTGGGCTTCGGCCACCTCCACATCTTCGGCTTCTCACCGCGCCCGGGGACCAAGGCAGCCGACTTGCCCGATCGGATCCCAGCGGCAGTCAGGCGCGCACGCAGCGCACAGCTGCAGGCCCTGGGCCGACGGCTCAAGCGCACGACCCTGGAGAGGTTCGTCGGCCGCACATTCCCGGTCCTTGTCGAGGCGCGCCAGCCGGACTGGGAAGGCTATACGCCCAACTTCCTGCGCGTGTGCATCCAGGCCCCGAAGCATGCGTCCCTGGAGGGCCGGATCATCCCGGTGCGGCTGGAGGCCTTGGACGCGTCCGGCGAGGCCCTGCTGGGCCGCCCCACCCCTTGAGACCGGAGCGGCTCAGAGCCCCGCATCCGCGGCGCGCCGCTGCGCCTCGTCCAACGCCTTGACCCGGTAATCCAGGGCCACGCCGAGCTCGCGCGTCCAGCTCAGGGTCGCCGACCAAGGCTGGCCGGACGGTGTCCAGACCAGCTCCGCGTCGCCTTCTCCCCGGCGGATGGCCCCGATCCGCGCAGCCCGGTTGCGGGCATAAGCGGGATAGCGACTCCGATCCCGGGGATCGCCATACTTGCCCGACAGGATGGTCTTCAGATCGGTGAAGCGCAGCAGCGTCGGCGGATCAAAGCGGCGCAGCACCTTGTAGATCCGGCCGCGGTAGGATAATACATAGGTGCTCTCCCGACCCGCGGTGTAGACCACGGCAAGCCGGTCGCCTTTGCGCTCTTCCTGGACGAAGCGGGGCTCGTTGCTCATCTGCGCCTCCATGTCGCCGCCCAGGCAGTAGCCGTCGAAAACCACCTTGAGGCAGGACTGCTCGGCCTGTGCACCAACGGGGGCTATTGCAAGAAGAGGCGCCAGCAGCAGCCGCCAGAGTCTGGGGAACATAAACAGGCTTCCTCGATGGCAGCGGATAAGCCCGGCCCTCCGCCGACAGCGCCACAGGATAACCCAATTCTCTGTCCGGCGGTCAGGGGCTCACCCCGGACAGATCCTGGCGAGCTCGCGCGCCAGGGCGCGGAAGTGGCTGCCCTGCCAGTAGGCTCGACCACAGCCCCCGCAGCGCCAGAATCGATCCTGGTCGCGGCGTACCGCCGGCGGCAGCAGCTCCAGCACCGCCTCCCGCGCCACCGGTGCCAGCAGCCCGTTGCAGACCATGCAGCGCGTGAACGGCCGGGTCGATCGGCACAGATCCAGGCGCCCGACCAGATAGCGCAGCTGCTCGTTCACAGTACCGGGGCGCACATAGCAGCCATGGGTCAAGGCGGCGTGCATCAGCAGGGCCCGATCCCGGGTGAGCAGGATGCGCCGCTCCCGTCCCGCCGTTTCCACCAGCGCCGCATCCTCGGGGTGCGGCGCGAACAGGGTGTCGAAGCCCAACAGGCGCAGCCGGCGAGCGAGCCGGCCCAGATGCGCATCGGCGATGAAGCGGATCTGGCGCAGCGGCTGGGAACGCAAACGCAGCAGCGGCGAGACATCCAGGGACTCGAACACCGGATAGACGCTGATCCGCTCGCCGTCGCCGGGGCGATAGGCGAGGTCCACCGAGCGCCCATCGGCCAAGATCAGCTCGATCTCGGTGTGGGGAACCCCGAGCGTCTCGATCAGATGACGCACCGGCACGGGGGGATCGAAAGAGACGACCAGGTCGCGCTTGCGCCGCTCGGGCGGCAGAAAGTCGTTGAGCTCTTCGTAGAAGCGAAAGACCGCGCGGCTCATCGGCGTCGCGGCCGGCGGCCGCGGGCCGGTATCCGGGCGGCACCCCGACTCAGAAATCCCGCCCGCTGGCCTCGGCGGCAAGCTCAAGGAGCAGGAACCGCAGCTCGTCTGCGAACAGGCTGCCGCCTTCCTCGTCGCAGCCCAAACGCCCCTTGTTCAGGCGATATTGCAGGGCCTCGACGAAGGTCTCTTCCGGCTCCCACTGACCGACGAAGCTTCCCGTGGAGTCGTGAGTGGCGTTCACCTCGTAGAGCCGCCCGTCGCGGCGCAGCAGCACGAATGCCTCGCCACCGAAATTGTCGCGGCAATAGGCAGCGAGCAGCACCTCCGTGCCTGCCAGCTGCCGGGCTCCGATCCCGAACACCCGCTTCAGGGTGTCCAGATCGCCACCTCGCCATTCGTTGAGAAAGATCTCGCGCTCGTGCACGACCGCCTAGACCTCCAGCTCGACCCAGACCGGGCAATGGTCCGAGGGCCGGTCCATGGAACGGATGTCATAGTCGATCCCGGCCGCCACGCAGCGCCGGTTCAGCGGCGCACTGGCCAGCACCAGGTCGATCCTGAGCCCGCGACGGGGATCACGCTCGAAGCCCCGGCTGCGGTAGTCGAACCAGCTGAAGCGATCGCTCACGTCCGGATGGCAGGTGCGGTAGGTGTCGAGCAGCCCCCAGTCCCCGAGCCGACCCAGCCATTCCCGCTCCTCGGGCAGAAAGCTGCACTTGCCGGTGCGCAGCCAGCGCTTGGCATTGTCCTCGCCGATGCCGATGTCCAGATCCAAAGGCGCCACGTTCATATCGCCCATCACGACCAGATTGTCCTCTGGCTGGAAGTGCCCGGACAGGTACTCGAGCATGTCCGCGTAGAATCGCTGCTTGCCCTCGAACTTCACAGGATGGTCGCGGCTCTCGCCCTGGGGGAAGTAGGCGTTGATCACGCTGATGTGCCCCCCGCCGTCGGTCTCGAACAAGCCGCTGATCAATCGGCGCTGGGCATCCGCTCGATCGCCAGGGAAGCCCTTCTGGAGCCTGACCGGCGCCCGTTTGGCGAGCAGGGCGACGCCGTAATGGGTCTTTTGTCCATGGAAGCCCACCCAATAGCCCAGGTCCGCGGCGAAGTCCCCCGGAAAATCGTCGTCGGTGACCTTGGTCTCCTGGATTCCGATAATGAACGGATCGTGGCGCTCGCACAGGGCCTCCAGCTGGTGGCGCCGTGCGCGGATGCCGTTGGCGTTGAAAGACACGATTCGCATGGGTTGCTCCGCCGGCTCGGCAGTGCCCGGCCGGGGCGCTCAAAGCCTAACACGGGCGAGCGGCGTCGACCACGGCCGCGCCTTCAGTCCTTTCCAATCCACAAATGAGCCTGAACGAGGGGGGTGAGTGAGCCTGTTCAGGCGGCTGGTTGTTGGACCGTGTTGATGGAACGGGCCAGCTCGGCCCGGGCGGGGAGCGTCTAGCCGAGCCCCGGTGCCCCGCCCGGGGTCGATGGAGGCAGATGCCGCACCAGCGGCGCCTGCGGGGGACGGCAGCCCCTGCCGCCCCCAGACAGGGCGACTCAGTCGTCGAGGAACCCCTCGGATAGGTGATCGGCCTTGATGTAGCGCACATCCTTGCCCTTGATGTTGTAAACCACGGACTCGCCGATGTTCTGGGCATGGTCCCCGACGCGCTCCAGCGCCTTGACAATCAGCACGGCATCGATGACGCGTCCCACATTGCGCGGGTCCTCGAGCAGGTAGGTCGACAGGCGCCTGAGTGCCGCCTGCATCTCCGCGTCGAGCTCCCGGTCACCCTGGACCACGGTGACGGCCTTCTTCCAATCCCTTTCCGCGAGCGCCTCCAGGGCCTCCCCGAGCAGCCGGGTAGCGAGCTCGCACATGGCACGGGCATCGCGCAGCAGCACCGGCTGCAGGCGCCCGGTCGCGTGCTCCAGACCACGGATCGCGGCCTTGGCGATCTTCTCCGCCTCATCGCCGATGCGCTCGAGGTCGACGACGGTCCTGAACAGCGCAATGACCAGTCGAAGGTCGCCCGCCATGGGCTGGCGCATGGCAAACAGGCGGCTCGCGGCTTCGTCCGCCTCGAGATCAAAGTTGTCCACCAGCGACTCGCGCTTGACCACCTGCCGCGCGAGGGTGATGTCCTCCGTGCAAAGCGCATCCACTGCATGCCGGACCTGCTCAAGGGCAAGCTCGCCCATCTCCAGGACCAGACCGCGAAAGCTCGCCAGCTCCTGGTCGAAGCGCTTGACGATGTGCCCGTCGCCGTTGTCAGCCATCGCCAGCCCAGGATCCGCGCCAGGCGACATGCCGGGCGATACCCGTGCACAGGGTCACCGGAAACACCAGAGCAAGCACCACATACCGCATGGCGAGGGACGGCTCCGCCGATCAGAGAGAATCCACTCAGGCAAGAGGAAGGCGATCGGCTGAGACCCCGACCGCCAACCCTTGCATTCTGCGAACCTAGTATTGCGGTGATGTGACGGCGCGTCGAGTACCTGGGCATCGGCTGCTTGGCCAAGTCCAAGCACCGGGCAAGCACAGGGGTCCGCCGCCGGTCCCGATGCGACGCAGGTCAAGGCCCCGCTGGCAAGCGCAGTAGGCTCAGGGCGCGCACGAGGGTCATGGTCGCGTCGAAGAAATCGGCGTCGGGTTTCTGCCCGCACTGCTTGGCAATATCCCCCATGGCATCCTGAAGCTCGGTGCCGTGGAGCACATCCTCGCCCGTCGCCAGGGACAGGGCGGAGACGAAGCCCGCCAGCCAGTCGCGATAGCGCAGAAACTCCCCGGTGGCCGCCTCATCGCCCTTGCGCCACCCGCTATGAACGACCAAGTAGTCCTTACAGGGCTTGGTGCCGAACCCCCAAAGGATCGGCCGCTCCGCGGCGGCGGTCGCCAGCGACACAAAGGCGAGCAGGTAGCTCGCCAGGGCAAGGACGCGCAGCATCGTGAAGTCTCCGAAATCGAGGGGGCTACAGTCTAACGCCCATTTCACACCACGCGCCGGCCATACGCGTGGATCATGGCGCCCGGCGGCCCGCCTCCAGGGCCGCCCGCAGGGAGCGATCCAGGGACTCGGCCCGCAAGGGTTTGTGCAAAAAGGCGCTGGCCCCCTTCTTGATCGCCAGCGCGGCGGTATCCGGCGAGGCCATCCCGCTGCACAGCAGCACGCACAGGCCGGGTTGCATGGCGCGCAGCCGCTCCAGCAGCCCGATACCGTCGCCATCGGGCAGATCATAATCGACGAGTGCCAGATCGAACCGCCTGCCGCCAGCCAGCGCCAGGGCAGTCGCGCAGCCCCCCCCCTCCGCCACCTCGTAGCCCCGCTCGGAGAGCTCCCACACGAGCATTCGGCGCAGCGACCGGTCGTCCTCGACGATGAGCAGCCGCCTGGTCACAGCGGGGACCGGCGCTCAGCCCAGCGCCTCGCCCAGCATATGGCGCAGCTTCTGCCGGGCGCGAAACAGCCGCGTCCCGACGCCCGGGCTCGACAGCCCCAGCCGCTCGGCGATCTCCTGCTGGCTGTAGCCGTAGATGACCTGCATGAGCAGCGGCTCGCGGTACTCCAACGGCAGCCGATTCAGCGCCCGGCGCAGGAGGAACGCCTCGGTGGAGGTGTCATACGCCTGCCGCGGCGCACCGATCTGGTCGACCGCCACGTCCGCCTCCTGCGGCCGGATGCGCTCGAAGCGACGCGCATTCTCCCGACGTAGGATGGTGAGAAGCCAGCCCTTGGCGGCCTCGGTGTCCTGCAGCTGCTCCCGACACTTCCATGCCCGCAAGAGCGTTTCCTGGACCAGATCCTCGGCCGTCTGCCGGTCGCCGGCCAACCAGTACGCATAACGGAATAGGTCCCTGGAGTAGCGACCGATCAGGCCTTCGAAATCGATCGCACCGGCATCCGCTTGTCCGGCTATCCCCTCGGAGTAGCGACCGGCGATGGTCAGGGCAGTCATGGCTTGGCTCCTTGAAGAATCGGCGGTGATCCGCCTTGCCATGACTCACTGCATAGTCCGCGCCAGAACCTATCTGATTGTTTTTATGACATGTTTTTCGCACCAACCAAAGCGATCATAACAATCCGTTACAACGGTCCGTTACAATTGAACGGGATGTCCATCCCGACCAGTTAGCCGTTCCACGCCTGCACGCAAAAAAAACGGCCCGCGCCAAGGGGGCGCGGGCCTTCTGAAGGGGGGTGAACCTCCCTGTTCGTTGCCGACGTGGCATCGGCTGTCCGTGCAGGCTGTTACCCTAGCCCGCCAGAGCGAGCCGGAGAATCGGCGCGGGCTGAAATCCATGTAGGACCAGACTGACAGCACCGACCGGGCGCCTTGCGCCAGAGGCGGACCCGTCCGCCCTCGGCCAGAGCCTACACCCAAGCGATGCCCGAGGCGGACATTGCCGAAGCCGAGCACCTAACCATATGGAATGGATGGCCATTTTCGCCCATAAGGCGCGGCCCCCAAACAACCCTTGCTTCGCATTCTCGAAACACTTGCATTCGCGCTTGCCGATCTCGGTGGATCGGGCCGCCGAGCCCAGCTTGCGGATTCCACACTGTGCCGCGGACGTCAACCTAACGGGTCCTGGGCAGCACCAACACGCGGAAAATATCTTGGCCGCCCGGTATCGCCATGTTGGCCGCGTCGGCCGCAGCCGTCGCGGCGGTAACGGGAGCGGGGCAGCCGGCGCCCGCGGTCCCAATGCATGCAGCCGCCCCCGCGGCGGCGACGGCGGCCGCACCGACGCCGATCTTGGTGGCATCGCTCGCGAGCTTTCCTCCCACCACCTCGAGAACAGGGAGGCGCCGGGGTCAATCCCCCTCCGCTGGCGGAGCCACACGCAGTGCCCGCCAGACCTTGAGGGCGTAGCTCACATTATGCTGCGGCGTCCGTGAATGGTAGGCACCGATCCCCCACCAGATCCGCCGCTGAACCGGTCCCTTCATGTTCTTCGCGGTCGCCAGCTGGCGTGCCAGGATCCACGAGCCCACCAGAATGTTAATGCAGCGGTCCTGCTGGAGCTGTTGCCGAGTGATGCCGTAGCGGGCAAGACGGGGCAGCCAGACGGTATTGATCTGCATGGGACCCAGATCCTCCGAACCGTCGCTGTTACGCACGGCCTGGCCCACACGCCCTCCTTCCACCTTGAGAATGGCGTGGACAACCGAAACGGGCAAACCGTATCTGTCCGCCGCCAGTTGAACGCAATCGGTCTGGCCTGCCTGCCCCAATCCGAGCACCGCCATGCCAGCCAGCAGCGCACTGGATGCAACTCGGCGCCTCCCTAATCCGAGGCGGAAAGAAACTGCGCCAACCATTGGTGAACCGCCTGTCTCTGTGCCACATACAGGGAACGGCCTTCCGTCATGCTCAGGAACACACGGTAGCTGCGTGCGGCATCCTGCATGGCGCCCAGCTCTTGCTGAGAATATCCCTCGTTCAGGAAGACTTCAGGCACATCCGGGTGGCGGGTAGCCGCATCCTTTAAGATCTGCAGCGCACTCGCATTGTCGCCTTTCTCCTGTTCAAGAATCGCTCGTTGCACCGCGACATCTGCGCTGTCGGGTGCCAAGAGCTGCGCCGCCGCGAGCGCCTTCTCGGCCGGCTCAAGCTGGCGTAGGGCGAGATGGGCACTGCCCTTCATCAGCCAGAAGTCCGCGCGGCGCTCCGGCACGGGCGAGAGCTTTTCCAAAGCGGCCAAGGCCTGCTGGTACTGCCCCCGCGACAGGGCAACCCGTGCCCGATCCACCGCCTCGTCGACCGCGCTGGGCTGACCGCTATCGCTCGAGGCAACGACCGCCGCTGTCTGTTGCTGTTTGTTGGATGCCGCCGGCGCAGACGTGAATTTTTCACTCGGGGCTTTGACGATAGCTGGCATCGTGCTGGCTACAGCCAAGTGATTTTCGCCAGAGCGGACCTGAGGTGAGCTTCGGTTTGCCCGCATGTGCTGCTT
>Ga0307436_1001449_pt1 | contig 10468 bp, 7 predicted proteins | sample SalMarWE160440MG_FD_202513 | JGI IMG/M metagenome (GOLD analysis project Ga0307436, IMG submission 202513) | Salt marsh sediment microbial communities from the Plum Island Ecosystem LTER, Massachusetts, United States - WE1604-40 | ecosystem: Environmental > Aquatic > Marine > Intertidal zone >...
GTCTCCACCCGATTCGGTGACAATCTGGTGCACGACCGCATCAGTCTTACCGTCGATCGGGGCGAGATCTTCGCCATCGTCGGCGGCAGTGGCAGCGGCAAGTCGACCCTGTTGCGGGAGATGGTCATGCTGCAGCGTCCGACCTCGGGCAAGATCCGCGTGCTTGGCCGGGAGCTTGCCGCCCTGAGCGAGGAGGAGGGACTGCGCCTGCGCCGGCGCATCGGGGTGCTGTTCCAGAATGGTGCCCTGTTCGGCGCTCAATCGGTCCTGCGCAACGTCGGTTTCCCCTTGAGAGAGCACACCCGGCTGGGAAACGGGCTGATCGACGAGATCTGCAGGCTCAAGCTTGCACTCGCGGGGCTCGCGCCCGAGGCGGCGGCGCTCTTCCCGAGCCAGCTCAGCGGGGGCATGCGAAAACGCGCTGCGCTGGCCCGTGCGATCGCGTTGGACCCCGAGATCCTGTTCCTGGACGAGCCCACCTCCGGGCTCGATCCCCTCAGTGCGGATGCCTTCGACGAGTTGGTGCTGAGTCTCAAGGCCGCCCTGCAGCCTACGATCGTGTTAGTGACCCACGATATGGACTCCCTGTGGCGGGTCGCCGACCGCGTCGCCCTGCTGGGGCGTGGCCCGCTGCTCGGGGTCGGCCCCATGGCCGAGCTGATGGCCTCACCGGACCCGGCAGTTCTGGAATTCTTCAACAGCCCCCGGGGGCGGGCCGCGATGCAGGCACACCGATGAGCTCACGCCTCAGCTATGCACTGGTCGGTCTGTTCGTGATCTTTCTCGGTGGGGCCCTGGTGGCCGGGGTGCTCTGGCTCGGTGCGGGCGGGCCGCGCCCGGCCCATCTGCTGTATGAGACCTATATCCCCGAATCCGTTTACGGTCTGAGCCGGGACGCCGCGGTCACCTACCGGGGCGTGGAAGTGGGGCGAGTGCTCTCCATCGAGCTGGACAAGCAGAATCCCAAGCGTGTGCATCTGGTGATGGAGATTCGCGAAGGCACCCCGGTGCGCGAAGACACAGTGGCGACGCTGGAGGTGCAGGCACTGACGGGCCTCGCGCATGTGGATCTCTCCGGCGGCAGCCCCGATTCCCCGCCATTGACCGCCAAGCCGGGCCAGGAGAGCCCGGTGATCCGCAGCGAGCCCTCGGTTTTTGGCAGCCTGGACACGGCGCTGCAGCGATTGATGGACCAGATCTCCGAGACGGTGGGTCGGCTCAACCATCTGCTCGGCGACCAGAATCAGGTGAAGGTCGCGCACACGCTCAGTCATATGGAGGCCGTCTCTGCGGGACTCGCGGCCCGCACCGACGATCTCAGCAAAGTGATGACCGACCTGGTGGCGACCATGGACAACGCACGCAAGAGCAGCGCGGCGCTGCCGGCGCTGGCCGAGCAGCTTCAGATGAGCGCCAAGTCCATCCAGACCATGGCGGACGACATCGCGACCTCCGCCCGCAACCTGAGCAGTGCGGCCGTCGGTACGCTGCATCGGGTGGATCGTGCCACCGTGGAGATCACGCCGGACGCCGTGGCTATGGTCTCGCAGCTTCGCCAGGCAGCGGAGAACCTGCGCCGGGCCAGTGAGGCGCTGGCACGGGACCCGAGCATCGTCGTCTACGGGCGCCGACCGGGTCCCCCCGGTCCCGGGGAATAGCTCGGGGGAGCACATGCGACATGCCATTCACCGAAGGGGAGAGCGGGTGAAGAGCGGAGATTGGATCCCTGGGTGGCCGGGCGCCCCCTGGCTGCTGGTGCCGGCGGTGCTGTTCCTGGCGGGCTGCGCCTTGCCCGGAGCACGCGCCTCGGGCGAGCAGCAGCATGTGTGGTTGCTGCAGGGGGACACCTCGGCGAGGGCTGCAAGGCCGGGCGGCTGTCCGGCACTCAGGGTGGCCTTGCCGAGGGCCGCCCCGGGCTACGGTGGCTCGGCCATGGCCTACCGGGAGGACCCCCTGCAGCTTCAGTATTTCGTCCACCACCGCTGGGCCGATGCCCCGGCGCAGATGCTCGCCCCGGTGCTGGTGGGCGCCCTGGACCGCTCGGGACGCTTCCAGGCGGTGCTGGGCCCGGACGTACGAGCGCGCGCCGGGCTGCTGTTGGAGACCGAGGACCTGCGCCTAGAGCAGCTGTTCGCCAAGAGCGGCAGCCAGGTGCGCCTCAGTGCCCGGGTGAGTCTGGTCGATCTTTCCCGGCAGCACGTGCTCGGCACCCGTGAGCTTGTTGTGACCGAACCGGCGGCAGCGGCCTCTCCCGAGGCCGGTGCCGCCGCAGCCAATCGGGCCCTTCCGCGGTTTCTCGCCGAGCTGGGCGCATTTGTGAAAGCCAGTCTGATCACTGCCCCACCCGGTCTCTGTGCCGCCGCGCCCTGATCTCTCCCGGTGGATCTGGGCGCTCGGGTGTCGCCGCGGGCCGCAGGCTCCGGATGGCTCATCGGGAGACCTGCCGGCGTCGGGTCGAGCGGCTGACCCGCCCGGGCCTTTACCGGCCGGATCAGGCCGCGGATCGCTGCGCGGACCCCTCCTCGGACAGAATAGGGCGACGGGCTCAACTCGCGCTGATCTGACACAATACGGGGAGGTGCTCGCCCCCTGGGTCGTCGGCCGGGGGGCCCGGGCGATCGTTCTCCGGAGCTTCCATGCGCGGCCTGCTGCTCGCAATCGGTCTGCTTCTCCTGCCCATGTCGCTGCTCGCCCAGCCAACGCTGGCGAAGCCGGCGGAGGCGGGTGATGGCCCCTACCATCGTGTGGTGCAAGACGGGCAGAAATGGCTCGAGGAGACCGAGCGGCGTCTTGAGCGCGGGCTGGCTCTGGAGGATATAGACGCCGCCTGGAAACAGATATCGGATCTGCGCACGGACGCCAAGGATTGCGTGACCGGCCGCACCGAGCAGCAGGAGCGCATCCAAAAGGACGCCGCCCTGCTTGGGGCGCCCGTCGAGGGAGAGCAGGCCTCCATCGCCGCCGCCCGGCGCGCCCTCGAGAAGGACCTTAGCCGTGTGGAGCAGGAGCTCGCCGCCTGCCGCCTGGTGCTGGTGAAGGCCGAGGCGGAAATAGGCCAGCTCGAGCAGCTTCGCGCCCAGGCCCAGGCCGCTGAGCTGCTCGCGCGGTGGCCTTCGCTGTTTACCCTGCTGCGCGGGGCCCGGCAGGATACCCAGGGATGGGCCGGTGTGCTGTCTGTGGTGCGGCCCGGCCCGCTCGGATTCGATGTCCTCTCGGGCGAGGCCTGGGGTTTTCTGGTACTGATCTCGACCTTCGGGCTGGGCCTGGCAGCGCTGGTCTGGCAGGGCGCGCAGCGGTATGTCGCCCGTCACCCCAATCCCGCGGACATGACTGCGCGCACGGCAGTTGCCCTGGTCCGCGCCCTGGGCCGGTACGGCGTGGTGCTCATGCCGGCGGCATGCTGGAGCCTTTTCTGGCTAGCCGTATCCTTGACCAAGGGCGCCTGGCTCCCGCTGGCGGGAATCAGTCTGGCGATCGTCGCATTTCTGCTCCTGATGATCGGCCTGCGCACCTTTCTCGCGCCCTTGCCGCCGGTGCACTACTTCCTGCCATTCGACCCGGCGGCCGCCTCGCAGTTGACCCGCTCGCTGCGGTTCCTGGGGGCCTTTTCCGTGGTCGCCGTGACCGCCTACCTGGTACCCCTGACCGAAGCCTTGCCGGATGTCCTGGTGGCGGTGGCGCGTACCGTCATGGCGGCGCTGTACGTGGGCGGCCTTGCCTGGTTCATCTGGGCCTTCTTCTCGATCCGCGGCAAGCGCCGGTTCGGTCCCGGCCGCGGACTGTTCATGATCGTTCTCTTGGCCGCCCTGGGCAGCGAGGTCATCGGCTATCGCAACCTCAGCGAGTACCTGCTCACGGGCCTGGGAGCGACGCTCGCGGCCGTGGGCATAGGCTGGCTGCTCTCGAGTCTGGGCGGGGATTTCTGTGACAGTCTGGATGAGGGGCGCTATCCCTGGGAGCGGCGGCTGCGGGAGCTCGTCGGTGTGTCCCCCGGGGAGCTCCTCCCCGGCGTCTTCTGGCTGCGGCTGTTCGTCGCTGGCGGCACCTGGGTGGCCGTGTTTCTGGCGATCGTCAGGGTCTGGGGGGTCTCGCCTTCGGAACGGGCCCGTTTCCTCGGTTACCTGACCGAAGGCTTCAACGTTGGCAACATTACCATTGTGCCGAGCCGGCTGGTGCTGGCACTGGTGCTCCTGGCGCTGGTGATGTCGGCCATTAGCTGGCTGAAGAAGCAGCTGGAGGAGCTCTGGCTCAGGAAATCACGGATCGATGCCGGCGCGCGCAACGCCGTGGCCACGGTCACGGGCTATGCGGGGGCGGCGCTGGCAATCCTGGTCACCCTCGGGGTGGCAGGCGTCGACCTGAGCAATCTGGCAATCATCGCCGGCGCCCTGTCGGTGGGGATAGGCTTCGGGCTGCAGAATATCGTCAACAATTTCGTATCCGGTCTGATCCTGCTGTTCGAGCGTCCGATCCGGAAGGGCGACTGGATTGTGGTGGGCTCCACCGAGGGTTATGTTCAGGAGATCAGCATCCGCTCGACCCAGATCCGCACCTTCGACCGGGCCGCGGTGATTGTTCCCAATTCCGAGCTCATCTCCAGCCAGGTGACCAACTGGATGCTGCGCGACCTCAAGGGGCGGGTGAGGGTGCCGATCGGGGTCGCCTACGGCAGCGACGTTCAGAAGGTGAAGAAGATCCTGCTCGAGCTGGCCGAGCGGCACCCGGAGGTGATTCTCGACGGCAGCGTCTCGCGTCCCTGGGTGCTGTTCATGGGCTTCGGCGACAGCGCGCTGGACTTCCAATTGCGATTCTATGTGCGCAACGTCGATCAGCGTCTGTCGGTGCTCAGCGACATGAACTTCGCCATCGATCGGGCATTCCGCGAGAACGGCATCGAGATCCCCTTCCCGCAGCGCGACCTGCATCTGCGCAGCGTCTCACCGGGTGTGGGTCTCGGCGGCACGCCGGGGGTCCCTCCGCGGCAGGGCAGTGACTCCGGGGGTTAGACAATTAGCACTACGCCGATCCGCTCAGTCGGCCTGGAACAGCGCGAGCACCCGGGGGACCTCGTCGATATGGGCGATGATCACCAGCTCGTCGTCGGTGCGCAGCCGCGTGTCGGGCGCTGGCAGCACGAAGCGCTCCGCGCGATAGAGGCACACCACGCGCGAGCGCTCTGGCAGCTCCAGCTCCTCGATCGGGTGCTGCTGGTCTTCGCGTACCACGAATGAGAGCACCCGGGCACCGTGCTTGACCATCGCCGAGAGCTCCAGCAGGTTGAGGCCTTCGGCGGTGTCGGCGAGATAGCGGGCGATGGTGCGGGAGGGCACGATGGTGTCCTCCAGTCCCAGCTCCAGACAGATATGCTCCAGCTCCTGGTCCTCTATCTTGGTCACCACCCGCTCGAATCCCAGTGACCGGCCCACCAGGCTCGCCAGGATATTGGTCTGATCATCTCCGGTGAGGCAGAGCAGCAGGTCGCTGCCTCGCGGGGAGGCCTCGCGCAGAATGGCCGGGCGGCTGCCGTCGCCATGTACGAAACCGCAGTCCAGGTGATCGCTCAGGGCCTCGATGACGTCCTTGTCGCGGTCAATGATCACTACCTCATGGCCGCGCGCGATCAGCAGCTCGGCCGTGGCCACGCTGAGCCCATCCGCACCGACGAATACCACTCTCATATCCGGCCCCCCCGAGAAATCTTCCGACACTTCGGGACTGATGCGCTCTCACCGATCCCGCAGGCGATCATGGGGTCTTGACTGCATGAGATCCATACCGTCGGTCCCCGCTTTTCACCGCGCTATATCCGCCGCTCCGGCGGGTCTTCTGATCTTTGGCCGCAGATTGCACCGAGTGGCCTCAGACCGATGTCCGTTTGCCCACCCAGGTGCCCGGGTAGAGCACCACCAGGAGTGCCAGGATCTCCAGGCGGCCGAACAGCATGTCCATGCCAAGCACCAGCTTGAGTCCCGCGGCGAGTCCGGTGGCGGTGATCCCGGTGGAGAGCCCGCAGGTCGCGACGGCTGAGACCACCTCGAACAGGGCGTCCAAGGGTGGGTAGCCGAGCACCAGGAACGGCAACCAGGAGAGCAGGATCATCAGCGCGTAGAGCAGCACCAGCACGAACGCGCCTTCCACATCGGCGGGCAGCAGGCGGCTGGCGCCGAGCCTCGGCTCGGCCACCGCGTGCGGGCTCAGCCGCGTGCGCAGCACCACCAGCTGCAGGATGCGCAGCACGATCAGCAGCCTGAGGATCTTGAATCCCCCGGCGGTGGATCCGACATCGCCGCCCACCGCCATGGAGAGGATCAGGCTGAGCTTGCTCGCCGAGTCCAGGTCGGCGATCGGCAGGGTGGAAAAACCGGCCGTGGTCTGCGCCGACAAGGCGAGCAGCGGGGCATGATGCAGCACCTCGGGCCAGGGGCGTCCCGCCGCCAGCATGAACAGGCCGAGCAGCACCGTGGCGGCCAGGGCCGCAAGCAGCAGGCCCGCGAGCTGCGGGTCGCGTCTGAGCTCGGATGCTCCGTTCGTAAAGGCCCTGTAGTATACGGGTAGGGCCACCGCACCGGAGAGCGCGACCAGGGTAACCCCGACCTGCACGGCTGTGCCGGCCGAGGCCAGGCTGTCGTCGAACGCGGCAAAGCCTCCGGTGGACACGGCGGCGAGCGTATGCACCAGGGCGCGCTCGGCGTCGCCCCACAGCGCCCATAGCAGTATCGTGCCTCCCAGGGTCAGGGCCAGATAGACCGTCAGCATCCGTTTCGCGTGGGTCTTGGCGCCGCCGAGGCTCAGGTGCGATACGGCCAGCTCCGGTCCCATCAGCCGGCGCGCCACCGCCCCAGGGCGAAGCGCCAGCGCGATGCCGAGCACCACGATCCCCAAGCCGCCGTACCACTGCATCCAGGCGCGGTCGAAGATGACGCTCTCGGGTATCCGATCCAGCCCGCGAAGCGTGGTGAGGCCCGTAGTGGTCACCGCAGAGATCGCCTCCAGCCAGGCATCGCCAAAGGAGAGACCGGCACTCATCAGGGGCCATATCGTGATCAGCGAGGCGCCGATGAAAGCGCCCGCCGTGATCACCAGTGCCTCGTTGGCCTGGAGCTCGGCGGCCCCTTGCAGCCGGCTCGCCGGTAGTCCCAGGCCGACGCAGGCCAGCGCCATGGCCAGGCCTCGGAGAGCGAATTCCGGGTCTCCATAAACCAAGGCCGCCAGGCTGGGGACCAGGCTGAGGGCGGCGAGCGCCAGGCTGAGCTGGCCCAGGTACTTCACCACCACCGCGGGCCTGACCGCGTAGCTGAGGGTCCGCACCTGCGCTTCCAAGCCCATGGAACCTTAGCCTCTTGCGCCGCGCCCGGAGTCCAGCGGATGCCGATGCGTGGCATTCCCGACTCGGGGACCGGTCGCGAAGCAACCGGGATCAAGGGGAGCAGCCGAGGCAATTCCGCGAGCTGCAACGGGAAACCGGGCCAATATCCGCTTGTCGTAACGAGGGCGGTCCGGAGTCGGCCAGGCTCTCGGACGACAGCGCCCGCCGGGGATCATTCTGCCTGGCTGGCCGGCCGATGGAAACCTCGTGCCTTGCAGGCGAGCTGCCTGTTCATGATCTAGAATTCGTCTCATTCCCCCTGTCTACCACTAGCAATTTACCGGCGCCTGTACTACAAATCTCTCCCCTGCAGATTTCGCAGGCGCGTTTAGCACGAGGAAGACCCAGGTGAGCAAGAAAACGTTCCAGGACACGTTAGGGGACCTGGAGGAGTGGGAAGGAGCCGTCCCGGTTCGGCATCGGTGGGTGGAGCACGACGAGCTCCGGCGCCACGGCGTGGGCGGTGAATGGGAAGAGCGTCCGGCCCGGCGCAAGCTGCGCCGTCGCGCTCCCCAGGGCCAGAGCGGCGAAGGCTAGCGTTGCTCGGGGTGCGCGGATCGGCTCGGTCAGCGATCTATTTATAGCCCGGACAGCGGCCGGGGTGTCCCCGCGGCCAGCGTCGCATCCGCACCGACGCGGTACCCACAGCTTCCGGCCCGTCTTCGCGACGACGCGCATGTTTTGCGCGCCGTCCGGCCCGCATGTCTCACTCAACGCCTGCCGCGGCGCCTGATCCACCCCTGTCTTGGGCATTGCGCCCAGCCTGGGTGCTGGATGTGTTGTCAAATGCGCCTGCACACCCGGTTTGGTGCTGTCCCCAGGGTTGGCGCGGATCTGCGACGCGCGGCGGCGAGCGCCGCCGAGGAGGGCGGGCTAAGGCCGGCGCTGCCGCCGACGTCCGGCGCTGCGTTGTGCCGGGGTGCGCTTGGCGTCCAGCCGGCGCACGAATTCCGCCATGATCGCCTCGTAGAGGGCGTCACCGAGGACCCGATCCTCGACCCCGGCGTCGATGCTTGGGTTGTCGTTGACCTCGATCACCAGCATGCCCTCTTGGGTCTCCTTGAGGTCCACCCCGTAGAGGCCGTCGCCGATCAGGTTGGCCGCCTTGAGGGCGGTGCGCACGACCTTGACTGGGGCCTCCTCGGCCCGCAAGGTCTCGGCGCGGCCTTCCTTCTTGGACGACTTGGCGTGGTCGATGATCTGCCAGTGCTCGTCGGCCATATAGTACTTGCAGACGAACAGCGGTCGGCGGTTGAGGATGCCCACCCGCCAGTCGAACGCCGTATAGGTGTATTCCTGAGCGAGCAGCAGCTCGGAGTCTTTGAACAGGCGCCGCGCGGCACCCTCTAGCTCGCGCCTGTCTTCGACCTTGAAGACCCCGCGTGAGAACGACCCGTCAGGCACCTTGACCACCACCGGATAGGGAATGGTGCGCTCCAGCTCGTCCAGATTATCCGGTCTCAGGATCAGGGTCTTGGGCGCCGGGATGCGATGGGTGCGCAACAGCTCGGCCAGATAGATCTTGTTGGTGCAGCGCAGCATGGACACCGGGTCGTCGATCACCGCCATGCCTTCACCGGCGGCCTTGCGCGAGAAGCGGTAGGTGTGATGGTCGATGGCCGTGGTCTCGCGGATGAACAAGGCGTCGTATTCGGCCAGGCGCCCGAAGTCCTTGCGGGTGATGAGCTCGGCGTCCACATTCAGGCTCTTGGCCGCGCGCAGGAAGGCGTTGAGGGCGCGCGGGCTCGACGGGGCCATGCTCTCCTCGGGGTCGTACAGGATGGCCAGGTCGTAGCGCGGGCCGGAGCGGCTGCGCGGCGTGCGCCAGGGCCGGCTGAGATAGCGCTCCAGGGCGGCGAAGAAGGCCGACTCCTCTTCTTCGGGCAGATTGTGCAGCGCCAGGGTGCGGATGCTCGCCAGGTGCCAGCCGGCATCGCGACGAAACTCGACCTTGAGTAGCGGCGCCCGAAACAGCTCGAACAGCTCACGGGCGAAGGACTGCAGGTCCCGGGTCGCGCACTCGCCGAACATGATGTCGACCTCGAAGGCGGTGGGCACCACCCCCTTGCGCCGCCCGAGGATGCGCTGGACCCGAAGATCGAGGTCTTCGGTGTCCAGGCTGTACAGGGACTTGCGCCTGAGATCCTGGATGGTCTTGACCGCGGGGACGACCTTGTGACCGCGGGCCTCGGCCAGCAGCGAGCAGTAATAGCCCTCGCCGAGGTAGCGCTGGGTGCGGCACAGGTTGATGATTCGCAGCCCCTTGCGCTCGCTCCAGGCGGGGTCGGCGAGGTAGTCGCTGGCGCTCACCACCTGGTGGGGGGGGAAATGGGGCTTCCAGTGCGTCCGGCTCTCTACCAGCAGGATGTGATCGGACACCTACAGAACCTCCTCTGTTTCGGGCTCTGGGAGCTTGGCGCGAAGGATGACGACAGCCTGGAGTCCGGCCTTGCCATAGCGCGACATCCGCTGGAACTGCTCCTGGGGGATCGGCATGTTCATGGAGTCGATCGGGGTCTCCCCCTCTTTGTAGTCCACGAACGGATCGTGGGCGTAGACGAAGTGGTCGTCGATGCCGGTCACCACGATCCAATGAGGGAACTTCTCACCGTAGATCAGCCAGGAGCTGATCAGCACGATGGGCACAGCACCTCCATCGAGCTTCTCGTGAAGATCCTGGACCGACAGGGCGCCGTAGTGCACCGGCAGTCCGAGGGCCTTGGCCTGCTCTTCCATATCTTCCTGGACCAGACGCATCACCTCCTTTTTCTCGTCGCTGCGCACCGAGTCGACCAGATGTACGCCGGGGCTGTCCACGTACAGCTCCACCCCGAAGCCGCGGTGCGCCGCCGCCAGCGCCAGCCCGAACGGGCCGCAGCCGCCGTGGCCGGCGGTCATGAAGATGGTCGTGGCCTCCCGCCACAGCCGCATCTCGAGCTTGCGGTTGGGCTCGACGCCCGGGTCCAGGGCACGCATGGCCATCATCAGCGAGGCGGGGCCGCAGGTGAAGTCCAGCGTCTGCTCGTAGTAAGGGATCGGACGCAGCGCGGGTCTGAGATCCGGCACCAGGGTCTTTTCCAGGCGCCAGGCGTCCATGTGGTC
>Ga0307436_1001450_pt1 | contig 10467 bp, 7 predicted proteins | sample SalMarWE160440MG_FD_202513 | JGI IMG/M metagenome (GOLD analysis project Ga0307436, IMG submission 202513) | Salt marsh sediment microbial communities from the Plum Island Ecosystem LTER, Massachusetts, United States - WE1604-40 | ecosystem: Environmental > Aquatic > Marine > Intertidal zone >...
ATGGAGAATGCGGCACTGATCGCCCACGGCCGCTCGCATTCCCTCCAGCACCGTCACGCTGTCGGCCTGCCGGGCCGCCACCGCCCAGGTGCCCTGCATGTTGGCGCGGCTGTCGGCGAGCGGCCCGATGACAGCGAAGCTATGGCCGTTGCGGCTGAGCGGCAAAACGCCGTTGTTCTTCAGGAGCACGCACGATTTTGCCGCCGCCTCGCGCGCCAGGATCCGGCTGGCGGGCGTCAGCGTGACCTGCCGGCGTCGCGCCTCGTCGAGCCCGCGATAGGGATTGTGGAACAGGCCAAGCCGCGCCTTGGCAGCGAGCACCCTCCTGCAGGCGGCATCGACCGCCTGCTCGGACACCCGGCCTTCCGCCACCAGCGCCGGCAGGTGGCGGAAATAACACTCGCTGACGAGGTCGATGTCGACTCCGGCCGTGAAGGCGAGAAACGCTGCCTCCTTCTCGTCCGGCGCCACGCCGTGATTCACGAGCTCCATGATGGCAGTGTAGTCGGAGACAATGAGCCCGTCGAAATCCCACAATTGGCGCAACAGCTCGCTCAAAAGCTCGCCATGGGCGGTTGCGGGAATGCCGGCGAGGTCGTGGAAGCCGACCATGACGGCGCCGGCTCCGGCCTCGACGGCAGCCCTGAAGGGTGGCAGGACGACGTTATGCATGCGATAGGGACTGATGTCGGCACCATTGTAGTCGCGGCCCCCTTCTGCAAAGCCGTAGCCGGCGAAGTGTTTTGGCGTCGCCATCATGGTGTCCGACTGAGCGAGGTCATCCTGCTGAAAGCCCTCGACCATCGCCTCGGCATAGGCCGAAGCAAGGAACGGGTCCTCGCCGGGACTTTCCGCCGCGCGGCCCCAGCGGGCATCGCGGGTGATGTCGAGCATTGGCGCCCAGGTCAGCGCCACGCCGCTTGCCGCGGCCTCCATCGCGGCGACACGCGCGGTGCGGCGCACAAGGTCCATGTCGAAGCTGCACGCAAGCCCCAGCGGCAACGGAAACACGGTTCGGTGGCCGTGGATGACGTCAAGCGTGAAGATAAGCGGAATTCCGTGCGGAGACTGGTCGACAGCGATCGTCTGCAGCGCTCTCAGCCGCGCGATGTCGAAGCCGGCGGCAAGGCTGCCGACCTCCCCTGCGGCGATACGCGCGTCGATGTCGCCGCAAGCCGTGCCTGCGCCGGTGACGGCTTCGGCCGTGGCCTTGGGATGGTTGAGCTGGCCGATCTTGTCGGTAAGGCTCATCGCTTGCAGCAGATCTTCCACGCTTTCCGGCATCACTCATCCTCAAAGCCCGAAGGGTCAGAGGATACATCAACCTCTCCTTGCTGACATGGGGGAACGGTCTGCAGTGGCATCGGTGCTGCATTGTGCAAGTCTCCCCTGCGGCTGCCACGAAGCCGCCGCAATGGCAGGACACGAGCGTTGTGCGCACGGCCTGCCGGCAAAGCGCGTCCATGCCCGCTTCGGAGGCCAGACCAGACATGCCTGACATCAGCCGTCGCCAGTTTCTTCTCGCCGCTGCCCCGTTCCCACTCGCCCTTGCCGCTGGCGGTCCGTCGTCCGCCTTCGCCGCTGCGGCCGATGCGCCCTTCGGCCCGGCCCATCCGTTCGACTTCGAGCGCCTGAGAGAGATGGCCAGGACGCTGGCGGCCGAGGCCTACGTGGCACCCGAGCCGCCGGTGCCCGACATGATCGCCCGCATCGACTTCGACATGGTGCAGAAAATCCGGTTTCGCGCCGACAGGGCGCTGATGTCGGGCGCGTCTTGGCCGTTCGCCGTCAGGCTCTTCCACCTCAACAAGTTCAACACGCTTCCCGTCGGCATCAATCTCGTCAAGGGCACGCTGGCACAGCGGGTGGTCTACTCGGCGGCCGACTTTGATTACGGCACCACCGGCCTCGACAAGACGTTGCCGGCCGACCTCGGCTTTTCGGGCTTCCGGGTGATGAACGGCGGGGGTGTCGAGACAGACTGGCTGGCCTTTCTGGGCGCCAGCTATTTCCGTAGCTGTGGCGAGGAAGGCCAGTACGGCGCCTCGGCGCGTGGCATCTCCGTAGACACCGGGCTGGCGCGGGCCGAGGAGTTCCCCCGCTTCACCGAGTTCTGGCTGGCCGAGCCCGACCCGAAGCGTCCCACGATCGTTATCTACGCGCTCCTCGACGGCCCGAGTCTCACCGGTGCGTATCGCTTCGAGGCGACAAGGACCAAGGGCGCGGTGATGGACGTCAGGGCGGACCTTTTCATTCGCGATGATATCGAACGGCTGGGGATCGCGCCGCTCACCAGCATGTACTGGTACGGCGAGAACGAGCGGCGGCGCGCCACCGACTGGCGGCCGGAGATCCACGACAGCGACGGGCTGGCGCTGTGGACCGGCGCGGGCGAGCGCATCTGGCGACCGCTGATCGATCCGCCCTCTGTGCTCACCAACGCCTTCTTCGACGAGAACCCCAAGGGTTTCGGCCTCATGCAGCGCGATCACGCCTTCGCCAATTATCAGGACGACGGCGCCTTCTACAACCGCCGGCCAAGCATCTGGGTGGAGCCGCTGACGTCGTGGGGCAAGGGCGCGGTGCAGCTTGTCGAGATTCCCACCGTCGATGAGATTCACGACAATATCGTTGCCTATTGGACGCCCGAGAAACCGGTGGAAGCGGGCGATCAGTTGACCTACAGCTACTGGCTCTATTGGCAGGACGACGAGCCGAACCCGCCTTCGGCCATCGCCCGGGCCGTGGCGACACGTATCGGCCAGGGCGGGGTGCCGGGCCAACCCAAGCCGGGCGACCGGCACAAGCGCAAGTTCGTCATCGACTTCGCCGGTGGTACCCTGTCGCAAATGGCGCCGCGTTACGACATCGAACCGGTCGTCAATACATCGCGCGGCAATGTCGACAACGCCTATGTGGTCAAGATCGTCAACACCGACCGATGGCGGGCACTGTTCGACGTGGACACCGAGGGGCGCGACCAGATCGACCTGCGCTGCTATCTCCGACTCGATGGCAAGGCGCTCACCGAAACCTGGCTCTACCAGTATTTCCCTGACGTGTGATCCGGCGGCCCCTAATCGGCTCGGACGCCCCGGGGGGTGTCGGCCTCAGAGCGCGACCTTGACCGGGCTCGCCGCGCAGTTCTCATCGGGTTCCTGATCGCCTTCTTGCATGTTCGCCGGAACCGGCGGCGCGTGGTGCAGCATGGCCCCGATCGGCGTGCGTACCAGATGCAGGGTGCGGGTATGAAAGGCCTCGAGGCCCGGCCTGTGGCCGATGCTGAGGACGGCGGCGCCCGACAGCTCCTCGTCGAAGATCGACATCACCCGGTGCTGGTTCACCTCGTCCAGCGCCGAGGTCGCTTCGTCGAGAAAAACCCACGTCGGCCCGTGCAGCAAAAGGCGGGCAAAGCCGACAAGTTGCTGTTCGCCGAGCGAGAGGTGCTTGTCGAGGCGCCTTTCCATATCGAGCATGGGCAGGAAGTCGTCGAGGCCCACGCGCGTTGCCACTGCCCTGATCTCGGCTTCGCTGAAGGCATCCGGCGGATCGGGATAGGCGATGGCACCGCGCAAGGTCCCGAGCGGCAGATAGGGCCGTTGCGGCATGAACATCATGGCGTGCGGGTCGGGAAGGCGGATGGTGCCGTTGCCCCACTTCCACAGGCCTGCCAGCGCTCGGAACAGCGTGCTTTTGCCGGCCCCCGACTCGCCCACAAGGAGAACACGCTCGCCGGGATTGATCTCGACCGTCGCCTCGGCGACGACCACGCGGCCGTCACAGAAAAGCACGCTCACATTGTCGAAGGCGAGCTTACCCTCGGGGTGCGGCTTAAGCCTGATGTGCTCGACCGTCTCGTCGACCTCGTCCACCTCGTCGATCGCCGTCTTGAAGACGCTGACGCGGTGGAGGGTTGCGCGCCAGTCGGCGATGGCCGGGAACTGGTCGACGAACCAGCGCAGCGAGCCCTGCACCTGATTGAAGGCACCCACCACCATCATCAGCCCGCCGATGGTGAGGCCGCCGCTGAAGTAGCCGGGTGAGGCCACCACGATCGGCACCACGATGGCGATCCAGCCGTAGCCGGAGGTGATCCAGGTGAGGCGCGAGCGCGAGCCCGAAAGCCTGCGCATGGTGAAGATGACGCGATCGAGGATGCCCGTGAGCTGGCGCCGCTCATCCTGTTCGCCGCCGAACAGGGCAATGCTCTCGGCACTCTCGCTCACCCTGACGAGGGCAAAGCGCAACTCGGCCTCGCGGGCATAAAGCTCGGCGTTAAGGCCGATCAGCGGATGGCCCGCCCGCCACGTGAGGAGCGAGCCGACGAGCGCATAGGCGATGGCACACCACACCATGTAGCCGGGGATGGTGAAATGATAGCCGTGCAGCACGAAGACGAGCTTGTTCGACAATGCCCATAGGATGCCGATGAAGCTGACGAGGAGTAGGCTCGCCTGCAGGAAGCCGACGGCGAGGCTGGCCGAAAGCTCGGTGAGCTTGCGCGTGTCCTCCTCGATGCGCTGGTCGGGATTGACGCCAATCTGGCCCGCAAGACCCAGCCGGTAGGCGCGGCCAGCGACCAGCCATTCGTCCAGCAGGTGATGGGTCAGCCACTCCCTGAGGCGGACCTTCAGCATCTCCTGCATCCAGGTCTGCGCCACCACGAGGGCGAGGAGCACGCCCACTATGGCGAGGAATATCAATAGCTGATGGCCCAGACCGTAAAGGTTGCGCTGGGCAAGCGTATCGAAGAAGGAGCCATGCCATCGGTTGAGCCTGACCTGGCCCACCATATTGCCAATGAGAATGGCGAGGATGCCGCCGCAAAGCAAAGCGATCTTCAGGTAATAACACGACTGCCACAGGCACCGCAGCAGCGCGCGACTCTGGGAAGCGGCACTTTGACGTGGCCATGCGGCGGTCCGTCGCTGATGGCCGCTCTCATTCGCGGCGCAAGCATCATTGCCTCGCCCGCTGTAGCCTGCGAGAGACACGCCGCCCCACCGGCGAGCCCGTTCACCGATCACGCCGGGTCGCCCGTCCGCCAATTGGATGTTGCAATGCCCCACACCCCTTGTTGCCTATGTCGATCAAGCCTGCGGCCGATCTACCTGTTTCCGCGCAACCTCCATTGAATCATGAAACCACGACATTTCTGTTAATGAGCTGCTTCATTGAGGGACTTCGCATCCGAAGTTTTTTGCAGGTCATCTCCCCGGGCCGCAGCGCTTCAACAGCATCAGGACGTCGTCGATTCGTTCGAAAGTCAAGAGGCAATCGCCTTCGCTCACTGCGCGTTAGCCCGCATTTCTCACACTTCCGGTGCCCTGCGCCGGTTCAAAATGGCGACAGGGCAGGAGAGCGGCGCAGGGCGATGTGGTTCATCGGACAAGCCGTTCGACGCACACTGTCGCCATTTTCAACCGACCCGAAGAGTCGCCTTGCAGCGGCCGCCTGCGAGCGCGGCCCGCTCAACCGTATGGCCCGATACGCTTTTCGCGTCCTGCCCTCGAATCGGACTCGCCGCAAGGCGACGCAGGGCGCAGGGAGTGTGAGAAATGCGGGCTAGCGGACGTGCACGCCGGCCGCAGGAGGAATGAACCGGTGGCATCACCTTCACGATGCTGTAGGTGGAAGAATTCGCCTAAGACGGCAGAAATGAATTTCGGGCGGATTTTGCGAATTTTCGCGCAGTCAAGGTTTGATGCCGAGTGAGGCGAGAGCGTGGCGGTCTGGGTGGTGGCCGAACCCGGTACCAGGCTTGAGCGTGACGCGCTCGATGCGCTATGCCTAAAACATATGGCGCGCTTCAAACAGCCGAAACTCTACCGTGTCGTCAAAGAACTTCCGAGGAACAATTACGGCAAGGTCCTATCGAGCGAACTGCGGCAGCGCGAACGCACGCCCAGGGGCGAAAACGAGGCCAATGTCGCCCAGGCCGAGCGGACCTCGCGCCACCCGCACCCACAGCGGAATTGCAGCCGTAACCTTGACCCGGCGGAGCGCGGCTGAGGCGGCAAAATATTTGCACTAAAGGTCTTGGCGCGTTCGCCGGCCAGCACTATATGCGCAGGCTGAACCACACCTTCACGATATGGGCTCAGAGCGCGCATTTCGTGGCGGAAATGTGGTAATCGCGGGACGGCCTTCCCAAGTTTGGTCATCTTGATAGGCTAAGGCCTGCCTATCGAGAGGCGGGAAAGATTGGCCGGGTCCAACCGGCAATTCTGATACCATGCACCCAACGCGCCGAGACATTGTGCGCGCCCTTTCGGGCGCATCCATCTATGCGCTTTCGCCGGTGGCCGGACTGGTCCACGCGGCTTTGGCGGCTGATGCCGCGCTTTACGGGGCGCCGGCGCCTTTTGCCGAGGATTTCGTGGTCAGCCAGGCTCGGGCACTCGCCGCCAAGCCCTATGCCGACACCAAGATCAAGTTTCCGCCCGAACTGGCGCACCTCACCTACGACCAGTACCGCGACATCCGCTTCGACCCGGAAAAATCCTTCTGGCGCGACGGGAACTGTCCGTTCCGCTTCGACGTCCTGCACGCGGGCTTCTTCTACAAGAAGCCGGTGGACATCTACGTGGTCGAGGCGAACATGCAGCGAAAGGTCAACTACCGACCTGACCTCTTTACGTTCGGCCCCTCGGTGACGCGACCCAAGGACGATCCCGACCTGCCGTTTTCCGGCTTGCGCCTGCGCCACCCGATCAACACTCCCGATGTGTGGGACGAGTTTTGTGTGTTTCAGGGCGCGAGCTATTTCCGCGCCATAGCGAAGAACCAGCTCTTCGGCCTGTCGGCGCGCGGACTTGCCATCGACACCGCCCAACCGAGCGGCGAGGAGTTCCCGCGCTTCGTCGCCTTCTGGCTCAGGCGGCCGGTGCCTGATGCCAGTGCCGTGGTCATCGAGGCCCTGCTCGATTCCAAGCGCATTGCCGGGGCCTACCGCTTCACCATCCGTCCAGGGGTCGTCACCCAAATCGATGTCGAGATGACCCTCATCCCGCGCGCCGACCTCGCCCATGTCGGCATCGCTCCGCTCACCTCGATGTTCTATTTCGACGCCACCGACCGTGGCCGCTTCGATGACTTCCGCCCGGCCGTGCACGACAGTGACGGGCTGTTGATGCTCACCGGACGGGGCGAATGGCTGTGGCGGCCGCTCGCCAATCCGCGTCAGCTGCAGGTAAGCGCCTTCATCGACCAGGCCCCTCAGGGTTTTGGCCTCATCCAGCGCCATCGCAAATTCGCCGACTACAACGACCTGGAGGCGCATTACGAGCGCCGCCCCTCGGTGTGGGTGGAGCCGGTGGGCGACTGGGGCAGCGGCAATGTCGAGCTGGTGGAAATCCCCTCCAACAAGGAGATCAACGACAACATCGTCGCCTATTGGCATCCCGCCAAGGTGCTTTCGGCCAACACCGCGTATTCCATGACCTACCGGCTGCACTGGTGTAACGACTGGCCGCTGCCCGGCGCGGCAGTGCCCTCCGCCGTCACCGCTACCGCCTCGGGCCTCAATTTCGATCAGGACAAGCGGCTGTTCGTTATCGATTTCACCGGCGGCGATCTCACCGACGACATCACCGGCAAGGTCATCGCCAGCGCCGGTGCTGTGTCGAATGTCGTGGCGCATCCCAATCCGGCTACCGGCGGCATTCGTCTTAGCTTCCAGCTCGACCCCAAGGGCTCACGCCTCATCGAGCTGCGCGCGGTGCTGAAGCGTGGCGACAAGCTGGTCTCGCAAACATGGCTCTACCGATGGACACAGTGATCGCCATGAATCGGCACGGGCGCGAGCCCGGCGAGGCCTCGAGCGAGGCGCTGATGCCGCCCGAGGCGCATCTTGCCATGCCGGTGCAATTGCTCGATACCTGGCGGGCCCGCTCGGCATCCCCGGTGCCAAGTCCCGATACCGCCACACTGCGCGCCAGGGCCTTCGTCTTCACTCTCACTCTGGCGCTCACCGGCTTCGGCACCAGCGAGATCATCGCCGTGGTGAGCCCGGCCGGCGCCACCTGGCTGCAGGTGGTGTTCGCGGCGCTGTTTGCGGTGACCTTCGCCTGGATCGCCTTTGCCGCGGCGGGCGCGGTGGTCGGCTGCTGGCGGCTTGCCGCAATGAGGCTGAGACCGGCGCCTGCCGAACCCGCCGGCCCGCTCGGCCGCAACGCCCTTGTCATGCCCATCTACAACGAGGACAGCACCGCCGTCTTTGGTCGCCTCGCCGCCATGGCCGAGGATCTTGCCGACAATGACTTGGGCGCCCACTTCGACATCATGGTCCTGTCCGATACGCGCGAGGCGGGTATCGCCGAAGCCGAGATGGCGGCCGCCAAGCGGCTGCGCGCCTTGATGTCGGGCCGCGTCGCGGTGCACTAACCGCCACAAGAAGGCCGGCAATATCGCCGATTTTGTCACCCGCTGGGGCGGGCGCTATCACCACATGGTGGTGCTCGATGCCGACAGCACCATGAGTGCGTCCACCCTGGCCAGCCTCGCCCGCAGCATGGCGGCCGATCCCGCCGCCGGCATCATCCAGACCATGCCGCTGCTTGCCGGGCGCATGGGTCTGCTGGCCCGCATGCAGCAGTTTGCCGGTGCCGCCTATGGCTCCGTGGTGGCCTCGGGCCTTGCCGCCTGGCACGGCCGCGACGGCAGTTACTGGGGCCACAACGCCATCATCCGCATCGCCGCCTTCGCCGCCGCCGCCGGCCTGCCGGAACTCAAAGGCAAAAAGCCCTTCGGCGGCCATGTCCTCAGCCACGACTTCGTGGAGGCCGCCCTCATGCGCCGTGCTGGCTGGGCCGTCTACATGTTGCCCGAACTCGAAGGCTCGTTCGAGCAGAGCCCGCCGGGCTTCATCGAGCTTGCCGCCCGTGACCGCCGCTGGACGCAGGGCAATCTGCAGCACCTGAAGGTCATTACTGCCTCGGGGCTGCACTGGATGAGCCGCCTGCATTTGTTGCAGGGCATCATGAGTTACCTCGCCTCGCCTTTATGGCTGGCCCTCATCCTCATCGGACTGGGGTTGTCGCTGCAGGCCCACTTCGCGGTGCTCGACTACTTCCCCGACGGCCTCGCGCTGTTCCCGTCATGGCCCATCTTCGATCCGCAGCGGGCCTTGCGGCTGTTCGGCTTCACCATGGTGGTGCTGCTGTTGCCGAAGGTGCTCGGCACAGCGCTGGTGCTGGCCGACAGTGAGCGCCGCCGCGCCTTCGGTGGCGGCATAGCCGTGCTGGCGAGCCTGGTGGCGGAGATTTTCCTGTCCTCGCTCATGGCGCCGGTGATGATGCTGGTGCAGACGATGGCAGTCGCCTCCATCGTCATGGGGCGCGATGCCGGTTGGGCGCCGCAGAACCGCGCCGACGGCGGCCTCGCCTTCGGCCTTGCGCTGCGCTTCCATGCCGGCCACATGATCTTCGGCCTGTTGCTCGCCGCAGCCGCTGCGGCCGTCTCACCCTCGACCGTCCTGTGGCTGCTGCCGCTGGTCGCGGGGCTCATTCTGGCCGCACCGCTGACATGGTTCACCGCATCGCCGGCGAGCGGACGCCGTGCCCGCGCGCTCGGCCTCTTCGTCACGCCGGCCGAGCAGATTACGATCCCGCGCGCCCGTCCCGCTGATGCGCCGATGGCCATGGCCGCCGAGTAACCGGCGCCGGCATCCTCCCCGTTGACCGAAATCAAGGAATGGCCGTTCAACGGGCGGCTGCGGGATGAGTTCGTCAACGAGCAGCCGTTCACCAGCCATCGCCATGCCCGCGAGATCATCGAAGAAGGGAGGATCGACGACAATCTGAGCCGCCCGCACACCAGCCTCGACGGGCACACCAATCGGGTTTGCAAACCGGTCCCTAAAGGACCACAACCAGACTCTCCTTGTGAATGAGGGCAAAAACCGGGTCAAGGTCAGACGCTGTGCAGTTTCGAAGGCAGATCGAAGGCCGCTGATGGGTGCCGTTGCGCCGGTATCGGCAAAATGTCCGGGACGCGCGTGGCGATCATATGGAGGCGTAACGCCACCCCCTCACGCGCGGTCTTGCGTCTGATGGCAAAGAGCCAATTGTGGGCCTCGTCCGGTGCGGCAAGCGTCTGCCGAAAAGGCCGGCGCCCGAGTTTGGGATAGCGCCTCACCAGGTCTCCCGGCAATGAGCGGGAGAATGTGCATACCTCCACATCGCTTGCGGTCTTTGCTGATAGCGGAATCGCCCTGGCGGGTCAGCGCGTTTCCACACGGGCTGGGCCCGTCGCTGCCATATTGGGGATGTGGAGTTTGTCCATGCGCAACGTTCAGGCGGCGACCGTGCGAGGGACAGTTGTGACAGGACGCTTGCGACGGCGGTCCAGATGGCGCGCGATGCCCACCTGCGTGGCAAGGCCGATGGCGACGAGCAGCGCATCAAGGACAAGCCCGCCGGCCCATTCGCTGCGGATGATGGCTGCCACCATCGAGGCGAGCGAACC
>Ga0307436_1001451_pt1 | contig 10467 bp, 11 predicted proteins | sample SalMarWE160440MG_FD_202513 | JGI IMG/M metagenome (GOLD analysis project Ga0307436, IMG submission 202513) | Salt marsh sediment microbial communities from the Plum Island Ecosystem LTER, Massachusetts, United States - WE1604-40 | ecosystem: Environmental > Aquatic > Marine > Intertidal zone >...
GCGGTGTTCCTAATTTCCTGGCTGCCCGACCGCGGCACCACCCCGCACAATCACAAGACCTGGGCGGTGGTGGTCGGCATGGAAGGCCAGGAAGAGGAGGTCAATTACGACCGGCGCGACGATGGCGGCAAGCCCGGCTACGCCGACTTGCAGCGCGCCGGCGCGCAGGTGATGGGCGCCGGCGACGTGGCACGCTGCTACCCCGAGCACATCCACAGCGTCTGGAACGTCGGCAAGGACATTTCGATGTCGCTGCACACCTATGGCCGCCACATCAACTACACCGGCCGCTCCGAATTCGATCCGGAGCAAAAGCGCGAGAAGCCCTACATCATCAAGGTCGCCGACGAGCACGCGCGAGCTTAGCTCTATATCGTGTTGTCATAACAGACTGACGATAAAGCGGATCGACACTACTAGCAGGAACGCGCCGAACGATAGTTCGAGCGCGCGTTTCGATAGATGGTGCGCGAGCCGGACCCCGTAGCCGGCGAAGAAGGCGGAGATCGGCGCCATCAGCGCGAAACCGATCAGCGATACGAAGCCGATGGACAACGGCGGCAGCTCCGCTTGATGCGGCCAGCCCGCGAGCATGTAACCAATCACCCCAGCGATGGTGACCGGCACGCCGAAGCCTGCGCCGGTCGCCACGGCATTGTGGATCGGTTTGCCATACAGCGTGAGCACCATGGTGCAAAGCGAGCCACCGGCCACACCGACCAGCGCGGCGATCAGTCCAAGAAAGACTCCATAGGCAATCATCGCCACGCGTCCCGGCAGTTCTTTGCCGAGCTGCCAGCTGTCACGGCCGAACACGATTTTGAAAGCGAGCCCATTAACAAACAAGACGAACACGATTTTGAACACGATGGCGGGAGCAAAGGCGGCAATCCATGACCCGATCGCGACGCCCGCGATGGACGGTGGTGCCCATTGCCACAGCACCTCGTCCAACGTAGCGCCTCTGGCACGATGCGAGAGATAGGAGCGAAGCGTCGTCGGGACAATGATCGCAAACGCGGTGCCGAGGCAAAGCTGGAAACGGACGTCTTCGGGTACGCCGAGCAGGCGAAACAACTCGTAGAGCACCGGCACGATGATGGCGCCACCGCCGATGCCGAACAGTCCGGCGAGCACGCCGGTAATGACGCCGCCACAGCTGATGAGGACGGCGAGGGTCGCGAGCTCTCCGGGCGGGACGCCGAACAACGAAATCCCCCATTGTGCGTTGGTCGCCCCTCACAGCTTAGCCGATATCCAGCGCGCGCTGCTGATTTTGGCGCTGAGCGGGCATCGCGGTGGGTGGTGGTCTGCCCGATAGCTAGCTGGAGGCTAAGCGCCGCAAGCGGTTAAGGGCTGTTCCGGGCTCGGTTGATCTGCGCTATAAAGTTGCAAATACAACGATTGGTCCCAAGGAGCATGCCCATGGCGGTCGCAACCGCAAGCCAACAACCCGACGCCAAGCACAACGTGCAAGGCGCGCGGGCTGCCTATTACGACAAGATCGCCAAGTACCACATGGCTCCGCTGTGGGAGGTGCTCAAAGGCCTGGTGACGCCGGAGCCGAAGACCCATTGCGTGCCCGTGCTGTGGAAGTTTTCCGACGTCAAGCGGCTGATGCTGGAAGCCGGCGACGTGATCAGCGCCGAGGAAGCCGAGCGCCGCGTGCTGGTGCTGGAGAATCCGGGCGAAAAGGGCAAATCGCGCGTCACCAATTCGCTGTTCGCCGGCATCCAGCTCATCCTGCCCGGCGAGATCGCCGAAGTGCACCGGCACTCCGCCTCCGCCATTCGCTTCGTGCTGGAAGGCGAGGGCGCCTACACCGCGGTCGAGGGCGAGAAGTCGATGATGAAGCACGGCGACTTCATCATCACCGCCAACTGGGCGCCGCACGACCACGGCAATCCCGGCAAGCAGCCGGTGATGTGGCTCGACGTGCTCGACATGCCGACCATCAATTTTTTCGAGACGTCGTTCGCCGAGCATTTCGACGAGAAGATGCAGAAGACCAATCACGAGGACGGCGACTCGTTTGCACGCTATGCCACCGGCGTGCTGCCGGACGGCCTGCCGGCCACGCAGAATCGCAGCCCGGTGATCAATTACCCTTACGTCAAGATGCGGCCGATCCTGCAGCGGCTGCACAAGACCGGCGACGTCGACAAGCGCCACGGCGCGCGCGTGCGTTACGCCAACCCGATCAACGGCGGGCCGGTGCTGCCCACCATGGGCGCCTATCTTGCGCTGCTGCCCAAGGGCTTCAAGGGCGAGCCTTATCGTTCGACCGACGGCACCATTTTCGCGGTCGCCGAAGGCAAGGGCACCACCTTGATCGACGGCAAGCCGTTCGAATGGGGCATCAACGACGTGTTCGTGGTGCCGCCGTGGAAGATATATCAGCACAGCGCGTCGGAAGAGGCGGTGCTGTTCTCGATCTCCGACCGGCCGGCGCAGGAAGCGCTCGGCATCTGGCGGGAAGGGGCCTGAGTCAGGGCAGCGCCTGGACGAAATGAGCGGCTGCGCCCCGATCGTGGCGCGGCCGTTTGTTTTTAGCGGAAGCGGATGAGGCCGCGCGCTATTGACCAGTGACGCAAGAGGCTGAGGAGGCAGGTAATGCAAATGCAAGAGCTGACCGCCGGCCACGGCGTGCTCACTGCGGTGCGGGCGGGCGCGGGCCGCGATCTGGTGATGCTGCATTCGCTGCTCGCCGACCGCCACGCCTTTGATCCGGTGCTGCCGGCGCTCGCCGCCAAGCATCGCGTCACGCTGATCAATCTGCCGGGCTTCCACGGCTCGCAGCCGACGCCGCTGGCGTTGATGGACGCTTATGTGGCGGCGATCGAGGACGGCTTCGACGAGTTCGAGATCGCCAAAGATGCCGTGCTCATCGGCAACGGCTTCGGCGGCACGGTCGCGCTCGCCTTCGGCCTCGCCCATCCCGAGCGCATTTCCAAGCTGGTCTTGAGCGATGCCGCCGCCTGCTTTCCGCCGGAAGGGCGCCAGGCTTTCGCGGTGATGGCGCAGAAGGTGGTCGAGAATGGGCTCGGCGCGGTGGCGGAGATCGCCGCCAAGCGCGTGCATTCGCCCGCCTACCTGAAGGCGCATCCGAAAGCGATCGACGAGCGCAAACAGGTGCTGCTCGGCATCGATCCCAAGGCCTTTGCCGCCGCCTGCAAGATTTTGCAGGAGAGCGATCTCACGCCGCTCCTGCATCACCTGCAGGTGCCGACGCTGGTGGTGTGCGGCGAGCTCGACCAGGCGACACCGCCGCCGCTGAACAAGGCAATCGTCGAGAAAGTGGCCGGCGCGAAATATGTGGAATTGCCCGGCTGCGGCCACTGCCCGCCGCTCGAACAGCCGGAGGCGTTTCTCAAGGCGATTGGGGAATTCGTCGGGCTCTAGCTCCGCAAGCGCCGCGGGCTTTCTTCACCTCTCCCATGGGGAGGGGTCGGCGCGCGAAGCGCGCCGGGTGAGGGGTTAGGGCCTATCGAGAGTCACTTTCCCCCTCACCCCAACCCTCTCCCCAACGGGGAGAGAGAGCGCGCTGTGATTGCCGCAACACATCGATCTGTAGCAGCCGTTCTAACCAAGCGCCTTCAGCACCGCGCTGGCAATCGCCGCAGTGCCGTCCTTGCCGCCGTATTCCATCGGCTTGATCGCGCCGGCATAAGCCTTGTCGACCGCGCGCTCGATGCGTTGCGCGGCCTCGGCCGCGGGCGGATGGTCGTGGCGGTCGGCCAGCCAGTCCAGCATCATCGCGGCGGACAAAATCATCGCGGTCGGATTGGCCTGCGCTTTCCCCATGATGTCGGGCGCGGTGCCGTGGCAGGGCTGGAACACCGCGTGCTTGTCGCCGATGTCGGCCGACGGCGCGATGCCTAAGCCACCGATCAGGCCGGCGGCAAGATCGGAAAGAATGTCACCGAACATGTTCTCCATCACCATGACGTCGAAGTCCCACGGTTTGCGCACCATCATGGCGGCGCAGGCATCGACATAGACGCGGTCGGTCTTGACGTTGGGGAAATTTTTCGCGCGCTCGTCGAAAATTTCGCGGAAGAAGGCATAGGCCTTGAACGCATTGGCCTTGTCCACGCAGGTGCACAGCCCGGGCCGCCCACGGCTTTTGCGCCGCTCGGCCAGCCGCAGCGAGAAGTCGAACAGGCGCTGGCTGGTCTTGCGCGTGATCACCAGGGTTTCGCGCGCTTCCGTCGCGGTGACCACGCCCTTGCCCATGGAAGCGAACAGGCCTTCGGTCGATTCGCGAATGAGCACGAAATCGATGCCGTGCTCGGCGGCGCCGACGATCGGGCTCGGCACGCCCGGGATGAGCCGGGCCGGCCGCACGCCGGCATAGAGGTCGAAGATGAAGCGCAATTCCACCTGCGGCATGATCTCGGTATTGTCGGGATAGCGTATGGAAGGCAGCCCGCAGGCGCCGAGCAGAATGGCGTCGGCCTGCTCGGCGAGCTTGATCGTGCTCTCCGGCATCGACTTGCCGGTTTCCTGGTAATGGCCGGCGCCGGCGGCGCCTTCGCTGAAGCGGAGCGCGAGGCTCGGCGTGGTCGCCTCGATCCGGCGCAAAATTTCGAGCGTGGGCGCCATCACCTCCGGCCCGATGCCGTCGCCCGGCAAGACGGCGATATGGAAGGCGGTGTTGGCGGACATGATTGAATTGGCGTTCGAGGTGGGACCTGGGCTAATGAATAGAGAACAGACGAAATTCGCAAGCCTTCTTAGCCCTCCTGAGGAGGCGGCGAAGCCGCCGTGTCAGGATGAGGATGAAGCGCAGGGCCTCACCCTTCGAGACGCGCACCTCACGGTGCGCTCCTCAGGGTGAGGGTAAAGGTTTGGAGAAAACTGCATGCCGCGTTTCGCCGCCAATCTCGGCTACCTGTTCACCGAGCGCCCGCTGCTTGAGCGCATCGATGCCGCCGCCCGCGCCGGCTTCAAGGCGGTCGAGCTGCAATTTCCCTATGACGTGCCGGCCTCCGCGGTGAAGGCGGCGATCGAGAAAAACCAGCTGACGATTCTCGGGCTCAACACGCCGCCCGGGCGCGAGGGCGAATTCGGTCTCGCCGCGGTGCCGGGCCGCGAGAAGGACTGGTCGGTTTTGTTCGGCAAGGCGCTCGATTATGCTGCGGCCACTGGCGGCAGCGCGGTGCATTGTCTCGCCGGCCACATCGCGCCCGAGCAGCGCCCGGCGGCCGAGCGCGTATTCATCGACAATCTCAAGCGCGCCGCCGATCTCGCCGCCGAAAAGAACATCACGCTGCTGATCGAGCCGATCAATGCGCGCGACCGGCCCAATTATTTCCTCAACCGCGTCGAGCACGCCGCCGATATCATCGCCATGACCGGTAAGGCCAACGTGCGCATGCAGTTCGACTTCTATCATGTGCAGATCGTCGGCGGCGATCTCATCACCCGGCTGGAGAAATACCTGCCCGTCATCAGTCATCTGCAATGCGGCTCGGTGCCCGGCCGCCACGAGCCGGACGAGGGCGAGATCAATTACCCGGCCGTGTTCAAAGCAGTGGACCGGCTCGGCTACCGCGGCTGGATCGGCGCCGAATACCGCCCGCGCGGCCGCACGGAAGATGGCCTGGGGTGGGCACGGCCCTATGGCGTCGTCCCGGTTAACCAATAAATCCCTTGAAAAGCCACGCTTTTTTGCTTTGACGCGGGGCGGGCGATTGCTAGATTCGCGCCATGTTTGGACGGGGCAAGAAAGCCGAGGCTGAAAAAACGGAAGCGCCGACCGCGCTCAAGGAGGCCGTGCGCGAGGCGCGCATCGAGGCGGCCGAGCGCTCCGGCGTCGTGGTCGATCTGCGCGATGCCGAGGTCGCGCGGCTCGAACTGCTCAACGAGGCGCTCGATCCGCTGTTCAAGGACGTGCCCGCCAATGTCGAGCTGTTTGACCGGGGATTAAGCCGCGGCGACGTGCCGCGGCTGTGGATCGACGTCATCGCCCATATCGAGATGGGCCGCGACAAGCGGCAATACCGTTTCGTGCAGGACACCCGCTACGGCCGCGCGGTGCTGGCGGAATCCTATGAGGTGCGCGACATCGTTCAGGCCATCACCGACTACGTGGCGCGCCGGCTGGTCGAGCGTGAGCGCGCGCTCGCCGACGACACGCCGTTCGGGCAGGCCACGGCGCAGAAGATGCTGAAGCATGAGCAACGTCGCGGCCGGTTGCGTGCCATCCGCACTTTCATCTACGGCGTGATCATCGGCGTCGGCGCGTTGTTCGTGCTGGCGATGCTGAACACGCCGCATCCCTAACCAGCGAGCATCATCCGCTTCTGCTCGGCGACATCGCCATTTGGCGTGATGCCGCGCAAAATCATTTCGCAACGCCAAGCGCCCGGCGCTCCATCGATTGCGTAGAGATTGTAGCCGGCGGCGTTTTTGGCCATGCCCGGCGCGGCGGATGCCGAGGGCACGCCGACGGCCGGCACGCGGGTGCCGTGCGGTCCTTCAAGCCAATTGAGCATGGCCAAGTGGTCGTGGCCGTGCAGCAGCAGATCGGCGCCGTGCTCGGCAATGACGTGCAGAAGCGCGGCGGCATCGAGCAGAAGCTTGTACCAGCGCGCCGCGCTCACCGGCGGATGATGGATCAGCACCACGCGGAACAGGCGCTCGCGCTTGAGCGCGGCGAGCATGTCCGCCAAGGCGGCGAGCTGCTTAGCCCCAAGCCGGCCGGTGGCAAGGCCCAGCGCGGTCGGCACCGCGGTCGACAAGCCGATGAGCGCCAGCGGTCCGCGCCGGCGCAAATAGGGAAAGCTGCCGCCGTCGTCGCCTTTCATATAGGCGCCCCATTCGCGCGCGGCGTATTCGAGGCCCCCGCGCACATAGGCGTCGTGATTGCCCGGCACCAGGCTCACGTGTTGCGGCGAGCCGAGACTCTCAAGCCATACGCGCCCGCGCACGAACTCATCCGGCAGCGCGATATTGGTAAGGTCACCGATGCAAGCGATATGGTCCGGCTTTTGCGCGTTCAGGTCGGCGACGATGTTCTTGAGCACTCCGGCGTCATGGATGAGGCGGCGCTGGCGCTGCCAGTTGATGTAGCCGGTGACGCGCTTGTTGAGCAGCTCGCTCCAATGCGGCGCCGGCAGCGGCGCCAGATGCGGATCGGAGAGATGGGCGAGGGTGAACATTGCCATCCGTCATGCCCGGCCTTGTGCCGGGCATCCACGTCTTAACTGATGCGCACCAAGTAAAGCGTGGATGGCCGGAACAAGTCCGGCCATGACGAGGGTGTGCGATGCCTCGTCACGCGCTCCCGATCAAAATCCCGGCGATGAACACCAGCGTGCCGCCGACCACCACCTGGAACGCCGCCTGCAGGAACGGCGTGTCCATGAAATGGGTGCGGATCCAGGCGATCGCCGCCAGCTCGATTGCCACCACGGCGATCGCCACTCCGGTCGCCGTATAGAAATGCGGAATGAGGTAGGGCAGCGTATGGCCCAGGCCGCCGACTGTAGTCATCAGGCCGCAGACCGAGCCGCGCAGCCAGGGCGCGCCGCGGCCGGTGAGCGAGCCATCGTCGGAGAGCGCTTCCGCAAAGCCCATGGAAATGCCGGCGCCGATCGAAGCCGCCAGCCCGACCAGAAAGGTCGCCCAGGTATTGTGGGTGGCAAAGGCCGCGGCGAACAGCGGCGCCAGCGTCGAGACCGAGCCGTCCATCAGGCCGGCCAGCCCGGGCTGCACATATTGCAGCACGAACATGCGGCGCGCGGTCTCGGCTTCCACCTCGCGCGCGCCCTCGGTGAGAATCTGTTTCGATAGCTTGTGCGCCAAGCTCTCGTGGCCGGCTTCCGCTTCAGCGAGCTTGATCAGCAATTCCCGCACCGAGGCGTCGCGCGCGTTCTCCGCCGCCTTGCGGTAATAGCGCTCGGCCTCGAATTCCATGTTCTCGGCGAACTTGCGCACTTCCTCCAGACCGAGCGGGCGCATCAGCCAAAGCGGCTGTTTGGGGTGCAGGAAGCCTTTGACATCCTGGCGGCGGATCAGCGGCAGGTATTCGCCGAATTTCTGCCGATAGAGGTCGAACAGCATGGTGCGGTGATGCACCTCCTCCTCGGCCATCTCGTCGAACACCTTGGCGGAGGCGGGGAACTGCTCGCGCAATCCTTCGGCGAAGCCGCGGTAGATGCGGCTGTCCTCTTCCTCGTTGGTGATGGCGAGCGCCAGCACTTCCTGCTCGGTCAGGTCGGAAAAGTTCTTCACGCGCAATCCTTTCGATCGCTGGCGGACCGGGTGACCCATATATTAGAGGCTCCAAAGCGGGAAGGTCCACTTTGGTGCCCAGCGTCGCGGCTGCGGATAACTCATTGCTTCGGCTCACAATGTCAGTGAGAACGGCGCCCATGAACCCGACTGAGCAAAGGCCGCATTTGCAAGGCTTACGCCGCGCGCTCGAGCCGCTGATCCGTACGCTGATGCATTTCTACTGGCGGTTCTCGCGCCCCGTCACGCTCGGCGCCCGCGCTATGGTGATCGATGGCAAGGGCCGCATCTTCCTGATCAAGCATTCCTATGTGGACGGCTGGCACCTGCCCGGGGGCGGCGTGGAGACCGGCGAGACGATCCAGCAGGCGCTGGCGCGCGAGCTCGCCGAGGAAGGTAATATCCGGATGACCGGCCCGCCGCGCCTGCACGGCGTTTTCTTCAACAAGGCGGCGTCGCGGCGCGATCACGTGGCGCTGTTCGTGGTGCGCGACTTCGTCCAGGACGGAAGCCCGCGGCCCAACCGTGAAATCGTCGCCCACGGCTTCTTCGCGCCCGAGACGTTGCCGGAAGATACCGGCCGCGGAACCCGCGCCCGCATCGCCGAAGTGCTCGGCGGCGCTAGGTTAAGCGAATTGTGGTGAGCTTGCTATACTGCGCTCTCGCTGAACGAGGGGGAGGCGCACCATGCCGGTCAAGGATTGGCTGCCCGCCGCCGTGTGGTCGGCGGCCGTGGACCGCAAGCTGAATGCCGGCGAGCCGCTGTTTCATCTCGGCGACAAGACCGCCGGGCTCTACGAAGTCATCGCCGGCCGCTTGCGGCTTATGCGCGTCGACCGCTCCGGCCACGAAATCGTTCTCTACGTCGCCGGCGAAGGCGAGACCATCGCCGAAGCCTCGCTGTTTTCTCCCGCCTATCACTGCGACGCCATCGCCGCCAGTGACGCGGTCGTGCGTGTCTATCCGAAGGCGGCGGTGCTCGCAGCCTTCGCCAAGGATCCGAAGGCCGCGCAGGCGTTTGCCGCCACGCTGGCGCGCCAGGTCATGAACCTGCGCACGCGCCTGGAGCTGCGCAACATCCGTTCCGCGCGCGAGCGGGTGCGCCACTTTCTCGCGCTCAATGCGAGCGCCGACGGCCGCACCGTCGAATTGCGCGGGACGGTCAAGGATCTCGCGAACGAGCTCGGCCTCACCCACGAGGCGCTCTACCGCACGCTCGCCGCGCTCGAGCGTTCAGGCGAGATCAAGCGGACGCGGGGCAAGATCACGCTCCTGCGCGGGCGCCGTCTGTGATCCCGGTCATATGGAGCTTTTGCCGCCCGCGCTAACAAGGCAGCGGGGGCACGACGCGCGGCTCAGCATCACGCGCCAGCAGAAAAAGTTGCCCGATGCCGACATTTTTTCCTGGAAGACCGCGCTCGCCGGTGCCGCCCACCACCGCCGCGTCCCACCCGATGATGGCGAAAGGCGAAATGGCCGTTCACTCAAGCTTGATGGCCGTGCCGGCGGCGTTTGACGCGGATCAATATGGCCGGGGCGGCCTTTCTATAGAAGGCACCCGGGCGCGGTTCAGCAAAGTGTCGGGGGCATGAAGCCAAGGAGTCCCGCTATGCGCAATTTTCGTTATAGCGTCTTTGCCGCGGCCATCGCGGCCGCCGGGCTGGCCGGCCCGGCTCAGGCCCAGCCTTACGGCATGATGGGCGGCTACGGCCCGGGCTACGGCATGATGGGCGGCTACGGTCCCGGCTACATGATGGGCCCCGGCTACGGCCCCGGCTGGATGATGCGCGGTTACCACGGCGGCTACGGGCCCGGCATGATGGGTTACGGCCCCGGCTACATGATGCGCGGTTATGGCGGCTATGGCCCCGGCATGATGTACGGCTACGGCCCCGGCTATTACGGCAATCAGGGTGACATGAAGCTGACCACCGACCAGGTCAAAAACTATCTCCAGCAGATGATCCGCAATCCGAACCTGAAGGTCGGCGAGGTGAAGGAAAAGGACGCCGACACCATCGTGGCGGACATCGTCACCAAGGATAAGGACGCGCTGGTTCAGCGCCTCGATTTCAACCGCCACAACGGTTTCATTCAACCGGAGCAATGACCATGGGTTACGGATACGGACCGCAATGGGGAATGATGGGCGGCTATGGCTACGGCTTTGGACTGATCCACATGGTCGTCTGGGTCGTTATCCTCGTCGCCATTGTCGTGGGCGTT
>Ga0307436_1001452_pt1 | contig 10460 bp, 9 predicted proteins | sample SalMarWE160440MG_FD_202513 | JGI IMG/M metagenome (GOLD analysis project Ga0307436, IMG submission 202513) | Salt marsh sediment microbial communities from the Plum Island Ecosystem LTER, Massachusetts, United States - WE1604-40 | ecosystem: Environmental > Aquatic > Marine > Intertidal zone >...
GCATGCCTTTCTGATTGAGGAACTGACGGTTGAAATTCGAAAGGTTGTTGAATCCCGATTCGTAACAGATCTTTGTGATCGACATCGTGGTGTCGCTCAGGAGCTGACACGCGAGGTTGATCCGCAGTCTGCTGATGTATTGGATCGGCGTCATGCCGGTGTGACGCCGGAATGAGCGCGAGAAGGCGCTGGGCGTGAGACCGGCGATCTGGGCAAGCCCCGCTTCACGGAAATTCTCGGTCAAGTGTTCGCGCAGATAGGCGAGCACCTTGTTGATGCCGCTTGACATGTACCCGGACGGATCGGGGACATAGGAGGCGCTGGCCAGCGGCTCAACACACTTCGAGCGGTTGAGCGCTCCCATGATGCCGAGAAACAATTCCACCCGGCGCGCCCCGCGCGCAGTCATCAGCTCCTCCATCAGAGGCGCGACCTCCGCAACGGTCTTCATGCCGAACAACAGCCCGCGTCTGCTTCTGGCGAGCATGTCTCGAAACTCCAAGGTCTCCGGAACCACCGGCATTAGGTTCTGGATGAAATCCTCGGTGAATTGAATGATCTGGCCGCGCACAGGAACCGATTGTCCCTCGGGCACATCAGAAATCCAATTGTGTGGCAAGTTAGGGCCCGTGAGGATCAAATTGCCCGGCTCGAACTCGCCGATGAAATCACCAACGAAGTAGCGCCCGCTGGTGGCAACGACCAGATGGATTTCGTACTCCGGGTGAAAGTGCCATCGCACTGTCCGAAACGGATATCCGTGGGACCAGGCAGCGAAGGATTTGCTTTTCGAAATGTGAACAACCTCGAGATCTGGCTCCATCCGACTCCCCTACCAAGATAGCGTTCTGGCCGCTCCCCTTATGGTCTTTTCCATTTGTATCGCGCGGGTATTCGTTACTCAGAGTGAGAATAACTTAGCAATGCGGAAAGGCGGAGGCTACCGCGATTTGGACCCGATATTGATACTTTTTGGTCTTCCAGCCAACCGGATCAGCATAAATTCGAGTTGGGCACAACGATCCGGCGCGGGGGTTATTGCCGGGTCCGGCTCACATCAAATGTGCGGCTACGGGGATTTGATGACCCCCCTCCATTCCTCCCTTGTTGCAGACTCGCTAAACAAGATGGTCCCGTCTGGTGAAACGGCCCGGTGGCGTGGCCAAGGCCGATCTGGGTTATCTCTACGCGCCAATTTCCGTTTCCGCCGTGGCGAAACCGGCTGCCCCGCCGAATATCCTCGGCGAGCTTCTCTGTCGCCATGGCGTCTTCGTTGAGCTGCCAGCGGTAGCTGGCCTCGTCGAGCGCGAGGCGCTCGATCTTGGATGATGATGGCCGGGCGCCGAGTTAGCAGGCCACCGCACCGTCCATGTTGCGCAGTTCATCGAGAAGCGCCGGGCTGATGATGGTCAAGCGATCGCAACCCGCCAGTGCAAAGATCTGATCAGGATTGCGGAACGAGGCCCCCATGACGATCGTCTCGTAGTCAAAGGCGCGGAAATACCTATAGATCTCGCGAACCGAACGGACACCCAGATCGTCGTCGGCTGAGGCGATGGCGGCACCGTGGGCTTTGTACCAGTCGCTAGTCTAATTCGACCAACGAAAGGTGAGATCAGGAACACGCCCGCTTCACCGCAAAGCGCCGCTGGAGCCTTGCAGAAGATCAGGGTCAGATTGCAGGCGGTGCCTTGAAGACGGCGCTGATCCGTCTCGCCTCCCTCACCGAATTCGACGAGGTGATCACGGACAGCGGCATTTCGGCGGCGGACGAAGAATCATTGCGCAAGAGCGGCGTTCATCTACAAATCGTGACACCTTGACTTCACGCAGCAAGTAACAACTGGATGGTGCGCGAATGTCGGCATTGTCGCGCGTTGGTCACCTCGGTGCGGTCGATGCTATCGCAGCGGTATACTACAGCTGGAGGGGGCTACACCACACGACAGACCGGTGAAACTCATGGAGGTGGCCCGCCCCTGGAAGCGAGGAAGAAAAAGAAGGACCCGCCGCGGCGGTACCGGACGGCGGTCCTCATGTGCGTTCACCAGGGCGGCGCGGCCCGCGACGGTCGCGCCTGCCACCAGCAGCGGTTTTACGGCTTCAGGACGATCTTCAGTGACTTTTCGCCCGCCTTCATCATCTTGAAGCCTTTGTCGTACTCCTTGAGCGGCAACACGTGCGTCACCACGCCCTCAGTCGACAGGCGCCCGTCGGCGATCGCGTCGATGACCCAGGGATAGCAGTAGGGGCTCAGGTGGACACCGAGAACGTCGAGCTCCTTGCGGTCGCTGATGATCGACCAGTCGACCGTGGCGTCGTGGCTGAAGACGCTGAACTCGACGAAGCGGCCGAGCTTGCGGATCATCTTCAGGCCCTGCAGGACGCTGTCCGGATGGCCGGTCGCTTCGATATAGACGTCGCAGCCATAGCCGTCGGTCATGTCCTTGACGATCTTTTCCACGTCCTCCTCGAGCGGGTTGAACACCAGGTCGGCGCCGAAGGCCTTGGCGAGTTTGAGCCGATCGGGCCTGACATCGAGAACGATCAGCTTCTTCGGGTTCTTGAGCCGAAGCGCACCGACCATGCCGAGGCCGAGCGTACCGGCGCCGGCGAGCACCACGACATCATCCAGCTCGATCTTGCCGCGGTTGACCGCGTGAAGCGAGCAGGCATAGGGCTCGGTCAGCACCGCCTTCTTGAGGGGAATGTCGTTCGGGACCTTGTGTGTGCGCGATTCCTTGGGGAAGCGCATATAGGTGGCCATGCCGCCATTGACGTTGTTCTGGAAGCCGTAGACGTCGTGCTTCTCGCACATCCAGTATTCGCCGCGCTTGCAGAAACGGCAGTGCTCGCAGGGCACGATCTGCTCGGAGATCAGCCGCTCGCCCAACTTGAACTCGCCGGCGGCGGCGATGTTCTCGCCGAGCTCGACGGCGATGCCGACGAACTCGTGGCCCGGAATCATCGGCGCCTTGATGTAGGCCGGCTGGTCCTTGTCGCCCCAGAAGGACGGGGCCCCGTCCCAACTCTTGATGTCACCGGCGCAGATACCGCAGCCTTCGACCTTGATGATGATCTCATCGGGGCCCGCACGTGGCGTTTCGACGGTCTCGAAGCGGTAGTCGCCCGGTGCATAAGCGACCACGGCGTCCATCGTCTTCGGAATCTCGCCGAGCGAGATGGAATGGTCGTGCTTCACGATCTTTGCCTTGTCTACGACGTTCATCTTTCTACTCCTTGAGAAGGTGAGGGCGGGTAGTGTCCTCGCTGTTGTAGCTTGTTGCCGGCACCCGCCGCCTGTTTTGAAAGTTCACCTGTCGTTGCCGGCTCAATTCAAGTTCTTGTTCGCTCCCGACTGCACCGTCATTGCCGGCGGGCGCAGCACTTGTCACGCCCCGAGGTCATTCACGCGACCTTTCGCCGCGATGCTCTTGGCCGTGGTTTCCAGGATCACGCAGCAGGACGCCGATCCTGCGTCCAGGACACCGCACGAACGCTCGCCGAGACGGCTGGCCCGTCCGACCTTGGCGGCCATGTTGACGGTGGAATCGCGCCCCCGCCGGGCGGCATCGGTCATGTCGTCGAGGCAGGCGACGAACCGGTTGTCCGCTGCGAGCGAGCCGTCGAAGGCCGCGACCGCCGACGCCAGCGTGTCGAGCAATGTCTTGTCGCCCGGCTTGGCGCCGCCGATGTCGCGAACGCCATCGAGGCCACTCTGGATCATCTTGCCGAAGGTCTGGGCGTCGAGCGTCGTCGCGCCATCGAGTGAATCGGCCATCTCGGTGAAGAAGGTGCCATAGAGAGGCCCCATCGAGCCGCCGATACGGCCTATGAGCGTGTCGCCGAGCGCCTGCTGGCACATCGTGAAGCCCTTGGCCATGTTGATGCCGTGGTCGCCGTCGCCGATCTTGCCATCGATCTCGCTGAGGTAGTCGCGATTGGCGACGATGGCGTTGATCAGGTCGGTGACGACGAAGCCGGCCTCGTTGACTGCAAGAGGCATGGCCTCATCCCTTCAAGTTGGTGAGGCCGAGCGAGCGTGCTGGATAGGCCAGCAGCCGATCGAGCTCGCCATCGAGGCGTATCATGGTCAGCGTGACGCCCATCATCTCCAGGGAGGTGAAGTAGTTGCCAACATACGTGTGACGAATGTCGAGTTTGCGCCGGCCAAGCACTTCGGCGATGCTGGCCGCGACCTGACCTAGCAGCCGCTTTGCCTCCACCCGCGCGGCGTCGGGAGTGACGCTGCCATGTGGGCCGATGGTAACTCGCCGGGTGCGCGCTTTCCGACCGCCGACGCGATACTGCACCAAATAGACCTTGCGGCCGGTAGGCGTGACCTTCAGCCCGAATCCGGCGAGCTCGTCGTCCCACAGATAGGTGTCCTTCGCCTTCGGTTTCGCGGCATCGACGCTGCGCTTGCTGATCCGTGCCATGCCGAACCTTGATGTTGCCGGCATTCTCATACAGTAACCACATAGTAAGCGCGCCAACCAACAACTGCAAGAACCACCAGGAACGTCGGTATCAAAAAAAGGAGGAATTTCAATGAGTTATTGAATAGATGGGAACGTTGGTCGAGCTAACGGAAGTCAAGAACTCGAAACTACGAATCTGGGGGTCGGGAGTTCGAATCTCTCCAGGCGCGCCACGGCGCACACCTCCGCCGCGCACAGCTTGGCCCATCCGGCCCGCAGCAGGGGTGACGTTGCCCGCTGTGGGTGCCTTGTACGCTGAGGCGCGTGTCGCGACGGCTGCGCTGCGGCCGGACACTCACGACAATGCCTGGTTCAGAAAGTCGGCAAGTTGCCCGCGCTCAAGCAGTTTCCAAAGCACATTATGCACCGCGACGTCAGGTACGGGCCACAATTCGCCTCCGAAAATCTCTCGCAACAGAAGCGCCGATTGACGGTCGTGGGCGTGGCCCGCCCCAAAGACGAACCGAAGGTCGACGCCATGTGGCTCTCCGCCTGGCTGATACACAACCGGTCGCCGTCCCGTCGTCGGCTCGGGAGATGTTCGCGGCGGCGCGCCGCTGACCGAGACGCCACGTTGAGCGCCCATCAGGATAGCCGCCCAGGCGCCTGCGTAGCCACCACCACTCGTCCCGAATGTAGTCACCCCCTTATATTGCGCAGGGTCGATCACACTCGCGACATGATGAACGAGGCTGGGCACATCGCGGTGGGTGCTGTCCACGCCGCGCACGAACGAAGCCCCCTGAGTTGTGGACAACAGAACGACGTCCCAATGCTGAGCATCGATGTGCTGCAGGAATATCGGGGTCGGCATCATCAGGCGCCGGGCAATGCCCTTGAACATAACGGCAAGACGCTTGCCTCGTGTTGCGGCTTCTGGATCGCTGTACAGCGTTGCGGCGGTGAAGACCGCTCGCCGTCGGAAAGACTGCGGCGCGTCGACGAGAGCAGGACTCGCCTGGCGTGCTTTTTCCAGCCAAGCCACAGCCGGCGGAGGCAACGACGCCGAGTCTGCCAGGCGGACAATGTCCGCAAGTTCGCGTGGCGCCAGAAAGGTTTCGAGACCGATGTGCAGGCGATTGAACTCGTTTTGCGTGCGGCATTTCGCCATCAGCGTCAGGTATCCAGCCGGCGTCAGTTCATCCACCATCATGGCCAGCCCTTCCCATCGACCATGCTCGCCGCCGCCGAGAACCGGCGCTCGTCTTCGGTCAGTTCCTCGCGATCAAAGTGAGCGGAGTTCATCCGATGCGCGGCACTCTATTCCGCTCCGCGCGGTCGGGGCGTCCAACCGGCAAAGTGCCGGCATTCCGGGTCGTTTGGCTCTCGCCGTCTCACCACCTCCCTCATGGCGCAGGTCTGTTCGCCGCGAGCCTACAGCCAAAACGCGCTTGTTCCGTTCACTGTCCCTGAATATAGAGGAATGAATTTCTCTCTGCCTCAAGGGGGAGGAGAACGCGTGTGGGGCCGACCACATTGGTTTCACGAAGACTCCCGGCTTGCGAAACCTCGGACGGCGCTTGCGTGCGCGGTGCTGTTGGCAGGCGGGACTACGGCCGCCGCGATCTGTTGGGTAGCAGACTGAAGTGTTGTCGAGGCCGGTTGTGCAGCGGAAGTTGTTGAGTTTTCTTGGCGTGACCAATGGAAGCGTTGAGTGACGTCGTGCCGGATCGACCGCCACCACCAGCGCAAGCGGATCTGATTCCCGATCGATCGCGCGTCGACCAAATCGACTTGGCGCTTCGCCAGCGGCTGGCGAAATCCTTGGAGTACATTGGCGCAGTCGTCAGCGAGCGCGACGACGGCAGAGCATTGCCCGGCCTCGACGCTCTGCAGCGGCGGGTGATGACCAACGCTGTCTCCCCATGGCTGTTCTGTCTCTATTCCAGGCTTGTCACCGAGCTCGCGAAAGAGGGTGCAGTCGAGGTCGCCTTTGATGACGTGGTGCGTGCCGCCTCGCTGCCGCCCGATCAGGGCATCGTTGCTTTTCGTGATCCCCGCTTTGCCAAGACTTGGTGGGATCATTTGCAGCTGCTCCTCGATACCGATCGCCGACGGCCGTTTCGGCCGCAAACGCCCGAGGCGCCGGAGTTGGCAGCGTGCGAGCGCGATGTCCGTGGCGCCCTTGCCTTGCTTTCTGAGGCGGATCCGGCTTGGTTCGAGGAACTGAGCGCTCTGTTGCGCGTGATTGTCCTCGCCGCCCCGAGCCAGGCAGCTGACGGCTTCAACGGCGCATCCACATTTTTTGTCTGGGGCGGGAGCATGCTCAACGCCGCCCTGCCGCGCAGTACCATCGCGATGGTCGACTTGCTGGTCCACGAAAGCAGCCACGTCTTGCTGTTCGGTTTGAGTGCCGACGAGCCACTCACCCGAAACGACGGCCAGGAGAGATACGCCTCGCCACTGCGATCGGACGCCCGGCCGATCGACGGTATCTTTCACGGCTGCTTCGTGACCACCAGGGTGCATCTTGCCATGCGGCGGCTCATCGATAGCCAGTCATTGAGCGTTGAGGATGCCAGCGAGGCAGCCGGGCGAGCGCAATACAACGGGGACGCGGCGCGCACCGCGCTCGATCTGTTGGAACGGCACGCTCTACTTACCCCCCACGGCGAACGAATCCTCGGCGAATTGCAGAGCTATTGGCGGACCGACACAATGGACGCCGGTGGAGTCGGCGGCGCCCCGTCATCTCCGACAACCGACCATGACAAAATTCGTGAAGTCGTAACCGCCGCCCTGCGGGCCGGCTGCGGTGGTTTCGCGCCCAACGCCGCCATCGCCAAGGCAATCGCCGACCGCGACCGCGGCCTTACCATCGATCAGCTCAAGTTCGACAGTCTCGCGTGGATGGAATTCTGTATTTCGGTTGAGTTGCAGTGTGGACAGGAGCTGACGCCGGCAGACATTGATGGCATGCATTTTTTTCATGAGATTGAGGAGTGGTTGCGCGCCAGATTGTGATCAGCTCCCAGCGCTGGACGTTGGCACGCTTGCCGGATTCGAGATCGAAATGGACGACCTTCGGGCCTTGTCGGTCAACCAAAGCCATGATGTTGGTGAACACTTTCGCTGGACGCTTGCAGCCCATGGGGTCGAGCCGGAACGACGTGTAGGGGAACTGTCGCAGTGGTCACTCCCGATCTCCGGCAAGGTCGGCCTGACCGTTTCGAAGAGGATCGGCGCCGATGGAAACAGCGCGTGACGCCAGCCAGATCAACGACCGGGCCGCACAGGGAGCCCCGGACACGCGCGGCCAGTCGGTGTTCGCCCTCCTGGCAAGGCGCGCAAACGTTGAACCTTGCACGCCGGCCGTTGTCACCGAGGAGGTGACGATCACCTACGAAGAACTGGTCCACCGGGTCGCGACCTGCGCCGGCTTGCTCGTCGAGCGCGGGTTGGTCCCGGGCGAGGTCACCGGCATCTCGCTTACGCATGAGATCGATCATCTCATGTGCGCGATGGCGTTGTTGTGTCTCGGCACGCCCCAGGTAAGTCTCGCTTCGCACGAACCGCCGGCAAGCAAACGCGCGATCGGTCAAAAGCTTGGCGTCGCCCAGATCATCACCCGGCGGGCCGAGGCGTGGATGGACGGAACGAGAGTCGTCGCGCCCGCCGATTCCGACGAAGCGGGGAGGAACGGCAACGCGTCAGCTGCAGTGGCAGACAGCCTGGCCGAGCCCATACCGCCGGACGCCATCCTCGCCTATCGCACGACCTCTGGTTCGACCAACGTCCCCAAGGCGTTTGGCCTGTCGCTGGAGAACTTTCTGCGCAGCGCCGAACGGCTCAGTCGCAATCCTGCCGAGCGACGGGTCTTGCGGACTGGCTCGATGGAGTTCGACTCAAGCCGCGGCTATCGGATGAGCGCCTTGCTGGGCGGAAAGACGTGCGTCTTCATCCGGCGGCTGCACGCGGAAACGCTGGGGGAGCTGTGCCGACAGGCCGAGGTCACCCAAATCCACATCGGCACCTACAAGCTTGCATCTCTGCTGCGCGCGTGGCGTGGCCAGTCAAGACTGCCGGCGTTCACCGACGTGCTTGCCGGCGGATCGCGCGTCCCTGGCAAACTGCGCCGAAGTGTGGCCGAGCTGCTGACCGACAATCTTTGGGTCCAGTATGCAACCAGCGAGATAGGCTACATTTCGGTCGCCTCGCCTGCCGAGCATGAGGAGTTTCCGGAAGGTCTTGGTCTCCCGATTTCTGGTGTGGTGGTGGAAATCGTCGATGAGCAAGGCAATCCCGTGGGCGATGGCGAGATAGGTCAGGCGCGCATTCGCAAGCCCGCCATGGTGAAGAGTTATGTTGACGATCCAGCCGCGTCCGCGGCGTTTCGTGACGGCTGGTTTTACCCGAAGGACCTCCTTTCGCGCAGCGGAAACGGCCCTCTGGTGTTTCACGGCCGGCTCGACGACATGATGGTCTTGAACAGCATCAACGTCTTCCCATCGGCCATCGAAGATGTCCTGGAAAGTCATCCTGACGTTCGCGAGGCGATCGCCTACGCGATCAGGTCGCGCGTCCATGGTCAGATCCCGGTCGCCGCCGTCGTCCTCAAGGACGGCACCGTAGGCGATACGGCGTCACGTTTGCTCGACTATTGTCGGCAGATCCTTGGCATCCGGGCACCACGGCAAATGTTCATAGTCGACAAAATCCCGCGCAATTCGGTCGGCAAGCCGCTGCGGCGTGAATTCGCCGCGCACCATGGCTAGCATGGTAAGCGACTTCATCGCTGACTAACGCGGATCGCAACATGACCGCCAAAAGGGTCCTCGTCGTCGGTCTCGGCAACATGGGCATGAGCCATGCCCTCGCTTACACCCGCATCAATGGCTTCACCGTCGCCGGCCTCTGCCAGCGGCAGATCGCCGGGCGGCAGTTCCCGCCCGCGCTGGCTGCTGCCGAACGTTTCGCCCGCTTCGAGGAGGCACTGGCGCGGCTGAAGCCCGACGTGGTCTCGATCAACACCTTGCCTGACACCCACGCCGACTTCGCCATCAAGGCGATGGAAGCGGGCGCCCACGTCTTCGTCGAGAAGCCCCTCGCCGAAACCGTCGCCGACGCCGAACGGGTCGTCGCCACCGCCAAGCGCACCGAACGCAAACTGGTTGTCGGCTACATCCTGCGCCACCATCCGTCATGGACGAAATTCATTGAGCTCGCCCGCACGCTGGGGACCCCGCTCGTCTTCCGCATGAATCTGAACCAGCAATCGAGCGGTGCCGAGTGGCGCGCCCACCAGCGTCTTCTCCAATCGCTGTCGCCGATCGTCGACTGTGGTGTCCACTATGTCGACGTCTGGTGCCAGATCACCAAGGCCGTCCCGGTCACCGTCCACGCTGTCGGCGCCCGGCTGAGCGATGACATGCCGACGGGCATGTACAACTACGGCCACTTCGAGGTCACCTTCGCCGATGGCTCGGTCGGCTGGTACGAGGCGGGGTGGGGACCGATGATGAGCGAGACCGCCTTTTTCGTGAAGGACGTCATCGGCCCGCTCGGCTCGGTTTCGATCGTCATGTCCGAGACTGCCGGTGGCACGGTCAGGTCGGCCGACATCAACGCGCACAGCAAGACCAATCAGATTCTCTACCACCACGCCGATCTGGCCCCCGATGGCTCACTGGCCCGCCCGGACGAGCATCTGTCGACGCTCTCCGAGCCCGATCATGACCAGCTCTGCGAGCGCGAGCAGCGTTTCTTGTTGCGCGCCATCGACGAAGATATCGACCTCACCGATCACATGGCCGACGCGGTCAAGACCCTGCGTATCGTGCTGGCGGCCGACAATTCGGTGCGGACCGGGCAGGTCGTCACTCTTTAGGGCCGCGGTCGCACGGTTTTCGCGCGGGCCCCTCACGTTTCCCGCGTTATACGCGTGTAGGCCGCCGTCACCGCCAGCACGATCAGGCCGAACAGGATGCGGCGAAACCCCTCCGGCAGCTGCAGCACGGTGAGCAAGGTGGTGAGGACGGT
>Ga0307436_1001453_pt1 | contig 10454 bp, 9 predicted proteins | sample SalMarWE160440MG_FD_202513 | JGI IMG/M metagenome (GOLD analysis project Ga0307436, IMG submission 202513) | Salt marsh sediment microbial communities from the Plum Island Ecosystem LTER, Massachusetts, United States - WE1604-40 | ecosystem: Environmental > Aquatic > Marine > Intertidal zone >...
GCCAAATTTCTCCCACCAAAGCCACGTAGCTTTGCCAGGAAAGTAAAGTGGGCCCAGGAAGCTCACGAGGCAATTCGGCCCACCAAAATTTACCGCCAACCAGAGCAACTCAGGCCATTTCTCGATCCAGCTCAGCTAAAGCTCTACGGGCTTATCTGGAAGCGCATGGTCGCCAGTCAAATGTCAGCAGCTTTATACGACACAACCAACGTGGAGATAGAGGCAAGCAACGCAGGCGGTGAAAAACAACCTCAAGTATATCTGCTCAAAGCAAGTAGCTCTGTGGTTAAATTTCCTGGTTTTATGGGTGTTTATAGTGAAGGTAAGGAAGAGGATGAACGAAGGGAACGCTCCGATTTCATCGGAGTTTCCTTGCCCAAGCTGAGAATTGGAGATAAATTGATTTATATGGGAACCTTTCCCGAACAATGCTTTACCCAGCCCTTACCCCCCTACACTGAGGCCACACTGATAAAAGCACTGGAACAGAAAGGAATCGGGCGCCCCAGTACCTATGCGCCTATCCTGTCTACCATTCAAGAGAGGGATTACGTTAACAAAGCCGAGGGCAAATTCCACCCTACGGAACTGGGGATAACTGTCAACAAAATTTTGACTGAGCATTTCCCTAAAATCGTTGACCCTGGTTTCACAGCTCAAATGGAAGAACAACTGGATGAAATAGCGCAGGGTAAATATGAATGGGTAGCTGCTTTGCAGGAATTTTACCCCCCCTTCCAGGATATGTTGGATAAAGCTTGGGTAAATTTAGAAAAGGTTAATATGACCCAGATGAGTGAGGAGACATGTCCCAATTGCGGCCGCCCCATGGTCATTAGAGTCGGGCGTTTTGGTAAATTTCTCGCCTGTAGCGGCTATCCGGACTGTAAAACAACCATGCCCTACATAGTAAAAACGGGAGTTCTTTGCCCCCAGTGTGGTGGGGAGCTCCTGGAAAGAATCAGTAAGAAGAAGAAAGTGTTTTATGGATGTAGCAATTTCCCAAAATGCAAATTCGCCGTAAACCGCAGGCCAATAGCTCAGCCTTGCCCCTACTGTGGTAATCTTTTAGTACAATACAGAGCGGATGAGGCTAAATGCGTGGCTTGTCGACGTAAAGTAAACTTATCCGAGCCGGAGAAACAAAAATAAGGGGTAGCTTTATGAAAATTCTGGTTATCCATGGACCGAATTTGAACATGCTGGGCAAAAGAGAAAAGTCAATTTACGGAGAAAAGACCCTGGGCGAAATTGATGCCCTGCTGAAGAAGGAAGGCCAGGCCTTAAATGTCGAAGTGGTGACATTTCAGTCTAATCATGAGGGGGCGCTCATAGATTTTATTCAAGAGCAAGCAGATTCCGCCCAGGGCATAATAATTAACCCTGGTGCCCTCACCCACTACGGATTTTCTCTGCTCGATGCCCTGGTTGACAGCAAATTACCTGTAATTGAAGTCCATTTATCCGATATCTACCACCGCGAGGAATGGCGCGCCAGGTCTGTAATTGCCTCCATAGCTGAAGAGCAGATAATCGGCTTGGGCTGGAAAGGGATATATTACTGCCTTGCAGGTCTTGGCCGGCAAGCTGAAGAAGGAGCCTTCACGTTAGGATTTTAAGCGGGAGACTTTATCTGGAGATGGCAAAAAGGGCCGCTTATATTGATGTTCTCAGGATTGGCGTTTCTTGAAATCTTCCAGGTCAAGTGTATTTATGAAATCCTTATATGCTGATAGCCCTTTTAGCTCTTGTTCATCAACCTTACCTTCGGGAACAGATTTGCCTGTTTCCTCCTCAAGTATAATGCCCGCTTTTTCAAGCACAGATTCTTCAGCATATATCGGGGCTCCAACTCTTACAGCCAAAGCCAATGCATCGCTAGGTCGAGAATCGATATCTAATTTAACACCGTCAACGCTGAGAGCGAGTCTGGCATAGAAAGTATCTTCCTTAAGTCCGCTTACCACAATATAGTCAACCGTAGCCCCTAGAGTAGAAATTACAGATTGCAGCAAATCATGCGTCAAAGGGCGAGATAGCTCGACATTTTGTAGCTTTACGGCAATAGCATCTGCTTCAGCAGGACCAATCCAAATAGGCAGATAACGATTAGTCCCCTTCTCCTTTAAAATCACCACCCTTTGATAGTTCATCAAGCTAACCCGGATGCTGTCAATCGTCATCTCTACCATGCTATGCCTCCTTTGTAGTGTTTATTTTATACCTATAATCCTAATCAATCAATGAGCACAAGTCAACTATTCAGGCTCAAAAATAAGTTTCGTTCCAGGTTGCTATAAATTATCAGACATTAGATAATTATTATAGGGAGCCATGGCAGAGCTTATCTTAGCAAGACACGGAGAAACCGTCTGGAATGTGGAGAAGATATATCGGGGTAGAACGGATGTAAATCTGGATGAGGTGGGTATTAAGCAGGCAGAGCTATTGGGCAAGTATTTAAGCGGTTGGGAATTAGAGGCTATTTATTCCAGTCCCTTAAGTAGGGCGATGGACACGGCAAATATCATTGCCCGTTATCAGAAAATTGGCGTACACATTGCCAAGGGCCTTATAGATTTCGATTATGGGGAATGGCAATCTCTGCCCGAGCAAGAAGTGAGGAGGCTATACCCGACCCTCCACAACGAGTGGCACAACAATCCTCACAAGGTAAAAATGCCCGGCGGAGAGAGCCTGGAAGATGTAAGGAGGAGAGCTATCGAGGTAGTTAACGATGTCCTTTTCAAATATCAGGGCAGCGTAGTATTGGTATCGCATCGAGTTGTGAACAAAGTCTTGATATGCTCCTTACTGGGACTGGACAACTCATACTTCTGGAATATCAAGCAGGATGTAGGCGGAATCACGATTTTCGATTATGCAGATGGGTGTTTTGTCTTGACCAGGCATAATGATACCTCACATCTGAGAGAGTTGCAAAAATCCGTACTTGATGATTTTTAAGCGCGCCTAGAGGGATTTGAACCGACTATTGAATAAATGAAAAACGCATTGGCTCACGCTGAGTGTCAGTCCTCGTCGCAATAGAAACTTACACCAACGAGACCCGGTCCCATATGAGTCCCCAGCACCGGGCCCATCTCAAGAAAGCGTAGCCCAACCCAATTGAAGGTTTCACGAAGCCCTTTCTCTAATACCTGGGCTGCCTCGGGGACATGGCTGTGAGCAACCCAACCATGAAGGAAGATGTTCCCTTTCACCTCTTTCTCCACAAATCCCAAAATATACTCTATGGCCTGGGCCCTGGTTCTTGCCTTGTTTAAGACCTTGACTTCTCCACTCTCCTGGGTCAGAACAGGCTTAATCTTCAGCAAGGTACCAACCAGAGCTCTAGCTGCCCCAATCCGCCCTCCTTTCCAGAGATACTCCAACGTATCAAAAGCAGCAATAACCTTTATGCATTTGTTTAGTTTTTCTACAGAAGCCGCAATTTGAGATAGCGTCTCTCCCCTTTCCGCTGCTTCGGCAGCAGGGGGAATTAGCATTCCCATGGCTACAGTTAACGAGTCCACTATCTCAATTTGAGCCTGGGGAAGCGCATTCTTGGCAGCCAAAGCTGAGGCACAAGTTCCGCTTAATTTGCTGGAAATATGAATGGACAGGATGGGATGTCCCTGCTCTGCCAGCTCGCGATACACTTTGATGAAGTCGGCAACAGAAGGTTGTGAAGTAGTGGGCAGCTTTCCGCTTTTGGCTAGCCTTTGATAGAATTCCTCGTTAGTAATGTCCACCCCTTCAGAAAAAACCTCACTTCCAAAGGCAACCCTGAGCGGAACAACACGGATATCATGTTTGGCGATGACCTCTGGCTCAAGGTAGGCAGAGCTATCGGTGACGATTTTAACTTTAGCACTCAAGTCCTCACTCCTCATCAGTGAAGCACGCGGTTAAATTCTGAAGCTAGTAGAGGTCGAAGTTTTCCAAAACGTGACGGGTAGTCTACACAGCTTATAGTTTAATCTACACACTGTCAAGGAAACGCTGGGCACCATGAAAACTATGTGGGGTTTGACGTTTCTGTTGATCTGGGTGATAATCACAGTGACCCATGACTAATCCAATCAAATTCGGTACTGATGGGTGGCGAGGGATTATCGCCGAGGATTTCACCTTCGACAATGTGCGCATTTGTGCTCAGGCTGTAGCGGAATATCTCAAGCAAAATGGACTCGATAAACGAAGCCTGGTCATTGGCTATGATACGCGCTTCGCCTCTGAGGATTTTGCTGCTGCTGCTGCTGAGGTGATAGCCGGCAACAATATCAAAGTCCACCTCTGCCTCAAGCCAGCCCCTACACCTGTGGTGAGCTTTACTGTCCCGGCTACTAAGTCTGCGGGGGGTATCGTGATAACTGCCAGCCACAACCCTGGTTCATGGAACGGATTCAAATATAAATCTCAAGATGGGGCCAGTGCCCCAGGGGAGATTACTTCCCAGATAGAGAGAAATATCGCTTCCCTAACCCTTGAAGGGAGGGAGCAAAGAGGGGGTGTGAAAAGGCTTGCCTTGGATAAGGCCTTAAAGAAGGGGATTGTTGACTACCTGGACCCCTCTCCTGCTTACTTCGACTGCCTTAGCCACTTTGTTGACATGGAAGAATTGCGCCGCCAGAAATTAAATATCATAATTGATCCCATGTATGGTGCTGGCATTGGCTACTTTAAGACAGCCCTTCAAAATGGCAATTTAAAAATTACCGAGATTAATGCTGAAAGAAACCCCTCCTTCCCCCAAATTCAGCCTGAGCCAATTGCTAAAAACCTGACCAAGATTTCCCGGTTGGTCGTTGAGCGAAAGGCTGACGTGGGCTTAGCCACCGATGGAGACGCCGACCGCATTGGCATCATAGACGAAAAGGGGCAGTTTTTAACCCAGCATCAAGTTTTTGCCTTGCTTTGTCTCTATCTCCTGGAGGTTCGTGGTGAGCGTGGTGCATTGGTAAGGACGCTAACCTCCACCATGATGATTTCCCGATTGGGGAAGCTCTTCGATGTGGCTGTTTATGAAACGCCGGTGGGTTTCAAATATGTCGCTCCCTTGATGATGGGGAAGAACGCCATTATTGGTGGGGAAGAAAGTGGAGGCTATGGCTTCCGCGGTCATGTCCCGGAGAGGGATGCCATACTTGCTGGGCTTTACTTCCTTGACTTTATGGTAGAAACAAGGAAAACACCGTCTCAGCTTCTGGATTACCTTTACAGCAAGGTTGGACCCCACTACTATGATCGCAGGGATTTTCATATTTCCGCAGCTAAGCGGCAGACAATCCTGCACCGGCTAAGCTCCAGTTCCCCGGACACCGTAGCCGGCTCAAAGGTGACCAAATTAGATAATACCGAAGGTTTTCGCTTTTTCCTTGGCGATGAGTCCTGGTTGCTCATCCGCTTTTCCGGCACAGAACCGCTAATCCGCATCTATGCTGAAGCTGGAAGTCTGGAAAGGACAAGGGAGCTGCTGGATGCGGGCGGAAAGCTGATAGGCCTCTAAAGTAGCCAGCAAAAATTTGGCAGCATGTCAAAGAGCTGTCATTCCTCTGGATTTTTGCCTGCGCCATACCAAGCGCCTGGTTGAGAAATTATGAGAAGCCAGGGAGATTTCAGAACTCTTTCAGCAGCTCGAGAAAGTTACAAGCGTATATCCTAGCATAACCGAGATAAGGCGGTAAAGCTTGTTTAGCACTTAAGCGGTTCCGGACAAATCGATGATGCCAAAATGATATACTCCCTCGATTTTGGCAAGTTACCCCACCTGTTCACGTACCCTTAAATGCTAGTCGATGCGCACCTGGGATGAAAAATCAGGTAGACTGCCAATCAGGGATGAGTATATCTTGCGGGGTAACCGGTCACGAGTGCTGATAGTTGTCTCAAAGATTGAAGGGTTGTCGCCTAACTGAGCTAAAAAGGCGGGGAGAAGCTCTTTCCGGATAACCAGAATGGAGTTTTTGACCCTTCCTGTATTGACGAACTCCAGGCTCTCGACAAACCCCTCACCATTCAGTTCTAGATGCCCGAGTTCATCTATAATAAGAACGTCCGAATCAATAGCTTTGTTTATTGCCCTGATGCCGAATTTGATAGCCTCGGGATTGAATGTGTATCTGGGAGTTCGCGGGCCGTCAAATGTATTATCAGTACTGGCCAGAATCGTCTTTTCTCCAGTTTGAATATCTAAAGCGATAAGGCTTTCATCCGTTGCTTTATGTGTTAGAATGCCACCACACGAATAGCCTGAACTGAGGGCTATCTTTATCACTTTTTCGCAGACCGTAGTCTTACCAATACCTATGGCGCCGGTGATAATAATGACCATATTCTGGTTAAAGCCCGGCCCGCACGGCTACCGCACTGATTACCAGGCAAACACAGACGATGGCCGCTGATGTAGCGTAGTAATAAAGAGGCCTGCGTAAAAACACCGGAGAAGTAGCCGCCAGCTTCTTACCTACCAGATAACCCAGAGGCGCCAGCATACCAAAGAAAACTGCCTGTATCACGCCGTGGCTGGCGATAAATTCGGGAACACTGCTGACCCCCATGCGTTCAAAGAGGGGGGCATGCATTATGAATACACTGAAATAACCATAGGCAGTGACGCCTATAAGGCCAGCCAGAAATGCAGCCCAGGCGCCAACGTAGACATTTTTATCTATCCGGTACATCAAGAAAGTTACCACCAGGCTAAATGCCAGAGATTCCAGGAAGATGGCCATAGCCGGGTTGATAATATGTATAGCGCTGACCGGTACGAACAGGAGCCAGGAATTGAGCCACTTAAACGAGGCAGCAACAATACCTATGCCCGGCAGCATAGCTGGCTTCCGGTAGATAGCCAGCGCCGCACCCATAATAGCCATACCGATGCCGCCCATTATGGCGCCCTTGTTGGGGAATATAATCATATTGAGAAAGCCGCCCAGCGTAGCCTCAAGCAATCCCCAGATAGCGCCAAATACCAGAATCCCAATGATGATTCGAGTCCAACTCTGCCACTCAGCATAATTACTTTTGCTATCTTTCTCCATATCTCTCCTTTCTTATGCTTTTCTCCGGGTTCAATTTTACCGTTGAAGTATAATTTTCCGCGGTATCAATGTCAAGCAAGATGCCTTCACAGTTGACTGTCACTTCAAGCACGTCTTCAGGGTGACGTTTGACTATTTCCCTGCCACCAATGTCTCCCTTTAGATTCAAGAGTTCGTCTTTATACCTGATAGCCAAGATAACGGGATTTCCCCTTCTGCCCTGATAAACCGGGATAATAATTCCTCTCTTATTAGCTATAAATGCTTCTATCAAGCTATTGATGGCCTGGCTGTCAACAAAAGGCTGGTCACCCAGGGCAATAAGAACTGCCCGGGCTCTTTTATTAATCTGTTTTAATCCAGCGATTATGGAGGTACTCATTCCTTGCTGGTAATCTGGATTTATTGTTATCTTAACCGGTTTGCCGGTTATAGTTTTTCGTACCTCTTCATCTCTGTATCCCAGCACCACGATAGTCTCGCTTACTGCTGAATTCAAGAGATTGTCAATGGTTCTTTCCAAAATGGTACTCTGGCCAAAAGGCATCAGTTGCTTTAGCTGCCCCATGCGATTTGATTCACCGGCAGCTAGGAGTATTGCTGATATCATCGCGGTACCACTATTGGTAGTATGTCAAAGAGCCGACATTTCCCCCGGATTTCTATGGCCTTGTTGCAGACAGTTTAGTTGCCTTTACTGAGTGTGTCAATATGCCAGCCCTGGAATTTTTGGGTTCAGTATACTCGTGGTTGATACCACCGCAAGGTGGTAAAATATGGGTATACCAAAGCCCACGATGCTTGACAACGGCTGGTCAAGTTCGGTAAAATACGTCGGTTACCGTGGTATTCCCAAGGGTTATATATTTTAAATTGCTGTCTGAAGGTCATAGCTCTAGCTCCTGCCCTTCTCCGCATTAAAGGCCAAAGTGTAATCTGCCACTGGAGGAAATTACAGACGTGACTGTAAAAACAGAACTCTCGAAGATAGTCAGGCCTGAGAATTTTTTTGACGATCCTGAAGTCCTTAGTAGCTATTCCCGAGATTTCAGCCTGGTGCCGCCCGGTGTGCCTAACTACGTAGTCAAGCCCAAAACAGTCGAAGAGGTACAGAAGGTTATCCATCTGGCCAACAAAAATTTGTTACCGGTGGTGCCTGTAAGCTCATCGGTGCACTTTCACGGGGCGGCCATTCCCAAGCAGGGCGGTATCATTGTTGACCTGCCCCGGATGAACCGTATTCTGGAAATTGACGAGTTTAACCGGCGGGTGCGGCTGGAGGTGGGGGTGACGTGGGAGCATGCCACTAAGGCCCTGGCTAAAAAAGGCTTTAGGCTGATGATGCCGCTGGCGCCTCACCCGATGCGCTCGGTGGTTACCGATCACCTGGAGAGGGAGGTCATCACCAACACCGTCTATGACTACGGGGAACCGCTACAGAGCATGGAGGTGGTCTGGCCTACCGGCGAAATCTTCCGTACTGGCTCGGCCAGCGTTGCCGGCTACCCCGACTCGCCATCTAAAGGAGCCAACCCTTCGGGGCCAGGCCTGGATTTCTACCGTTTCCTCCAGGGTGCCCAAGGGACGATGGGAATAGTAACCTGGGCCAACCTTAAGATTGAATACCTGCCGGCTATGGATCGGGTGCTACTAGCGCCGGTTGACGACTTGGGATACACCATTGATTTTCTGCACCGGATACTCAAGGTCAGGATAGGCCAGGAGTGCATGCTGCTGAATAATACAGACATGGCGGCGTTGGTCGCTCAGAAATGGCCTGATGATTTTGAGAATCTAAGGGCAAGCCTGCCCCCTTGGAGTCTTATCCTAATCTTAAGCGGCATGGCCCGGCGTCCTGAAGAAAAGCTCAAATATGAACAGAATGTGCTTGATGACATCATCAGGAACGGGTTCTCCGAAGTTAAGTTAGCCGACAACCTGCCTGGCTTCCCAGGTATTGGTAAAAAACTCTTAGCTCTTCTGCGCCAGCCTTGGCCCAAGGATAAGCCTTACTGGAAGCACCGCTATCTAGGTGGCTGCCAGAGTATTTTCTTCATCACTCGGCCGGCGATGGCACCCCAGTTCATCGAGCTGATGGAGGCAGTCGCTGCCCAGTACGGCTACCCCGTGGATGATATAGGTAGCTATATCCAGCCTATCGAGCATAACCGCGCCTGCCAGATGCAGTTCGACATTTTCTATGACCCCACCAGCGAGTTTGATGTTGAGCTGGTGCGCAGCCTCTACCACGACGCTATCACTACCCTGGCTAAGGAGGGCGCACTCTTTACTCGGCCCTATGGGGAGCTGGCTAGCCTAGTCTATGAGAGGGCCACCGGCTACGCCGCTGCACTGAGGAGGGTGAAGAAGGTCTTTGACCCCAACAATATCATGAACCCCGGGACTTTGTGCTTCTAGGGAGGATAAATATGCTCAAAGGCAAACTGAGCCTAGATGTAACCAACTTGGATAATTTCGAATATGATATGAGCAAGTGCATCAAGTGCAAGGGGTGCTACTGGGTAGACCATATCTATATGCCCGGAGTGACCTTCAGCACCCGCTGCCCCAGCGCCACCCGCTACATGTTCGATTCCTATGGTGCCTACGGCAAGATGAGAATCGGGCTGGCCATGCTGGAGGGGCGGGTGGAATACTCCGACGAACTATTGAAGACGCTTTACGCCTGCCCTCTCTGCGGCGCCTGCGACGTCGGATGCAAGCGTAACCTGGATTTAGAGATAGAGCTTACCCTGGAGGCGCTGCGGATAAAGGCGGTCAAGGACGGCAAGGGGCCCATGCCCGCCCATAAGAAGGTAGCCAAAAAGATAGATGAAAAGCACAACCGTTTCGGCTCGCCGCACGAAAACCGAAAAAAGTGGCTCACCAAGGATATCAAGGTTGCCGCCAAGGCCGATGTGCTCTACTTCGTTGGCTGCTCGGCGGCCTACACCAGCCCGGAAATTGCCCGCGCCACCGCCAAGATATTAAACGCCGTCGGTACCCCCTTTATGCTCATGCCCGACGAGTGGTGCTGCGGCAATATTCTCTATTCCGTCGGCATGATTGACGAGGCCAAAGAGCTGGCTAAGCGTAACGTTGAGGCGGTAAGAAAGACCGGCGCCAAGACCTTGCTGGTCAGCTGCGCCGAAGGCTACCGCATGTGGAAGGTGGACTACCCCAAGATGCTGGGTATCCCAACCTCCGAGCTGGGCTTTGAGGTGTTACACTTGACCGAGATGGCGGCGGAGCTAATCAAGAAGGGGGCGCTCAAATTCGCTAAGCCGCTTGATATGCGCCTGACCTACCACGATTCCTGCAGCCTGAGCCGCCTGAGCGAGCCCTGGACCCCCTGGAATGGGGAGCGGGGTGAGTGGGGCATGGTCAGCCCCGGCCTGGAGCGCC
>Ga0307436_1001454_pt1 | contig 10449 bp, 6 predicted proteins | sample SalMarWE160440MG_FD_202513 | JGI IMG/M metagenome (GOLD analysis project Ga0307436, IMG submission 202513) | Salt marsh sediment microbial communities from the Plum Island Ecosystem LTER, Massachusetts, United States - WE1604-40 | ecosystem: Environmental > Aquatic > Marine > Intertidal zone >...
TGAAGCAGCGACGGTCGCCGACTCAAGCAGTGAAGGCTATTCTGTCGAGATATCCGTGGAGGATCGAGTTGCCCCTGGTGAAGCTCGGCAAGAAATCCTTGATCACTGCGGAAAGCCTGGAAGCCTTGGTCGCGAGGCTCGCCGATGAGGCCCGTGGCGACGGCTGATCTCGATTCGGCTGCCACCTCATAACGCCCCGAGCCAGTCTTCACTTGGAGCGAAGCTGCACTCCTATTGATGCACGACCTTGCAAGTGTCCAATAACCGACTAGGCTTATTCACCAAGGCCTTCTTGTAAGAGTCTTGCACATGCGCAACGTCGCCGGCAAATCCGGGCAACAACAGCGGGCAAGGGTTGCCTGCAGGGCACAGTGTGAGCGCCCGCGACGGGTTCGAGTAGCGGCCCACGCTAAAGGACCGGCTGTGCGTTGGTCGCTTCGATGGGCGAGGCCAGATGCTAGATAGGCTCGGTTCGCGCGCCTACATCGTCGGCCCTTTGCTGAAGGCCTTGCACCTTTTGGAAGCGATGGCTGATCTGGGGCATCCGGTTACGTTGACCCAGATTGCACGGCGGCAGACTCTTCCCAAGACCACGGCTTATCGATACCTGCAAACACTTTCGGCTGCCGGCTTCGTGTTTCACGATCCGAAGAACGATCTTTACGAGGTGGGCCCCAACCTTCTCATGCTGGCAAGGAGCAATGTTGGGTTTCACGATTTGACCAAGCTTGTCGTGCCGCACCTAGAGCGCCTCGCCGACCATTTCCATGAGACTGCAAATCTGGGCATTCGTTCTGGCTACAATGTCGTCTACCTGGCAATCGTCGGCAAACGCCGCAGGCCTGGAATGGAAGCGGTCGTTGGCGAGCGACATCCGATGATTTCGACTGCCCTCGGGAAGGCAATACTGGCGTTCCTGCCCGATGCCGAGAGAGAGATGATCCTGGCGTCGCCGCGCGCGGCCAAGACAGATCGCACCATGACCTACGATTCCGGGCTGCGTCGACAACTGCGAGAGGTCCGGAAATCGGGATACGCGCTGGAGCTGGGTGAGACGGAAATCGAGATGGGCTGCGTCGGAACCGCGATCCTCAACCGGAGCGGCTATCCGGTCGGGGGGTTGTCGCTGACCTTTCCGGAACGGCGCATCGAAACGCCGATCGTCATGGAGGCCGCCAACGAATTGCGGGCGGTCGCAACCACCATCAGCCAGACGGCGGCCCTCTAGCCGGTTTCAACGGCGTTCCTCTGCCACTGCCTCTCGCTCGACGAAAACGCGGCCCCAGCCGATTAATGTTTCACGGGGCGAAACAAGAAGGCCTTCCTAATTTAAGCCCCGCTTGCCATTAGTTTGAGATGTCTCTAGCGGGGATGGATCTGTGAACATCCCGAACACCGACAAGTTCGTAGGGTCGCGCGATTTCATTCAGCGGGCGAAGCAGTATCTGGCCGGCGGTGTCAGCAGCAACTTCCGGCTCGGCATTTCCCCCACGCCCCTCGCCTTCGACCACGCCGAAGGCGCCATTCTGGTCGACGTCGACGGCAACCGGCTGATCGACTTCTACCTCGGCATGGGTCCCATGATCTTGGGCCATACCCCTGCCGCTGTTCTTGACAAGGTGGCGGCGCAGCTAGGCTCGGGCGTCCTCTATGCCGGACAATGCGAATTGGAACTCGAAGCAGCGCGCTTGCTCTGCGAGATGGTGCCCTCGGCGGAGCGCATCCGGTTCTGCTCCTCGGGATCCGAGGCGGTGCAGGCCGCCATTCGCTTGGCGCGGGCCGTCACGAAGCGGCGCACCACCATCAAGTTCGAAGGCCACTATCACGGCTGGCTGGACAATATCCTTTGGTCGGTCGCTCCGCCGGCGGACGCGATGGGCCCGCGCGAGAATCCAGGCTGCGTAGCCGGCAGCGCCGGCCAGCTCGACGCCGAAAGCAGCGGCATCGCGGTTCTGCCATGGAACGATCTGTCGGCGGTCTCGACGCGGCTGGCGGCAGGCGACGTGGCAGCGGTCATCATGGAGCCGGCGATGTGCAACGCCGGCGGCATCGCTCCGGCCGAAGATTATCTGGCCGGCGTGCTCGCCGCATGCAGGCAAAACGGTGCCCTGCTCATATTCGATGAAACCATTACCGGATTCCGACTTGCCCCGGGCGGCGCGCAAGAGCGGTTCGGAGTGACGCCGGATATTTCGACTTTTGCGAAAGCCATCGCCAACGGCTTCCCGGTCGCTGCGATCGTCGGCCGCGCGGAACTGGTCGACGAGTTTGTAACCGGCAACGTCATGCACGGGGGCACCTACAACTCGCAATGCATCGGCATGGCCGCAACCGTTGCAACCCTGGAGACAATCTGCTCCGACGGATTCCACGATGAACTGGAGAAGAAGGGGCAGCGGCTTATGGACGGTATCCGCGATGCTCTAGCGGGTGCCGACATCGCAGCCACAGTCACGGGATTTCCCGCTGTCTTTCACGTCGGCTTCGGATTGCGAGAACCGGCGCGAGACTATCGGGACCTCTTCGCGGTCGAGCGGCAAAAATACGTCGCGTTCACCACAGCGCTTCTGCGCCGCGGCGTTCGCGCACTCGAGCGCGGTACATGGTTCATTTCCAGCGCCCACACCGACGAACAGATCGATGAGACACTTGCGGCGGTGAAGGACGCCGCGCAGGAGGTGGCCGCCGTTTGGACTGACACGGGCGCGAGCCCGGGCTCGCGCGGGGCCAAGGCCAAGCGAAGATAGGGCCCGCGCCATGACTTACCGCCTGGGTGTCGATACTGGAGGCACGTTCACCGATCTGGTGTTGCTGAACGAGGAAGACGGTTCCATCGAGACCTGCAAGGTTGCCTCGACACCCGATAAGCCCGGCCGCGCGGTCATGGAAGGCCTTCGCCAGCTGGCAAAAGCGCCAGCCGGCATCACTTCGATCGTGCTTGGCACTACGACCACGACGAATGCCGCGCTGCAGAGAAAGGGGGCGACCGTCTTCTACGTCACGACCGCGGGCTTTGAAGATGTCCCGCACCTGCAGCGGGCCGACAAGCCGGATCCTTATGACCTGCAGTGGGTCAAACCACGCGCGCTTGTCAGCCGACGCGACTGCTTTGGCGTGAACGAGCGGGTCGGGCCTGAAGGAGACGTTGTGACGCCACTCACACCGCCCGAGCTCAAGCGGCTCGCCGATGCGCTGGAAGAGTGGCTGAGCCGCGCGGCGGCGAACGAGAACGTCTTCGACACGCACGCGGTCGCGGTAAATCTTCTTTTCTCATACGCCAACGACATCCACGAGCGCTCCATCGCAGCCTACCTCCGTCAACGTTTTCCAGAGCTTGCGGTCTCGCTCTCAAGCGGAGTGTCGCCGTTGTGGCGCGAATACGAGCGCGCCAGCACCACCATTCTCGACGCGTTCACGCGCCCGCTGCTGCGCCGGTTCTTGTCCGGGCTGCAGCAGGAGTTGACGGCCGCAGGCTACACGGCGCCTCTCTCCGTCATGAAGTCGAACGGCGGCCAGATGCTTGCATCGGCCGCCGTCGACAAGCCCGTGCAACTGCTGCTGTCCGGCCTCGCGGGCGGGGTCGTCGCCGGTCAGGCCTTTGGCCTCGCCAACGGTTGCAAGAACGTGATCACCATCGACATGGGCGGCACGTCCACCGACGTGGCGGTCATAGTCGACGGTGAGTTGACCTACACGACCGAATACCAGCTCGACTTCGGCCTGCCCGTCTCCATTCCAAGTCTCGATGTCATCACCATCGGAGCCGGTGGTGGCTCGATCGCGTGGATCGACAAGGGCGGCCTGTTGCGGGTGGGGCCACAATCCGCGGGCGCCGTGCCCGGACCGGCATGCTACGGCCTCGGCGGTGACGAGCCTACGGTCACCGACGCCAATGTCGTCCTCGGGCGCATCGGCGAGAAGTCGCTGCTCGGCGGCACCATGACGCTCGATGTCGAGGCATCGGGCCGGGTGATGCGGCGACTGGCCGAGCGCCTCGGCACGAGCGTTGAAAAGGCGGCACTCGCCGTCGTCGCGATCGCGAACGAGAACATGGCCAACTCGATTCGTGTGCTCACCGTCGAGCGGGGCATCGACCCAAGAGACTTCGCCCTGGTCGCCTTCGGGGGAGCGGGCCCCCTGCATGGCGCGGAAGTCGCCCACCACCTCGGCATTCCGCGAGTGATCGTGCCGCCCGATCCGGGCCTGGCCTCCGCCCTGGGCGCGCTCCTCACCGCACCGCGCGTCGATGCGCAGAGAACCTATGTCCGCCACGGAGACGACCTGAACGTCGAGCAGCTCAACGGCGTGTTCGAGGAGTTGGAGCGCGTAGCAAAAGCCGACCTGGCGGCCGAAGGGCACAAGGAGAGCCCCCAAATACGCTCGACCCTTTCGATGCGGTATCTGGGCCAGAGCCACGAGCTCGATGTTCCCTTCCCGGCAAAGGGCATCAGTTCTGACGGGGTGGCTGAGCTGCTCGAGCGATTTCACGAGCAGCACGAAGCGAGCTACGGCTACCGCATCGCCGGCGAACGGTTCGAAGTTACCGGATGCACGGTGACGGTGAGGGGCCAGGGCTCCACGCTGCCGAAGACCACCTCGGTGGTTTCCGCCAGCGACAAGACAAAACTCCCGCAGAGATCGGTTTACGACGGCGCTGCTTTCGCGCGGTGGCCCGTGCATCGGCGCGAAACGCTCGCTCCCGGCGATACCATCGCCGGGCCGGCCATCGTGGAAGGATACGACGCGGCCATCCTCATCCCGAAAGGCATCGAGGGGCACATCTCGTCCGACCGCGCCATCATGATGGAGGGCGCCGTCAAGCGGGTCGCCACTGCAAGCCCGACCGAGCCGGTGACCCTGGGCATCATCTACAACGCGCTGGTGAATATCTGTCGCGAGATGGGCACGGCGATGGTGCGAACGGCCTACTCGCCGATATTCAACGAGTCCCGCGATTTCTCATGCGCCCTGTTCAATCCCGGCGGCGAATTGCTAGCTCAGGGCGAGTATTGCCCCGCGCAGTTGGGCGCTATCGTCTACACCGTCGAATGCCTTCTGCAAGAGCTCGGCAGCAAGGTGCTCCGGCCCGGCGACGTTGTCATTCACAACGACCCGTATCGCGGCGGCTGCCACATGCCAGAGCATCTGATGGTCAAGCCGATTTACCACGATGGTGCGCTCGTGGCCTATGCGGCGATCATCGCCCACTTCGCGGAAATCGGCGGCATGGTGGTCGGCTCGTTCGCGGCGACGGCCACGGAAGTCTTCCAGGAGGGCTTGCGACTGCCGCCGGTTCACCTGATGCGCGGTGGCGAGCGCGTCCAGGAGGTGTGGGACATCATGATGGCGAACCATCGCACGCCTCGCCACACCTGGGGCGATCTTCACGCCATGCTCGGCGCCCTCAGCGTCGCCGAGAATCGCTACATCGAGCTGTGCGCGAAGCACGGCTCCAAATTCCTGAACGAGTCGACGTCCGCCTTGCTCGATTACGCCGAGCGCTGGATGCGCGCCGAAATCGCATCGATCCCAGACGGAACTTATGAATTCGAGGACTACCTCGAGAACGACGGAGTCGGCACCGAGCCGATCTGGATGCGGGTGAAGGTGACGATCGATGGTGAAAAGTTCACAGCGGACTATTCGGCCTCGGACCCGCAGGCGAAAGGACCGGTGAACGCTACGCGCGGTGTGACCATATCGGCCACCTACAACGCCCTCTATCAACTCGCCGACAAATCCATTCCACGCAACGGCGGCTGCTATCGAACGGTCGAGGTCAGGACCCGGCGGGGCACATGCCTCGATGTTTCATTCCCTGCTCCCTCGGTTGGAGGCAACACCGAGACGCAGCCGCGGATCGTCTTCCTCGTGCTCGGTGCACTCGCGCAGACTCTTCCGGAGAAGGTCAGCGCGAGCGAAGGCTGCACCGCGTGCAACTTCCTGATTGGCGGCGAGAACCCGAGAACGGGCGAATACTTTGCCCACTACCACTTCGAGGCCAGCGGCTGGGGTGGCCGCGCACGGGCGGATGGCAACGATGTCCAAAATCACATCATAGGCAATTGCCGGATCACGCCGATCGAAGTGTTCGAAACACGCTTTCCGATCACGGTGCTGTCTTACGGCTTGGTCCCGGATTCAGGCGGTGCGGGACGCTTTCGCGGAGGCCTGGCGAGTCGCCGCGTCATGCGCATTAACGCGCCGGAAGTACGCGCCAGCATGCTGATGGACTACGCAAATCACGGTCCCTGGCCGCTGTTCGGAGGCCAGCCGGGACGGCCGGCATCCGCGACCGTCAAGAAGGCGGGCTCCAATGCTTTCGCGACGTTCAGCGAAGCTTTCGGCACACGCAGCACGTCGAAGTTTGCCGACGTGCGACTGCACGACGGCGACGAGGTCTGCATCGAGAGCTGCGGCGGGGCCGGATACGGCCCCCCGGAGGAGCGTGACCGAGAACTTGTGCAGTTCGACGTCGAACAGGGCTTCGTCTCCACCTGGGCCGCCGCCGAGGTCTACCAGTCCGCGTTATTCCGTGCGTCAGCGAAACAGAAAGACGCCGTCGTTTGAGCGGGATGAACCATGACTTTGCCGGACAGGTCGCGATCGTCACCGGCGCGGGACAGGGCATCGGTCGCGCCGTCGCGCTCGCGTTTTCCGGTTGCGGAGCCGATGTCGTTCTTGCCGGACGGCACCGTGAGAGCCTCGAGGCGGCAGCCGAGGAGTGCGCGGGCAACAAAGGGCGCGTCCTGGCCATGCCCACCGACATCCAATCCGTCGCCGAGGTCAACGAGCTGATCGACCGGACAAAGGGAGAGTTCGGTCACATCGACATTCTGGTGAACAACGCTGGCGTCAACAAAACCGGCCCGAGTGCCGAAGTTACCGAAGAGACCTGGGATTGGATCATCGACACGAACGTGAAGGGAATGTTCTTTGCCTGTCAGGCCACGGGAAAGCACATGATCGAGCGCGGCCGCGGCAAGATCATCAACATCGGCTCGATAATCAGTCACATCGGCCTGGGCTTCAACGTGCCGTACGCGTCGAGCAAGGGCGCTGTTCTGCTCATGACCAAGTCCTTGGCCCTGGAGTGGGGCAGGCACGGCATCAACGTCAATGCGGTCGGGCCGGGATACGTGCTCACCGACCAGGTCCGCTGGCTCTTCGACAACCAGGATTATCGGGACGGCATCATGGCCAAGCAGCCGATGGGCGCGCTGCCGTCCGAAGACGATATCGCCGCGACGGTGCTGTTTCTCGCTAGTGACGCTGCCCGCTTCATCAATGGCGAGATGATCTACGTCGACGGCGCATCTGCAACGGGATGGATGGGCCCTGAGTAGCTATTCGCCGCGTTGAGGTTCGACGCGGCAGGTCAGGGAAACAATGAGGGAGAACGTGGACAATGACTAGCTCGACAACGCCGAAATTCGAACGCTGGCAGGTCAACCGCCGGCATCTTCTCAAGACTATTGGAGCCGGGGCCGTCATGCTCGGCGCGGCTCCGACGCGCCTCCTGGCGGCGGACGCCACCTTGAAAGTATGGGCCGCGTCCGGCCAGCGCTGGGAGTTCGCGAACAAGGGCGTCGCTCCGCTGTTCGAAGCGGCCAACCCCGGCACGTCGGTGCAAATCACCGGAACGCCGATCGGCGAGTACGGCTCGAAGGTCGCGGCAGCGATGGCCGCCGGTTCGACCGAGTGGGACGTCATTCAACTCGACTACGCGCAACTGCCGCAATTCGCGCCGGCCGGTTGGGTGGCACCGCTCGATCAGTGGATCGATGCCGATGAGGAGTACAAGAAATCCTTGTCGGATATCCCCAGCAACGTCCTGGCTCTCTATCGGTCCGACGGCAAGCAGTACGGCGTGCCGGCGGACAGCAACGCGATGATGACCTACTATCGCGCGGATATCCTCGACAAGTACGGGATGAAGGTTCCCGACACCTGGGATGAGGTCGTGGAGATCGCGAAGGAACTTCACAACAACAAGTCGGGCATCTACGGCTACGTCGGCAGCCTCGGGCGCGGGCTCTACGCGTATCTCGGGCTGTTGCCGGTCATCTGGTCCTATGGTGGAGAGATCTGGGACGAAAAGACCTACGAGATCAAGATCGACAAAGGCGATGCCGGCTTCAAGGCGCTTTCGGTGTTGACCGAACTCGTCAAATACGGCGACCCGGCAAGCGTCAACGGCACCGACGACGAGGTCAACAGCTCCATGGCCAGCGGCAACTCGGCCATGGCCCCGAGTGCTTGGGGCAATACCGTGATGAACGACCCCAAGTACTCAAAGTTCGCGGATGCCATCAAGACGACCGTCGTGCCCGCCGGCAAACCCGGATTGAAGGTTCCGGCGATGGGAGGGCTCGGCCACATGGTTGTGCAGCGCTCGACGCAGAAGGATCTGGCATGGAAGTACGTGCGCTTCGTGACTTCCGATGATCCGGCGGTCGGCAAGGCGTGGGTCGACAACACCGGGCAGCCGGCACGGCTCTCGTTCCTGACAAATCCACAGTTCGTCAAGGAACACCCACATTTCCCGACGCTGGCCGACACGTTGAAGGTGGCGCGGCCCTACGGTGGCGGCCTGCCCGAGGCGTACGCGATCGCCGACGTCATCGGGACGGTGGTCTCGTCGATCATCTCGGGCGACATCGCGGTGGAGCCAGGCCTGAAGAAGGTCGGAGATGAGACCTACAAGTTCCTCACCGACAATGGCTATTCAGCGACGCGCTGAAATCGAGGCGAGGCGGCCGAGCAAACGTCGGCCGCCTCGTCGCCGGTGATCTTCGGTGACCGATAGCGCTGCCCGGCATCCGCCGCCGATCGCGGACAGTCCGGGCACAGTCTCCCGTACGCTCGCTGCGCTGGATCTTCAGAACCGACGGACCTTCCTGCTGTTCGTCGGTCCCACGGTCGTCGTCCTCGTCGCCATCATCATCTTCCCGATGGTCTATTCGCTGGCGACGGCGTTTCGTTTCTCCGTCCTCTACAAGCCGCAAGCATCGCGCTTCGTCGGCTTCAGCAACTTCAGTTCGCTTCTCGGCAGCGAATACACCCAGGTCGCCTTCCTCAACACGGCCATTTACACGCTCATTACAGTCACCATCGAAATGGTCGCAGGGTTCTTTCTCGCCCTGCTGCTCAGCCGGGCAATCTACGGCGCACGCTATTTCCGCACCGCTCTGATGGTTCCCATCTTGATATCGCCGATCATCGTGGGTCTGTCCTGGCGCTTCATGTACAATCCGAGCATCGGAATAATCGATCAAGCCCTGTCGGGCATCGGTCTTGCCAAAATCAACTGGCTGACCGACTCGAAGATCGCCTTCTGGGCAGTGATGGTTCCGGACATATGGCAGTGGACGCCATTTGTTACCCTCGTCCTCCTCGCCGGCATCCACAGCATCTCGCCGGAAATCCGAGAAGCGGCCCTCCTCGACGGACTTCGTCTGAGGCATATGATAAGGTATATTTATCTTCGTATGCTTGTTCCGGTAATTGTTGTTATATTACTCATCCGGTTCATTGACGCCCTCAAGACATTCGATGTCGTGTTCATCCTGACGCAAGGTGGGCCCGGCCTGTCCACCATGCTGATCTCCATCAGGACATGGACGCTCGGTCTCATCAATCTGAACATGGGTCAGGCGGCGGCGCTCTCCTACATGATCGTGCTGGTCATGAGCGTCTTCGTGGTCGGTCTTCTGAGATTGCTCAAGCAGCGGGTGGGCTGAGGGGAACAATGTGGGAAAACAACCCCGCCATCCATTCGAGGGCGAACCGGCGCCTGGTGACGGCGCTGGCATTTTGCGTCCTGGCAATATGGAGCTTTCCGGTCCTGTGGATGATCCTGACCGCCATCAAGCCGAGCGTTGAAATAACCAGCAAGGTCCCGGTCTTCGTATTCGAGCCGACGCTCGACCATTTCAGAGTCCTGTTCGAGCAATACCATTTCGCCAAACTATTCTTGAACAGCACCCTCGTCGCGACTTTCACCACAATTGTCGCGCTCGTGCTGGGTTGTCCGGCCGCCTATGGCCTCGGGTGCCTCGAAATAAAGCGCTCGGATGACGTGGCGGTGTGGATTCTCTCCCAGCGGATGTTGCCGCCCATAGCGGTGATCATTCCGTTCTTCATTCTCTACAGACGGGCGGGGCTCATCGACACCATCGGCGGGCTTGTCATCGTCAATCTTGTGCAGGCGCTGCCTTTCGCGGTCTGGTTGTTGCGTGGGTTTTTCAGGGACGTGCCGATGGAGGTGCGGGAGGCCGCAATCCTCGACCGGTTGCGACCGTGGCAGATCCTGATGAGGATCGTGGTGCCCCTGGCGCTGCCCGGAATCGCGGTAACCGCCATATTCACGTTCATCTTCGCGTGGAACGAATTCGTCTTCGCTCTGTTTCTGACGTCTGAACGCGCGGTGACGGCGACGGTCGGCGT
>Ga0307436_1001457_pt1 | contig 10438 bp, 9 predicted proteins | sample SalMarWE160440MG_FD_202513 | JGI IMG/M metagenome (GOLD analysis project Ga0307436, IMG submission 202513) | Salt marsh sediment microbial communities from the Plum Island Ecosystem LTER, Massachusetts, United States - WE1604-40 | ecosystem: Environmental > Aquatic > Marine > Intertidal zone >...
TCCTTGGTGAATTTGCTCTGGTCGAAGCGCTTTTCGTATCCCGCTTGGAGACTGACGTCGGGCAGCATCTCCCCCATGATCTGCTGGACGGCATAGAGCGAGGCCTCCTCGTTGTAGACCGCGGAGAGGATCACGGGGTTCTCGCCGTCGCCGAGGGTCATCGCCTGGTCCAAGGTCTGCGGCAGAAGATGGCGGATCGACGGGGGTGTCTGAAGATTGCCGGGCGGATGACCGATGACCTGCTCATAGGCGGCACGGCTCGTCTTCAAATTGGCTTGGGCCACGCTCAACGTGGCGAGCGCCTCGGACCGGCGCGCCTCGGCCTGGGCCACGTCGGTCCGCGTTACCTCGCCCACATCGAAGCGGTCGCGGGTCGCCTTCAACTGCTCGGTGAGGACCTTCACGTCGTTCTCACGCAAGCGAACAACGGCCTGATCGCGCACGACGTTCACATAGGCGGTGGCGGCGTCGAGCAGGACGTTCTGCTCGGAGGTGCGCAAGGTCTCGCGCTCCGCCTGCACTTGGGCTTTGGCTTGGCGGACGGCGTTGAGATTCTGAAAGCCTTCGAACAGCGGCTGCGAGAGCTGAACGGAATAGCCGTGGGGGTGCGTGACGCCGTCGGTCGACAGTCCGCCGGAGCCGAACGCAAGGGCATTTGTCGAGTTGCTGTTCTGGTTGACGTAGTTGGTGTCGGCGCTGCCGGTTACGTTGGGACGTAAGCCCGACTTGGCGTAGGCGACCTGCTCGTCGATCGCACGCAGGCGCGCGCGCTCGGCATTGAGGACCGGATTGACGAGATAGGCGTCGGACAGCGCCTGCTCCAGCGTCTCGGCGGTCGCCGGCGCGGCCGCAAACGTCATGGCGAGCATGGCTATGGCGACAGCCGCCCCGCCACGCAGCCGCCGCGAGATCACGCAGCACGACTCATCGCGCCTGCCCTCTTCACCAAGCACTACCATTCTCCCGCAGTCAGCAGCGCCCCCGCCCCTCCTGCGTTATGAACCATAGAGCACAGCGTGGCGGCTGCGATACCGACTGCGACAAGATTCAACAAAAATCTCAAGGCACTGTGGGATCGGAGCAACAGTGGCGAGAGGCGCTTGTGACAGCTAGAAGGTGAAGGCTGGCGCCGGCGCGAAACCGGGCAACGGGTTTGCGCCAGCATCGAAATGCACCGCGCGGCTCGCCTCACCGCCAATTTTGACGAAGAGATTCGCCTTACCTTGGCGCATGTTAGGCCGTTGCGTCAGCACCGCGACGAGCCTGCCGCCGTCTGCCAGTTGCGCGAATAGCTTTTCGGGGATCTGCGGCACGCTGCCCTCGAACACGATGACGTCATAGGGCCCTCCCGCCGGCCAGCCATCCAAGAGACCGCCCTCGACGATCTCGGCATGGACGTGCTTCAGACCGGCCAGATTGGTCTTCGCCGCAGCGGCGAGCTCGGGCTCGGGCTCAAGGCCGACGACGTGGGCGGCGAGGCGCGCCAACACGGCGGTCGAATAGCCGGTGGTGCAGCCCACATCGAGGATCTTGTCTTGCGGCTCGATCTCGGCGAGCTGAATCAGCCGTGCCTGCACCATGGGCGAAAGCAGAAAGCGTCCTGGCGCCCCATCCTTCCCAGGGAACACCTCGATGTCCTCGTCCATATAGGCGAGACCTTGCAAGGCTTGGGGCACGAACCGCTCGCGCGGCAAGGCGCGCATGGCGGCAAGCAGATTTACGTTAGTCACCTCGTTCGGACGGATCTGGGATTCAACCATGGCGATCCGCCTCGCCTCATAATCGCTCATGCTCGCGCGTCCCCTTCAGTGCTCGCTCCCTTAGTCCCAGGGAAATTTTACACCGCTTACACCATGGCCCAATGGATTGGAAAGACTCCGTCCGCAGTCCTATTAATCTCGCATGACGACCGTTATGGCAGGACGGCATGCTCATGCGTATTGACAGGATGGACATTTGCTAGTTACGCGCACTAGAAGACCTGCACGGTTGGCCACGTGGCGGAGTGGTGACGCAGCGGACTGCAAATCCGTATACCCCGGTTCGATTCCGGGCGTGGCCTCCATACCCTCATCATCTCAAGGCGCCCTCTCCTCCTTCCGCCCGTTCCGTGCAGCGCGCTTCCGCTTGGTGTCATCAGGCGCGTTGCGGCGGTGCCACCACACGGTGAGCTGTCGCCGCCAGCGCCGCACCACAGGCAGATCAACCGACAAGACGAGAAGCCCCAGCGGGATCATCCAGAAGCCTAGCACCGGCAGGAAGCCGAGAAGCCCGAGGATGATGAGCAGGATGCCGAGCGCGATGCGCAACGGCTTCGACGCCGGCAGATGCCAGTGGCTGTTGAAAACGCGGACCTTGTGGGCCATGTCGACATCCTGACCAGGCGGGTCTTGCCCGACATAGGCGGCCGGGACAGGCGCCGCAAGCCGCGCAATTTTCGCTGTCAGAGCCCGCGTAAAGCTCTGGAAAGCCTGTTCCCCTTTTGCTATCTAGCGATTGAAGCGTCGTTTGGCGCTCTGCTCCCCGGTAGCTCAGTTGGTAGAGCAAGCGGCTGTTAACCGCTGGGTCGCTGGTTCGAGTCCGGCCCGGGGAGCCAAAAAATCAAGAACTTAGTCAAGAACCCCTAATCACCGCTCTCTCAAGGCTACGCCGAGGCTACGCCGGGCTACGAATGCCCTGCGCCTGCAGGAGCGGGCGGCGGCGGAAGCTTCAATTCGGCATTGTTGATCGGCCGATCCAGCGCCACGCGCCCGAAGAACATACCGAACCGGCTCGAAAGGGCTTCCTTGTAGGGCGATTTGAGCCTTAGCCGCCATCCGCGCTTCTTTGCTACCTCCCGCAGGACATTGATGGGCAACGTGTAGACTTGACGAAAGTGCACCACCGTAACCCCCCGATTAAGAGTCGGGTACTTGCTGTTTTCGAAGCTGTCCAAGACGAAGAACGCAGGCTGCTTCATTCCAGCGGCGTCACGAAGGACCTGATTATTTTTGATGGTATGGCCCGGCGTCGCCCTTAGCTCTGCAAGCGTGGCAATTGGGCACAATACGACCTGCTGGACCTTTTGATCCCCCTGATCGAGCTGAAGATCACAAGTCTGGGTAAGGACGATGACGTCGTAGACCTTTCCCTCCAGCTTTACCTGCGATTCCCCAGCGTCTGCCTCGAGACCAACTTTTCCGGGAAAGAAGATAGGGCAATCGGGAATGATGTCGCCCTGCTCAAGACTCTTGCCGCGTGTCAGTCTGTACCAACTCGTCGCGGCCATCGGTCAAACGGCCTACTTGGTAAAGGAACCGCGCCCAGTGAATATGACGCGGGCGTCACGAGTGAAGACGCGCTTCGGAAGCACGAATGAGTGCAGCGACTCTTCCTCCGATCTCACTGTCACGACGAGTCCTACCTGGCCAAATGACGTCACCACGTTGCCGCCAGGAAGCATCGCAGGACAGATGTACCAGAAGAAGACCTGGACATCTTCTCAGACTGGCTCACAGCCATTGTATTAGCCAATCAGTCTTCCAATGCAGGATATCCTATTGCGCCAGACGAGGCGCGATCTGCTCTACGGAAAGCGGGTTCGCGCGTTCTTCCTAGCGTAGCTCACCGACTTGCTGTGGAAATGGAGAAGGCACAACCGAACGAGAAGCTGGCTAAGTGGCGAGATATCGTCAGCCCAGTGTTTCTATCCATATGGCCGCTCGACGTCGAATTGCGGACATCAGCTTCGACCTTCAAGCTGGTTCAGATTCTCTTGGCGACAGGGAATGCGTTTCCCGAGGCCGCGGAGGCAGTTATTCCGTTCATCCGTTCCGAAGTTCCGCACCAGCACACAGGTGTGTTTGCGATTTCGAGAGCCGATGATGTGATCTACTCGTCTTCTCCTGAAAAGGTACTCGACCTACTGGTCGCTGTCGTCGGTGATGCACCGGCAGGTAGCGCATATGACCTCGATAAGGCGCTGGATCGGCTACAAAGCCACGCTCCTCAACTCGCAGCCACCAGGAAGTTTCAGAAGCTTCTGTCTCTCTCCGCCTAAATCGGGCGAATGGAGTAGATCAGCTCGCCCTGCCTCCGGCACCCACGGGAAGAGAACGAGAGTCCGGGAAAAGACAAGGAAGCAAACTGGCTGCCGTCCCCGAAGGGGCCTTTCAATCTGACAATGCGCCTCTATGCACCGAAGTCTGAGGCCCTGACCGGCAAATGGAATCCGCCGCCAGTCACTAAGGCAAAGTAGAAGAAAACAACGGGCGTGTGGTGCAGTTGTTGTTGCCCGCACCCCTTGCCGGGTCATGTCCGCCTTAGGTCATTGGCAGACTTCGGCCAGCGGCTCTGGGGCGTCCGCTTTACCCCCAAAAGCGGGCATGCTCAGCGTCGAAACCGATGACCGCTAGGTGCCAAAAGCGACATGCTTTTAGCTTCTAGATCGCGCTAGCCGCCAAGCATCAGCGGCTCATAGGCTGGTGCGGGCGCGTGAGCAACTGTGCCACGGAACTTCCCATCGAACCGTCCCATCAGCTGCGGGCGCTGCAGCACCTCGGGCAATATTCTAAAGATTTGGATCCCCTTACGGAACCTCCAGCTCGGAACCAGCGTTTTGACGCTGCACTGACGCGACGCGGCTCCCCCAAAGGCCCCAAGCGTCAGTTCAAAGTCCCGGCTTAGGTCGGGACTTCCTTTTTAGGGGTGGAGTGATGCCTACGAGGGGGACGTTAATGCGTATGTTCAATTGGGGTTACCGGCAGTCAGCGATTACGCAAGTGAAAGCGAGCGGCCAAATCGGCGATAGCCAATTCGTAATTTTTGAGGACGGCGCAGTTGTAGTTGAGACTCCGAAGCGTGTGCATCGGTTCAACAACCTACAAGAATTGGTCTCGCAGGCAAAATCTCACTGCTCAGATAATAATACACTGGCCCTAGAGCGAAGGGATCGTCAATCAATACCGTGCTTCGAGTAATAGGCCTTGACCCCCGGATCGTTCTTCACCCGCTCATAGTGCGCTACAAGTTTCGGTGCGAAGCGATCTGGCAGATCGGTTGGGACGTAGTCAAGTACGCTAGACTTAAGTTGTCGGATCAACATGAAGACCTTGAGATCCGCGACCGTCAGCTGATCCGCAGCGAAGTACCGACCTCCATGATGCTCAAGTCTTTGTTGTAGCCGGGTCAGATAGAATGGAATTGGACCATCGACCAGTGCCTCGCGTCGCGTTTTCTTCTCCTCGTCACGAAGAAACATAGTGGGCACGGCGCGCGCTCGGTCCCGTCCTAAAGGCCTTGTACAATTGGGGCCAGACCTACGGTTAGAGCACGTTATCGCAAGCTCAGACGCTACGGCTCTTCATTAGTAAGTTGACAGAACGACTCGTCGACCGAAGAGACGGCGTCATCCGTCACTGGCGCGCCTTCAAGCTGCTGCATACGGCGTATCTCGGCATTGGCGGCGCCGCCATTCATCTGATCCCTAATGTCATCGTAGATGCTGCGGCGGACGCGCGGCTGCAAGACAACCACGGATCGAGCGCATTAAGGCAGGCGGTAATGACCCGCCGAATTTACCTGCGGACTATCAGGTTGAACCTTGGTAGTCCCGGCATCACAGGGAACGACAGAGCCGTCTCAAGGCTATGCATCTGCTAGGGGTCAGAGGCAGGCGTGAGGATCATGCTGTGCGTGTCTGCTTTGTCCCTGGGAGCAGACGTTCAACGCGTGCCAAGATCAGCAGCCGCCATCGAAATGCTGAGTCGGAGGAAGTCCCGCTGTTGCCTTATTTTGGATCGAATGGCGGGATAGAGCGCCACCAGTCCATCACCGCCACATGAGTGAGCGGCTGACGCCGGGGCTTAGCAACCTCCACCCCAACTGGCCTGAACTACTCCTGAAGGCGGCTTCAGGAGCCGAAGCGAGAGGACGTCCGCATGACCAACAAGACTGCTCGCACTTTCCTGAGGGTGTTTGCTGCCTTCGCAATCGCCGTAAGTTTCGTTAGCTCCAGCTTCGCCGGCGAATTTACCGTCAAGCAAGGAAAGCGATACCGGGCAACTCTCGCTCTAAAGTCGGCCGAGCAGTTAGCTGACAACGCTCTGATCGCAAGAAAATTTCGCGCCTTGGGTTTCTCTAGGGTGCGTGTTTCAGGTGCAGGGGCGACACGCCAAGTTGAGGGCGTTTGGCCAGGCGAGGATGTGAGCGCAACCCTGCCGCCTCAGATCGTTGCGGTTGCTACATTGAGATGACGTTCCGTCGCGAGCGCCCTCTTCTGCAAACTCTCAGTGGAAATGAACAGCGGCGCGATGAAGACGATGCTCACCGCGACGACGGTGATGGCTGCAAATGCAACTAGAATGCTTCGTACGATTCTCCTGTCCTCCGGCAGTTTCACGAGTTTGACCTTACGTCCACCACCAGTCTAAGGAGGAAACGTGGCTGAGTACCGGTTAGGTCCTCTCACGCTCGCCTGAGAGCCTCTGATACGGCAAAGCTGACCTTCGGCTGGTGCCCGGCAGCACCTGAAACTTCGGCTTCAGATCGTAGATCGTCGGATAGCGAGTTGACGCTGTTAAATGGTGTCCGCTGGGTCGGCTCGTGGCACAAGGCGGAGATCCCTCACCCCCCGTCTGGCGTGGATTGTAGCGAGGATCCTTCCCCTCCCGGACACTATTCAGCCGAAATTGTAGGCTTTCCCTGCGCGCCCAACTCAGGAGCTTGAGAAGGCTCCATTATATAAAAGCGGACATGGGCAAGCGAATTAGGGAGGTCGCTTTGTCGATAGGCTTCCATGAAAGCACAAACGCGCCTGTTTCTTTTTAGCGTTCTCGCCGCCGCTCTCATCGGCATCCCGCTTCTGAAGGGTGCGACGGAACCGTCCAAGCTCAAGTTGGTCCCGCTTTTCCCAACGAGCTCGGCGCCGTCGGTTACGTTTCGAGGCAAGATTGCGGGTGCTCCGCTGTTGGATTTGTCGCAAGGCACGCCGCGGCTCATCGTAACGGCTTCGGAAGGCAGCATCGCGGCTTTAGATCCCACATTCGGTGCCCTTCTTTGGAGAACCGTCCTTCCCGCCGAGTCAGGCGAAACCCCGTTATTGATTTCCACGCCTGTCCAGATCGACGACAAGTTGGTGGTTGCCTACCAGACCGTTACGGGCAGGGGTGACTGGGTGAACCTTAAGCGTGTGAGCCAGAAGCTCGCCGTCGTCGACCTGAAGGGGGGCGGTATCGATCCCTCGTTCCCGATTATCGATCTAGCCGCTGAGGCGCCGACCGCAGACGGAAGTTCCACCGTAAAGTTCGATCCCACACACGCAGCATCGCGTTCAGCCTTGAAGCATGTGCGACCTTCGGGCCACGCGCTCGGCTTCGTCTATGTCTCTTTCGGCAATTTCTCCGACATTCAGCCGTGGCATGGATGGGTCCTTGAGATCGATATGGACGCCTGGAAGCTCCATGGGCCTGAAAAAGCGGTGAGCGGCACTGTCGTGACCACACCCGAAACCGCGTGCGGCAAAGAAGGGCACAATGGAAGCCACGACATGGTCTGTGGAGGCGGTATCTGGACGCCAAGCGGGCCAACGGTGGTCGCCGAGAAGAACGATTTCGAATTGATCGTTCCCACCGGAAACGGCCAAATCGATCTCAAAAGGGGAGACTACGCCAACACTTTGATGCGCGTCCGTCAGGGATTGGCCTTCGACCCCGAGTGCGATGCGGCACTCTGCAAAGCGTTCGATGCTCGGAACCCTTCACTGCCTTGTATCGAGTCGTGCAAAAATCTTTTCATTCCGAGGCTGGCTCCGAATGATCCACCGTTGCGGCCAGCAAACGGAAGCTGCGATGGCAAGACATTCTGGGAGTGTCTCGCGGTGAACGACTATGATCTGGGGGCGAACGCGCCGGTCAAAGTCAATCTGTCGGATGGCCGGTCCGTGCTTGTCCAGCCCGGCAAGGATGGGGGCCTATACCTGGTCGACGCCGACCACTTAGGCCGGCAGTACGACCGCATGCAAATCGTCGATATTTGCGGCACTGAGACGGATCCGTGTTTCATCCCCTGGCTTGGCATGATCGCGACCCGACCGGCACTCGCATATATCGGGGAGACACCGGTCGTAGTCGTGCCCACTTTCGAGCCCGACTCTGCGCACCCGGCCGGTCTTATCGCCCTGAAAATCATTTTGAAAAACGGCGTTCCGAAATTCGAACGCTTTTGGCAACAGCCCGATCCGAGCCGACCGGATGCCACCCAACACTTCCGGAGAAAGCCAAGTCTTCCGGTTATCGCGCCATTCGGAAAGAACAAGGACCTTTACGCTTGGGTGGTCGACACCGGAGAGACCGCTACCCTGTACGGAGTTCGCGTGAAGGATGGAGCCCTCGTCGTTGAAAAACCCCTATTAGGATCGGGGATACCGATGTCATCTCCGTTGGTGTTTGACGACAAGATCTATATTCCCTCGAGCCCGGATGGCGGCATCGAAGCTTATCGGATCACCGATGATATCTTCCCCTCAACGCAAGAGGGGCAACAGGCTAAACTACGCTCTGGCGTCCGCTACTAACTCGTTACGACACAGGATGACGGGCCTATGGCGCGACTACTTGCATGTTCACGTTAGAAGCGGGCCTGCAACGAGCGCCGTCCATTAGAGCCTGATAGGCTGTCGGTTTGTTCCCCGCCGGAATCTTGGGATAACAGTCGAAGGAGTGGTCCATCTCCGCCACGTCGCGAATGCATTGAGCGGTGACCGCTCAAGCAAGGAGATGCCGACCGCCGCTAGGAATGGCAGGCTTTGAACCAACAGCACGAGGCTGAAGATCCATATTTCGCGCACCCGCTGCTCGTTCATCATGTAAAGCAGGAACGACCCAAGCAGAAGAAGCCCGCCGAGAATCGCCTCCCAAAAGGCGGGGAACGCGGGGGACCAGCCTTTGCCCACCCCTTTGATGGTGCGCACGAAAGGCAAGCCATCGCGGACCAACCCGTCGATTACGGCCCGCCCCACGGTGAACTGAAGAGCCATCGCAGATAGCGCCGCCCCCACCGATGCAAAGACCGACGCCTGCACTCGCGTGCGATACAGCAACATGAAGTGCGCAATCGTCACCAGGAACGCGGCGATGACGGGGATGAGCAGCACGGCATCCGGAACTGCGATGCTGGCAAAGGCGACGAGCGGCATCCAGATCAGGTTCAGAAGCGCAAGGACAACACCGAGGGCCTCGGCGCCGAGCCAGGTCAGCCAGCCAAACAAGAACTGGCCTTTTTGCTGCGCCGTGAGTCGGCTGCCGCCCGGCAAGAAGGCACGCCAATGCTTCTTTATGAGTTGTACGCCGCCATAGGCCCAGCGATGCCTCTGTTGCCTGTAGGCGGTGAAGTTGGACGGAACCAGTCCCCAGCCGTAACGCGTCTTGGTGTAATGCGCGCGCCAGCCGCGCTCGAGGAGGGTCAGGCCAAGATCGGTGTCCTCGACGATTGTGTCGCTCGACCAATTTCCGGCGTCGAGAAGCGCTGCGCGCCGCACTAGGCACATCGTGCCATGCGTTACAATGGCGTTCACTTCGTTTCGCTGAACCATACCGATGTCGAAAAAGCCGGCATACTCCCGGTTCATCATCGCTTCCGTGATGGTGCGATCACAGTTGCGATGGTCCTGCGGTGCCTGGACCAGGCCGACTTCGGGGTCCGCAAAGGTGGGAACGAGGTCCTTCAGCCAATCGGGATGGACGACGTAGTCCGAGTCGACCACGCCGATAATCTCTGCCTCGGGCGCCGTGTGCTCCAAGGCGAGTCGAAGCGCTCCAGCCTTGAAGCCCTGAACATTGTCTTCCCGTACGAACTTGAAGCGCGGCCCTAGGGCCCGGCAATGCTCCTCTATCGGCGTCCACAATTCGGGATCAGGCGTATTGTTGATCACGACGATGCATTCGAAGTTTGCCCAGGCGAGCTTCGCGACGCTATCGAGAGTCTCCCGCAGCATTGCCGGCGGCTCGCGATAGGCGGGGATGTGGATCGAGACGAGCGGCTCCGCGGACAGGCCTTCATATGGCTGATCAAGCAATCGGGACGGTCTTGCGCCGAAAAGGATCGCCGCCACTTCGTCGATCCGGCGCCTCGTGATGGCAATCAAAGGCAGCAGCAAAGCGCCGCCCATGATCAAGGCGATCTGCGCACCGAGCACGAAGTAGTGGCTGACCCAATAATCGATGATGCCGGCGGACCAAGCGCCGACAGCCTGCGCCGTTACGGCGAGGATGCTCGCTTGGATCAACGTCACTCTGGGGATTGCGAAAATCGCCAGGGACAACAGAAGCCCGATCGCCACCGCGGCTGCCAAATTACGGATTAGGTTCGGTGTCTCGAGTGGACCGGTGAACGCGAACTTCGGCTGACGGGCGGCGTTGAATAATCCCCAATAGGGACCGACGCTCCCCTCGGAAGTTTTCCA
>Ga0307436_1001458_pt1 | contig 10429 bp, 7 predicted proteins | sample SalMarWE160440MG_FD_202513 | JGI IMG/M metagenome (GOLD analysis project Ga0307436, IMG submission 202513) | Salt marsh sediment microbial communities from the Plum Island Ecosystem LTER, Massachusetts, United States - WE1604-40 | ecosystem: Environmental > Aquatic > Marine > Intertidal zone >...
GTAGCTCGGTTCGAGGGCGGGACGGTTCGGCGGTAAGCGTCTTGTCAGGCCGCCACCTTCACCAGTCGGGTGCGATGATAGCCGATGATCACGGTCAAGAATTTGCGCGAGATCATATCGGCGTCGATTGCGGCGTCGCCGGTATCGAATCGCAGCAGGGGCGTGCGGGCGAGTTTTGCCGGGGTTGACAGCACGATGATGTTGTCGGCGCCGATGCGGCGGATAACCGCCGGGCTGAGCGGCTGATTGCCGCGGCCGAGCAGGAACCCCTGTGCCCCAAGCGGACTGAGCACGAGCTTGCGAGCCGGATAGCGGTCCATCAGCTCAAGGATCTGCCGCTCGGCGAGGTCCTTGCCGACGACCTTGCCGTCGGCTACCGCATCGATGCCGAGCAGCGTCTTGTCGATCTGGAGCGCGCGCCCGACCGCCTGCACGGTGCTGCCAGGGCCAAGCAGGAAGAGCGTTTCGGGCTTCGCTTCGATGTCCTCCCGCAATTGCTCGGCGATGTCATCCTTGATCGATTCCTCATCTGCCCCGCTGATCAGCGCCTTGGCCGCCTGCAGGTAGGTTGGCTCGAACGGTGTTTGCGCCGACATGTAGAGCCGGACCGCCCATTCGTCACGGCGGTATTTGTCCTCGTCTAGATCGACGATCTCGACGCGGGCAAGCCCGATTTCGTGGGCAAGGTAGCGCATCAGTATTCCGGCCGTGTGCGCCGGCGTAACGCCAAAAACGCCGGAATACATCTTGACGCCGGCCGGAATGCCGAGGACCGGCGTGGCTTCGCCTGTGATGCCGCAAATATCGCGCGCGGTCCCGTCACCACCACAGAACAAGATAAGATCGACGCCGGCGGCGAGAAACTTTTCAACCGCGGTCTTTGTATCCTGTGCGGAAGGCGCGCTCGACGCGGCGTGCACGACTTCAATCGCAGCGAAACCCGCGCTCTGCAAGGCCTCGCGCCCCATGATGCCGGCCACGGTGAGCCATTCGATCGCAGGCGGATTTGGCGTCTGGTCGAGCAGACGTTTGAATTTGCGGAGCGCCTCCAGCGCTCGCGTATTGGCCATGGGCTTGCCGCCGCGGCGCACCGCCTCTGCTGCAACGCCGTCCGTACCTTTGAGTCCGACGCGCCCACCCATGCCAGCGATTGGATTGATGAGGAAGCCTATGCGCGGCATTGCAGGAACACAAAATGGGTTGGCGGATAAACAGAAATTCTATGTGCCATCATTCGTCATGCGTTTCCAGACAGTCCATTGATGAGCGCAAGGCCAGCAAAAGTCATAAAATCCTATCTTGAACCCGCTCGCATCTTGCGTGGCTCGCGCTTGATCACCACTTACGACTGGATTCCTGAAACTAGGCCGGTTGCGAAATGAATCAACCTATCGAGGGTAAATCGGGGCGCTATTGGCATGCCCTGGAGGACGGCCGAATCCAGTGCGACGTCTGCCCGCGCTATTGCAAGCTGCATGATGGTCAGCGTGGCCTGTGCTTCGTGCGCGCACGGCAAGGCGACCAGATGGTACTCACGACCTATGGCCGCTCATCAGGCTTTTGCATCGATCCAATCGAAAAGAAGCCGCTCAATCACTTCTTGCCGGGCAGCCCAGTCTTGTCGTTTGGCACCGCCGGCTGCAACCTGACCTGCAAGTTTTGCCAGAACTGGGACATCTCCAAGGCCCAGAATTTTGATCGCGTTCAGGATTTGGCTTCGCCCGAGGTGATTGCAGAAGCGGCGGTGCGAAGCGGTTGCCGGTCCGTTGCGTTCACCTACAACGATCCGGTGATCTTTCTCGAATATGCAGTCGACGTGGCGCAGGCCTGCCACACGCGCGGGATCAAGACCGTGGCGGTGAGCGCGGGCTACATTTCGCCAGAGCCACGGGTCGAGTTCTTTCGGCATATGGCCGCTGCCAACATTGACCTCAAAGGCTTCACCGAGGGCTTCTACAAGAATCTCTGTTCGGGCAAGCTCGCTCCCGTGCTTGAGACGCTCGAATACCTCAAGCACGAAACCAAGGTTTGGCTTGAGATCACCACGCTGCTCATTCCGGGCGAGAACGACTCAGCCGCCGAAATTGAAGCGGAGAGCGCTTGGGTGATGGATCACCTCGGCCCCGACGTGCCGTTACATTTCACGGCCTTCCATCCGGACTGGAAGTTGGTGGACGCCCCGCCGACACCAGCGAAGACGCTGCGCATGGCGCGGCGGATCGCGAAGAATGCGGGCATTCGCTACGTCTACACCGGCAATGTTCACGATCCCGTTGGCCAAGCCACCCATTGTCACGAATGCGGTGCCGTGTTGATCGGCCGCGACCAGTACGACGTGACGGCATGGAATCTGTCCGCGGACGGCAGGTGTGCTGAATGTGGTACGCGCTGCCATGGTGTGTTTGAAGCTGTGGCTGGCCGATGGGGGCAGCGCCGTCAGCCGGTAAGGCTGCGAACGTCCGAGCCCGTCTGAATGCCCGATCTAAGGCTGCAGGCGTGATGAGTCCTGCCTGCCGCGCTAATTCTGATTACCCATGCTCATGCCACCGTCAGCCATCGCTCGCGCTCATTTGAAACGGGCAATGGCGGCTGCCGCTCGAGGCAAATAGATGCAATGACAAGGCTTGCCGAAACGGCGCAACGTTATTTGGCCCGCGGATGGTGTATCCTGCCGCTGCGCGCGCGCAGCAAGCGTCCCCTCGTAAGCTGGGAGCCTTTGCAGAGTACGCTCCCGTCTGTCGAGCAGGTCGTCGATTGGTTTAGCCGGTGGCCCGATGCCAACATTGGAATCGTCACCGGCGAGATATCGAATCTCGTCGTGCTCGATATCGATCCCGAGCACGGCGGCGATGCTTCGCTCGAGCGCCTGGAGCGGCGGTTCGGGCCGCTGCCGGCGACGATCGAGGCGGCAACCGGCGGCGGCGGGCGCCACCTCTATTTCGCCCATCCTGGCGGCTTGACCCGGAACCGGACCGGGCTGGCCCAAGGCATCGATCTGCGTGGCGACGGCGGCTATATCGTCGCGCCGCCGTCGATTCATCCGAGCGGCCGTCCCTATGCCTGGGCGGCAGGTCGTTCCCCGGAGGAGGTTGCGCTCGCGGCGCTGCCGCGCTGGATTTTGCTTCCCTCTGGTGGCGTCCGCGCCCGGCGGACGCTTTCTAATTGGCGCCGGCTCGTCCATGACGGCGTGCCCGAGGGCCAGCGCAATTCGAGCATCGCGTCCCTGGCCGGACACCTGCTGTGGCACCAAGTTGACCCGGAGGTGGTGCTGGAATTGCTCCTCGCCTGGAACCGGATGCGCTGCCGGCCGCCGCTTGAAGACGCCGAGGTCGCCCAGGTCGTTGCCAATATCGTCCGGCTTCACTTCGACGGGAGCGAGGGCGGGGCGCCAGACGACCTCAATCGCCAAAATTTTTAAGTCCGACGCGCCCAGCCATCCCGGCGATTGGATTGATGAGGATGGCGCTTCAGTCGGCGTCGTTGTGGACGAGGTCGGGTTGAATGGAAGCCTTAATTGAAGTGGGGTCCGCGCGAGCACTTAACCTTTGCAGGTCTACAATGAGGTCGTAATAACATTCAATGGGCAAAGAATATTTTCGTTCGGTATTCGAGTATTTTGTCGTCAATGAAATGATTACGATATGCGGCTCGGTATCAATTTTGGCCGTGCCGACTGACGAAGAGTCGATAATTGCCCGACACCCTTGCACCTTTGTTTGAATTTCTTGTCAGCGATGGGCCAACGTAGGTCAGCATCCCTGTCCTGTGCTCCGGTGACCGGCCGAAGTGCTGTAACCCGATACTACATAAAATCTTTGTAAGAATTAAAAATTTTGTAATGTTGCGCTAAATCAACGCTAGCGCCAGAAAAAACAGCTGTAGCGTATCGCGATCCAGGAGAATGGACCGTGCCATGCGCCCGCACCCAATAAAAATTAGCTCCTTCTGTTGCGCGGTGAAACCTGCGGGTCGCGTTGCGCGTAATTTCAAAAACTCGGCGAACGAACTTGGCGAGACCTTTTCGCCTTGCGACCTTATTCGCAATGACGGATGCCGTCTGGTTTTATTGTCCGGCAATGTATCGCGAATGGAGTGACGTCGATGAGGGATAATGCTAGCTCTCGTAGCACAGCGCGGCATCGCCGCGGGTTGCTCAGCTTTCGCTTTTTGATTTCGCTATGCTTCGCCGCCTTAACGACTGCGGCATGGCTGACGACACCGGGGCTACGGATTACTTCGGGGGCCGCTGCGGCCGAGGTGGATGCAGTGGGCGCCCCGGCACCCATCGGCTTTGCCAATGTCATCGAAAGAGTCAAACCGGCGGTTGTCGGCGTCCGCGTGAAGATCAAAGGGGTGACTTCCTCAGGCCAAAACCAGCAAGCGCTCCCGTTTTCTCCTGGCTCGCCATTCGATCAGTTTTTCCGCCAGTTCGGGATACCGATTCCAAATATCCCAATTCGGCAAACCGAAATCGCGTTGGCCTCCGGGTTCTTCATCTCCGGCGACGGCTATATCGTCACCAACAACCATGTCGTCGAGAATAGCACAAGCGTTGAGGTGACGACCGATGACGGTAAAACCTACCCGGCCAAAGTGATCGGCACCGATCCACAAACGGATCTTGCCCTCATCAAGGTCACCGCATCCACCGACTTCCCCTATGTGAGATTTGCGGCCTCTGAGCCGCGCATCGGCGACTGGGTTCTTGTGGTCGGTAACCCATTCGGATTGGGCGGCACAGTCACTGCCGGAATCGTCTCGGCGCGCGGGCGCGACATCGGTGCAGGGCCCTATGACGATTTCATCCAAATCGATGCTCCGGTGAACAAAGGTAATTCCGGCGGGCCGAGCTTCAACGTGAAGGGCGAAGTGATCGGGGTCAACACCGCGATCTACTCGCCATCGGGAGGTTCCGTCGGTGTCGCTTTCGATATTCCCGCCGAGACAGTCAAGCTCGTTGTTCAGCAGCTCAAGGAGAAGGGTCACGTGACGCGCGGCTGGATCGGCGTGCAGATTCAGCCGGTCACTCCAGCGATTGCCGACGCCATAGGCCTCAAGAAGCCGGGGGGCGCGCTTGTTGCAAAGCTTCAGCCAAACAGTCCGGCGGGCAAGGGCGGGATCGAGATCGGGGATGTCATCACCTCCGTGAACGGTCAGGCGGTCAAGGGTTCGCGTGATCTCGCTCGAAAGATCGCCGTGCTCCCACCGGGTAATACGGCAAAGATCGGTGTTTTCCATAACGGGCAAGAGAAGACCGTCACCGTGACCTTGGGTGAACTTCCCCGCACACCCGCTCAAGCGAAAGTGAACGAGCAAAAGGAACGAAGCAAGGAATCAACCCTTGGGCTTACGCTTGCTCCAGCGACTGCTGTGGCGGGAGCGGGTGATCACGGCGTCGTGGTGACCGGCGTTGATCCGAACGGCCGCGCTGCTGAAAGCGGCCTCCAGACCGGAGATGTCATCCTGGAGGTCGGCCGCCGGCCGGCTAATACGCCGGCCGATGTGGGAAAGATGGTCGATGAAGCCCGCGCGCAATCGAAGCACGCGGTTCTGATGCGCATCAAGCGAGGCGACATGACGGGCTTTGTGGCAATTCCCATCGGTTGAACGTGCTGAATCCGGGCCGGGGAGGGCCTATCGAAATTGGAGCAACAAATGGATCTGCGCGGCAAGAGCATGGTGATCACGGGTGCGGCGCAAGGGCTCGGCCAAAAGATCGCAGAGGTAGTGGTTCACCAAGACGCCAATCTTGCGCTCGTCGACCTCGATCATAAAAAACTCCAGGACACCATTCGACTTTGTTCGAAAGCTGGTGGCAAGGCCAAGAATTATCCTGTCGATGTCAGCGACGACTCGGCGGTCGGGACGCTGTTCAACAGCATCCACAGGGACTTTGCGAGTGTCGATGGCGTCATCAACAATGCCGGCGTCACAGGCGATGCCCTCTGAACAAGAAGAGCTTATGAAAGCGAGCGACAGCGGCGCCCCACCGCGGGCCGATCAACTGTCCGGCCTTTCCAGCGATGAGGCGCGCCGCCGGCTCGCGCAATACGGCGAGAACGCGATCCAAGAGGAACGCGTTAGCACATTGCGCAAATTCTTCGGCTATTTCTGGGGGCCGATCCCGTGGATGATCGAGATCGCGGCCCTGCTTTCGGGCGTGACCCAGCGATGGGATGACCTCGCCATCATCGTGGTAATGCTGCTCATCAACGCCGGGGTTGGCTTCTTCGAGGAATATAAGGCGGACACTGCCATCGAAGCGCTTAAGCAGCGCCTGGCGCCGGTCGCACGTGTGTTGCGCGATGGCAAATGGCAGGATCTGGCCGCGCGTCGGCTCGTTCCTGGCGACGTTGTTTCGATCAAGCTCGGCAATATCGTGCCCGCGGATGTCGAGTTACGCGAGGGCGACTATCTCAGCGTCGACCAATCGGCATTAACCGGCGAATCGCTGCCGGTCGACAAGAAGAAGGGCGATACCGCTTATTCGGGGTCGATCGTGCGGCAAGGCGAGATGCGGGCGGTGGTCACCGCCACCGGCATGAAGACCTATTTCGGCAAGACCGCGCAGCTGGTCGAAACTGCCGTGCAGCGCTCGCATTTCCAGCAGGCGGTGTTAAAGATCGGGAACTTCCTGATCCTCATCACGCTCGCCCTGGTGGCGCTGATCCTTTTGGTGGCGCTGTTCCGCGGCAGCAGCCTGATTAGCACCCTCGTCTTTGCCTTGATCCTGACGGTAGCGGCAATTCCCGTGGCCTTGCCAGCGGTGCTTTCGGTCACCCTGGCGGTGGGCGCCTCAAGGCTCGCCGGCATGAAAGCCATCGTCTCGCGGCTTGTTTCGATCGAAGAGATGGCGGGGATGGACTTGTTGTGCTCGGACAAGACCGGGACGCTGACCAAGAACGAGCTGACCTTGGGGGACCCGGCACCGATCGGGACTGACGATCCGCACGAACTTCTTCTCGCTGCCGCGCTCACTTGCGAAAGGGACGCTCCCGATCCGATTGACGCCGCAGTGCTCGCAGGCGTCGACGATAAAGATAAGCTTGCTGATTACAAAATTCTAAAATTCGTGCCGTTCGATCCGGTGCATAAGCGGGCTGAAGCGCAAGTCCAAGCCAAGGGCAAAAGCTTCCGGGTCGCCAAGGGCGCGCCGCAAGTCATTCTTGATCTTGCCAAGCCCGATGAAGCCATCACGAAGAAGGCAAGCGCAGCAACGGAAGAGCTCGCCAGCCGGGGATTCCGGACCCTCGGTGTCGCCAAGATCGGGGACGATGGGAAATGGCGCTTCCTGGGGCTCGTTCCACTATTTGATCCACCGCGCGATGACTCGGCCGAAACCATAGCGACGGCGAAACGCATGGGTCTTCAGGTTCGCATGGTCACGGGCGATCACACCGCGATCGCCCGCGAAATCGCCGGCAAGCTCGGCTTGGGTACGAATATCGTCTCGGCCCGCGAAATATTTACACATGACGGGGGCGATGGTGACGGTGCCCGCATCGAGGCTGCCGATGGATTTGCCGAGGTATTTCCCGAGCACAAATTCAAAATCGTGCGCGCGTTGCAGCGCGCGGGCCATATCGTCGGCATGACCGGCGACGGCGTCAACGACGCACCGCCGCTCAAGCAGGCAGACATCGGCATTGCGGTCAGCGGCGCGACCGACGCCGCGCGTGCGGCCGCTGACCTGGTGCTCACCGCGCCGGGCCTATCGGTGATCGCGCGCGCGATCGAAGAGGCGCGGCGCATCTTCGAACGGATGACCGGCTACGCCACCTTCCGCATCGCCGAGACCGTGCGCGTACTGTTGTTCATGACGCTGTCGATTCTGGTGTTCGATTTCTATCCGGTGACGGCAATCATGATCGTGCTGCTGGCGATCTTCAACGACGTGCCGATCATGATGATCGCCTACGACAACGTGACGGTAGCCGAAAAACCGGTGCGCTGGGACATGCATCGCGTGCTGACCATGAGCGTGTTCCTCGGCGTGCTCGGGGTGATCGCCAGCTTCGGCGTGTTCTGGTACGCCGAGCGCTATCTGCATCTGCCGCGGCCGACAGTGCAGACCCTGATCTTCCTCAAGCTGCTGGTGGCCGGGCACCTGACCATCTATCTCACCCGCAATACCGGCTGGTTCTGGCAGCAGCCGTGGCCGAACTGGCGGCTGTTCTGCGCTTGCGAGGCGACGCAGCTGCTTGGCACACTGGCAGCGGTGTACGGCTGGTTCGTCGCGCCGATCGGTTGGACTTATGCACTGCTGGTGTGGGGCTACGCGCTCGCCTGGTTCGTCATCAACAACATCGGCAAAATCTGGATCTATCGCGCATTGCGGGGTGAATCGAAGTGGATTTCGCGGCACCTCATTCGCGTGCATAGCCTGCTACATACGCACAAGGCCGCTTTTGTTGGCAAGCCTCCTTCTCGCGCCGGGTGAGCGCCCTGGGTTCCGTGACCGACAAATGGGGTGGACGATGAAGCGCATCCTGGTGGCGACAGATGGATCCGATGGCGCGAATCGGGCTGTCGACTACGCGGCGCATTTGGCGAAGAACTATGGCGCAGATCTCCTAATCGCAAATGTCATCGGCAGCGATGGCATTCTGGACAATGTGTTCAGCCGCATCACCGATGCACAGGCAACCTGGCTGAAAGAGCTGCTTGCGTCGGAGTCGGCGACGGTGGTGACCAAAGCGAGAGACCGCGCCCGAAGCATCGGTGTTCCCACGATCGAACTGGAGTCACGCACCGGCGATGTGGCACAGACAGTGATGGAAATCGCGCAGGAGAAGGAAGCGGACGCCATCGTCGTCAGCAAGCGCGGCGCTGGGCGCGTCAGTGGAATCTTGCTTGGTAGCGTCTCGCAAAAGCTTGTAAGTCTAGCGCCGCTGCCTGTGACCGTCGTTCCCTAATCGGCGAGCGCGATCCCAACTGCTCGGTGTGGGGGACTTAGGACAAATTCCATGATTGACAATTCGAAATGCGGAAGCCGTAACTGGTATTGATAAAGCAGCAAGTGAGAGACTTGAATGCATGTGCGGTGTGCCTCAGTTGCAGCTGTTGTCGTCAAGTGACTGTGGCCGCAGGGGTAATTTTATCGCTGGAGGTTTACACTAACGACTGCTTTTTGCTTCATGCGAGCTTGGCTAGGTCAAAACGTGGACCAAATACTCGGACGCATTGGGCTTTTCACGGGGGCGCACACACTTCGGGATCGTTGGCTCAAAGACGCGGTGGATCGCAACTGCTGAATCGGCGTCAGCGCCGAGATGATAAGGTTTCGTGGACTTGGGACGGTGACTAGATAAAAGATGGAAAATTGGGACGACTTTGCTGCGGCTGAAAAGGACCTCCACGATGGAACCCAACACTCGCAAACGCCAGATTATGATTTGGTACATAATTGCGGCACTGATTGGCGTGTTTATCATTCAGTCATTTTGGACGAGCTACAACAAGGTCGCGACCATTCCCTATAGCCAATTCGAGAAGCTTCTTTCGGACAACGAGATCGCCAAGGTCACGGTCAGTCAGAACTACATCCAGGGCACGCTGAAAAAGCCGCTACCGGATGGCAAGAAGGATTTCTACACCACCAGGGTCGATCCGCAGCTCGCCAGCAAGCTCGCGGCCCACAACGTCGTCATCACCGGAGCGCAGTCAAGCGGGTTCATTCAGGAAATTCTCTCCTGGGTCATTCCGCTCGGTATTTTCTATTTGATGTGGCTGTTTATTTTTCGGCGTGTTGCGGAGCGGCAAGGGCTCGGCGGTTTGATGGCAATCGGCAAATCACACGCCAAAGTCTACGTCGAGACGGATACGAAGGTGACTTTCAAGGATGTCGCCGGCGTCGATGAGGCAAAAGCCGAGCTCGCGGAAGTCGTTTCCTTCCTGAAGAATCCGCAGTCTTATGGGCGCCTCGGCGCAAGATCGCCCAAAGGTATTCTGCTTGTCGGGCCGCCCGGAACTGGGAAGACGCTCCTTGCGCGCGCGGTCGCCGGCGAAGCGGGTGTCCCGTTCTTCTCCATCTCGGGCTCCGAATTCGTGGAGATGTTTGTCGGGGTCGGCGCGGCGCGGGTGCGGGACCTGTTCGTCCAGGCACGCAAGGCTGCGCCTTGCATCATATTTATCGACGAACTTGACGCGTTGGGCCGCAGCCGCGCGCCCGGAGCCTTTGGCGGCCTCGATGAGAAAGAACAGACGCTCAACCAGCTGCTGGCGGAACTCGACGGCTTCGATCCACGCTCAGGGGTCATCCTGCTGGCGGCGACCAATCGGCCGGAAATCCTCGACCCGGCGCTGCTGCGCGCGGGCCGTTTCGATCGCCAGGTGTTGGTTGATCGGCCGGACCGATTGGGCCGGCTTGCAATTCTCAAAGTGCACATCGGCAAAGTGAAGCTCGACAAGGACATCGACCTCGACACCG
>Ga0307436_1001459_pt1 | contig 10429 bp, 11 predicted proteins | sample SalMarWE160440MG_FD_202513 | JGI IMG/M metagenome (GOLD analysis project Ga0307436, IMG submission 202513) | Salt marsh sediment microbial communities from the Plum Island Ecosystem LTER, Massachusetts, United States - WE1604-40 | ecosystem: Environmental > Aquatic > Marine > Intertidal zone >...
ACTCGCATGTCTAACCGTCTCTTGTGGATCAAGGCTGGGTGGAACAGGGGATCAAATCTTCATCGTTGACATAGCTATCGTTTGTAAGTGCTTGTTGAAGCGCTTGGGATCGGACCGGCGTAACTGGTTGGAGATGAAAAAGAAGGTTTAAACTTCGGAGTAAAAAACCATAGAGAGGTCAACATGGGCCGAATAATCGATAGGAAGGAGACAGTGGGACGTTGTTCACAGCATTTACATGATTGATAAGTTAAGTTTTGATAATTTTGAACAACGTTCCCGATCGGTCTCCTCTATAATTTCCGTTAGGCTCATCCGTGGCTGACGATTTATGTTCTATCCCCTCGCTGTTGTATTTCTGCTCTTGAGCGTGCTACTACTTCTGGTCGGTACGATCGGCCGAAAGTATGCGGCGCTGTATGTCTTGAAGTGTGTCTGGTTCCCCGGTCTCCTGCTGGCGGTCTATCTGACACTGGGGGCGTGGAAGGAACGATCATATAGTGAGAATTGGGCGGCCTTCGGTGTTCTGTTCTTTGTTCTACCGTTCACCGGCTTGGTACTGCTCCAGGGTATCGTCGAGTTCGTTCTTCTCAGGGGTAAACACGATCCGCACGCGAAGACTGCCAGGATTGCAACGGCGGTCGTCGTTGGGCTTCTTTTAATCTGCTCAGTAGTTGGATTGCTTTCCGCCTAACAAGGATGTTGGAATAGGTCTTGAAATATGAGAAATCATCTGCTATGTTCCTTCCATCGCAAGCAGCATACCTATAATGCAGGGTCAGCATTTCATGGTCGATACGAATCGCATTACACTGGGGCTGCTCATTATTTTCATCTTCATCTGGCGATTCGTACGCACTCGCCAGCTCTACGTAACGTCTCTGCACGTGCATGCTGGTGGCTCAGAACCCATTCCATTCAATCCGCATGATCTTCGCAGTTTTGTCCAGCAAGTCCTCTTGGGACGGCGCAGCATAGAGCCGAGTTCGTTTTTCATTCGGGCGTTTGTCCTTGTGGTTGTCGCGCTGTGCCTTTTCCCCTTCAAGGACTACGAGCCCCTCCTCTCCTGGCTCGTCATCGTCCTGATCACACTCTATGTCCCCTGGTGCATCCTCCATGGCGTCATGCTCAAAAAGAAGGTCTCTCGCTAGTGGAGGGGCACGTTTGCTGGGGGGATCAGGGGGGAGCTGTACAAAAATTAGTAAGCTTCCCCTTTTTATTCTTGACATTATTGTAATTTTGTTATATAAAATGTACTTTGTGCCATGAGGGAGAGAGAAAGGTGAGTTTTGAACTTAGTGCAAAGAATGGCGATATACTTTTAAGCCTATGAGAAAGGTCCTCTATAGCCCCGCACAGATCCAGCCGATTGCCATCAGCGTCGGCTGATTTTAGATGGGGGCATTGATCTGGAAAATAGCCATGAGTGAGCTGAGGGACTCAGACTGAGGAAGGAAAGGAATAAAATGGCACGTACGTTTGCATTTATGATCCATCCCAGGGTCATCGATGATTTCGGTCGCCGGGTCGGCAAGGTGCTCAGAATCGGTGAAGAGCTGGGGATGAAGATCACCCCGAAAAGACCATCGGAGTGGGTACTCAAGCACTTGAAGGGCAGGATGGGCTACACGATCTGTTCCCATTTTGATGTCTTCGGCGGAAAGGCAGAAGGGTACATCGTTGCCGTTCTTTTGACCGGCAGACAAATGAAGGCGTTGGATCGCCATTTCGTGGAGCGACGGATTATCGACGCCATCCGCTTTACGCAGGACAACCTCGGCGCCGAACGCATCGGTTTAGGGGCCTATACCGCGCCCATGACCCGCAACGGCCTGTCGGTCCTGAAGTATCCCGAGATCACGGCCAAGATCACCCACGGCGATGCCTTGTCGGCGGCAAGCGCTGTTCCTACCGTTATCGAGTGTGCCCGGCTTAGGGGCATTGACATTACCACCGCTACCATAGCGGTAGTCGGTGCCTACGGCATTGTGGGCAAGGCCGCGACACTCCTCTTGGGCGAGCAGAATCCGCATACCATGATTCTTACCGGCCATAACCACAATAAGCTGGCGGCTGTGGGCAGGGAATTGAGCACCTGTTTTCAGGGCGAGATCGTCTGCTCCGCGGACAATTCCGCAATTCGGAAAGCGGACATCGTGATCTTGTCGGTCACCTCCGATGGTTACATCGTCGGTCCGCAGGACCTGAAGAAAAACGCCGTGGTCGTAGATATGGCCCAGCCCCATAACATGAGCCACGAGGTCTGCACCCAGAGGCCCGACGTGCTTCGTGTCGACGGGGGCTACATGTCCATAGCCGATATCAATCTCCGCTTCAAGATGGGACCGCCTCGTGGCACGAGCTTCGCGTGCTTGGCCGAAACCGTCGTCAGCACCCTTTCCGGCGACCATGATCACCACGTGGGGCCGGTAGACATGGACTTTGCGCGGGGTATTATGCCTCTGGCGAACAGCCTTGGTTTCGAGGTGGCGCCCTTGACCAACTTCTCTCGCCCCATCGATCGTAACGTCCAGTTCCAGAAGGCGGGCGTCTCAATACCTCGAAAGACAAAGCGGGCCGCTTCACTGTTGTTAGATAAAGACACGGTGGCAGGTATTGATACGTGACGTAATCAGCCTCTTAGCTTACCATACCTCGACCTTCTCTAATTCAAACTCCACATCCCCCACGCCGGGGAGTTCCAGGGTGATGTTGACGGGGAATCGTCTTTCATCATCGGTATACCAAATCTTGATGGCCCCTTCTTTGTCTCCCAGGCTGCTGAAGGGGACCTCGGATTCCAGGCATACGGCCTGAACCTCACCGTAGAGGGGGGTGGGGATCGCCATGTAGGTGGCAGCGAAGGTGACCTCTCTCAGCTTATTCCCATCGTAAATAGTCATCTCTATCTGGTTACCCTCTTCCACCTCCGCTTCCAGAAAACATTTGAGGAAGATGGCCAAGGGATCATAGGTGTGGGGGGGGAGGGATATCTCTTCTACCGCAGGGGGGTCCGTGCGTTCTACCGTTACCATACAGTTATCATTGTCAAAGATAAGGGTATCGGTGTAGAGTTTTTTCTGCGAAAAAATTCCCTTTTGATCTATTTCTTTCACATATCGATACGGCTCTAAGCCGTCCTTTTTTACAAATGAGGAAAAACGATTGTGCATTCGGAAGAAAGGGCGAATGAGACCGGTGGTATCCACGGCGGCCTTTAACACGTAATGGAGATTGCTACGCTCTATGGAGAGCGAAGCCCTGATGATGGTGGTCCCCAGCTTCTGGGCCCGGTAGTGGAAACGCACTCCTTCCCATGACGGGAAAGAATGGACTGCAGCGGAGGGGAGGTTCGCGAACAGGAGGAGGGAAGACAGAACGAGGATCATCATGCTCTTCATCACCCTTTAACCTCCCCCCTTGTGCGCTCTTCAATTATTTTCTGCCATTGATGTATTACCAGTTTTTCCGGAAACGTGGGATGCCGGAGGTAGGGGAGGGCGTTTTGTTCAAATGATCCCAGCAAGGTTTGTATTTGTTCTTCCTTGTCAGCCCCTCTTACCCCTATCCGGATGAGTTCCCGCTGATAGTTTACTTCCACTCCCAGGGCCTCCTTGGCCTCCTATTCTAACGGGCTGGAGGGACAGATGGCCTTGAGATGGTCCGAGGTCACCTTTATCCGTCCCTTGATCACCATCTTCAAGTTCCAGAGGTCCGCATAATACTGAGTGCTCTCATCGGTAACCTTCAGCAGGAGGCCGTTATCCAAGGTCAACTCTTTGAGCAGACTCTCCACAAGCTCCTTCCTGTGCAGCGCTGGCTATTATATCCGCTCAACAAGGTCAAAGGCAAGGGTTAAACCAGGGCGTTTAGAACTCCTCTTCTTCCCTTCCAAGCTCCATTTTCCTGGCCGCGGGGACGAGCTTCACCGCTCCTTCTAGCTGATTACCTGGTCTCCACCTTTTGAACTTCGATCCCTGTTTTTTTATTGACAAGTTTTTATTTTTATTATAGAGTACATTCTTTAATTATACTAGACCATTACTATATAAAGTGTATAGTTACACTATACAATCGGTGGTAATCATGTAGCGCTACAGGATGTCAACATGTTAATCCCGCAATAATTTGGCATCTTCTATAAAAAACCTATATACAGAGAGATGAAGAGGCAAAAAACACATGCGCGATAGGCCATGGCAGCGTCACTATGACTTTGATGTTCCCACAACCTTTCGCTACCCCAGGGTTCCCGCCCATCAATTGCTGCAGCAGTCGCTGAACGTGAGAAAAAGCGGTTCTTATGAAGCGCCATACTGAGAGAGGAGAGAATAATGGGAAAGAGAGTACTGAAGACAAAGTTGTGTGACATGTTGGGGATCGAGTACCCTATCCTGAGCGCTGGGATGGGTCCCACCCTGATCGGGGAAAAGACCGGCGCTCCGGTAGAACTGGTCGTGGCTGTGTCCGAGGCCGGAGGCCTCGGCGTGTTGGGAGGAAGCGGTTTTACGGTGGATGAGCTTCGCGATGCCATCCGGGAGATCAAGGCGCAGACGGACAAGCCCTATGGAGTGGACCTCCTCCTGCCCCCGCGCGTGGACAGGAGAAGCCCGTTGAAATCGGAGGGGCCGCAAGAGATCTCTCTCAACGAGGTCCTCAAGACCCTCCCCGAGCCCTACCAGGATTGGCTCAACAAGGTGATGAAAGATCTTGATCTGCCGGACACGGACGTCATTCTGAAGCTCAATACCACCACTATGTGTCCTCAGGAGGCCATTCAGGTCTGTATCGAGGAAAAAATCCCGCTCTTTTGTGCCGGCCTGGGCAATCCGGGCTTCATGGTGGAGGATGCCCATGCCGTGGGGATAAAGGTTCTAGGCATCACGGGAAATACGAAAAACGCCAAGCGGATGTCCGACGCGGGGATCGACCTCCTGGTGGCTCAGGGTCACGAAGGGGGTGGACACACGGGGAGGATAGGGACCATGGCCCTGCTGCCGGCGGCCATCGATGCTGCCGGTTCCGTTCCGGTCCTGGCCGCTGGCGGCATCGGCGACGGCCGGGGGTTGGCCGCGGCCTTGGCCATGGGCTGCGTGGGCGTCTGGGTGGGCACCCGTTTTCTGACCACGGATGAGGGGGGTGCCCTGGATGTCAATAAACAGCGTATCCTTGACTCCATGGACGAGGGCACCAGGGTCAGCACGGCCTATACGGGCAAGACGCTCAGGGCCAGTCTGAACAAGTATCACGGGCTCTGGGAAGAATCGGGTCTCGGCCCACTCCCATTCCCCACGCAGGTCGTGATTTCTTCGGCACTCCTCTGGCGCTTTATCGAGGCCAATAAGGTCGACTACGTAGGGGGACTTGCCGGGCAGATCTCCGGCATCATTCATGAGATCAAACCGGCCCGTCAGGTCCTTGAAGAGATGGTTGAGGAGGCGGTGGACATCCTCACACGCAAGCTGCCGGAGAGCGTAATTGCACAGTAGAAAGGGAGTGCATCTGAGACTCAACGTTGAACCGTGTAATGAACCTGAGGGAATGAAAGCGGCAGATAATGCCGCGACCCTTACGGTGGGGTGTAAACGTATGGATCCTATGGATATACGCAGCGATTTGACATCTCATACGGTAAGTATTAATTTGATGATATAAACAGTAACGATATTAATAACAATATGAGTCACCATGTGAGAAAAATGTTAATAAGAAAATAAGTGAGATAAAGAAAGGGTAAAAAAAAGACAAGAAAAAAGGAGAGACCATCTATGAGAACGAAAGAGCAATACATCGAGGCTTTAGGTAAAATGAAACGCAATGTCTATTTCAACGGCCAGAAAATAGACCGGTCCGATGAGGTGCAGATGGACTGTATCAACACCATCGGAACGACCTATGATGAGGCGGCCAAACCTGAAAATGCGGATTTGCTCCTGGCAAAATCTCATCTCACGGGCGAGACCATCAATCGTTTCACCCACATTCATCAAAACACAGAGGATTTGCATAAAAAACAGGACATGACCCGTTTTCTGTGCTGTAAAGTAGGCGGCTGTATACAGCGGTGTATGGGTATCGACGCCACCAATGCCATCTATAATGTCTCCTACGAAGCAGACAAGGTGAATAATGGTCAGACGGAATACCATGAGAACTTCAAAAAATGGCTGATCCAATTTCAAAAGGGAGACCTCATCGGATGCTGTGCGCAGACGGACGTCAAGGGAGACCGGTTGCTAAGACCTGCCGACCAACCCAATCCTGACGCCTATGTTCGCGTGAAGGAGAAAAAAAGCGATGGAATTGTGGTCAGCGGGTGTAAAGTGCATATTTCAGAGGCGTCGGTGGCGGATGAGATCTTGGTAGTTCCCACCAGGGCCTTGAGAAAGGAAGACAAGGATTATGCCGTCGCCTTCGCCCTTCCGGGGGACTGGGACGGGATCAAGCAGGTGGTGACGGTTCACAATATCAGGCCTCGCGAGCATTTCCCCCGTGGATTCGTGCCGGGGGCGACCGATTCGTACGTCATCTTTGACGACTGTTTTGTCCCCTGGGAACGGGTTTTCCTGTGTGGTGAAAATCAGCACGGCGGTGTCCTCGCGTTATTGTTTGCACTGTTTCACAGGCATAGTTATTCCGGATGCAAGCCGGCCATCGGAGACGTACTGCTGGGGACGGCGGCCTTGGCGGCAGAGGTGAATAATATCCATAAGACCGGACATGTCCGTGAAAAACTGGCTGAGATCATTCTGACCACGGAACTGGGCTATGCGGCGGGATACACTGCTTCCGATTTAGGCAAACCTGAAGTCTATATCCCGGGCGTGGGCTTTGTTCCCTACGGCCCCGGCAGTTATATCCCCAATTCCATCTATTGCAATGTGGGACGCTGCTTGACCGGTGAGGCGGTGTATCGTGAGCAGGAAATCCTCTGTGATATCGCAGGCGGCGTGGTGGCGACCTTTCCCTATGAAGGTGATTTTGTCAATTCCGAAACCAAGGATCTCCTCTGGAAATACACCAAGCGAAATCCTGATATGCCTGTTGAAGACCAAGCGCAGTTCTGGCGCTTTCTCGGCGATATTATGTGTTCTGCTACCGGGGGCATTGTAAATGTTGGGAATTATCATGGCGGCGGATCGCCCATTATGGAACAAATCGCTATCACCACGCAGTATGACATTGAGGCTCGAAAGGACCTTGTAAGGCATCTGGCCGGCATGAGTCAGAAGGATACCAAAAATAAGGCTAAGGCTAAAAAAGGTTAAGGTATAAAGTGCACCTGGGGAGATAACGGGCAGGGAATTTTTCCCTGCCCGTTTTTATGGGTTGGAGTCTGAAGCATGAAGACGGGAGCAACGACATAAATTCAGACACGGCATATGATTACTGCTTCGGCTCAAAAAAGAGGTATCTGTTTCGCTCCTTGTCTTTGTCCGTCAATAGGTCGCCCAGCAAACCCTCCATGGTATCCTTCGGGTGCCGCATCCGCATCCGCGCCTCGATGTCCAGGAGGTCCATAATGTCATATTTTTGGTAATCGAGGACCAACCCATATTCATCTTTGATCCTCTCAGCCACCTGTTCCATTTCGGCGATCAACGACGTCGTGTTTTCATCGACGGCGACCCTCTTTGTCCGCGCCTTTTCGGGAGTTATCCTTATGCCTTGACCCTTGATCTGCACCAGCGCCTGCCGGGCCGCAAAGCGGACATAGGATCGGGCGTCGTTCTGTGCCACCGCTTCGAGGGGGCCGACAGCTCTTGTGTACTCTATCCTCCCCAGTGAGGCGGCAGCCTCCACCCTCACCAACGGGTTTGCGTTCTTCAGCGCCCCGATGATCAGGTCCAGTGCCTCATCGCCCCCGATTTTTTCCAAGGCCCCGAGGGCGTGCACCCGCACGAATTCTTCGCGATCATCCAGCATCTTTCCCAAAGGTTTCACCGCCCGTGGGTCTTGAATCTCCCCCAGGGCCTTGGTCACCTCTCTGCGCACCCCTGCATCCGCATCCCCCAATGCCTCTATCAAGGGTCCTACCGCCCGGGCATCCTGAGTTCTCCCCAACTGCTCGGCCGCCTGCCATCGGACGAGGGGTGCCTCATCCCGCAGGTCTCTGATCAGCTCCTCTGTTCCCTTGCTGTCTTCTAAGAAGGCGTTGGTGGGAAAAAACAGTAGGAAGAAGAGAAGCAGGGAAAGACCTTTTATAAACCCCCTATGCCCGTTTTCCCCCGGTGGCATGATTTCCTCCTCTTATTCCGTGAATCCCTCTCTCACCCTGCATAAATAACCGAGCGGCACTTGGGTTCATTTGTCCAGGAGAGGGATTAAGCAGATTATCTTCGATTCCCTCTCCGACGGATTCCTAAACTGATGTCGTTCATTGGGAGGGATAAAAAGGGTGTGACCGGGTTCCAACGCGAACTCCTCCCCGTGATCATTGACCGCGATGATCGTTCCCTCCAGGATAAATATCTCGTGTTCTTCAGAGTGTTGATGGAGTGCGGTATGAGCACCCGGTTCAAACTCGAAGACACGCATGGCGAAGTGAGGCGCCCCTACCTTATCGGTAATAACATACCTCGCCTTCATCCCCTGAAAGCCTTCTCTGTCCACATCCTCCAATGCCACGTCTGTGTAGTGCCGTATCTTCATCTCATTCCCCTCTCTCACCAAGCATATACTATTTATACTCGGATTGTGTGCCTCCTGCAAGGGCTCTGGCGTACTCCGTAACGAGGAGTTTCCCCTTGCTTTTTGATCGTGTCTGTGATTAATTAGTCAGAGACCGAGAACGAAATTAAGCCGAGGCGTTACCCGATGAAGGTCAAAAAGAGGATGACCAAGGAGGTGGTGACCGTCAAAAAAGAGGGCACCATCACCGATGCCATCAATCTTATGAAAGAGCATTCCATCCGTCACCTGCCGGTCGTGGATGAAGGAGAATTGCGGGGGTGGGTGACCGAGAGTGATATCCGGGGGGTCTACCTCGCATCCCTCATCGAGCAGGTATCGATAGGGGATATCATGATCAAGGACCCCATTACCATCTCACCGGAGGCCAATCTCGAGGAGGCGGCCGAGCTCCTCTATCGCCACGGCATCGGGGGTCTCCCCGTTGTGGATAATGGTACCTTGGTAGGGGTTATCACGGTGGCTGATATTATGGCCGCCTTTATTGAGGTGATGGGCATCCTCCAGGAGAGCTCCCGCATCGATGTGATTCTGGGGGGGAAGGCCCATGCCTTTGAAAACGTCTCCAAGATCATCAGGGACCATGGAAGCGAGATCATCAGCGTCGGCATGTCTGCCCACCAGGACCGCACCGAACGTATCTATTTCCTCCGGCTTACCAAGTGTAAGGTGGAACCATTGGCCAGGGCGATTGAGAAGGCCGGCTATACGGTGGTCTCGGTGACGGAGTGAGGGGGATGAGGGGGGATGGGCAAAGAGACGGGTACGAACCTCAGCGAGAAGGTCCCTGAGATCATCCAGGAGATACGAGCCGCCCAGGTCGAAGGGGCGACGCCCGAGGAGATCCTACGCAGGATCTCCTTTTATGTGAAAGATGAACCCTCCCTTACCATCCCCTTAATCGATGGCCTGGCCGCTATTCCCGCCCCCCAGACCGCACTCCTCCTCGAAGCAATGATGACGGCCCTCCAGGACAAGAGGGCGATCAAGGCCGTCAAGAAGACCCTCTATCGTTTCAGGCAAAAGGGGGTGCGGTGGGAGGAACGGCCCTCTCGTGAGCGATCGGTGCTGCGTCCCCCGCAGCAGGGCGCGCCCCAGGGATATATGGGGGCAATGGATGCCGCAGGCGGCAGGATCATCGTCGTCGCTCGTCCCCGACCTCATGGAGGGACACGGGCATATTTCAGCATCCTGAGCGACCAGGAGGGGATCCAGCGCCTTGAAGTCACCGACCTCAGCAAAAAAGGTGTCAAGGAGTTTATCGCCGCTTCCCTCTCCTCCGAGGAGTTCCCGGTAGTGGAGGCACCCGGAGGATACTGCGCGCACCTCTTGCACGAGGCCGCAGCACTCACGCGGAGGCTTGGTAGGCCGCTGCCGAGGGGATACGGCGATGTGGAGCGCGGATTACGCGATGTGACCTGGGACGGTCCCGTTCCCCTCATCTACCACCATATCCCGGAGAAAACGGTCAAGGATAAACCCCGGCTCCTCAAGGAGTCGGGGGCGCTGCATCGGATCACACCCTTTTCCTCATGGTTCCTCAATCCTGAGGACCTGGTTCAGTATGCAGAGGCCATCCGAGAGGCCGACAAAAGCCACCTTGTCCTCACACCCCAACAGAAGGATGCCCGGCTTAATTCCATATATCGTGATGCCCTGGAGGAGCTCTTCCCCGAGGAGCAGAGACTGCTGTGGAAGAGGCGCCTGGAGGAGACGGCCTATATCCTGTGGAAGAGGG
>Ga0307436_1001461_pt1 | contig 10424 bp, 10 predicted proteins | sample SalMarWE160440MG_FD_202513 | JGI IMG/M metagenome (GOLD analysis project Ga0307436, IMG submission 202513) | Salt marsh sediment microbial communities from the Plum Island Ecosystem LTER, Massachusetts, United States - WE1604-40 | ecosystem: Environmental > Aquatic > Marine > Intertidal zone >...
GGAAGAGGCCGGCTTACGGCTCGAGCTCGGTATCCCAGTAGAGATAGTCGAGCCAGCTCTCATGCAGGTAGTTCGGCGGGAACAGCCGTCCGTTGCGGTGCAGCTCGAACACCGTGGGACGGTACGGCTTCTGCGCCGGCCACATCTTGGCCCGCTCGGGCATCTTGCCGCCCTTCATCAGGTTACACGGCGCGCACGCGGTGACGACGTTATCCCAGCGGGTGAGGCCGCCGCGGGAGCGTGGGATCAGATGATCGAAGGTGAGATCCTGGTTGTCGCCGCAATATTGGCAGCTGAAGCGGTCGCGCAGAAACACGTTGAATCGCGTGAACGCGGGATAGAGGGCGGGGCGCACATAATTCTTGAGCGAGACCACGCTCGGCAGCTTCATCTCGAACGAGGGGGAGTGCACCGCGTGCTCGTATTCGGAGACGATGTTGACGCGGTCGAGGAACACCGCCTTCACGGCGTCCTGCCAGCCCCATAGCGAAAGTGGATAGTAGGACAGCGGCCGATAGTCGGCATTCAGCACGAGCGCCGGGAAAGTGCCGGGGGCGGCCGATGCGGTTGCGACGTTCAAGGCCAAAAGGTCCTCTAACTTGCCCGTCGCACTCGGGCCCTCCTTCTCGATGGGCCGGATACTATAAGGACGTGTCACGAATGTGAAGGGCCCCACATAATGTGGTCGGACCCTCACGCGCCCCTAGGGCGCGGGCGAGGCCGCCGCGGCGAAGGCTTGTTTCAGAAAGGCCCCGCCCATGCGCAAGCCCTCGCCATCGATGCCGTGGCCGATGCCTGGGGCCACGTGCCATTCCACCGGCAAACCCGCTTGGGCCAAGGCCTCGCGGGCCATGTGCATGGCATCGACCGGGATCACCTCGTCCATATCGCCATGCACGAGAAGAATGGCGGGGCCAGTGCCCGGCTCGGGCAGCGCCTCCACGGTGGTGAGCGCGCCGGAATAGCCGACGACGGCCGCAGGCGGTGGCTTGCGGGCAAGGCCGACGGCGAGCGCCATCATGGTGCCTTGGCTGAAGCCGACAAGGCCGAGCGCGCTGCCCGGCAGGTCATGGCGGGCGAGCTCCGCGTCGAGGAAGGCATTGAGCGCCGGCGCGGCCCGCTTCACGCCCTCGGCGATGATGGTCATGTCGCCCATGGAGAGGTCGAACCACTGCCTGCCCATGGGTGCCATGCCGCACGGCTCCGGCGCGTTCGGCGACACGAACGCGGCGTGAGGCAACTCGCGCGCCCACTCGCGCCCCAAGCCGATCAGGTCGTTGCCGTCGGCGCCATAGCCATGGAGGAACACCACGAGCTGGCGTGGCGCACCACCCGCAGCAGGACCGAGGCGCGGACCGTCAAGTTGCGGCAAGGTCATCTAGGCGAGACTCGAAGCGTCACGTCTAGTCTTCCGGGACGTCGTTCGCCGAATGGGCGTTGAGCTGGCCATACATCTGCGCGCCGATGTCGTTGAGAAGGCCGAGCTGGGTCTCGATGAAGTCGATATGGCCTTCCTCGTCGGCGAGCAACTCCTCGAACAGGTCCATGCTCACGTAGTCCTCTTCCTTCCGGCACGCGGCGCGGGCTTCCATGTACAGCGCGCGCGCGCCGTACTCGGCCTTGAGATCGCATTCGAGGATCTCTTTGACGTTCTGGCCGATCATGAGCGGATCGAGCTTCTGCATGTTGGGGAAGCCTTCAAGGAAAATGATGCGGGTCACGAGCTTGTCGGCGTGATGCATCTCCTCGATGGATTCCTCGCGCTCCTTCTTGGCGAGCTTGGTGTAGCCCCAGTCGTCGAGCAGGCGGTAGTGCAGCCAGTACTGATTGACTGCGGTGAGTTCGCTGGTCAGCGCCTTATTGAGATACTCGATGACCGTCGGATTGCCCTTCATTTCGCGATTCTCCTCTCAACCGTGATGTTCATCATGACCTGTTCTGTTCCGTGCGACTAGTCTTGGTCCCCCGGGTTCTCGAATGGAGACCGGTGGGGGAACGACGCGGCCGAGCTCGGTCCCTCCTCATCGTAGCCCACCATGAGCTTGGCGATGAGCGGCAGGCAATTGCCGCAGGAGGGCCGCTTGCCAAGCGTCCGATAGATGAGACCGGGTGTGAGCACGACGAATGGATCCTTGGTGCGCAGTGCCGACACCGCTTCGTGGATGTCCCTGGCCGTGATCTGGGAGCAGGAGCAAACAATCATGCCTTTCTACTAAGGCAGCGCGGACGACTTGTCTTCTCGTGCTGCAATGAAAGCAATTCGGGGATGTGGTTGGCGGCTCAGGCGAGTCGTCAAAACTCAGTTTAGGATAATTCTAAAGTAGATATTGCTGGCCCGCAAGTGGAGGGCGGCAGAAAGGCGCAGGTGGAACGGTGTACCGCTTCCATCCGATGCAGCGCCGGCCGCTCGGGGGAGGCCGGATCTTCGGTACGTTAGGCGTGGATGCCGAGCTGCTGTCCGCTCACGACACCCCAACGACCACCTGTTTCAGCCGGTAGAGATTCCGCATTTCCATATACGACACCATCTCTCCGGTGTTCGAGGCCACGATCCGATCCACAAGGCCGACAAAGAAAAACGGCACCTTGGCGACGTTGTCGGCGACGAACTCGAAGTACTCGCCAGTGTCTATGTGCAGCCATTGTCCCCTATTCGGCCGTTTGTGATTTTCCGCGAGCTTCACGGTCGGCCCGCTCATGAAGGGATACCACTCGGCATCGGCACTCCATAAAGGCACCGCGCCGCGGGTCACCGTCGTTCGCGTCGATATATCGAACTTCTGATAGGCGATCGCACTGAATGCGCGGACAAAAGCGGCGCCGGGGCGCCTTGCCCCGGGGCGGGGTGCCAGAAAGGTGCTCGTCTCTGCGGTTTCCCATTCCAATTCCACCCAGAAGTGAAGGTTTCCCTTCACCGTGATTGGGGGATTAAATATCGAAGTACCCCTCACCTCCAAAAAGACAGGGACGATCTGGTGCGTGGCCCGCGCGGTTAGCCCGCTCGCAGGCGCTTCTCCCCGGATATTGCCCAGCCTGCTGACATGCCCCATGTGGTCCGGCGCCGTGCCTACGGCCTTCCCCCAGACCCCTCTGGTGTTGCTCGGCGTCACGCTGAACACCTGTGGACCGGTGGGGCGCACAAACGCCTTCAGGCTAACGTTACTCAGCGGCACAGCGTCTGGCCCTTCGGGGGAAAACTCCGTGAGGTGCGGCCGCGCAAACTCGGGCAGGACCACCTCGGGGTCCGTCAGCCGCATCCACGCGTCTCTGAATGCCTGTTGTCTATCGATCAACTTGCTCGGCAATTCGCCCGAGATCTCGCTGACAAAGGGTCTCTCTGCAGCCAGCGCCATGAAGGATTCGACATCGCGCTCAAAGAACGTGTCGGACTCTACGCCGTCCACTCCCGCTTCAGACCGAAGCGGCATGAACCCATCAGACGGTGCGGGTACCGGATCGATGTATTCCGGAAATTCGCTGGCCAGCTGGCTGCGATGCTCATGTTCGAGCGCTGCCGCCTCGTCAGCCTTGGCCGCCAAGTGGTCGGTTACGTCGGCCTGAAACCGGAACCATTCCGCTTCCCCGCGTAGAACGGCCCCGTCGGACGATGGCCCGTATTGGAAATCCGGCTTCATGTTCCTCCCCTCGCTAGGTCTGCGTCCACACGCAGCAGGGGTAGAGTGCAGCGATTCGCTACCTCTTAGCGAGTCGTCAACCACGCTATTTAGCCGAGTTTTAAGCCGCGTCTGTCATGCTCCGCGCCAACAACAAGAACTGCAAAGACCAATTAGTGGGGGCGTATCATGCAAGCGAACGACTTTCAGGCGAACGATCTGTTCGCCCAGATCCAGGGCCTGGTTCAGGCTCTAGCGGTGGAGCGTCAGGCACGTGAAGCCGCGGAAGCGGCCGATACGGCCAAATCCGATCTTCTCACAATCGTCGGCCGCAAGCTGCGCGCGCCTATGGAGGCCGTGGTCGCCATGGGCGAGCTCCTGCTCGACAGTGAGCTCGATGCCGCGCAGCGCCGCAATACCGAGACGCTGGTGCAGTCGGCGCGGAGCCTGTCGTCCTCGCTCACCGAGGTAGTCGATTTTGCTGCGCTCGAAAGCGGCGATGTCGACCTCGCCACCGAGCGCTTCGATCTGCATGCGCTGGTGAAGAGTGCGGCTTCCGAGCTTCAGGCGCGGGCGGGCGCGAAGGGGGTGACGACCGGTGTCGATATGGCCGCCAACTGCCCGCGCTTCATCATCGGCGACGAGGCGCGCGTGCGTCAGGTGCTCATGGGCCTGATCGATGCGTCGCTGCAATCGACGTCCGAGGGGTCCATCAGGCTCTATGCCAGCGTCAACGACGCCGAGACGCCGTTCACGGTTCGCTTCGACGTCACGGATACGGGCGAAGGTTTGAGCGAGGCCGAGCGGGCAACCCTATTCCGGCCGATGGCTGATACGTCGCGCGCCGGCGGTGATCTCGGTCTGCCGATCGCGCAGCGGCTCGCCGAGGCGATGGGCGGTGGAGCCGGCTGCGATAGCGTGCCCGGTCAGGGCAGCCTCTATTGGTTCACCTTCCGGTCGGTCGCCGCGGAGGAGAAGAATGCGACACAGAGTGACGAGGACGAGACGGTAGCTTCGAAAGGCACGCTGTCAGGTCACGTGCTCGTCGTCGAGGACAACACCGTCAACCGCATGCTGATCGGGACCTATCTCGATGAATTCGGCTTGACCTACGAGGTGGCCGAGAGCGGCACGACGGCGCTGATGTACCTCGCGGCCCGGCCTTACGATCTCATTCTCATGGACACGGTGCTGCCGGACTATGACGGCCTCAAGATCGCCAAGCAGATCCGGTCGATGCGGACGTCGTCGTCTGAAGTGCCGATCGTGGGGATTGCCGCACGTGACGCCAAGGAGGACAATCTTGCGTACGTCCTCGCCGGCATCAACGGGCGCGTGGCGAAGCCGATCCAGGGCCGCGCGCTCCATGCGGCGCTGGTGCCATTCCTCGCGGGCAAAGACGAGCCTGTGCCGGTCGCCAAAGCCAGCTAAAACGCGTCAGACGTTGTCCATCAGCACGCCGGCGAGCAGAATCAGATAGGCGATCAGCAAGAGGCCGAGACCGTAACCGGTGAAGATCGGCAACGGCACGATCATGCCGATGACGACGAGAACGGCGATGATCACGGAGACGAGGAAGGTCTCGCGGCGCGGCGTGCTCAGATTAATGTTCATGGTGCTCCCCCTTGGCCAAAGAGATTCGGCGCAGGCAGAGTCTAGCGGCAAAGCCCTGCCGCTGTCATCGCTTCGCTGGAAGGGAGGCTCCTACAGCGGTACTTTCTCTTTGGCCTTGAGCGGCGGCACCGGAACGCCCGCCTCGGCCAGAACCTCGACCTTCTGATCCACGAGATTGACGATGCCGGTCATGATCTTGTTGAGCTGGAAGTCCTTGGGCGTATAGACGGCCGCAGCGCCGCACTGCTTCAAGATGTTGACGTCCTCGGGCGGGATGATGCCGCCGACCACGACAGGCACGTCGCCCATCCCTGCCTCGCGGAGCTTCTGCACGACGTCGCGCACGAGTGACACGTGCGAGCCGGAGAGGACGGAGAGCCCAACCACATGGGCCTTGGCGTCTTTTGCCTGCTCGACGATCTGGGCCGGCGTAAGCCGGATGCCGTCATAGATGACATCCATGCCGACGTCATTCGCGCGCACGGCGATCTGCTCGGCGCCGTTGGAGTGGCCGTCGAGGCCGGGCTTGCCGACGACGAAGGTGAGCGTGCGCCCGAGCTTGCCGGAGACCTGTGCGACCAGCTCCTTCACCTCCTTCAACCGCTCCTCGTCGATCGCGTGCTTGGCGCCTATGCCAGTCGGCGCGCGGTACTCGCCGAACACCTCGCGCAAGATCCCGCCCCACTCGCCGGTGGTGACGCCGGCTTTGGCGGCGGCGATCGATGGCGGCATGATATTGCGGCCTTCCGATGCGGCTTCCTTCAAGTCACGCAGCGCCTGCTTCACGGCCGCGTCGTCGCGCTGCTGGCGCCACGCTTGCAACGCCGCGATCTGCTCGATCTCGACTGTCTCCGGCACGGTGAGGATGCCTTCGGCGCCGGAATCGAGCGGTGACGGCTCGGTCTCGGTATAGGCGTTGACGCCGACCAGCACCTGGTCGCCGCGCTCGATGGCGGCGACGCGCGCGGCGTTCGAGGCGATCAGCGCCTCCTTCATGTAGTCGATGGCCGCAACGGCGCCGCCCATGGCGTCGAGCTTGGCGAGCTCGGCGCGCGCTTGCTCTTTCAGCTCTTCGACCTTGCGGTCGATCACCTCGGAGCCGTCGAAGATGTCGTCGTATTCAAGAAGATCGGTCTCGTAGGCAAGGATTTGCTGAAGGCGGAGCGACCATTGCTGATCCCAAGGCCGCGGTAAGCCGAGCGCCTCGTTCCACGCAGGAAGCTGCACGGCACGGGCGCGTGCCTTCTTGGACAGGGTGACGGCGAGCATCGACAGCAGGATGCGGTAGACGTTGTTCTCAGGCTGCTGCTCGGTGAGCCCGAGCGAGTTCACCTGAACGCCATAGCGAAAGCGCCGGAGCTTGGGGTCTTCGACGCCATAGCGGTCGCGCGCGATCTCGTCCCATAGATCGACGAAGGCGCGCATCTTGGAGACTTCGGTGATGAAGCGTACGCCGGCATTGACGAAGAAGCTGATGGCGCCGACGACGCGGGGGAAATTCTCTTCCGCGACTTCGCCTGACTTCTTGACCTCGTCCAGCACGGCGATCGCCGTGGCGAGCGCGAAGGCAAGCTCCTGCGCCGGCGTCGCACCCGCCTCCTGCAGATGGTAGGAGCAGACGTTCGTCGGATTCCATTTCGGCATCTCGCGATTGGTGAAGACGATGACGTCCTTGATGAGACGCAAGGACGGTGCCGGCGGGAACACATAGGTGCCGCGCGACAGATACTCTTTGAGGATGTCGTTCTGCACCGTACCGGTGAGCTTCGTCCGGTCCGCGCCTTGCTCGTCGGCGAGCGAAACATAGAGCGCGAGCAGCCACGCGGCAGTGGCGTTGATGGTCATCGAGGTGTTCATCTCGGCGAGCGGGATGCCCTCGAGCAGATGGCGCATGTCGCCGAGGTGGGAGACGGGCACGCCGACCTTGCCGACCTCGCCGCGGGCGAGCGCCTCGTCGGAGTCGTAGCCGGTCTGGGTCGGCAGATCGAAGGCGACGGAAAGTCCGGTCTGCCCCTTGGAGAGGTTCTTCCGGTAAAGCTCGTTCGAGGCCTTGGCCGTCGAATGGCCCGCATAGGTGCGGAACATCCAAGGCTTATCGCGTTTGGTTTTGCCGTCTGCCATCGTTCGTCTCCGGGCGCACTTTTCAGTGCATGCTGGCCCTATCGAAGCACGGGCGCCCGCCTCGGCGCAACGTCGAGCGGCCGCTTTCCGCCCCTATTCCATGGACCGGAAAGGATATCAAATCCCTTCCATGGGAATGCCGAACACCACCACGGCGAGCGCCATGGCGGCCAGCACCAGAAAGGCTGCGGTGTAGAGCTCGCGGCGACGCAGGCCCGGGGTTTTCAGAGCGACGCCGGCGGCGACCACGCATTGCATCAGGTAGAACAGGGCAAAGGCGCGCGAGGCGAGCGTGATCACGCCAAAAATGTCGAGCGACCAGGTCAGCCCGATGCCGATCAGGGCAATGACCGGATAAGCGTGCCGGTGGTCGACCCTCTGGCCGCTGACCTGTTCGATGAGGCCGCCGGCGCCGATGGCGTCGGCGACGGCGGCGGAGAGTTGTGCAAACACGGCGCCGATCACGATCAGATAGACCAGGCTTGAGGCGGCCGGCTCGAGTACGGCGATGATGCCGGTGGCGTCGCCGTTGAGGGCCTTGGGATCTTCGACCGCGGCCGTCGCCAGAAGAAAGAAGACGATGTAGATCGCTCCGGACAGCCATTGCGCATAGCGCATGGTGCGGACGCGTAGCTCGGGCGAATAGGCGCCAGCGAGAAAGCGCGATGTCTCGAAGCCCTGCACGACCACGAGCAAGCCGAACACGACCCTAAGCGCGTGCCAGTCGAACGGCTTGGTATGCTCCACGACATGCCAGGTGCCGTTCAGAAATAAATCGATGTTGAACCAGGCGAGCGCGGCAATGGCTGCGGCGATGACGGCGAGCTTCAGTCCGACGGCGTATTCCTCGACGCTTTCGAGACCGTGCAGGCCGCGCCACAAGCCTTGCGCGCCGATGCCCACAAGGATGGCTGTGGTGACCGCCTTGGCGGCGATGGGATGCGGGACGCCAAGACCTTTGAGCAGGAAGGCCGAGAGCAGCGTGAGGTAGTAGGTGACCGAGATGAAGTAGGCGAGTGCCAGGGCGAGATGAGACGTGCTTTCGAGAAAGCCGAGCCACCCGCGTCCGTCTTTGCCGAAAAGGGCCTCGCCGTGAATGAAGAGCGGCTCGCCGTGAATGATGTTGAAGCGGATGGCGCCGCCGAGCAGATAAGCGAACACGACGAGCGCGGTCATGGCGAATACGGCGTAGGAGCCGAGGTCGTGGGTCAGCAGCGGAAACGAGACGAGGAAGCCCGAGCCGATGATGGAGGCGAGCGGCGTCACGGTCGCGCGCCACACCGGCGAGGCGGTGAGCCGCGGCGTGAAGAGAAGCGCTACCGTGGCGGCAAGCGTTACAAAAACGATGAGATTGCCGGTCAGTTTTGCACCACCGATTCGAGGCTTGTCGTGGTTCCGGGCTCGGTTTAGGCCAATAAGCCTTGCGGTCAAATGCGTTTGAGGGGCGGCCCCGTGCCGCGCCCCTCTTGCGGGGTGCGCGAATCGACCCCTGGGCAGAGCCGTTTGTTTTTGCTAACCCTCCATCCCGATTGGGGCCACTTTCCCGAAAATAGGGCAATTCCGAGGGAGCCCTGGCTTTTTTGGGGCCACGACGTGTTAAGTCTGCGGCCTGCAAACATGTTGCAGTCGCGAGATGGATCGAAGACAATTGCCGCAGTGCAAAAAGAAACTGAATAAGGGGACTGGGGGGACAACCGGATGAATGAAATGTCTTTAACTGCAGTTTCTCCAGAAACGTCTGCTCCGGCGGGCGAGATCAAGGATCTCTACGAGATCGGCGAGATCCCTCCGCTCGGTCACGTGCCGAAGAATATGTACGCTTGGGCGATCCGCAAGGAGCGCCACGGTCCCCCCGACGAGGCCATGCAGGTCGAGGTGGTGCCGACCTGGGAGCTCGATTCCCATGACGTGCTCATTCTCGTGATGGCGGCGGGCGTCAACTACAACGGTGTGTGGGCGTCGCTCGGCGAGCCGGTCTCCACGCTCGATATTCACAAGAATCCCTATCACATCGCCGGTTCCGATGCGTCCGGCATCGTCTGGGCGGTTGGCTCCAAGGTCAAACGCTGGAAGGTCGGCGACGAGGTCGTCGTCCACTGTAACCAGGACGATGGTGACGACGAGGAATGTAACGGCGGCGATCCGATGTTCTCGCCGTCGCAGCGCATCTGGGGTTACGAGACGCCCGACGGCTCGTTCGCGCAGTTCGCGCGCGTGCAGGATCGCCAACTCTTGCCGCGGCCGCAGCATCTCACCTGGGAGGAGGCGGCCTGCTACACGCTGACGCTCGCCACCTCTTACCGCATGCTGTTCGGCCATCGTCCGCACACGCTGAAGCCCGGCCATAACGTCTTGGTGTGGGGCGCTTCCGGCGGCCTCGGCTCCATGGCAGTGCAGCTCTGCGCTACGGCCGGCGCCAACGCCATCGGCATCGTGTCAGAAGACGACAAGCGCGACTATGTGATGTCGCTCGGCGCCAAGGGCGTACTCAACCGCAAGGACTTCAACTGCTGGGGCCAGATGCCCAAGGTCAACACGCCGGAATACGACGCCTGGAATAAAGAGGTGCGCAAGTTCGGCAAGGCCATCTGGGACATCACCGGTAAGGGCGTGAACGTCGACAGCGTCTTCGAGCATCCGGGCGAGGCGACCTTCCCGGTGTCCTGCTTCGTGGTGAAGCGCGGCGGCATGGTCGTGTTCTGCGCCGGCACCACCGGCTACAACCTCACCATGGACGCCCGTTATGTGTGGATGCATCAGAAGCGCATCCAGGGCTCCCACTTCGCGCATCTGGCACAAGCGAGCCAGGCCAACAAGCTCGTCGTGGAGCGGCATATCGATCCGTGCATGTCCGAAGTGTTCCCCTGGGAGCAGATCCCCAAGGCGCATATGCGCATGTGGAAGAACGAGCACCGGCCCGGCAATATGTCCGTGTTGGTGAGCGCGCCGGTCACGGGCCTCCGGACGTTTGAGGATGTGCTCGAGGCCAGCCAGGAGATGCACGGCAAGTCCTAAAGCCATCGTCACTGCAATCGGATATAGTCAAAGGCGCTCGAGAGGGCGCCTTTGGCGTTT